>Ga0209157_1000892_pt1 | contig 25246 bp, 19 predicted proteins | sample GraSoiAngelo_135_FD_185892 | JGI IMG/M metagenome (GOLD analysis project Ga0209157, IMG submission 185892) | Grasslands soil microbial communities from the Angelo Coastal Reserve, California, USA - 14_0929_05_40cm (SPAdes) (version 2) | ecosystem: Environmental > Terrestrial > Soil > Grasslands ...
GAAAGGAGAATTGTTCTTGGGGAAGGTGTGGATGTTGTGCAGGATCCCGTCGCTGTTGATGATGTCGACCTCCTGTCCCGCGGGGACGATATCGATATGCGGCACGAACTTACAGCCGTTCTGGTCGAGCGAAGGCTTCTGCCCGGTGCTGTATTTCTTGTCGTCCTTCGGGTCGGCGATGTTCACCACCACGTTCTTCACGCCCTTGTCGGGGCCGACGAGGAAGGATTCATCGCTGTGCTCCACCTTGCCGCACACGGCCTGGTCCTTGGTGACCTGGATCTTCGCGGGCGCGGGCGCCGTGCCGGCGTATTTCACCTTGCCGACGATGTCCCCGGCGGAAGCGGGGCCGAAAGCCAGCGCGGCCATGAGGGGAAAAACCAGTGCCGTCGTGCGGATCGTGATCATCGTCTTGGGCTCCTTCCTCGGACAGGAGGTTCGATTTTAACGCGTAAGTCGCGCCGGGAACAGCGACGCCGGGCTCAGGGCGTGGCACCCGCGGAGGCGCCGTTGCGCCTGAGACCCAGCGTGAAGACGTACTCGCTCAGGACCTTGATCTGCCGCTGGGGATCGCCACCCAGGACATCCGGGGGCGCCGACCCCTTGGGGTCCTCCGGGTCGTAGAAGGTCGGCATTTTGGTCCCGGGCATCAGCTTCTGGGGATTGGAGAGCCAGCGCCCGATCCAGTCGGCGTTCAGCCGTCGCGAGGCGAGCGTCAGGTCGGGGGCCCACCCTTCCGGTGGGCCGGGCGGCTTCTTGGCCCCCTGCTGGTGGCAGTTCCAGCAGTTGAAGTAGTCGGCGCCGAACATCGTGAGCGCCGCCTGCAGTTCCGGCCCCTTCGGGGGCGCCTGCGGCAGCGTCTGGAACGGGAACGTCCTCCCGTCGCGGGCGGCAAAGTGATGCACCACCGTGTCGGCTTCGTCGTCCGTGAACTGGAAAGTCGGCATGCGCACCTCGAGCCAGGGTCGGATCGGACTCGGCCCCTTGAGGAACGCGAACAGCCAGTCGGGCTGCACCTTGTCCCCCTCGCCCTCCAGAATCGGAGGCGCGAAGCTGGCCGCCGACGAAGTCGCCTCTTCCTCCGACAGCCCCGTGGCCTGGAGATTCTTCGCGATGCTCTCGCGGATGGAGCCACCGCGGCCGTCGAGGATGTGGCAGCCCTGGCAGTTGTAGTCGCGCACCAGCCGCCTCCCGGCCTCGACCGCCTCGTCGCGCGCCGACAGGCGGCGCAGGATCTCGAGCGGCATCCTTTCCTTCGTGAGCCCTTGCAGGAGGAGCGTCACGGCGTCCGCCTGCTCGTCCGTGAAGCCGAAATGCGGCATGCGCAGGCGGTCGTAGAACTCGGCCACGTGGCCCTGGTCGAACGATCGCGGGTCTTTCAGTTTCTGGAAGAACCAGGCCGGCGAGGAATGCTCGATCGGCACGAAGCCGAACAGCAGAAGGTCGGCCGGCTTGCTCCCTTCCTCGGACAGGTCGGTCCCGATCGGCGGCGTCTTCTCGAAACCGGGGATCAGGTGGCAGCCGAAGCAGCCGTAACGCGAGATGGTGCGCTCCCCGAGCAGCACGTCCTTGTCGCGCTCGCTCATCGCCTCGAGCTTCGCCTGGGCGTCCCGCGGCAGCATGCGCTGCGACAGGTAGGCGAGCAGGGCCGTGTTGCGGGCCGCGGGCTGCGGCCGCACGGCGCCCACGCGCCGAGCGTCGGGGGTGTCGTCCGTGAGCGTCGTCAGGTAGGCGGTGATGTCCAGCGCCTCCTGCTGCGTCAGGCGCAGGCTGGGCATGCGGGTCTCGGGGTTGTACTGGCGCGGATTCAGGATCCACTGGTAGATCCACTCCGGCCTGGCCTTGCTGCCGATGCGCGACAGATCGGGACCGAAGCGGCGCTCCCAGGCGATCGGATCGGCTTTCTGGCCGCTATTGCGCGCCTGCAGGACCTCCGCCTGGACCTCGTCGCGCTCGATGGCGTGGCAGCCCATGCAACCGATCGACTTCACGAGCTTCCTGCCGCGCTCGGGTTCGCCGCGCCCGGGAAGGGACGGGTAGGAGCGCTTCTCCGCCTTCTCGGTCAGGTAGGCCACGATGCCGACGACCTCGGCGTCCTCGCGCTCGACGTCGCCGGGCCCCTGATTGTTCCTTAGCCCGAAGAAGCGCGGCATGCGGGTCGAGGGACGGAACGCCTTCGGGTCCTTGATCCAGCGCGCCATCCACTCCGGCGTCAGCTTGGCGGTCGGATGGGTGAGCGGCGGCGCGACCTTCGGCCGGTTCTCGAAGCCGCGCATCTTGTGACAGGCGTAGCAGCCGTAGCGGTTGACGAGCTCGATCGCCCGGTTGAGGTGCTCTGCCTCGGGCACGCTGACCACCCCCTGGTGGCACTTCAGGCATGACGCCTCGGTGCGGCGGCGCGCCAGCATCGGGTGCTCCCAGTAATGGTCGTGCTTCCATCCGTACATCGCCTCCCACTCCTTCTTCTGATCCTCCGAGTCGGGTTGGTGCACGGCGTACAGGAAATCGACAGCGCGGTCCCGGCCGCGGTGGCACGGGGTGCAGCCGAACTTGTCCACGGGGTGCGGCGAGGCGCCACCGAGGAAGAGGTTCAGCTTCGTGTGCGTGCGGTACGGCTGCTCGGCGTCTTCGAACCCGGCCCGATCAGAGGACAGGTGGCAGGTCTGGCAGCGATCGGCCCGGGGCACCCTGGCGAAGTTGATGTCGAGGGGCACCTTGTCGAGGACCACCTGCTGGATCTTGAGGGAGGGCGCGACGAAATCGAGGAGCGGGGCGTTCAAGACGTCGATCGCCACCTTCATGAAGCCGGACGGCGCCACCTGCTCGAGTTTCTTCTGCAGGCGGCCGAGGCCCGCCTCGAGGTCGTCGATCTTCTTCTGCGCCTCGACGACCCGGCCGTTGATCTGGTCAACCGCCGCCTGGGCCTCGCTCCTCTCCTTGTCGTGCAGAAGGCCCATCTGCCGCAGCTCCTCGAGCTGCCGCTTCAGTTCGTTCATCTCCTGCCCGGTCTGCATCGCCTTCGGGGAGCGGGCGTTCACCGCCTCGTCATAGTCGAATTTCTTGGCGTCGTAGGTGGATTTGATCGTCCGGTAGGCGAGGTCGTCCCTGTAGGCTCTTGTCTCCACGTCCTGCAGCTTCCTCAGGGCCTCTTTGAGATCTTTGGCGTGCCGCTCGGCGGCGGCCCGGGCCTCGTCGCGCTGCTTCTGCAGCGACGCCAGGGTCTCCTTGTCGAGGGCCTGCCGGGCCGCCTCGATCTGTGCCCGGGTCTTCTCCGCCTCGAGGCGTTGAAACTTTTTCTGGTACCCCTTCCAGCCGCGGCTGTAGTCGTCGTAGACCATCCACCCCATGGTGAGGAGCAGCCCGATGCTGCTCGCCGCGAACAGGAGGTTCAGGGCCGGGATTTTTCTCAGGGTCTCGTCGATCAGCTTCGGCACGGACGCCTCAGCGGCGGAGGGCGCCACCCTCCGCCATCAGATGTTGAAAAAGATCTCCGGGACGGTGACGACGTAGTGCATGTTGAGCGTCCAGCGCAGCATCATCTTGATCGGCAGGCTGAGCATCGTCAGCCCCAGGAACATCATGATGTGGAAACGGGTCGGCCCGAGCTTCTCGTAGTAACCCTTGAGCCAGCGCTTCGCGAGGAGGGGCGGCAGCGCCAGGAAATAAGCCGCGACCAGCGTCAGGCCGAAGATCTCACGCAGGATCGGGTTCCTGGGTAGCGCCGTGTGCATCCACTTGACCCAGATGATCTGTGACAGGTCGACGTTGATGAGCGGCACCAGCTTGTGCGCGTCCCAGTATTCGAACGGCCCGAAAAAGTTCTGGTTGGGGCCGCGCAGGAACGTCCCGATGATGATCAGCCAGACCCACAGGACCACGAACCCGAACAGGAAGATGGCGATCTCCGGTTTCCTCTCCTTGAACGTGAAGTAACCGTTCCCCTTGGGGTTCTTGTCGATGTACGGGATGGCGCACAGCCCGACGATGATGAGCCCCGGCAGGAGGACGCCCGCGATCCAGGGATCGTAGTAGACCAGCATCTCCTGAAGACCGAGAAAGTACCAGGGCGCCTTGCTGGGATTCGGCGTCTTCGCCGGATTGGCCGGCTCCTCGATCGGCGCCTTGAGGCAGATCGACCAGACGATCAGGAAGATGGTCCAGAGGATCATGCACAGGAACTCGGTGTAGACGAGGTCGGGCCACACCATGACCTTCCCGTCGCCGCTCTCCCGCTTCTCGATGATCGGCTGCTCCGCCGCCCGGAGGGCGTCGTTCCTGCGTCCCTCCTTCAGCCCGAACCAGACGAAGAACGCCACCAGGAAAATCATGGCGGCGATCGGGACGTTGTCCGGTTTGAGGACGATGAGGGCGAAGTTGGGGTCGAAGCAGGAGGCCAGGAACAGGACGCCCAGGACGGCGAACACGATCCCGCCCACCTTCGGCCGGTAGACTGTCTGGAGCGGCCGGGTGAGGCGCCGCAGCCAGGCCGGACCCAGCTCGCCGGGGAAGAGGAGGACGAAGAACGCCGCCAGGGTGATCGTGAAGAAACGCGGCGGCGCGGAGAGCCAGTTGACCGAGTGCTTGAGGGCTTCGATCATCGCCTCGACGTCCTCGTGTCCTCAGACAGGTCCGGAAATGCCGCCGTCCTTGCGGACGCGCCAGAAGTGCACCGCCATCAGGATGATCGCGACGACAGGGATCCCGACGCAGTGCAGGACGTAGAAGCGGAGGAGCGCCCCGGCGCCGACGAACCGGCCGCCCAGGAGCGCGAAGCGCGCGTCGTTGCCGGCATTGATCAGGCTGATGTCGCCGATCTTGAGCAGGCTCGAGCCCGGGCCTTCGTGCCCGAGGAGCGGCGTGGCGCGCGCCATGTTGGAACCCACCGTCACGGCCCACATGGCGAGCTGGTCCCAGGGCAAGAGGTAGCCGGTGAACGACAGAAGAAGCGTCAGGACCAGGAGGAGCACGCCGACGTTCCAGTTGAACTCCCGGGGCGGCTTGTACGAGCCGGTCATGAAAACGCGCAGCATGTGCAGCCAGACCGTGATGACCATGGCGTGCGCGCCCCACCTGTGCAGCTCGCGCATGACCCCGAGCGGCACCTGTTCGCGCAGATCCACGATGTCGACGTAGGCGTACTCGACCGTAGGGTGGTAATAGAACATCAGCAACAGGCCGGTCGCCACTTCCACCAGGAACAGGAAGAAGGTGATGCCGCCCATGCACCAGGTGAAGCGCAGGCGGATGCCGCTCCTGCGGACTTTCACAGGGTGCAGGTGCAGGAACACGTTGGTGAGAACGACCAGCCCGCGGTTGCGGGCGGTGTCGGGAGGCCCGTGACGGAAGATCGAGTTCCAGAGCTGGGTGTTGCGCGTGTAATCCCAGAGCTTCTTCAGGACCGCCATCGGCTGTGCCCCCCGAGGCGCCGCGGCTCTCCCGCGGGCGCCTGCCGACCCTCACACCTTCAGGAACGAATCCGGACTGCTCCACTCGCCCTTTTCCTGGGCGAAAATCTTCGTCTTGTCGATCAGAATCTGCCCGTCGTCCGCCAGTACGATCCGGTACCGCTCCAGCGGCCGCGGCGCCGGCCCCTCGTAGTTGATCCCCGAGCGGTAGAAGCCGCTGCCGTGGCACGGGCACTTGAACTTGTTCTCGGCCTCGAGCCAGTTGGGCGTGCAGCCGAGGTGCGTGCAGACGGCCCGCAGGACGTAGATGCCTTGCTCGTCGCGCACGATGAACACTCCGAAGCTCTCCTTGTAGCGCTGGTCGACGGTGCCCGTCTGGAAGTCGGCCGGGAGACCGGCCTTGAACTGCTGCGGGGGCTCGAACAACACGTTCGGGAACATGAAACGGGTGGTCGCGACCGCACCGGCCGCGCAGGCGGCGGCGAAAGCCGTCCAGGCGACCCCGAGGGTGGACAGGAACCCGCGGCGCGTCATGACGGACGGTGTCGCGGCCTGCGCGGACGCCGGCTTCCCCGGGGCCGCGGCCGCGGGTGGAGCCGGCCTGGTCGCGGCCGCTGCGGGTGCCGCCTGAGGCGTCGGCCCGGCGGGGCCCGTCGTCGTGGGCGTCGGAGCGGTTGCAGGCCTGCCGGCGCCCTGCGGCGCCGGCGGTCCCGGTGTCGTGTTCCTGGTCTCGTCGGTCAAGGCTCGACCCTGCTCGTGAAAAAAATCACAACCAGGGACGCGCCATGCGAATCGTCGAACGGCCGGTCGATCACTGCGGGGCGTCCCGAAAAAGGAGTTATCTTCGACCGAATCGCCCGGGCTGTCAATACCGATTCCCTCGATCCCGCGGCCCCGTGATTCAGCGTTGGCCGGCCTTCGGGAGCGCCTCGAGCGATCCGAAGGCCTCCTGCCGGACGCGCAGGTTCGGGTCGCCGTCCCGCAGCCTGCGGATATCGTCGAGCGCCCCCGTGTCGCCCAGCAGGACGAGGGAGCGCAGGGCGTTCTTGATCGCGTCCTCCTTCTGCTCTTCGGTCAGCGCGCGGGGCCGGCCCGACTCGTCGGCACGCTGCACGCCGTCCAGGTAGGCGCGGTCGAGCATGCGGTGAAGGAGGGGCAACCCCGAGCGATCGCCGCGGCGGGCGAGCGACAGCGCGGCGTTCCAGGCGACGTCCTCCACCGGGTCGTGCAGCAGCGCCCGCAGGGGCGGGAGAGACTCGGGGACGTCGAGCGCGCCGAGGGCGTAGGCCGCGATCTTGCGCAAACCGGGGTCCTCGTGATCGAGGAGCGGGATGAGACCGGGCGCGGCGCGCGGGTCGCCGAGGGCTCCGAGGGCCCAGGCGGCGTAAATCGCGGTCTGCGCGTCGGTGTCGTGCAGGGCCTCCAGGAGGGCCCCGACCGCGCGGGGATCGCGGACCTCGCCGAGCGACAGGGCGAGGTAGCGCCGCAGTCGCGGGTCCTCGTCGCGCGACGACTCGAACGTCGTGATGAGGTCCGGCACGAAGCGGGGGTCGAGGCCCTTGGCGTCCTGCTCGGCGAGGAGGCGCGAAAGCTGGAAGGCGGGCTCCCAGGCGTCCACACGGCGTATACGGATCTCGTCCAGGTAGTCGGAGGGCGTCCGTCCCTCGTTGGCGATCAGACCGAACAGGACGTAGACCGCGATCGCCAGCAGCAGAAGTCCGAGGGGGAAGAGGAGAAGCGGCGAACGGCGCCGGGACGGCACCGATGGCTCGCCAGGGATCTCCGCCGGTTCGTGGACCGCCAGGTCGGGGTCGTAGCGGATGTCGCCGGGAACATCCGGGTCTGACCTCAGATCGGGGGTCGGCTCGCGGGACACGTCCTTCATGGCCATCTTCATTATTATACGGGCCGGGCGTCGGGAGGGTCGGCCGGGATTACTTCAGGAAACTCAGGAGCAGTGTTCCGAGTCCCAGGAACGACAGGAAGCCGCAGCAATCCGTGAAGGTCGTGACGATGACGCCGGAGCCCAGGGCCGGGTCGAGCTTCAGCCACTTCAGCACCAGAGGTACGGCGGCGCCGGTCAGACCCGCCACGAACAGATTGATGATCATCGCCATGCAGATGACCAGGCCGAGCATGGCGTTGCCCTTCCACAGCATGGCGATTCCGGCCATGAGACCGCCGGTGGCGACGCCTATCGCCACACCCACGGTGATCTCCTTCAGGATGGCCCGACGCGCCGAGGAGAAGTCGATCTCCCCCAGGGCGATGCCGCGGATGATGACGGTCAGGGCCTGGGTCGCGCCGTTGCCACCCATCCCCGCGACGATCGGCATGAATGTGGCGAGCGCCACCACCTGCGCTATCGACGCTTCGAAGAACGACACCACCCACGAGGCCAGGATGGCGGTGCCCAGATTGATCACCATCCACGGCAGACGGCGCCGCACCGACTCGCGCGGCGGAGTACCGATGCGGTCCTCGGTGTTGAGCCCCGCCAGCCTGTACATCTCGCGGGTCGTCTCGTCCGTGATGGCGTCAATGGCGTCATCCACCGTGACGATGCCGCACAGGACGTTGCCGGCGTCGACGACCGGGACCGCCAGAAGGTTGTACCGCGAGATGACGTCGGCCACCTCACCTCGCGACGTGTCGAGGCGCACCCGGATGACCTTGGGATTCATGATCTCCCGCAGCTCCTGGTCGTGCCGCGCCAGGACGAGCTGGCGCAGGGAAACGACGCCTTCGAGTCGCATCGCGTCATCCACGACGTACAGGTAGAACACCATCTCCGCCTCCGGCTCGGAGCGCAGGCGGTCGATCGCCTCGCCGACCCGCGTGTGCCGGTCCAGCGCCAGGAAGCGCGTGGTCATCATGCCGCCGGCGGTCTCCGGGCCGTAGGTCATCAGCCGGTCGAGCGTGGCGGCGGTCTTTTCGTCCAGAAGCTTGAGGATGGCGACCACGCGGTCCTCGAAGAGCAGGCGGAGCAGGTCGGCCGCCTTGTCGGGGGCCAGGCGTGACACCAGGGAGGCGATGCGCTCATTGCTGACCTGGACCAGGATTTCTTCGACCTGAGCTTGCGGCAAGTCGGCGAGAACCTCGCCGGCGCGTCCGTGCGACAGCAGAACGTCGGTGAACGCCTTGCGCTCCGTCGGCGCCAGCATGCGGAGGATCTGGACCACGTCCGCCGGGTGCACCCGGTCGAGCAGGCGCCGCACATCTTCGAGCGCCCCCAGGCGCACCAGGCGCCGGATGACGCGCATGAAGGCCCGACCGCCGCGCGGCGCGGAATCGTTCCGCGGCTGCGTCTGAGGTGTGGGCAAGGGACGTTCTCCAGGAATCGGATTCAGGGAACCACTGAGGACGTCGAACGGAATCGTATTCTACTCCCGGATCGCCGCGGCGTAAGGAGTCGTTCGCGGCGCTCGTGCTATTCTGCCGGGCATGTGGACCGGGCTGGTGTTCGCGGGCGGCGGGAGCGAGCGCATGGGGCGGGACAAGGCGCTCGTGCCGCTCGCAGGGCGCACGCTCCTCGATCGTGCCGTGGCGATACTCCGGGAGGCCGGCGGTGAGCCTCTGGTTCTCGGGCCGCCCCGCGAAACGCCCGGGATGGCCGGGGTGCGTTTCCTGGACGAGGCGGCGGACGGAAGCGAACGGCAGGGACCGCTCCTCGCTCTGCAGCACGGACTACGCGCGTGCGCCACGCGGGTGGTCGTGGCCCTGGCGTGCGATCTGCCGCTCGTTCCACCCGGCCTCCTGCGTTACCTGGCGGCCGAGGGGGAGAATCACGCGGCGGTCGTGCCCCGTGCCCGCGGCGAGCTCCAGGTCCTGGCCGCGGCCTACAGCTCGGCATGCCTGGAGGTGATCGAGCGCCGCCTGGCCTCGGGGCGCCTTTCGCTGCACGGCTTCCTTGGAGAGGTGGCGGTACGGCTCGTCGAAGGAGACGAGCTCCTGCCCTTCGGAGGGGAGGACGTCTTCCTCAACGTCAACACGCCGGACGACCTTGCTCAAGCCGAGCGATTCCTGGCGGCGAGGAAGGCATGAAGCGTTCCGGCCGGCGACCGGCGGCGCGACTGAGCCACCTCGACCAGAGGGGGCGGGCACGCATGGTGGACGTCAGCTCCAAACCGCCCACCGTGCGGCAGGCGGAGGCGGAGGGATCGCTCCGAATGAGTCGGGAGGCCTTTCGGGCGATCAGGAGCCGCAACGTGGCGAAGGGCGATGCCGTGGCGCTGGCGCGTGTCGCCGGGATTGCCGCTGCCAAGAAGACGTCCGAGCTGATCCCGTTGTGCCACGCCGTTCCCCTCGAACACGTGGGCGTCGACGTGCGGCTCGGGGCCGACGGGCACACGATCAAGGTGTCCGCGACCGCCCTGGCGCGCTGGAGCACTGGCGTGGAGATGGAGGCGATGGTGGCCGTGGCCACAGCACTCCTGACCCTCTACGACATGGCCAAAGCAATCGACCGGGGCATGACCCTCGGCTCGATCCGCCTCGTGCGCAAGAGCGGGGGAAGGAGCGGGACGTACGTCCGGCCGGGCTCCTAAGACGAGGGCGGGCCGACCTTGACCACGATCCAGGACCCCGGGGCAAGATAGCGCGTCGCGAGATCCTTCAGGCGCTCGGGTGAGGGTTTCGGGAGCGCTGGATTTTTCTGGATCAAGGGGCCGTCCAGCCCCGCGGCCGCGCGGTAGGCGAGGACGCTCGCCGTCGGCAGCACCCCCTGCAGGCCCGCCGCCTCGCGCCCGGCCTCGACCCGCATGAAATCATCCAGGTCCTTCTGCTCCAGGCCTTCCAGCGCCAGGCGACGCATCAGGCGCTGCACGTCGAACACGGCCTCGTCGCGCCGCGGGTGCTGTGCGATCACGACGACCGCGAACGATCCTCCGTCGCGAAGAGCCTCCGGAACCACGGTCGCCGAGAAGGCGGCGCGTCGCGTGAACACCAGGTCCTCGAACGCCAGGACGGTCAGACCCGCCCCGAGGACCCGCAGGTCGTCGAAATCGGGGTCGGTGATCGCCGCCCCCGGAACGCCGACCAGCACGCTGCTCGTGGGAATGCTCAGGAGGCGCGTGAACTCGCCCGGCGCGGCCCTCAGGTTGGCAGGATTCCTCGAAAGTGGCGCCGGCGATTCCTCCGCCGTCGTCCCGCCGCCCGCGACGGCGGACGCGTCCGGGGCGCGCGGATCGGCTGGCGCCGGCGTCGGTGCAGCGGCCTTAGGGCGCGTCCGCTTCTCTCCGGCGGGCTTGTCCGATGTCTTCGCGGGGTGACCCTTCCAGGCGCCGAAGAGATCCTGGACGGCCTTCCGGATCTCCGCCGGGTTCACGTCTCCGGCAATCGCCAGGACCGCGCCTTGGGGGCGGAAGGAGTTCTTCATGAATTCTTCGACATCCGGGCGCGTCAGTGACGCCAGGCCGGGGGGCGTGCCGACCGCTGCGTGCGCGTAGGCGTGGCCCGCGTAGACCTTCTCGCGGAACAGCTCCAGCGTCACGAACGAAGGATCGCTCCCGGCCCGCTCGAGCGCATCGCGCGTCCCCGTGCGCACCGCTTCGAACGCGGCGTCGGAGACGGCCGGCTGCTGCACCGATGCGGCCAGGACGGAGAGCGCGGCGCGCAGGTCGGCAGGGCTGGCGAGGAATCGTGCCTCCGTGAGATCGCGCGACACCTGAATCTGCGGCAGGAGGACCGTCTTGTCTCCGACGCGGAAAACATCGCCCTGCCCGGGACGCGTCGGAGCCGATGACACGAAATGCCCGGCCACATAGGCCAGCCCTTCCTTCCCAGGCGGGTCGTCGGCCGAGCCGAACGGAAGCTGCAGGGAGCCGGCCGCCAACGCGCGGCGATGGTCCTCCTGAACGAGCAGGGTGAGTCCGTTCTCGAGGGACGAGCGAACGACGGGTCTCCGGACACCGGAGTCGCGCGGATCGCCCCAGGCGTCGGGGCGGACGCGTGCCGCCTCGTCAGCGGCATACAGGGACCTCTCGAAGCCGGGCGGAGGCGCGTCCTTGGCCACACCGCCGAGGTCATCGAGCGCCTGATGGAAACGGTTCTTCTGGTCCTCCGCGAACGAGCCGGACGTCTTGGGGACAATCACGACCAGACGCAGGTTCTCGCCGACCAGGTACTTGGCCGCGACCCGGTTCACGTCCGCCGCCGTGAGACGTCCATACGCGTCGGGCAGGTTCCAGTAGTAGCCCACGCCGCCGAACAGGGCCGCCTCTCCCAGGCCCTCCGAGAGACTGTCCAGCCGCTCCGCCTCCAGCCGCATTTCCTTCAGGAGTCTTTGAGCGTGCAGCCTCACCACGTCGTCCTGCAGGCCGCGCTTCTTGAAGGCGGCGATCTCCCCTAGGGCGGTCGCGGCGGCCGCGTAGGACATGACGGGGGTGGATGGGACGATGCCGACGTACAGAAGGCCGGCATCCTCCAGACGGTAGTAGAACACCTGGGCGGTCGAACCGGCATTCTCGCGGAGCAGGGCCCCGGAGATGGGAGAACCGCCCGCCTCGCCCAGCGCCCGTGCCAGGATCTCGAAGGCCGGCCGGTCCGGGTGTCTGTACCCGGGGCCGACGAAAGTGAGCGTCGTCCACGGTTCCTTCAGGTCCAGCGGCTTCTCCTTGTCGTCATGCCCGGCGAATCCCGCCAATGGCGGCGGCTTGGGGGGCAGCGTGGCGCTCGCCGGCGTCTTGGCAAAGGCGCGCTCGGCCAGGTCGCGGGCGCGTCTCGGATCCAGGTCTCCGGCGAGGACCAGCGCCATATTATTGGGCGCGTAAAGGTTCTTGTAGAAGGCCGCGAGCGGATCGTGCTTCAGTGTTCCGATCGTCCTCATGTTCCCCAGCGGCGGGAAGCGGTACGGGTGCTTGGGAAATGCGGCCCGCATGCTCTCCAGGAAGGCGACCGAGGAGGCCTCGTCGTAATAGGTGTGCACCTCCTGCGAGAGTGTCCCCAGCTCCAGGTCGATCTCCTTGTCTTCGAGCTTCGCCCTGAGCGCCATGCCGGCGACGGCGTTGACGATCGAGTCCAGGGCCGAGGAAACGCCTGTGACGGTGATGTAGGTGCGGTCATAGTTGGCGCGCACGGTCAGCGTTCCACCCCAGCGATGCGCCAGCCTCTGGTACTCGAACGGGCCCGAGGTGTCGGTGCCGTGCTGGATCATGTGCTCCAGGAAGTGCGCGTACCCGGCGGACGTATCGATCTCATCCTTGCTTCCCGCGTGCACCCACAGACTGACCGCGACCAGGGGCAGCGTGTGGTCCTCGAGGACGACGACAGGTAGTCCGTTCGCGAGGGTCTTCGTCTCGGGAGCGCCCGGGACGGCAAGGGCGTATCCCGCCGACACAAGGGACGCGACGATGGCGACCAGGGCGGCGGCAAGCGGGTGTTGCGAGCGATCCGACATGCGGCGGGCGGCTCCGAAGAAGGCGGCATTATAGCGGCCGGTCGCTCCGCTTTCAATGCGGACGGCACGCGCCGCGTCTCCCGCCGTCACCGGGTCGAGGCCGTGGGCGTCGATGACGGTTCTTTGACATACCCGGAAGTCAGCGCCGGGCGCGGTGTTCGTGCAGATGGCCTGCGGAAGAATCTCGTTGCCGGCCCCCCGGTCTCGCCGTATATGACCCGCACTCAGCGCCGCAGCTCAAAGCCGGACCCATTCGGGTTGGGCCCGGCCGGCCGGGAAGAGCCAACGGAGCGACCTACGCCCCGTCGTCCCGGCCGGGCGCATCGGGAGGAAGGGATGAAAGTGTCTGTTGTGCTGGCGGGTCTCGTGTGGCCCGCACTCGCGTTCGGCCAGCAGCTTTACACGAACGCGGATCTCGCCAAGTTCGACGTTCCGGGGGCGTATACCTACGAAGATCTCAAACGGCTGCCACCGCTCGCGATTCAGAAGGCGCCGGCGGCAACGCTCCCGCCCTACATTCCGGCCGCGCCGGCCGAGATTTCCCCGTACCAGAAGTCGTACAACGACATGAGGTCAACGCGCGATTCGTTCGCCTGCGAGCTCGATCTCGAGCGGCAACGCGTGGACTTCTCGGAGTCCGCGTTCGCCGGGGATACGCGCTCGTTCGCACCCAGGCTCGGGTATCGTATCCGGGTGGCTTCTCTCGTCCTGGAGCTCGAGAAGCGGATCGCACTTCTGGATTGCGACATGGACGATCTCGTCTTCCGCGCGCGTCGCGACGGCGTCACGATCGACCAGAGGTGAGGGCCGTGGTTATCTGGGGCTGATCGAGGATCTGCAGGACAGCGCCCGACCGTTCGGAGGCGCCTTGCACGCCACGGGTGGACGCGACACCGCCCGTGGCGTCGCCCTTTTTCAGGCGACGCGTCGCTTGGCGATCTTGTCAACCGCTTCGATCAGTGATTCGAGCTGGAAGGGCTTGCTCAGGAAGCCGGCGCCCACCGAGCCCAGGTGGTCGACGGTGCTCTGACCGAACAGGATGCCGGAGATGAACAGGATCCGATCGGACAGGTTCGGGTCGATCCGCTTGATCTCCTGGGCCAGGATGAAACCGTTCATATCGGGAAGCAGCAGGTCGAGAATGATCATCGAGTACCCGCCGTCCTTGACCCGGGCGATGGCGTCCTGGCTGTTCGTGACGGTGTCGATGGTGTAGCCGCACCCCTCCAGGGTCTCCCGGACCAGGTCGAGCACGGTGGCGTCGTCGTCCACGAGAAGAATCTTGGCGGTCGGTGGCATGGCGCTCCAGGGCCCCAACGGGCCGACTGAGCCAAATATAGGAAGGCGAAGGCGGAACGCAAGGCCGGTCCCCGTCACCCGTGTGCGGCCGCGCTGCACCGCGGCACCGGGTCCGGGGACGTCAGGCGGCGTCAAGGTGTTGGCGCTCCGGACGCTATAATCAGACGGATGGCCCTGCTCAGGCGCCACGCCGCCCTCCTTCTGGTGCTCGCCGCCGCGGCGTTCCTGCGTTTCTACGCTCTCTCGAATCTCCCGCCGGCGAATTACCGGGACGTGGCGCTCACGGGCACGGATGCCCTGCGTGCCGCAGCCGGGCATCCTCGCCTTCATTTCACCTACGACGAGGGATTGTACGCTGACCTGATCGGTCTGGTGTTCGCGCTTTTGGGAGCGTCCGATTGGACGCTGCGGGCACCCGGAGCGCTGTTCGGTGTGCTGACCTGCTGGGGCGTCTACGGGCTCGGTCGCTCTTTCGGCCGCGAGCGCGCCGGCCTTCTCGGGGCGGGCCTCCTTGCCGTGTCGTTCTGGCACGTCCTCCTGAGCCGGAGCGGCTTCCGCGCGATCCTCCTGCCCTGCCTTCTGGTCCACGCGACGATCTTTCTGGTCGAGGGGCTGCGCGGCAGGGGAACATGGCGATTGCTGCTCGGCGGGGGGCTCTTCGGTCTCGGCGTGCACGTCTATCCCGCGGTCCGCTTCGCGCCCCTTCTCCTGCCCGCCTACTTCATCACCGAGGCGCGGTCATCGGGTCAGGGCTGGCGGGTACCGTTCCGAAGGCTCGGCGTGTTCGCCGCGGCGGCGTTCGTCGTGGCGATGCCGATGCTCCTGCACTACCTGCATCACCCGGAGCACTTCACCTTCCCGCGGCGGGTCCTCTCCATCTTCAGCCCTAAGGTTGAAAGACGCGACGTGCCGGCCTATCTCGTGCGAAACCTGGAAGCGACCCTCCTGATGTTCCACGTGCGGGGAGACGGCAACCGCCGCCACAACCTGAGCGGCGCGCCCATGCTCGATCCTCTGACGGGTCTCCTGTTCCTCGCCGGCATTTTCTTCGTCGTAAGGCCACGGCCGGCCGGGACGGCGGTGGCGGAGCTCGCGGACCGGGGAGCGCCGCGCCCTACGCCCCGCCCGGGCGGTGATGAGGGCCGCGACGCGCCCCTCGCGGCGCTCCTCCTCGGGTGGCTGATCGCCATGCTCCTGCCGAACATCCTGTCGGTCGAAGGGGTGCCGCACGGACTGAGGACCTGCGGGGTCCTGCCGGCTGTGGCGCTTCTGGGTGGGATCGGCTTCGAAGCCGCGTACGTGTTCCTGGGACGGGTCGCCGGCGTGCGTCTGGCCGCCGCGGCCACCGTCACCGCTCTTATCCTGGTCGGATGCTTGAACGGCTATCGCTACTTTGTCGTCTGGGCGCAGGACCCGCAGGTCGCCCATGACCACGACGGCGCCTACCGTCAGGCGGCGCACGTCTTGCTGAGCGCGGCGGCGGGGACCGAACTCCTGCTCGTCGCCAACGGGAGCGGCCTCCCGGCGTACGGTCACCCCGTCGAGGCGCAGGTCTATCTCTTCGAGATGCGCGATCGACCGCCCACGATCCTCGGACCGCACGACGCCGACCGCCTCGTCCTGAGTGGCCGGCCCGCCCTGGTCGCGTTCATCGAAAAGGACGATCGCATCATCGAGATTCTGCGACGCTTCAACCCGGGAGCGCGGATCGTGGAGATCCAGGCTCAGGGTACCCCGCTGGAGAGTCCCGTCTATCGCGTCAATTAGGCGCGAGGAGGCGGTGGGGCCCGCCGCACGCCGGGGCGATCCCACCACCTGAGCCGCGATCCGCAGGCGGACACCGGGACGCGGGTCAGCGCGCCACGATGCGGCCGGGACCTGCCTCGACCGCCCGTGCCAGTACGCGCAGCCGCTGCTCCGCCTCTGCCGGCGAGGCGCATTCGTCCACGTCGAGGACGTTGATTTCGTCGCGGTACTTCCGGACGAACGAAGAGACGAGCTGCCAGTCGATATCCACTCCCTCATCCGGCCTGCCCGCGGTGACAGGCTCCCCGCCGCCGGCCGCCCGGCCGTCTTCCGTGGATGACGGGAAGTACAGCCGCGCGATCAGGGACCGCACCGTCTCCCACGCTCCACCCGGGGCCTCGGCATCGGAGGCCAGACCGCCGAGGCGCCTGAGGTAGCGGCCGCCCCTGAGTAGGTGAAGAGTGCAGGTCGTCACACCCGGCGCGGGGAGGCCGGCGTCCCTCAGAACGACGACGAGGTTGAGCCGCGGTCCATAGGGCGCCGGGCGCTCGTGCACGTCGAACTGCCGATTGAGCCGGGGATGGTGCTCGGCGATCAGTGCCGCCTCCAGCAGGTTCGCCTCCAGCTCCGAGGCGACGCGGGTCACCAGGAAGCGCCGGGTCTGGTCCAGGATGGCGCGACCCTTGGCGGACCCTCCCGCCGAGGGGATGAAGTAGGAGCCGACCCGCGCGCGCAGGTTTTTTGCCTTGCCGACATAGATGACCTGCCCGTCCCGGTCGATGAATCGATAGACTCCGGGGCCCGCCGGGAGCGTCTTCAGATCTTCGGCCGTGAAGTCGTACGCGGAGAGATCGAGAGGCAGCGCCGGCATGTCCTGGTACTCGAGAAGGGCGTCGAGCGTGTCGATGCCGCGCTCTTGTAGCTGCGGGACCAGCCGCAGGAACGATTCGGCGACGATGCGCGCGCGGCCACGACAATCGTCGGGACCGCGCGAGTCCATTCCGAGGGCCTGCGCGAGGTCCGCGGCGGCGTGATTCGATTTGAGCCCCAGAAGCAGGTGTCCAAGCTTGGCGACGGAGATCACCGGAGCCTGGAAAGGGATTCCCGCCTGCGCGCACAGGCGGCGCAGCGGCTCCACCTCACGCGCCACCCGGTGGCAAACAACCGGAAGGTCGCCGACGGTCTGAACCAGCTCCTGCAGGGCGGAAGGACTCAGGCCGCTCCCCGACCCGGCATCCGGCGGACGGGCGTCTTCATCATCAAGATCCCGGTCGGGGAAGTGCTCCTCCTGACATTCTTCGCCGGCGACAACCGGAAGAAGGCTGACCGCGGCGGGGACACCGCTCCCGCCCGGCCCCGTCCCCTCGGAGGCGAGGGCCACGAAGTCGCGCAGGCTCTGCGAAATCCCGCGTCCATTCTCGAATCCTTCCGGGGCGGTATCGATTTCGCGAGCGGTCGTGTCTGAGGCGCCAGGCGCCGTCTTCGCCAGCGACCAGCCTTCCTCCGCGCGGTGGACGATGCCGGGCACGGCCGCGAGAAACGGCGCCAGCAGTCGGCGGCAGGTCTCTTCGTCCCCGTGCTGGATGCGCAGGAACCGGGCCGCGAGGGCGCGGCTGGTCTCGGGGCGACCGGCGCTCCTGAGGTGCGTCACGATGTCGGTCTGGATGGCGGGGATCTTGATCATGTCGTCGGGCGGCGTCTCTTCCGGGGCGGGCGCCTGGATTATACGCCCCCGGCGACCGATCGCGACCGGCTCCTACTCACAGATCAGGGCCAGCACACCGGTGTGCGTGAACAAGCGGTTCTGGCCCCTCAGGGGTGCGATCTCGGCATTTCCGAAGAAACCGACGATCGGCAGGTCGCCGAAGGCCGACGAGATGTAGGCGGTATCGATGCCGGGCATGCCGTAGAGCGACGAGCCGCGCGCGGCGCAATTGAAGTAGAAGCCGAAACGCGCCGAGGCGCCGGCGGCCCGGCCGACGCGCTGCAGCATCTCCTTCAGGTCCTCCCGCGCCGAGTGTCCCTCTCGCAAGACGAACAAGAGCGGCTCGTCCTGGCGCACGGTGGCCCCGACCACCAGGGCGCCACGCCCCTCGTCGATGGCGACGAGGGGCCGCACCAGGTATTCGCCGGTGTGGATGCCGTCCTGGCGCGGATCGGGCGGCAGCCCGACGAACAGGTGTCCGGCCAGCCTCCCCAGCGAATCGGCCAGGGGCCCCGGCAGGCGGGAGCGCAGCACCTCGAGGGCCGGCCGACCGTCCACCTCGAGGATGACGTTGCCGTCACCGGCCGTAATACGCACCTGCGGGCCGAGCGGCTGGCATCCCTGCGTGATCCCGATGGCGTGCCGCAGGTCTCCCGACAGCTGCAGGCCGGCGAGTGCCCGGCTCGCAACGTTGCGGCCGTAGAACTGGAACGTGCCGGGCTGCTCCGGGTCACCCGAGGCCGCGGCTCCAACCGCCTCGCGCTCAGGAGCCGAGAGGCCGATCTCGTACACCAGGTGATCGGGCCTGGCGGCGAACGGATCGGGCAGAAGGACCATCAAACCGGCGCCCTCGTCCAGGATCTGCCGGGCCACCTCCCGCGCCGCACCGCCAGGCTCGCCGTCGCCCAGGGAGGCGAAAAAGGTCGAGCCGCGCACCCGATCGGAGCGCACTGCCAGGACGGCGACCGCCGGCCGTCCCTCGACCTCCTCCGTCCCGGTCAGAACCCCCGAGGCGCTGCAGCCGGCGATGAAATCGGTGCCGAGCGTTTTCTGGATCGCGGCCAGCATCGCGGCGTAATGCGGCCGGTGCGGCGCCGTGATAAAGACCACCCCCCAGTCGGCGGCCGGTGCGCCCGCGTGCTCGAGCGCACGCCGGGCCGCCGAGCGCGCCGCCGAAGCCGCCTCCGTCTCGGTGGAAAGCCCGACGCCGGCATGCGTAGCCATTCCGACCCATTACATCATGAAAAGGTTCGTCCCGGCCGCGACACGACGGTCGGCCATTTTCCTATAATGCCGCGGAGTCTGTGTCGACAACGGCGTGGGCGCCGTGCCGGGAGAGACGATGTGACAACTGTCGCTGCAAGCCGGCCGCGGCCGCGGGGCCTGCTCGGCCTGGGTCTCGTCATCGCCTCGGCGTTCTGCTACTCCATGCTCTCCATCTTCGGCAAGTTCGCCCTCGCCCTACGGCTGCCGCTTCTGCCGCTCCTTGCCACGCGCTTTGCCCTGGGCGCCGTCATCCTGTGGGCCTGGGTGCTCATGGCGGCGGAGTCCCGCCGGGCCGTCGGGCGAGTCCACCGCACGCGCGTGCTCGGTCTGCTCGCGTGGGGCGTGGTCGGCTTCTCGGGCCAGTCGGTGCTGTTCTTCCTGGCGCTCGAGCGCATCCCGGCGAGCCTCACCGAGGTGCTTCTCTATACCTGCCCGGCCTTCCTCGCCCTGATGCTGTGGGGAATCACGCGCCGCCGACCGAAAGGGTCGCGCCTTCTGGCGATCGCCCTGGCGCTTCTCGGCACCTGGCTGTGCGCCGGTCCGATCGACGGCGTGGTCGACACGCATGGAGCCGCGCTGGCGACGCTCTCCGGCTTCTGGTACGCGGCTTTCCTTGTCTGGATGCACCGCCTGACGCCCGGGATCCCCGGAGCCGTCTCAGGGGCCTACATCATCACGGGGGCCGCGCTGGCCTTCTCCACCGCCAGCCTGGTTCACGGCGGCGGGTTTCTCGTTCCGCGCGGCGTCAGGGAATGGGGCAGCGTCCTCGGGATCGTTCTCTCGGCGACCGTGTTCGGCCTGGTGCTGTTCGTGGCGGGGCTCAAGAGAGTGGGTCCGCAGACGGCGTCCGTCCTCAGCACCTTCGAGCCGCTCGGCACCCTCCTGCTCGCGGCGATCTTTCTCGGCGAAAAGCTGGACGGGGTGCAGTGGGCCGGCGCGGCGCTCATCATCGGCGCCGCGTTCGTCCTGGCCTCGACTTCGGAGATGGACGACCGGCTCGGACCTGCGGACGCACCCCTCCCGGCGCAGGCGGAGACGGCGGGGGACTCGTGAGGCGCCGGGGCGTTATGATGACGACGGCGGCGGCAGCACCCGCGCTTCTCGGCGCGTCGCCGGGTGGGATACAATATCCGCTCGCCGCTCATCCTGTTTCACATGTCGGAATGGAGACGATGAAGCCGGACATCCGCGAGCTCGCGCGCCAGCGCCTGGTCATCTACGACGGCGGCATGGGGACGATGCTGTTCGCCGCGGGCCTCCTGGACGGCGAGTCGCCCGAGGTCTGGAACTGGGAAAAGCCCGAGACGGTGGACGCGGTGTACAAGGCCTATTACGAGGCGGGGTCGGACGTGGTGCAGACCAACACGTTCGGGGGCACGCCGATCAAGCTGTCGGAGCGCGACCTGCAGGACCGCGCGTACGAGGCCAACCACCTGGCGGCGAAGGCGCTTCGGGCCGTCTGTCCGGAGGATCGCTACGCGGCCGGCGATGTCGGGCCGACGGGCAAGTTCATGAAGCCGATGGGGGAGTACACGCGCGAGGAGTTCGACGCCACGTTCGAGGCGCAGATCCAAGGGCTTCTGGACGGCGGCGTGGATCTGATCTCCATCGAGACGATGTATTCGCTCGAGGAAGCGCTGTGCGCGCTGCGCGCCGCCAGGCGCGTGAGCAGCGTGCCGGTGTCGGTCTGCATGACCTTCGACAGGAATCCTCGGGGCTTCTTCACGCTGATGGGCGAGACCGTGCCACGCTGTCTTGCGGCCTTGAAGGATCACGGCGCCGACATCGTCGGCAGCAACTGTTCGCACGGCAGCCCGGTGTTCATCGAGCTGGCGCGCATCCTCCGTGACCACACCGATCTGCCGGTCATCGTGCAGCCGAACCGCGGCAAGCCCATTCTCGAACGCGAGAGCATGGTCTACAAGCAGACCGTCGAGGAATTCGTGGCGGACGCCCGGACCATCGCCGGGCTGGGGGTCAACGTCTTCGGCGGCTGCTGCGGCACCACGCCTGAGTTCATCACCGGCCTGCGCCGGGCGGTCGAACCGCGCACCACGCAGGGCGCTCTCCAGGAGGACTCCCCGTGAGTCTGTTGCCCACCTTCCGGCCCCGCATCCAGATGCTCTCGGAGGAGTTGATCGACCGGATCATCGACGAGGCGTTCGACGTGCTGAGCACCATCGGTCTGCAGTTCGAGCACCCGAAGGCGCTGAGCCTTTTGGGGGAGCACGGACAGCGCATCGACAGGACCGGCGAGCGGGCTTACCTGGACCGGGACTTCGTCGAGAAGGCGATCGAGTCGGCGCCGAAGAGCTTCAAGATCTGGAACGTCACCGGGGACGCGTCGATCGAGATCGGCGGCGACAACGTCACCTATGACCCCGGTTCGGCGGCGATCAAGATGCTGGAGGTGGATGGAACAACGCACGCCTCCACCTCCTCCGACTATGTCCGCCTGGCACGTCTGGTGCACCAGCTCGGCAACATTCGCGCCGCCTCGACTTCGCTGGTGCCCCACGACGTGCCGAACGAGGTGTCCGATTTCTTCCGGCTCTACCTGGCGGTCCAAAACTGCAACAAGCCGATCGTCACCGGCCTGTTCCGCGAGGAGTCGTTCGGGGCCATGTTCGAGATCATGACGATCGTGCGCGGCTCGGAGAAAGAGGCGACGGAGAAGCCGTTGGCGATCTTCGATGCCTGCCCGTCGTCGCCGCTGCGCTGGAGCGTTCTGACCTCCGAGAGCATCATGCAGTGCGCCCGGCACAATCTGCCCTCGGAAATCATTTCCGTGCCGCTGACCGGCGCGACCGGTCCGGTCACGATGTCGGGGACGCTGGTCGTGCACACCGCCGAGAACCTGGCGGGCATCGCGCTGGCGCAAGCGGTTCGGCCGGGCTCGCCGGTGGTCTACGGCGGGGCCCCGTGTCTCATGGACATGCGAGCCGGCCAGACGCCGTTCGGCTCGCTCGAGACCTACATGATCGACTGCGCCTATGCTCAGATCGGCAAGCGATTCGGTTTTCCGATCCACTCCTACATGGGTCTGAGCGATTCGAAACGGGTGGACGCGCAGGCGGGGTACGAGACCGGCACGGGCGTGATCATGGCGGCGCTCGCCGGCGTGAACGTCGTCTCGGGGGTCGGCATCCTCGACTTCATCACCTGCCAGAGCCTGGAGAAGCTCGTGATCGACAACGAGCTGTGCGGCATGGCCTATCGCCTGATTGACGGGATCAAGCACCGCCACGAGAAGATGGCGATCGATTTCCTGCCGGAGGCCGTGAAGCAGGGTCACTTCCTCGGCCACCCGACGACGCTGAAGCTGTTCCGCGAGGAGTGCTACATGCCGGGCAAGGTGGTCGACCGCGCCTCGGCGCCGCAGGGCGGCGGCGGACCGTCCGACTACGAGCGCGCGCGGGGAGTGGTGAAGGATCTGCTCGCGAAGGAGCCGTTCCGCCTGTCCGAAGACAAGGTGCGCGAGCTCGACAAGGTCGTCCTGCGCGAGGCCAGGGAATTCGGCATGGAGGCGCTGCCGGCGATCGCCGGCTAGGCGCCCGGCCGGATCCCGCCCCGGGCCGACCTTGGCACCCGCGTCACTGAATCTCTGCCATGTCCCAGGTGCGCATCGCCGATCCCCTGCCGATCGAGGTCACGCGTCCGATGGTCCTTCTGCGCCTCGGGTACCGTCGCCCCGCGCAGGTGCCGGAGAAGACCGCGCGCCTCATCGGCGACATCATGGACAAGGGGCGCTCCCTTCTCAGTCCCCGGGCCATCTACGGCACGTTCGACGCATCGACTCCGGAGCCGGGCGTGAGCGTCATCAGCGGTATGTTGCGCGCCTCGAGCCAATCGCTCTACGAGCGCCTCCAGGGGTGCCGGCGCGCCATCCTGTTCGCGGCGACCATAGGGCCCGAGGTCGAGACCTGGTGCCACGAGCTGATGCAGGACGGCCAGATGACCCGCGGTCTCCTGGCCGACGCCTTCGCCAGCTCTGCCGCCATCGCGCTGGGTCTCGAAGTCGAGACGATCGCCGCGCGCGTTCTGGCAGACGAAGGCCTCGCCGCGACGAAACGGTACGCCCCGGGGTACGGCGACTGGTCGCTCGGCGATCAGGCGCCGCTCTGCGCGCTCATCGACGTCGGGCGGATCGGCATCACCCTCACCGAGGACTGCCTGATGCTCCCCGCCAAATCGATTTCCGGAGTGATCGGCGGCCGCTGACGTTCCCGGCGCTGGACGCCGCGCCCCTCACGCGGGAGCCGCGGTCCGCGGCGCGTCCGCGCCGGTGCGCAGGGGGAGGACCGTCATCGTCAGGCCCTTCCACTGCAGGCGCCTCTGGACCTGGTAGGCCGTCTCGTTGTGCAGGATACGCTGCCACCAGCTCTCCCGCTTCCAGATGAGTTTACCGCCGAAGAAGACGATGCGCGGGTAGCGCTTTGCGAGATCGACGCAGACGCGGTAGATCCCCTCGACCGGGTCGGTCGTCACGGTGGTGGCGGAGGCGGCGTTCCAGCCGATGCGGCGCGCCAGCTCGACGTATTTGTCGAGCGACTCCTGCACCTCCCTGCGGAGGGCGCTGATCTCCTCCTTGCCCTTGAAGTGGCCCGAGTCGATCACGGCGACGGAGACGAAGATCACGTTCTTGAAGAAACCCGGGAACGTCTTCTGCAGCGACAGGAGCAGGTGGATGCCCATGCCGCCGAACTCGCGCACCAGGAGGACGGCGGTCGGCTGGCGGACATCGGGCTCGCCCCCGGGGCGCGGCGCCGGAGGGAGATCGAGGAGTTCGCGGTCGAGACGGCGCAGCTCGGCCTGGACCGAGCGGTAATGGCCGCGCACCCAGCCGCACGCGGCGACCAGAAGACAGGTGATCACGAGCGTCTTCCAGGCTCCCTGCCCGAATTTCTCCACGACCATGACGACGAGGATCGTCAGACACAGCACCAGACCGAGGACGTGGACCGAGATGTGGCGGACCCAGCCTTCGTGCTGGCGGCGGGTGGAGAACCAGAAGCGGCACATGCCCATCTCGGTCAGGCAGAAGGTGGCGAACACGTTGACCGAGTACATCACCACCAGAGTGTCGACGCTGCCGCGCGTGAGGACCAGGAGGGCGATGGCCGACCAGCCCATCAGGACGACGCCGTCCTTCGTGGTCAGGCGGTCCGAGAGGGATGCGAAGCGATGGGGGAGCCATGAATCGATGGCCATGTTGGACATCACCCGCGGTCCGTCGATGAAGCCGGTCTGGGCGGCGACGAACAGAAGGGCGGCCTCCGAGGCGATGGTCAGCTTGACGAAGACCGGGCCGATGGGGAAGCCGGCGAGGCTCCAGCCCGAGGCGAAGCGCTCCGCGAGGACCCCGTTGAGCGTCCTGCCGATCTGCTCCCTGGCCGGAAGATCGAAGAAGCTCTGCACGTCGAACAGCAGGTAGCAGACGAGGATGCCGCCGGCGGTGAAGGCGAGCGAGGTCGCCATGTAGATCATCGTCCGCCGGCCGGTCTGGACCTTCGGCTCGCGCATGATGGCGATCCCGTTCGAGACCGCCTCGATCCCGGTGAAGGTGCCGCCGCCCAGGGCGAAGGCCCGGACGAAAATCGCCAGGAGACCCCAGGCCCCGAAGGCGCCCAGGCCTTCCCGCAGCCCCCCCGACACCTGTCCGAAGACCTCCGGAACCCGGCTTGCATGGCTGCCGATCCCGACCATTATCAGGACCAGGTGGGTGACCACGAACACAAGGAACACCGGCATGACCAGTTCGACCGATTCCTTCACACCGCGCAGGTTCATGATCAGAAGCGCGGCCAGTACCGCCACTTCGCACGCGATCGTGAGGTCGAAGTTGCCGCGCAGCACGCGCGGCAGGAGGTCGAAGATCGCGTCCCCTCCGGCGGCGACCGACACGGTGATCGTCAGGATGTAGTCGACCAGAAGAGCGCAGCCGGAGACCACGCCGGCCCGCGGTCCGAGCAGTTTGGTGGCCACCACGTAACCGCCACCGCCGTGCGGAAACTGTTCGATGACCCGGCTGTAGGCGTATGAGATCACGAAGACCGTGATCACGGTGGCCAGCGCCAGGAAGATTGCCAGGTACCACTGGCCTTCCACGCGACCGGTGACGGGGTCCTTGACCAGGAGGTTCTTGAACGCCTCAGCGGGACCGTAGGCGGACGAGGACAGGCCGTCGGCGCCCAGCCCGATCCAGGCGAGAAAGGCCATCAGGGAAATCTTGTGGAAGATGCGCGGATCCTGAAAATCACGCGGCGCACCGAGCAGCCTGCGCCACAGCGGTGCAAGAGGAGAGGGCTGATCCAGCGGATCTTCGGAAGGGTCGGTCTTCCGGGCCATCGAGCCCTCCGCTCAGGGGGGCGCAGGATGATGGCGCCTCCCTCACGACGCCTGCGAGGTTAGCTGACGGGCTCGAGGGTG
>Ga0209157_1000893_pt1 | contig 25236 bp, 18 predicted proteins | sample GraSoiAngelo_135_FD_185892 | JGI IMG/M metagenome (GOLD analysis project Ga0209157, IMG submission 185892) | Grasslands soil microbial communities from the Angelo Coastal Reserve, California, USA - 14_0929_05_40cm (SPAdes) (version 2) | ecosystem: Environmental > Terrestrial > Soil > Grasslands ...
CTCGGGCCCCTCCTGCAGGACCTGGTCACTCCCAACATGGTATTCGACGGCGCCCTGACGGAGGCACGCCGGCAGGACGCGGAGACGCGCGTCGAGCCGCTCATCGTCCGCATTCCCGAGAGGAAGATCCTGCTGCGTCGCGGCGAGGTCGCGAGCGAGGGCGCCGCCCGGATCCTTCAGGCTTACGTCCGGGAAGGTTCAGCGCGCCGCAGTCCCGGACGGATGGTTGGAACGGTCCTCCTGCTCGGGCTCCTGGTCCTCTTCATGCTGCGTTACGTCGCCTTCTACCGGAAGACGCAGCGCCACGAGCGGCACCTGTTCGCGCTCATGGTGCTGGTCACCGTGATCGCCCTGACGGTCGATCGCGGCTTCCTGTGGCTCTTCGATCACCTGGTCGATTCATTCCGTGTGGATCCTTATGCGAATCCGGCCCTGTACCGCTTCATGGTGCCACTGGCCACCGGGGCGATGCTGATCACGCTGCTCGTGGGCCCCCGCGTGGGCGTCGCCTTCACCCTGTTCTACCTTCCGCTCCTGGGAATGATGATCGGCTTCGACCTGCCGCTGCTTGTCTACGGCCTGATTGGCAATCTGGCGGCCGTGTACGGGGTGACCGGTTATCGCAAGCGCACCGCGCCGATCAAGGCCGGACTGGTGCTCGGAGCGGTCAACACCGCGGCCGTCCTGGCGCTTCTCGCCCTGCCGGGAACGCTGCCGCCCGTCTCCCATCTCGTCTTCCAGATGACCTGCGGCTTCGCCGGAGGCGTCCTGGTCGCCGTCCTGGTGTCCTTCCTGCTGCCGCTTCTGGAATCGACGTTCAACATCCTGACCGACGTGCGTCTCCTGGAGCTGTCGAACCTCGATAATACCCTGCTGCGACGTCTGGCCGTGGAGGCGCCCGGCTCCTACAACCACAGCGTCATCGTCGGCACTCTCGCAGAGGCCGCGGCGGAGGCGGTCGGCGCCAACGCGCTCTTCTGCCGCGTGGCCGCCTACTACCACGACGTCGGGAAACTCCTGAAGCCGAGCTATTTCATCGAGAACCAGAGGGCGGGGGACAACCGCCACGACCGTCTGAGCCCGCACATGAGCGCTCTGGTCATCGCCAGTCACGTGAAGGAGGGCTACGAGCTGGCGAAGAGCTACGGCCTGCCGCAGGAGGTGCTCGATATCATCCCCCAGCACCACGGCACGCGGACGATCAATTATTTCTATCAGAAGGCCCTGAAATCGGAGAGCGGAACGTCCGAGGACGTGCAGGAGTCCGACTTCCGCTACCCGGGGCCGAAGCCGCAGAGCAAGGAGGCGGCGATCTTCATGCTGTCCGACTCGATCGAGGCGGCGGCTCGTACTCTCGAAGATCCCTCCCCGGCGCGATTCAAGGGCCTCATCCGCAAGATCGTCTCGGATGTCGTCCTCGACGACCAGCTCGACCAGTCGGACCTGACCTTCTCGGACCTGGAAAGGGCCGAGAGCGCATTCCTGAGAACGCTCAGCAGCATTTATCATCACCGCATCGATTACCCCGGGTTCGATTTCGAGAAGACTGCCGAGCGCCCGTTCCGCGGGAGCCGCACGCACGAGGAACCCCCGCCCACCTTCAAACGATGGGGCCGGTAGAGGTGGTCGTCGCCCGCCGCACCTGGCGCCGCCTGGCGCCGCGCTGCTCGCGCCTCCTGGGACGGTTGTTGCGCGCGACCGGGCAGACGGGCTCGGGGGTCACCCTCCTTCTGGCGCCCGACGCCGGGGTGCGGCGGCTCAACCGGACCTTCCTGAAAAAGGACCGCACGACCGACGTCCTGTCGTTTCCGGCGGGTGGGGGACTTGTGCCCGGACCTCCGCACCTGGGCGATCTTGTCGTTTCGGTCCCGCAGGCCAGGCGGCAGGCGCGACGGGCAGGGTGGAGTCTTGAGGACGAGCTGTCTCTGCTCGTGACGCATGGATTTCTGCACCTGCTCGGTTACGATCATGAACGAGACAGCGGCGAGATGAGGCGCCTGGAGGAAGACCTCCTGGCGCGCACCGCTCACGTCTCACTCAAGAGGCGCCGCCTGCCCTGGGGCGAGGCGCAGGCGGCGCACGCGGAGGACGTGCCGCGTGGGCGAAATCGATGAAGGTCCCGCGATCGCGGCGCCACCGGACACCGGCGTGATGCCGGAAGGATCCCGCTGCGGCTTCGTGGCGCTGGCCGGCCGCGCCAACGTGGGCAAGTCGACCCTGATGAACCGCCTCGTCGGCGCGAAGGTGTCGATCGTATCGGAGGTGCCGCAGACCACGCGTTTCCCGGTGCGCGGTGTCCTGCATCGGCCGGGGCTCCAGGTCGTGTTCATCGACACCCCCGGGATTCACAAGCCCCGCTATCGCATGAACGAGGAGATGGTCCGTCTGGCAACGCGCGTCCTGCGCGAAGTGGATCTCGTGGCCGCCCTGGTGGATGCCTCCGAGGGCTTCGGCCCCGGCGACCGATTCGTGTTCGATCTGCTCCGGCAGGCGCGCTCGCGGAACCTCCTGGTGCTGAACAAGGTCGACCTGACGGCGAAGGAGAACCTGCTGCCTCTGATCGACGAGGCGAACCGCACCGGGCTGTTCGAGGAGATCGTCCCGGTGTCGGCACTCACGGGCGAGAACAGCGACCGGCTCCAGGCCGTAATCGCGGCGACCATGCCGGCGGGTCCGCCCCATTTCCCCGAGGACATGCTGACCGATCTGCCGCAGCGTCAGGCGATCGCCGAGTTGATCCGCGAGCAGGTGTTCCAGCAAACGCGCCAGGAGGTGCCGCACTCCACCGCGGTCATCATCGACCTCGTGGAGCCGGCCGAGGGCGGTCTGATCCGCATCCACGCCACCATCATCGCCGACAAGGAGTCGCAGAAGGGGATCCTGATCGGCGAGGGCGGCCGGATGATGAAGGGGATCGGCACCTCGGCGCGTCACCAGCTCGAGGAATACCTGGGGTCGCGCGTGCACCTGTCGCTGTGGGTGAAGGTGAAGAGAGCCTGGCGCGACGATCGCGAACTCCTGCGCCTGATCGGTCTGCCCGTGTCTTAGGTGATTCCCTCCCGTTGCGATAGAATGACCGCCCGTTTCCGGGAGCCCCGAGCCATGAAAGACAACACGATCCTGGTGGAGTCGATCAAGAAGCTCCTCCGCCGGGGCGCCGCCGTCCATCTCCTCAACATGATCGTGAAGGTCCGGCCCGCCGATCTGGCGGAGGCCTTCAAATCCCTGGACGAGGAGGAGAAATCGGGCACCTTCCGTCTCCTCGCCGAGCGGGCCACGGCGCAGGCGGCCGCCCTCCTCGGCCTGATCCACCCGGCGCACCGCCCCGATCTCCTGCGAAGCATGAGCCCGGAGGATCTGGCGCCCGTGCTGCAGCGACTGCCGTCCGACGAGGTGGTGGAGATCCTCGCGGGAGTCCCCGAGGAGGGCCGGGAACGGATCCTGTCCCTCATGCAGAAAGAGGCCTCCGAGGAAGTCCAGGACCTGCTGGAGTACGAGGAGGACACCGCCGGCCGGATCATGACGACGCGCTTCCTGGCCCTGCCGGAAAGCACCTCGGTGCAGCAGGCGATCGCGGCGGTGCAGAAGGCCCAGGAAGCGGAGATGGTCTTCTACTTGTACGTGGTGGACGCGCACGGGGGCCTGAAGGGCGTCCTGTCGCTGCGCAAGCTCCTGTCGGTGCCGCCCTCGACCGAACTCAAGGAGATCATGTCCATGGATGTGATCTCGGTCCACCCGGAGACCGACCAGGAGGAAGTGGCCAAGATCGCCTCGCAATATGACCTCCTGGCCGTGCCGGTCGTGGACGCCGATAATGTCCTGGCGGGGATCGTCACGATCGACGACGTCATCGACGTGATGCGCGAGGAGGCGACCGAAGACATCTACAAGCTCGCCGGCACCTCCGACGAAGAGCGCCTGACCCGATCCACCCTCAAGGCGGCCGGTCACCGGCTGCCATGGCAGTTCGCCGCGTTCGGTGGCGGCGTCCTCGGCGCCCTCGTCATCAGGGCCTACACGCCCCTGCCGCCTTTGGCCTGCTTCATCCCGGTCGTGCTGGGCATGGGCGGAAACATCGGCACGCAGGCGGCCACGATCATGGCACGCGGACTGTCCACGGGACGGATCTCGTTGCGCGTCGCCGGGGGGGTGATCTTCAAGGAAATCCGGATTGCGCTCCTCCTGGGCTTCATTTTCGGCGCGCTCCTGGGGATCGCGGCCATCGTCCTGATGAGGCTCGGCCCGGTCGAGGGGCTGGCCGTCGGCGGGTCGCTCTGGATGTCGATGGGCCTGGCTTCGGTCCTGGGCGCCGTGCTGCCGATGCTGCTGAAGACGGTGCACATCGATCCGGCGGTGGCGACGAACCCGTTCGTGACGACATCGGTGGACCTACTGGGATTGCTCTCCTTCTTCGTCGTGGCCGGGCCCCACCTCGCCGACCGCTGACGGCGGACGGAGCGGGGGACGAGCGTGCCCGTGAGGGAGACCGAGGCGATGGTCCTCCGGTCGCAGCCCCTGGGGGAATCGGACCGGATCGTGACCTTTCTGACGCGCTCGGCCGGAAAGGTGCGCGCCGTCGCCAAGGGAGCGCGACGCAGCAAGAGGCGTTTCGGAAGCAATCTGGAGCCACTCAGCCGGGTGCGGCTCCACTACTTCGAGCGCGAGGGGTCCGACCTGGCTCGCATCGAGGCGGCGGATCTTTTGGAGTCGTTCTACCGGCTGCAGGAGGATCCGGAGCGGGGCGCCATCCTCGCCTGCATGGCGGAGGTGGCCGATGCCTTCGCGCGGGAGCAGCAGGAGGACGAGTCGTACTTCCGGCTGCTGCACGCCGTGGTGCGGGCGGTCCGGGACGGGATGGACCTGGACCTCGCGGCGCGGTACTTCGAGATCTGGACGCTGCGTCTGCACGGGGTTCTGCCGTCCCTCTCGTCGTGCGCGCGGTGCGGCAACGAGCTCGGCGCCAGGGGCGGAGTCTACGATCGCCGCGAGGGTGGTGTTCTGTGCCGGCGCTGCGCCCCTGGCCGGCCACCCGGTGGTGTGGTCCTTCCGGGCCAGGCGGTCGAAGCGGCAGGGGACATCCTGAGGCGTGCCCCGGAGGCCCTGATCGGCCGTGAGGTCGCGGCACACGGACTCGCGCCCCTGGCCGATCTGGCGGAGGTTGTCTTCTTCGACCTCACTGACAGGCGCTTCAAGAGCTATGAAGTCCTGCGGGCCCTGCGCGGATCTGGCTGAGGACACGCACGAGCTCATGGAGGGGACGTGCCGCTCAATTTCCAGCAGCTGATCCTGGCGCTGCAGCAGTTCTGGGCCTCGGAGGGGGCCGTTCTGCAGCAGCCGTACGACGTGGAGGCGGGGGCCGGAACGATGCACCCGGACACCTTCTTCCGTGTCCTGGGGCCGGAGCCGTGGCGCGTGGCCTACTGCGCGCCGTCGCGCCGGCCGGCGGACGGGCGCTACGGCCAGAACCCGTTCCGCGTCTACCGCCACTACCAGTTCCAGGTCATCCTCAAGCCGTCGCCTCTGGACGTGCAGGACCTCTATCTGAAGTCGCTGTCCGCCTTCGGGATCGATCCGAGGGAGCACGACATCCGGTTCGACGAGGACAACTGGGAATCCCCCACGCTGGGGGCGGCCGGCGTCGGCTGGCAGGTTCTGATGGACGGGATGGAGATCAGCCAGTTCACTTACTTCCAGCAGGCGGGAGGGCTGGAGCTCACGCCGATCGCGGCGGAGATCACTTACGGGAGCGAGCGCATCGGCATGTTCCTGAACGGCGTCGACAACGTGTTCGATCTGGAATGGGCTCCGGGCGTCCGTTACGGCGACGTCCGGCTGCAGGAAGAAGTCGAGTTCTCGAAGCACAACTTCGAGTCGGCCGACGTCGCTCTCCTGAACCGCCTGTTCGAGCAGTACGAGTCGGAGGGGCACAGACTCCTGAATCTCGGCCTGGTCCTGCCGGCGTACGACTACGCCCTTCGGTGCTCGCACACGTTCAACGTCCTGGAGGCGCGTGGCGCCATCAGTGTCACCGAGAGAACGGGATTCATCCAGAGGGTGCGCCGCCTTTCCGTCGGCTGCGCCAAAGAGTTTCTGAAGACCCGCGAGGCGCTGGGCTTCCCGCTCTTGAAGAAGGGGGCGGCCGGGGCGGAGACCGGGCGCCGATGAGGTCGCGCTCGGCCGGTGTGTTCCTTCTCGAGATCGGGACAGAGGAGATCCCGGCCCGGATGATCGACGGCGCCCTGAACGATGTCCGCCTCGCTCTGTTCAACGAGCTCGAGGCCGGCCGTCTTCTGCCCGACTTCGACTTCAGCATCGACACGAACATCGAGACCTTCGGCACGCCGAGGCGTCTCGCGATCCGGGCGCGAGGCCTGCGTGACAGGCAGCCCGACACCGTGCAGGAGATCACCGGTCCTCCCGTCAAGGCGGCGTTCGACGCATCGGGCCGTCCGACGAAGGCCGCCGAGGGGTTCGCCCGCGCGCAGGGCGTCATGGTGGGCGAGCTGAAGCGCTTTCCCACTCCGAAGGGTGAGTGTGTCGGCGTGCGGAGAGCCGTGCCGGGGGCGCCGGCCGCCGATGTCCTGGGCCAACGAGTTCCCGCGGCCGTGCTGTCGATCTCCTTCCCTAAAACGATGCGCTGGGGGGACGGCGAGTTCCGATTCGTCAGGCCGATCCACTGGGTCGTCGCGCTTTTCGATGGCGACATCGTGGACATGATGATCGCGGGCGTGCGTTCGGGGGATCGCACGCAGTCGCACCGCACGCTGGGCAGGACATGGGTTGCGATCCGCGACTCGATGAAATACCTCGAAGTGCTCCGGAAGCACCGGGTCGAGGCCGACGTCGAAGCCAGGCGTCGCCTGATCGCGCAGCGGCTCGGCCTCGCGGCGCGCAGGAACGAGGCCGTTCTCGCCGCGCCCCCGGGCTCGTCCACAGGCGCCGAGGGTGATCCCGAGCTTCTGCGGGAAGTCACCCACACTGTGGAGTGGCCGCAGGTCATCGAGGGCGAATTCGACGCGACCTTTCTGGACCTCCCTCAAGAGATCCTGGTCACGGCCCTGCGTCATCACCAGAAGTCCTTCTCGCTGCGGCGATCCTCCGGACGCCTGCTGAATCGCTTCCTGGCGATCGCCGACATGGAAGGAGACCCGAAAGGCGCCATCCGCAAGGGGAACGAGTGGGTCTTGCGCGCGCGGCTGGCCGACGCGCGGTTCTTCTGGGAGGAGGACCGCAAGATCCCCCTCCGGGAGCACGCCGTTGCGTTGTCGCGGGTGACGTTCCACGAGAAGCTCGGGTCGTATGCCCGCAAATGCGAGCGGATGATCGGCTTGGCCGGCGCCGTGTGTGAGGCCTTCGAGCGCTCGGGAACGAAGGTCTCCGGCGAGGCCGTCGAGGAGGCCGTAAGGCTTTGCAAAGCGGACCTGACGACCCAGATGGTCAAGGAGTTCCCGGAGCTCGAGGGGATCGTGGGGGGGCTCTACGCGCGGGCGGACGGGTGCCCCGAAAGCGTCGCTGCGGCGATCTACGCACACGACCTGCCTCGCGGAGCGGACGACCCGCTGCCGCCGACACCCGAGGGGGCGATCGTGGGGCTCGTCGATCGCCTGGACACGCAGGCGGGGATCTTCCTGCTCGGGATCGTGCCGACGGGTTCGCGCGACCCTTACGGCCTGAGACGATCCGTCCTGGGGACCTGCCGCCTCTTGATCGAGAACAAGGTGCGTGTATCGCTCGCCGACCTGGTCGAGCGGGCCCTGGCCGCCTACGAGAATCATGCGATCGAGGGGAGCGTGCCCGTGTCCCAGGCGAAGGCGAGCCTGATGGAGTTCTACCGCGGGCGCCTGCAGTTCATCGGGGAGGCGGCCGGTCTCCGCCAGGATTCAGTGCGCGCCGCCCTGGCCGCCTCGATGGACGATCCACATGACGCCCGGATGCGGATGGCGGCGCTCGATGCGATCCGGGAAGACGACGGCTTCATCGGTCTGGCGCTGGCGCACAAGCGGATCAAGAACATTCTCAAGGACCGGCCCGCCGGCGGATATGACACCACTCATCTGAAGGAGGAGGCCGAGCGCGCCCTCGATCGGGGGCTGCGGGCGGCCATCCCGGCCATCGAGGCGTCGCAGGCGCGCGCCGACCACCTGCAGGCGCTGCGGGAAATCGCCCGGCTCAGCCCTGCCCTCGACCTCTTCTTTGACAGAGTCCTGGTGATGGCCGAGGACGCGCGCCTGCGCGAGAACCGTCTGGGTCTCCTACAGGCCCTCGCCCGCCTGTTCCTGCGGGTGGGAGATTTCTCGGAGATCGTCGTGGCGGGCGAGCCCGCGGCGACACCCTCCCGCCGCGCGACGTCCGGGTCGAAGCCGGGGGAGTCGGGAGGCTGATGGCGTCCAAATCGATCTATTTCTTCGGCGGGGGCCGGGCGGAAGGCCACGGCGGCCTGCGCGAGCGTCTGGGCGGCAAGGGGGCGGGACTCGTGGAGATGACGCGCATCGGCCTGCCAGTGCCCGCGGGGTTCGTCATCAGCACCGACATGTGCGAGCTGTACCTGAAGCGCGGTCGCAAGGCTCTCCGACGCGCTCTCGCCGGGGAGCTTAAGCGCAGCGTCGCGCGCCTCGAGCACGTGGTCGGGCGCCGATTCGGGGATGAGCGCGATCCGCTGCTGGTGTCGGTGCGATCGGGGGCGGCGCGCTCCATGCCCGGGATGATGGAGACCATTCTCAATCTGGGACTGAACGACCGGACCGTCCTGGCTCTTTCGGAGCGCAGCCGGAACCGGCGTTTCGCCTTCGACTCCTACCGGCGGTTCCTGTGCGCGTATGGCAGCGTCGTGCTCGGCCTGCCGCGCGATTCGCTGGAGGCGTACCTGGACGAGGCCAAGAAACGCCTCGCCACGGCGCAGGACACGGAGGTGCCGGCCGATGTCCTGGAGGAGATCTGCGGGCATCTTCAGAGATACATCCGGGAGGCGGCGGGGCGGCCGGTCCCGCGGGACCCCGAAGAGCAGCTCTGGGGGGCGATCGAGGCCGTGTTCCGATCATGGATGGCGGAGAAGGCGGTCACCTACCGTCGCGTCGAGCGCATCACCGGGCTTCCGGGCACGGCGGTCAGCGTCGTGCAGATGGTGTTCGGCAACCTCGGGGCGACGTCGGGCACGGGGGTGTGCTTTTCGCGCGATCCCAACACGGGAGAGAAGACCCTGTACGGCGACGTGCTGATGAATGCGCAGGGGGAGGACGTGGTCGCAGGCATCCGCACACCGATGACGATCGGGGAGATGAAGAAGCGCCTGCCGGCGGTTTACAGGGAGATGGAGCGGGTGCGGGCCCTCCTGGAGCGTCACTTCCGCGACATGCAGGACCTGGAATTCACCATAGAAGAAGGGCGTCTGTACATGTTGCAGTGCCGTACCGGCAAGCGCTCGCCGGGCGCCGCCTTCCGGATCGCGCGGGACATGGCGCGAGAAGGCCTGATCACGCGGGAGGAGGCGGTCTTCCGGGTCACGCCCGCCGACATCGAGCGCCTGTTCTATCCGGTGCTTGATCCGAAAGTGCCGCGAGACGAGCTGGAGGGGCGGCTCCTGGCGGCGGGGATTGGCGCGGTGCCCGGCGCGGCCGCGGGGGACGTGGTGCTGACGGCGAAGCAGGCGGAGGAGGCGGCCGCGGCGGGGCGGCAGGTGATCCTCGTGCGGCGAGAGACCTCCCCCGAAGACGTCGCCGGAATGCACGCGGCGCAGGGGATCCTGACGGCCACGGGCGGCAAGACGTCGCATGCCGCGGTGGTGGCGCGCGGCTGGGGCAAGACCTGCATCGTGGGGTGCGAGGCGCTGTCGATCGATCCGGTCTCGGGAACGGTCCAGTTCGGCGAGCGGTCGCTGCGCGCCGGCGACCGCATCACTCTCGATGGCACGGAGGGCAAAGTGTACCGCGGGGCGGTTCCCCTGGTGCGGCCCGAGCTCCCTGAGGCCTACCGCGAGGTCATGTCCTGGACGGACGCCGTGCGCCGGCTGGGGGTGCGGGCCAACGTGGACACACCCTACGACGCCCGCAAGGCCGTCGAGATGGGTGCGGAGGGGATCGGTCTGTGCCGCACGGAGCACATGTTCTTCGACAGCGAGGAGCGTCGCCTCGCCATACGCGAGATGATCCTGGCGCAGGACACGGAGGCCCGCCGGCGCGCGCTCGCCAGGCTCTTGCCGTTCCAGCGGCAGGACTTCGAGGGAATCTTCGAGGCGATGGACGGACGTCCGGTCACGATCCGGTTGATCGATCCGCCACTGCACGAGTTCCTGCCGCACGAAGAGGGAGAGCAGCGGGCCCTGGCGGCTCAGCTGCGGCTTCCGGTGGAAGCGGTCGCGCGGCGCGTGGCGCAGCTGCACGAAGCCAACCCGATGCTCGGACATCGCGGGTGCCGGCTCTGCCTCGTCTACCCGGAAATCCTCGACATGCAGGTGCGGGCCATCATCGAGGCGGCCGCGGCGGTGCGCCGGGGTGGCGTCGCGGTCGTTCCGGAAATCATGCACCCTCTCGTCATGGACCCGAAGGAGTTCGAACGGGTCGAGGTGCGCACCCGTGAGACGGCCGATCGGGTCCTGCGGGAGCAGGGCATGAGGATTCCTTACCTGGTCGGAACGATGATCGAGGTCCCGCGTGCGGCGCTTCTCGCGGAGTCGATCGGCCGCCGGGCCGAATTCTTCTCCTTCGGGACCAACGATCTCACTCAGATGACCATGGCCCTTTCGCGCGATGATGCCGGGCACTTCCTGCCGGACTACATCGACGAAAAGCGCCTCGGAATCTTCACGGACGATCCGTTCCAGACGCTCGACCAGGAGGGGGTCGGGCAGCTGGTGCTCTGGGCCATCGAACGGGGACGCGCCGCCCGCCCGGGCCTCAAGATCGGCATCTGCGGTGAGCACGGCGGTGACGCGGTTTCCGTCCGGTTCTGCCACCGGGCCGGCATGGATTACGTGAGCTGCTCCCCGTACCGCATCCCAATCGCGCGGCTGGCGGCGGCCCAGGCCGCCCTCGAGGAAGGACGGAAGAGACGGCCGGCGGCCACCTCGCACGCGCGGCGCCGGGCGAGGGCCTCTTCGGGGAACGGTCGGGCGGGGGCGCGCGCGGGCAGGAGGCAGCGTGGTCGTCGGCATCCTGTCGCGCAGACGTAGCCTCTACACCACGCGTCGCCTGGCCGAGAGCGCCCTGCGGCTCGGCCACGAGGCGCGGGTGCTCAACCCCCTTCACTGCGTCCTGGTCCTGAGCCGGCGCGCCCCGGAGGTCTACTACCGCGGGCTCGAGTCGCGGGTGTCCGACCTGGACGTGGTGCTGCCGCGCATCGGTGCCTCAATCACCGAGCACGGGCTCGCGGTGGTGAACCAGTTCGACATGATGGGGGTGCCGCTGGTGAACAACTCGCAGCCGATCGCCCGGTCGCGCGACAAGCTGCGCTCGCTGCAGCTCCTGGCGCGAGCCGGCATCGACATTCCGAAGACCGTGATGGCGAGCGACCCCACCCAGATCCACCGCGCCCTTGAGATCGTCGGAGGGCCGCCCGCCGTCCTGAAAGTGGTGAAGGGGACCCAGGGGATCGGCGTCATCCTGGCGGAGACCGAACAGGCGGCGCTCACGGTCCTGGAGACGTTCTGGAACCTGGGGATGAACATCCTGGTGCAGGAGTTCATCGAAGAGTCGGAGGGGCGCGACGTACGCGCCTTCGTCGTCGGCGACCGCGTGGTGACGGCCATGCGGCGCCAGGCGTCGATCGGCGAGTTTCGTTCCAACGTCCACCGGGGCGGTACGGGCATGGTCGTCGAACTGGAGGAGAGCTACCGCCGGGCGGCCCTGGAGGCGACGCGCGTGATGAGGCTGCAAGTCGCGGGCGTGGATATGCTGGAATCGAAGAGCGGGCCGAAGGTCGTCGAGATTAACTCGTCGCCCGGCTTCGAGGGGCTGGAGAGGGCGACAGGCAGCGATATCGCCCTGGCGATCATCGAATACGCGGTCGCGTTCGCCCGATCGAAGAAGCGCAAGGCCCCGGGCGAGGGCTGACATGTCGCTGAAGATCGGAGGACGCGAGATTCGCCGGGGCACGGTCGAACAGATCCACCTGAAAGCCAGCGAGTACTACACCGCGACCCCGGTGAACGTGCCGGTGATCGTGATCCGCGGTGCCGAGCGCGGGCCGACGCTCTTCCTGACGGCCGCCATCCACGGGGACGAGCTGAACGGCGTGGAGATCGTTCGCCGGGTGATGACCGGCTACAACGCGCAGCAGATCAGGGGGACGCTGATTTGCGTCCCGGTGGTGAACCGCGTCGGCTTCCTGACGCACACGCGCTACCTTCCCGGCCGGCGTGATCTGAACCGCTACTTTCCGGGCGACCCGCTGGGAAACGCAGCGGCCCGTTATGCGCACGCCCTGTTCACGGAAATCGTGACGCGTTCGCGCTACGGAGTGGATCTGCACACCGCGAGCCTGGGGCGCACGAACCTGCCGCACGTCCGCGCCGACATGGCCAGCAGGGACGTGCGCAAGCTGGCCCGGGCCTTCGGCACCGAGATCATCATCGACTCGCCGGGTCCGCCCCGCACCCTGCGCCACGCCGCCACCGCCGCTGGCGTTCCGACCATCATCTTCGAGTCGGGGGAGACGTTCCGCTTTCAGAGGAACATGGTGGCGCGGGGCGTGGCAGGGGTGCGGAGCGTCCTCGCGGTGCTCGGGATGACCACGGATCATCGCAAGGAGCCGCGATTCCGGGTCATCATCAAGGTGTCGGAATGGGTGCGTTCGGTCAAGGGGGGCATCGCAGACATCCTGGTGCGCCCCGGCGAAATCATCTACGCAGGCGAGGAGATCGCCTCGATCACCAACCCTTTCGGCCGGGAGGTGTCGATGGTGCGCTCGCCCCTGACCGGTCTCATCATCGGCATCACCACCATGCCGATGGTGAATCCCGGCGACGCCATCTGCCACATCGCCAAGCTGGAGAAGACCCTGGCGACCGTGGAGACCTTCTGCGTGACCGACTCGCGTGGCAAGAAGATGCTCCTGGCATAGGCGAAGGGGATCGGGCGATGGGCACCATCCGGGTTCTGGAACCGAATGTCGCCAACCAGATCGCGGCGGGCGAGGTCGTGGAGCGCCCGGCATCCGCGGTCAAGGAACTCCTGGAGAACGCCCTCGACGCCGGAGCCGCGCGGGTGGAGATCACCGTGAACGGAGGCGGGGCGGATCGCATCCGGGTGGCGGACGACGGGTCCGGCATGGAGCGCGACGACGCGCTCCTGGCGTTCGAGCGCCATGCCACGAGCAAGATCCACGTCGCCACCGACCTCAGGGCCATCCATACGTACGGCTTCAGGGGCGAGGCGCTGCCGTCCATCGCCTCGGTGTCGCGCGTCACTCTGACCACGTCCACGGGGAAGACGCAGGGGACCCGGGTGCGCCTGCGCGCCGGCAAGGTCCTGGGCGTCGAGCCGGCGCCGCACCCGCGCGGCACCACGGTCGAGATCGAGGGGCTGTTCCATAACGCGCCGGCGCGGCGCAAGTTCCTGCGTTCCCCGGCCACGGAGACCGCCCACATCGCCTCCGTCTTGACGCGCGTCGCCGCCGCCCACCCGGGGATCGCCTTCTCGCTCAAGAGCGGTGATCGCGGGCTGGTGCGCCTGGCGGCGGCGGGCGACTATCGCGACCGGGTGGCGCAGATCGTGGGGAGTCGCGAGGCCGCGACCCTCGTCGCGGTCGAGCGTCGTGCCGGGGCGCTGCGCATCGTGGGGCTCGCCTCGGCCCCGGCGCTCCACCGCTCGACCTCGGGTGACGAGAATCTGTTCGTGAACGGTCGTCCCATCCGGGACCGCCGGATCCTGCACGCCGTCCAGGCGGCGTACGCCACGCTCCTGCCGCGTGGCCGGTACCCCATGGTCTACCTGTTTCTGGAGATGCCGCCGGAGGAAGTGGATGTGAACGTCCACCCCGCCAAGGCCGAGGTGCGCTTTCTGCGCCCCGCCGCGGTGCACGACCTCGTGCGGGAGGCGCTCCTGGAGGCGCTGGGAGTCGCGCGACCCTTCTACCGTGTCGCTTCGGTGTCCCCTGGCGTCGCCGAGCCGAGCGCCCCTCGGGCGTCCGGAGGGACCGGGGGTTCTCCGGGCGGCCCGCTCCCGGCGCGCGGGCAGGAAACTGCCACGAAGGGCCAGGTGTCGGGCGGTCCTACCTTGATCCAGGAGGGAAGGACTGCGACGGATGCGGATCGGATGGGTGGCTCGGTGCTCTTCGATGCGGTCGCTCTTTTTCCCCTGGCCCAGTTCCGCGATTCGTACATCCTGGCCGCGGCACCCGATGGGCTGGTGATCGTCGATCAGCACGCGGCGCACGAGCGAGTGCTGTACGAGAGGCTGATGGCCCAGAGTCGGGCCGGCGGCGTCTCCATCCAGAAGCTCCTCTTTCCAGCGACCGTCGACGTCAGCCCTGCCGAGCTCCTGGCGTTCGAAGGCTCGCGGGAGGACCTTGCGACCCTCGGCTTCTCGATCGCTCCGTTCGGGGACAACACGCTCATCGTGGACGAGATCCCGGCGCTCCTTCCGGCCGGGGCCGTGGCGCGCCTGGTGCGCGAGCTTCTCGGCGAGATCCTCGAATGGCGGAAGGCGGAGGGGTTGGAGCGGCTCAGACATCGCCTGGCGGCGACGGCCGCCTGTCACGCCGCGGTCACCGCCAACCATCCCCTTGACGCCCCGCGGATGCGGGCCATTGTCGGCGACCTCCTGGGCACGGTCATGCCGATGACCTGTCCCCACGGCCGGCCGGTTCTCCTGCGCCTGACCGTGGACCAGATCGAAAAGGAGTTTCATCGGAAGTAGCCCCGACGCGAATCACTTGGAGATTGCAGGCCCCGGCGGCTCGCCGTATAATTCAATTACCTCATGCGTCGGAGCATATTTTTAAGGCTAGCGGGTTTTCCGGTCCTCGCGACCCTTCCTGTCCTCTGCCTTTCGGCTGCCCCGGCGCGCGCCGACGTGGCCCTCCTCAAGAACGGTCGCTCCCTTCCGGTGTCCGACTACCGCGTTGTGGGGAACCAAATCCTCCTGGTCATGGAGGGGGGCGGGCAGATAGCACTCCCGAACGCGCAGGTGCTGGCCATCAGGCGCGAGCCGGCGGCGCCGCCACCCGTCACCGCGGACGCCGCGTCTGCAGCACAGATTGCGGCGCCGGATCGAGTCACCCTGGATCCGCCCGGGCCCCCCACTCTGAGCGTCCCTGAAAGCCGCCGGGAGGCCGACGGTCCCATTGCCATCGATCCGGGGGCCGTCTTCGATCGGGGGGCCCTGCGTGTCCTGGCGTCCCGCATCGCCCGCAAACATGCGGTCGACGAGGCCCTCGTCCTGGCGGTGATCGAGGTGGAGTCGCGGTACGATGCCTTCGCGGTGTCGCCGCGCGGTGCCATGGGACTGATGCAGCTCATGCCGCAGACGGCCGCCCGCTTCGCGGTGCGCAACACCTTCAACCCGGTAGAGAACGTGGATGGGGGCGTGCGCTATCTGAAGGAACTCCTCGAACGCTACAGCGGTCAGGTGCGGCTGGCCCTCGCCGCCTACAACGCGGGGGAGGAGGCCGTCGACCAGTTCAAGGGAATCCCGCCCTTCCGAGAGACGCAGCAGTATGTCGGGCGGGTCCTCAGGGCGCTGCCGAGATAACCCTCCGATTCAAGGACGACAGCGCCCGTGCGGGGCATGACCAGCTTGCAATTCCAGGAGCCCCCTCTCCGCCGAACGGAACCTCCTGATCTCGCTCGCGGCCCTGAAGTGCGCCTCCGCCGCCTTGCGGTGTCCCTGGGCCTTCTGGGCCAGACCGCGGTATAGCTCAATCCATCCCGCCATCCAGGCCGGGGGATTCTCGGCTCGCTTTTGGGCCTCGGTGAGCTCCCGCTCTGCCTCGGCAAAGTGGCCCTGCTCGAAATGCCACCGTCCCAGGAGGAAGGGCGGCAAGGGATGCGTGGGATAGGCCTCGGCCGCCGCTCCCAGCAGGGCGAAGGCCTCGGGGTCGTGTCCCTTGTCGTGCGCCGCGAGAGCCGCCTGCACCCGGTCCGCCAGGCGCGTGCCCCCCGGGTTCTTCGCAGGGACGACCGCGGCCGCGTCGACTCCCGTCACGCCCTCTTTCTGGGAGACCTCCGCAGCGACGTGCTCGAACACCTTCCGTTCGCGGGCCGGCAGCAACGAGCCGTCGCCGACGGCCTGCAAGGCCCCGAGAGCCTGGTCCAGCCGCCAATCGGCGGCAAGAGCCTCGGCGAGGTACAGCTTCAGTATGCGGCGCTGGTCCGCGCGCTCGACATCGTCGCCGACCGCCGCGGCGAGCGCCTCCTCCAGGGCACGGACAGCCTCTCGGTAATATCCCAGACGCATCTTGAGGCCGCCGATCGAGCCGAGCACGAGAGGCGACTTCGGGTTCTTCTCGAGCGCGACCTTGAGGTGAGCGAGGGCATCGTCGTAGCACTGCTCGTCGCGGCTGCCGCAGATGAGTGCCAGGAGCAGGCGCCCATCCGTGCTGAAATAGGCGTCCGACTCGGCCACCTCCTTCAGCTGCCGGAGCCCGAGTTCGGCATCGCCCCGTGGCATGAACAGGAGGCCACGCGCGAGCCCGGGAATCCTCTCCGTGAAGTAATTGTAGGCGCCCAGCCCGAAGAGGGCGTCGGTGTACTCGGTATTGAGCTCCAGGGCCGCCGCGAGCGTCTTCTTGCCGCGTCTCGCCTCCTGACTCGCCTTGAAGAAATTCCGGCGCATCCCTTCCACCTGCGAGCGCAGGATGTGCGCCGTCCCGACGCACGTCAGGACCCGCAGGTCGTCCGGCGCAGCCTCGAGCCTGCGCTCTCCCGTCGCGACGACCTCGTTGACCGCCGCGAGGAAGGGCTCGTCCAGTGTGCGATCGGATCGATCCTGAATGGTGCGCCACCAGTAGGCGAAGGCGATGAACAGCGTCGGGGCGGGGTCGCCGGGCGCGGCCTCCGCCGCGGCCCGGAAAGTCTCTTCGGCCTTGCCATAAAGGCCGTCGTGAAGGTCCTTGAGACCCGATCGGATCAGGCGATCGGCTGCGGCCGGGAGCGAGGACAAGGGGAAGGGGCCGGGAGCCGCGCTCGAGCAGGTCAACGACGCCGCAAGAACGACGGCGACCGTGATCAGGAAGATCCTCCGTCCGTGAGCGTGCTGCACGTGTCGCGACTCCACGCCTTTCCGTACTATAGCACGCTCCCCGGCCGCTCCCGGACACGCCTCACCCGCCCGCTCGGGGCGAGGGAAGGAGACAGGGATCCGGCGAGGTACGCGTCATGCGTCCCCCGCGGGCGAGTCTCTGACGCCAGGGCGGACGCCGCGCGTTCGATGCCTGCGTCGACGACCTGACGCGTGTCCTGACCCTGGTCAGACCTGCCTCGCGGGAGCGGCGACTGGACAACACCACGTTACAATTCGCGTCACCCGCGCTACGAAAATCGGCGTCCCGGGTGCGCCACCCGGCGGTTTCATGATCGTCATTGCCGCAAGGCCCTCAGGCCTCACGTGTTGCGTGTCCGGGGCTCATGACCGCCCGTGGAACAGTTCTTGCTGCTCTTCTGGACACGCAATCTGGAGGGCAACGTGACTCCCAAGGCCAACATACTTCTCATCGATGCCGACGCGGAAACGGCGCGCGCCGAATCGGGCGTCCTGACCCGCAGCGGCCACCGCGTCGTCGTGGTCGACCGCGGCGCCCTGGCTCTGGAGCGGCTGAAGGCGCAGAGCTTCGACCTGGCAATCGTCGACCACGAACTCCCGGACATGCGCGGCCTCGACGTCCTGGCGCAGATCAAGGAGGCCTCACCCGAGACGCCCGTGGCGATGTCCGCCGCGACGCCCGATGTCGACGCCACGATCGTGGCGCTGCGCAAGGGCGCGTACGACTTCCTGCGCAAGCCGGTCGCCGACGAGGACCTCCTGAGCCTGGCGGAGAAGGCCGCCCAGATCAAACAGATGGGGTACGAGCGCCGCCGCGCCGCGGAGGAGCTGCAGTCGGAGAAGGTGAAGAACTTCGAGCTCCGGCGCAACCTCCAGAGCCAGTTCGCCTTCAGCGCCATCCTCGGCAAGAGCCCGAAGATGAAGCAGATTCACGACGTTCTGCAGGAAGTCACCGCCACCGATTCGACCGTTCTGGTGATGGGCGAGAGCGGCACCGGAAAGGGTCTACTGGCCCGCATCCTGCACTACAACTCGCCGCGGGCCGACAGGCCGTTCGTGGAGGCCAATTGCGGGGTGTACTCCGAGGGCATCCTGCACTCGGAGCTGTTCGGGCACGAGAAAGGCGCGTTCACCGGCGCAGTCAAACAGAAGAAGGGGCGCTTCGAGCTGGCGCACTCCGGGACGATCTTCCTGGACGAGATCGGCGACATTTCGCCCGCCACGCAGCTCATGCTCCTGCGCTTTCTGCAGGAACGACGCTTCGAGAGGGTCGGTGGCGAGGAGACCATCGAGGTCGACGTCCGCGTGATCGCGGCCACCAACAAGAACCTGCAGGAGGGGATGGAGCGGGGCAGCTTCCGGAACGACCTGTTCTACCGCCTGAACGTGATCCCGATCCACATTCCCCCGCTCCGGGAGAGAGTCGAGGACATCCCGATCCTGGGCATGGAGGTGCTGGAGCAGGTGTCCAAGAAGATCGGCAAGATCATGCGCGGTTTCTCGAGCGACGCCATGGATGTGATGACCCGTTATTCCTGGCCCGGCAACGTGCGGGAGCTGGAAAACGTGATCGAGCGCACCGTCATCCTGGCCAAGGCGGATCTCATAGAGGTCAGCGACCTGCCCCCCAACCTGAAGGACGGCGCCACCGACGGCGCCGAGGTGAAGCTCTCGCTGCACGAGAACGAGAGGCTGTACATCCTGAAGACGCTCGCGGAGTGCAACTGGAACAAAAAGCTCGCCGCCTCGGTGCTCGGCATCAATCGCTCGAGTCTCTACAGCAAGCTCAAGAGGTACGACATCGGACGGGGCCCGGTGAACTGAATGGTCCGCCGCCGGCGGGGCGCGCGCCCGGCCGCGCCGGCGCCGGAGTTACGCGCATGAAGGACCTCAACCGGGGCACCCGAATCTACATCCTGGCCACGTACGCTGCTGCCCTGGTCATCGTGCTCGACGTCCTGCACGGCGGCGCCCTCAGCTTCGACACCGAGTTTCTGATGCTCGCCCTCATCGGCGCCGTCATGGCGCCGCACACCGTGCACCTGGGGATGCGCGTCGAGATGTCGATCTCGCATCCCTTCATCCTGGCCACCATGATTCTGCTGGGCACCGCAGACGCGGTGCTCATCTCCATCATCTGCATCAGCAGCCTGTGTTTCATCCGCGCGCCGCGCATGGAGTTCTACCGCTCGCTGTTCAACATTTCGTCGTTCGTCGTCACGACCTTCGCCACCTGCCACACGTACGTCGGGTTCGGTGGGAGCGGCCAGGGCGGTGGCAGCGTGCCGCTGATGGCGCTGATGAGCGCGACGCTCGTGTTCTATCTGGTCAATACGTACAGCATCTCGGGGGTCGTCGCGCTCAGCGGGCGCCTGAACATCTTCAAGGTATGGCACGAGAATTTTCTCTGGTCGGCGCCCTCGTTCTTCGCCGGCGGCTCGCTGGCGCTCGGGATGTCGTACTTCCTGCAGCGTTTTGGGATCTACTCGTTCGTCCTGTCCCTGCCCTTCTGCGTGCTCATCTACTACTCCTACAAGCTGTATCTGGACAAGCTGGAGGAGAAGAAGCAGCACCTCGAGGACATCGAGCGGATGAACGCCGATCTCGAGCGCAAGGTCAAGGAGCGGACGCAGGAGCTGGAGGTGGTCAACCAGAAGCTCCAGGAGTCGAACCTCGAGCTGCAGCGCGCCAATTCTCTGAAAAGCGAGTTCCTGGCGAACATGTCGCACGAGCTGCGCACGCCCCTGAACGCGGTCATCGGGTTCTCGGAGCTTCTCCTCGACACCGGCGCGGGATCGCTCACCGAGGACCACAAAGACTATGTGGCCGACATTCTCTCGAGTGGCCGGCATCTTCTGGAGCTGATCAACGAAATCCTCGACCTGTCGAAGATCGAGGCCGGCAAGATGAAACTGAGCGTCGAGGAGTTCGAGATCGGCCCGGTCTGCGAGGAGGCGATGGTGCTCTTCCGGGTGGAGGCGGGCCGCAAGCACATCGAGCTCGTCGTGGAGGTCGAGGATCCGGCGCTCGAAGTCCGCGCCGATCGCAGCAAGGTCAAACAGATCATGAATAACCTCCTCAGCAACGCCGTGAAGTTCACGCATCCCGGGGGCCGGGTCACGCTGCGGGCGCGGCGCGAGGGGGACGCGCTCGCGGTGTCGGTCATTGACACCGGCATCGGGATCAAGGCGGAGGACCAGGATCGGATCTTCCAGGCCTTCACCCAGGTCGACGGCTCGTACGCCCGCCGCTATCAGGGCACCGGCCTCGGCCTGACTCTGGTGAAGAAATTCGTGGAGATGCACGGCGGCCGCGTGACCCTGAGGAGCCGGTTCGGGGAGGGAAGCGACTTCACGGTGACCATCCCCGGCATCATGACGCCGCGGGCGCAGCCCCTCGAGCCGTTTCCCAACGACCTCCCAGAGGGTGTCAGCCGGTTGACGCAGGACGCGCGCCGGGAAGGGGACCTCATCCTGGTCGTGGAAGACAACCCGATCAACATGAAGCTGGTGCGCGACATTCTGAAGGCGAATGGCTATCGCGTGGCCGAATCGGCGACCGGGGAGGAGGCGCTGGATGCCTTGAAGTTCATCCGACCGGACCTCATATTGATGGACATCCAGCTCCCGGGGATGGACGGGCTCCGGGCGGCGCGTCTCTTGAGGGACAACCCGGAGACGCGCGACATCCCCGTCGTCGCCCTGACGGCGCATGTCATGAAGGGGGACGAGGTCAGGGCGAAGGAGGCCGGATGCGCGGGCTACATCCCCAAGCCGATCGAACCGAGCCGGTTCGCGCGCCAGATCGCCGCCTTCCTGCAGCGCGGCGCCGGCCCGGCTTCGAACTGACCCCATGGATTCGATGAGCGCGCCCGCCCCGACCGAAGGCCCACTGACCCCGGCGGAGGGGACCGGATCGGGCAGCATCCTCGTGGTCGACGACGACCAGCGCAACGTGCGGCTGATGGAATCGATCTTGCGCGGGAGCGGCTACCGCGTGGCGAAAGCCTACGACGGGGAAGAGGCGCTGCGCCTGGTCGAGAAAGGGCCGCCCGATCTCCTCCTCCTCGACGTCATGATGCCCAAGATGAGCGGCTTCGAGCTGTGCCAGAGGCTCAAGGGTCGCTACGAGACGCGTCTTTTGCCCATCATCCTGGTCACGGCCCTCAACGCGCTCGAGGACAAGGTGCAGGCCCTGGAGTACGGCGCCGACGATTTCCTGAGCAAGCCGATCAACAAGGTGGAGCTCCTGGCGAAGGTGCGCTCCGTTCTGCGCGTCAAGGGGCTTCAGGATCAATTGGAGCTGAAGCGCGTGGAGATCGAGGCGGCCAACCAGGAGCTGATCCGGATGCAGGGGTTCAAGGAGTCCATGATGCAGATGGTCGTGCACGATCTGAAGAACCCTCTCGCCAGCATCATGGGAAACGTCCAGCTCATCCAGATGCAGAGCCTCGAGATGATGACGCCGACGCGCCTCAAGGAGCTTCTGCAGCGCACTCAGGAGAGCGCCCGCCAGCTGATGCGAATGATCCTGAACATCCTGCAGATCGGGAAGCTCGAGGAGCGCAAGATGACGCTCAAGCTCGAGCCCGTGGTCGTGCACGGCATGGTCCAGGAGAACGTGGACGAAATGATGGGTCTCAGCGCGCGGGACAACATCCGCCTGGAGAACCGGGTCCCGCCCGACCTGCCGTCGCCGCGGGCGGATCGAGAGCTCCTCGGCCGCGTCATCGCGAACCTTCTCAACAACGCCTTCAAGCACACCGCCGGAGGCGGCCGGGTCACAGTCGACGGGCAGCAGGAAGGCGACGCCGTGACCATCACGGTCAGCGACACCGGCGAGGGAATCCCCGAGGACCTGCAGCCGCACATCTTCGAGAAGTTCGTGGCGGGCGAGTCGGACACCTCGAAGCGAATGCTCTACGACTCGGGGCTGGGTCTGACCTTCTGCCGGCTGGCAGTGGAGTGTCACGGAGGGAAGATCTGGCTCAAGAGCAGGTCGGGAGAGGGGACCACCGTGTTCATCTCGCTGCCTCTCTCCGGACCGGCCGAGGGGCAGGCCGGGGCGGCCCCTGCGGGAGCGTCCGCGGCATGAGCGGCGAGGCGGCGGCGACGGCGGGCGGAACGCCGCCGGAAGCCTCGCAGGCCGTACGGGGGTTCTGCTCGCCTCCGGGGCTGGCCGAGGTCATCCGCGATCTCTACCTGGACGAGAAGACCGGGACGCTGGTGCTTTCGAGAAGCGGCGTGGAGAAACGGATCCTTCTCGACCGCGGAATGATCCTGGCGGCCTCCTCCTCGCTTCCCGATGAGAACCTCGCGCATGTTCTCGTGGCGCATGGTTGGATGCGGCCGGAGGAGTCCGAGGCCCTGAAGGGGCTGGACGATCGCCAGGTGGGAGAGACCGCCGCGCGCCGGGGTCTTTTGACTCCGATGACGCTGCAGCAGGCCAACCGCGACCTGGCGCAACGCATCCTGACCGCCCTGTTCCGGTGGGATGAGATCGAATTTCGGTTCGAGGAAGGGCCTGTCACCGCCGGACTCCTCGAGACGGACGTCGTCGTCAGCTTCGAGATGATCATCCGGGCGCTGCGCACGATGTCCGGCTTCGAGCCGATCCGCGAGGCGCTCCTCCGGCAGGATCGAACCCTGCGACTGTCGGACCAGATCTATCTCCCCGTCGACCGCCTGACCCTCGCCCCCATCGAGGGATTTCTCCTGTCCCGGGTCGATGGCCAGACGAAGGTGCGTGATGTCCTTGCGCAGATGCCCACGGCGGACGAGGAGGCGGCGACCCGGTTCCTGTTCGGACTCTTGATCCTCGGACTGGTGAATTTCGTGCCGGCCATCTCGGCGGGTCCCCTGAGCTGTGGGGACCTCGTGCGCGGCGACGAGGAGAAGAGAAAGCGCGAGGATCGGGAGCGGGCCGAGGTCCTCGAATTCTACCGGACCGTCCGCGACGGGACGCCGCAGGCAATCCTCGGGATCCTCGAGGGAACCTCCCAGGACCAGGTGAAGACCGCCTACCTGGAACGCAAGGAGCGTTACCAGCCGGCTCGTTTCATGAAAAAAGTCCAGCAAGACCTCAAGGAAGAGCTGCAGATCATCGAGGCGCGCCTCCTGGAGTCCTTCCTCAAGGTGCGTTCCGAAAAGCTGGGGGCGGCCCGCGCCGCCGGCACGAGCACCGAGAAGGTGGTCAGCCTGGACCTGGAGAGTCTGTCCCTGCGCAAGGAACTGACCAAGACCGAAAGGCAATCGATGGAAGAGGAGAAGAGCCGCATGGCCGACCAGTTCTTCGCCAAGGCGAGGGACTACTTTAAAATGGCCGACTACTTCAACTGCATCCGCTACTGCGAGTTCGCCACTTCTTACAGTGATAAGAACGCCGCGGTCTTCGGTCTTCTGGGTCAGGCCCTGATGCGCAACCCGGACTATCGCTGGCAGAAGAAAGCCGAGAACGCCTTCCTGCGCGCGGCCGAGCTGGAACCCTTCAACCCGGGACACTTGGTCGCCCTGGGACACTTCTACAAATCGCACGGCCTGTTCGCGAAGGCGAGGAAGGAATACGAGAAGACCCTCGAGCTCATGCCGGGCCATGCCGAGGCTCTTTCGTCGCTCAGAGAACTGGAGAAGATGAAGTAGATCGCCGACCCTTCGCCTGCTCCGCCCCCCGCCGAAATCCTTGTGCCCCGTACAATTGACAAAGATCTTCCCCATGCTATAATGCGCCGTCCTCCGGACTGAAGGTCATGTACATAGAAATAAAGGAGATAGGGCCCGAAGGGCTGGCCATCAGCCGATCGATCGGGGCGTTCCGCCTTCCCCTGAGCGGGCGCGACAGCATCCAGGTGGACACGGTGCATCTGAGCGGCGAACTGAATAAGGACGCGGACGGGATCTCCTTCGCCGGCCGGATCGAGACGGCGGCGAAGCTCTCCTGCAGCCGCTGTCTGGAGGAATACTCTCTCTCCCTCGAACTTCCGTTCGACCTGTTCTATACGACCGAGCCAGAGAGCGCCGCGGCGGCGGACAACCGGATCGACGACGATCTGATCACTCGGGTCCATTACGACGGTGTACGGATCGACCTCCAGGCGCTGTTGTCCGAGCAGGTGTATCTCGGCCTGCCGCTCAAACCGCTGTGCCGGCCGGATTGCCTGGGTCTCTGCCCCCGGTGCGGGACCAACCTCAACGAGGGCGATTGCGCCTGCGCGGAGAAGAGGACCGAGGATCCTCGCCTCCGGGTCCTGAAGAACCTCCTCTAGAATCGCAGGGAAGGAACGCCCCGATGCCGAATCCCAAACGACGTCACTCGCGCGCGCGCCGCGACAAGAGGCGCGCCCACGACGCTCTCACGCGCCCGAACCTTTCGAAATGCCCGAACTGCCAGGAGGACAAGCTGCCCCACCGGGTCTGTCCTCACTGCGGATACTACAAGGGAAGAGAAGTCATCGAGGTCGGCGAGATTTAGGAACCTGACCGGTACCCCGCCGGCCCGCATGCATCGATACGTCCCGCGCCGGATGCCTTTCTCCGCCCTCGTCAGGTCCGGCGCGCGCGTCCGGGAAGGGTCCGAACGTGGAGATGACCATCGCCATCGACGCGATGGGGGGCGATTTCGCTCCCTCCCATCCCGTGGCCGGAGCGGTTCTGGCCGCTCGAGAATACGGAGCGCGTCTCATTCTGGTCGGGCGCCAGGACGCGATCGAGGCCGAGCTCGCCAAACACCGCGCAGCCGGGCTGTCGATCGAGGTCGTCCATGCGAGCGAGGTGGTGGAGATGCAGGACTCGCCCGTCACGGCCTTCCGGCGCAAGAAAGACTCGTCGATCCGCGTCGCGGCCACCCTGGTGCGCGACGGCCGGGCGGCGGGGGTGGTGAGCGCCGGGAACACCGGGGCCGTCATGACGACGGTCAAGATGATCTGCGGCGTCCTGGAAGGTGTGGAGCGGCCCGCCCTGTGCGCCGTGGTGCCGAACCTCAGGGGCCCGTCGGTTTGGCTGGACGTCGGCGCCAATATTGACTGCAAACCGGAGCACCTCGTGCAGTT
>Ga0209157_1000894_pt1 | contig 25228 bp, 25 predicted proteins | sample GraSoiAngelo_135_FD_185892 | JGI IMG/M metagenome (GOLD analysis project Ga0209157, IMG submission 185892) | Grasslands soil microbial communities from the Angelo Coastal Reserve, California, USA - 14_0929_05_40cm (SPAdes) (version 2) | ecosystem: Environmental > Terrestrial > Soil > Grasslands ...
GCCTGAGTATTCTGAATTTCCTTCATCAAACCCTTGGCGAGAAGTATCGGCCTTGTCCCCTGCTTGTCGAATACGTCAAAGCAGGACGGCTCGGTAAAAAAGTCGGTAAGGGTGTTTACGAATATCCTGACGAGTCCTGACTGGTATTGCACAAAACTGTAGGGGCGGACCTCCCGCGGTGTCTCGGTTCCGACATTGCGGGAGGTCCGCCCCTACAGTTCACGCGGGATCCAGATATGAGTCCCACATGTCGATGTAGACCACGTCCTGCGGTCTGGCCTGTTCGCCCCACAATTCGCGAGCCTCAAAGCGAACCGAATAGACGTGCTGTGGATTTTCTCCTTGAAACGTTGCGTTGGTATCGGGCAGGGCAAACACGCCCTGATCACTCTCGATGGTGCCGACGTGTCCTCGCGCATAGCGGGGCAGGCGCGTGTGGCCGGGAGGATGAATGTTGCGCGCGCGGACACGCTGGCCGGCTGTGAACCGGGGTGGAGTCCCGGCACGACTCCGACCCTGGAATCGCGCCTTCGTGAAGGTCGCGATGACTTCCTCGGCTCGCAGTGGGGGCGTCAGTTTGGCCGAGCCTTTGGCAGGTTTTCCCGTTTCGATCTCCGCGCGTGTGAGCAGTTTGCTTTCAATGAGCTGCTTGAGCATGCGGTGATACCATCGTTCGTAGTAGCTCATCGTGAAGTATTCGGCCGGAGGCAGCGTTTCCTGGGTCCAGCGCGAATTGTCCAGATTCCACTTCCGCCATGCGCCGAGAGCACGATTGAGAGCGTACACGCGCCCCTCCCAACGCGCATGAAAAACGGGTTCGTTTGCCTCGATATGAATCGGTCCCATGTCTTGCATGCCGCCGACGTCGTGTACGCCGTTCATGATTTCCTCCGCGGCTCGCCGGGTGAACCCAGCGAATTTACTTTGCGCGTTCCAATCATGGAATCCCGCGTAACCAGAGCGGCGAGCTCGCTCTCGCTCAAGCGTCCGGTGCCAGGGGGCCGTTCCGGTAAAACCAGGTAGCGCAGTTCCGCCGTACTGTCCCAAACTCGGACCTGCACATCGTCGGCGACTTCCAGGCCAAACTCGCGTAGAACAGCGCGCGGATCGATAACGGCACGCGCGCGGTATGCAGTGGATTTATACCAGACAGGCGGCAGACCGAGCAGGGACCAGGGGTAACAAGAGCACAACGTGCAGACGACGACGTTGTGCACCTTCGGCGTATTCTCGACAACGCGCATACTTTGGCCCTCCTGGCCTCCAAGGCCAAGCTCGGTAATCGCTCGGTCCGCATCGGTCAGGAGACGGCGCTTATATTCCGCATCCACCCACGCGCGCGCGACAATGCGCGCACCGATATGCGGGCCGACTTTGTGCTCGTACGTGTCGACGATCGAATCCAGTGCAGCTCGATCGACCAGTCCTTTTTCGACGAGAAGAGATTCCAGCGCCTTTACGCGAAGCGTCAGATCCGAAGGAACCGCTTGATGGTCGTGATCGTGGTCGTGCTCTTGCCCGTGCTGCGCCTGTCCGCCCTGTGGGTTTGCGACGAAGGCTGCCGCACCGGCTGCCGCGCCCTTCAAGAAACGGCGCCGGCCAAGTGAAGACTTTTTGGATTTTGCCATAGTCGATTTTGATCTTATGAGCAAAGCTGCGGTGTGTCAAATCATCGGCGCACGTGTGTCGCTCTTGAATCGTCGCGCTAGAATCGTTCAGGAGGTCTGATGAGCGGTGTGAATCGCCAGACTGTCGATCTGTCAAAATATCCGGATCTGGTCGTCATCTATCTTGGCATGCGGATGAACATGCTTCGCGGCCTGAAGACGATGATAGGCTTTGGTCCTCGAATTCAGCAATCGGTCGATGCAAAGCCGGAGGGGTTGCTGCTTCACGAGAATCTTCTCTTCAGTTTGTTTCCGCCGCATTTCGGCATGCGCCAGTATTGGCGCGATTTCGAATCCCTTGAGCGGTGGACGCGCTCGGAACCGCATCGCATCTGGTGGCAGAACTTCCTGAAAGACTCCGGGGGAACCGGATTTTGGCACGAGACTTATTTCATGCGCGGTGGGATGGAAGCCATATACGACGACATGAATCATTCTGTCGGCATGATGCGCTTCGCGGAGCTAAAACCGGCACGCGGCCCAATGTTTGGCGCCCGCGTTCGTTCCGGCCGGATGGGTGAAGCTCCCGCGCCTCCCCTGAGGGAGCAGGATCTGTATCAGTGAACCTCAATGGCAAGGTAGCATTAATCACAGGCTCGGCAAGACGGATTGGAAGAGAGATCGCGCTCGAGTTCGCCCGCAGAGGAGCGCGGATCGCGGTCCATTACCGATCCGGTGAGGCAGAAGCGAAACAGGTCGCGGGCCGTGATGGCGCTGCATTTCACGCCGACCTCAGAGATGGCGCCGCCGTCGAAAACATGTTTCGCGGGATTGAAGCGACGTTCGGCGGCCTGGATATTCTCATCAACAGCGCGTCCGTATTTTCGCCGGCAACGGCAGACGATGCGACGCCGGCTCATTGGGACTTGCAGATGGATATCAATGCCAAGGCGCCGTTTTTTCTCGCCCAGCGCGCGGCGTGCCTCATGCGAGCCCGCGGCGCGGGCAAAATCATCAACATTGCGGATGTCGCCGGCGAACTGATTTGGCCGGCGTACCTGCCCTACAGCGTTTCAAAAGCAGCCTTGATTGCTGTAAATCGGGGCCTCGCAAAAGCATTCGCGCCCGACATCCAGGTCAATGCCATCGCGCCCGGACCTGTGTTGTTTCCCGACTACTACACGGAAGAACAAAAGCGGGCCGCCATTGATCGTACGCTCCTCAAACGCGCAGGCAGCACGCAGGATATTGTGAATGCCGTGATGTTCCTCATTGAGAATGATTACATCACCGGCGAGATCATCCACGTCGACGGCGGCCGCCACATTATTTAACGTCGTGTTCGGTTCGGAACCGGCCGGGATCTGATCTTATGCGGCCTTATTTATATTCCGGCCGATGAGGAATCCTAGAAACATCGTCACAAATGCGGCCACCCCAAAGCTGGCGGCACGCGGCGCTGGCTGTCCTCGACCGGCGGGCGCGGGCGGCGTACTCCCGGACTGCATCCCAAGCCGTGCTTTCTTGGATTGCCGGCGGTCATAGACCGCCGCTACAGTAATCGGTTCTGCGTTCTGCGCCGGCACGAAGCCTCGTGGATTTTGATTCCGTCCTCCTGAGTACACAGGCTCTTAAGCGGTTAGACGGACGTTGGCGACCTGGCAGATTATCGATGCTGCGCTCTTTTTGGTTTGCTGCTTGCGGTTAGCTCCTTTGGGGGACCTGATTTCACAAGACTCTGTCAGCTGTGAAGCGGATGCGGACAGCATCGGCGGCTGTGGCGGAAAATTTTATCCAAGCCACGACTTTATTCCGCGATGGAGGACACCATGAAAGTAGAAGACGAGCTTCGCCAGGAACAATCGCGAGGCAATGAGTCCACATTCAGCTCATTTGGACGCACCGTCCGCGACATCAATCGGCAATGCACAGGTGTGTCATTGCCGGAGCCTCATTCGGGCTTGCGACGCTGTGGACAGCACTCTTCACGTTCCCGCCAATGGCTGTTGTCCAATTCATCTGCGCCAAGATCGGTATGGTGTCGGGCGAAGGACGCGGCGGGGTTCTGCGAAAGAACTTCTCGAAGAAGGTCGTCTATCCGGCCGTCTTGGCTCTTCTGGTTGCGAATACGATCAATGCCGGAGCGGATATCGGTGCGATTGCGGCAGCTGTGAATCTCCTCGCACCTATACCGATCGGTATTCTCATTATTCCGATAACTGTCGTGATTCTTGCTGTGCAACTGTGGCGCAGTTACCGGGTCATCGCATCCATCTTTAAATGGCTCGCGTTCTCGCTACTGGCCCATATAGGCGCTGCGTTCTTTGCGCACCCCGACATCAGGCAGGTTCTGTATGGAACGTTCGTCCCCGAATTCCGATGGGATTCGAAATTCCTCTCGGTCCTGGTTGCGATTCTCGGCACCACGATTTCGCCTTATTTGTTTTTCTGGCAATCCTCTCAAGAAGTCGAGGAGCAAATTGCAAATGGCCGCGATCGTCTCGGGCAACGGAAGGGCGCGACTCAGCACGAACTGAGAGATGCTGCGTGGGACGTGAACCTCGGAATGTTGTTTTCGAATGTGGTGATGTACTTCATCATTATGGCCGCCGGTGCGACATTTTTCAAAGCAGGTCAAACACACATAGAGTCCGCTCAACAGGCGGCCGAGGCTCTTCGTCCTGTTGCGGAAGATTCGCCGAGGTTCTGTTTGCCGCGGGTTTGATAGGGTCCGGGATGCTGGCTGTTCCGATTCTCGCCGGATCAAACGCGTCAATGGCCTCGGAATCAATATCGTTGGCTGGCTTACGACTGCCGTGATGTTTGGAGCCGCTATCGAGCTTGTTCTCACATGGAAGCTTTAAGCTCCGCCTCAACTCGTTCGCAATGCGGCTTTTGTCTTTTCGACTTAGGATCGCCGGTTGGTATTTTGGCAAGCCCATGTTGGAAGGCATAGATCATCAGAGCCAGGCGATCCGCAACCCCGAGCTTGTCAAAGACGGAGGTGAGGTAGTGACGGACCGTTTTTTCAGAGATAAACAACCGTTCACCGATCTGTTTGTTCCTCATACCCTCCGCAAGCAGGGTAACGACTTCACGCTCGCGCACGGTGAGTTCAGCGATCTTGAGGGCTTCGGAATCCATTTTCTTCGCTCGCGCGTGGATCAGTTCCGTCATCATCGTCGAGACCATCGGACGATTGAGCCACATCTCTCCGGCATGAACCTTGCGAATAGCTTTGACAAGGACACCAGCGGAATCCAGCTTGAGCACAATGCCCATGGCTCCCAGGCGCACGGCACGAAGATGAAGTTCGGGATCAGGCACGCCCGTCACGATGATCACGCGTGGTGGCTGTTCGGGCGTGATCAATTGAGGCAGAAAGTCGATTCCACTCTCATTCCCAAGATCCAGGTCGAGGAGAACAATATCGGGCTGCTCCTGCATCATGGCGAGAGCTTCGGTTCGATTACCCGCCGTTCCGACCACGGTCATATCCGGTTGTTTTTCGATCAGCAGCTGCAACCCGGTCAAAAAGATCTGGTGATCATCGACTAACAGGATGCGAATAACAGTCTCCGACTGATGCATCATTGCTGGCTGGGATTCTCCTTCTTCCACGGACTGAAGTTGTACTGTTTTCTGTTCCCCGCCTTCGCTCTCAGCGCGGCTGTATTCGTACGACGGCCAGGACGCTGGCCTCGTGACTCATTTTTCGTGTTCACAATGGTTTCACGATACGCGTCCTCACCGGATATCCCGTGGGGCTGTGCCGCAGGCAATTCCTCGGAGGTGGCCTCAACGTTACTGGCACTGGTGGGATCTTCAACCGGAAAGAACATCTTGAATTCCGTTCCCTTTCCCGGCTCACTGGAAACGGTTATGACTCCTCTGTGACTTGTGACGATCCTCAGCACCGTAGATAGTCCAAGACCCGTTCCATTCTTTGCGTGTTTCGTTGAAAAGAACGGTTCGAAGACTTTGTCGATGATCTCGGCAGGTATTCCGGTCCCAGTGTCCGAAACCTTGATCAGAACATACCTGCTGCCTTTCTCACCGTGGCCCGAAGATGGAGCGCCACCACACACGGTATTGTGAGCTTCGATCGTAAGTGCGCCACCGTTGGGCATAGCATCACGAGCGTTGACACAAAGGTTTACTAAGACTTGATAAACGTGTGTTGCGTTGCCCACGATAGCCCAGAGATCTGTGGCGATCCGGGTTTTAATGCTGATGGATTCTGGAAAAACGCGCTTTAGGACTCCCACAGTTTCCTGAATCAAATATCGCAGCTGAATGGGAGCGCGTTCTCCCTCAATTCCCCTGGCCAGAGACATCAGTTGGGTGATGAGGCCTCCCGCATGCTCCGCGTTGATCTTAAGCGTATCCAGCCATTGGCGATCCTCGCGTGCCATCTTTTTCTCCCGAAGGATGCGAGTTGCCAGCAGCATCGGCGACAACACTTTGTTCAAATCGTGCGCGATGCCGCTTGCCAATCTGCCGATGGTCTCCATACGTTGCGCACGGAGGAATTGAGACTCGAGCAGTTTTTTTTCTGTAACGTCGGTGTTGACGATCAGGACCGACGCCGGATGACCAGTTTCGTCACGCAGGACTCTCGATCGGCTCTCGACGATCACTTGCCTGGAGTCTTTAGTGACTTGGCGCATCTCAACCGTACACTCGCCGTTCTCAGCGAACCTACCTGCGCTTTCGTAAATAGCTGTTAGGGACAGGAGCTCATATATATTTTTGCCGATGGCTTCATTCGCAGACCAACCATAGAGACGTTCTGCTCCCCTATTCCAGAACAGAATGTGGTCCTCGCGATCGCGTACGATGATGGCGTCGTGCGTCTCATTGAGCATAATCGCCTGGGTGCGCAAAAGCTCTGCGACCCGCCGGCCATCTGGAGTTTCAGCCTCTAGAACGCGCTGAACGCCCCCCGTTAACGCCGACAACGAGAAGATATCTTCATCTGCAGTCTTATTTGCCGCTTCTAGCCCGGTCGACACGACGACCCCTCATTCCCTCCAAGTTTCGCGATAAAAACACCGACCTCCACTCCACGCCTCCCCCTGGGTCCAATTCAGTCACATTAGGTTACGCACTTCTCCGAGAAAGCCCCTATGTCGTAGCCAAAGTGTTCTACAACAAAGCGGTGCCTCGGTATCCCCCGAAAGTGCCACGACTGAAGGTCCCAATAAGAACCGCCCCCTCCGCCTCCTTTAATCTTGTGGTTTCCCCCTCCGGGAGAGTGGTGATCTCGCCATCGAGCCAGTCGGCCCAGGCAGGTGCCGCCCTGAGCTATAGTGTTTCGATCTTAGACAACGACAGCGCAATTTGTAGCGCGTCAAGCTTCAATTTGCAGGCGGTCGTGCCGGCGGGATGGGCGGCAGCGTTTCCGGCCTCCACGGTGACTCTAAGCCCAGGCAGCAGCACATCCACCACGCTTAGCGTGAGCTCTCCGGCCACGGCGGCCTCTACCTCCTACACCGTTGGTGCGACGGCGGCCCGCACAACCAACGCCGCTACGGCCACAGCAACATACAGCGTCTTGTCATTGGCCAGTACGGTTTCAACCGATAAATCGAGTTATTCGCCCGGTGATACGGTTGTGATCACCGACACGGTCACTGTCGGCACTCCGCTCGCCAACGCCAGCGTGACCTTCATTGTCACAAAGCCGAACGGAGTAACAGGCACACAAACTACTGCAACCACAAACGCCAACGGCGAAGCCGTTTATAAGCTGCGGCCCAGCAAACAGAAAGGCTCAGCCGGGACGTACCAGGTACGAGCGGCTGCCTCAAGCAAGGGTGCATCCACAAGCGCCACTACCACGTTTACGGTGCGATAGGACATTCAAACGAAAATCCGGCCAGGACGATTGCGGCCCTGGCCGGATTCCTCAGCTGCTTTTAGCTACCGAGACTCAATGGACAAACGGAAATGCGCACAACGGCTCTGGTGTCGAGAGGTCGGAAGCCGAGTAGTTGGTATCACCGAGATACTGCGCCTTGAGGCAGAGGAAGGTTCCTGGTGAACTGAGAGGTATCTGCCCCGTGGTCACGCTTGCCTTTCCGTCGGTCAGATCGGAATCTGGTGTGATGGCAATGTCAGTCGTAACCGGAGTACCTGTGCAGTTTGCCAGTGGGTAACTGTAGAATCTTACCGCGCCTGTGGGCTCGACGGGCGCAGTTCCTGTAACGAAAGCCACATCGACGACGCTTATGGTGCCACCGCTAATATCGACAGCCGTATTGAGGACGCTAGTTCCGCTTATGCTGCCGACTCTGATATCCGTGTTCGTCGCAGAAGGTCGGATGGATATGATTAACTTCTCGCAGTCAGCCTCTGCCGTGGTGGTGTAGGAGCTGCCAGGGCCAGGTGTATAGATCGCCTTGTAGGACACAGAACCGGCCGACGAGGTGCGGGTTGGGGACTCTGCCGCAGATACTCCGGGGTTCGATCCCGATGGGGCCGTTATCTCAGTCAGCGTTACGTCAACGTCGATGGAATTTTCCCCCGTCAGGAGTGTGCAGTTGTCCGTTGAGGGATAGAACTTGAACGTCGCCTTGCCATCGGGCGTCGGACCGCCTGGTTGTCCCGTAACGATAGCTCTATCGTGGAACATCTGTGGGCTGGGAAGTGTTTGCCCGTCGATGTTCGGAGCCGTGTGAGAAGCACCGACGCTTTCGCCTGAATGGATCTGGGTTACGGCTGTTGCCGTGCATGCCTCAAAGCCGTGCAGGGAGAAGTCCTTCAACGTCGCTGTGAACGACTGCGAGGAGCGCGTCTTGACTTGGATCGTAGCCAAGCACGGGGTGCCGAATCCCAACGCGGTGATGTCGATGCCGAACTCGGTGAAGGCATTCGTCTGCAGCGTGGTGATAACCGCCCCATGGTTGTCGAAGTTGTCCCAAGGCCCGCCGTTGACGGGGCCGCCGTTAGTAAAGCCGCAGGTTGTCGAGCCATGGCAACCCTGACCGGTTAGAGTATCAACGAGATCGTAATCGTTCCTTGCCAAGTGGTTCCGTTTTCGGACTGAAAGAGTACCGAGAGCTCCGCCGTTGGTATAATCCATGTTTACCAGTAGGTCGCCATCTTTATTCGTGCCGCTGAAACCGCATTGTTTTAGCAGGCAGTTTCCCTGGCTATCGGCGCCCGTCACTTTGACCTGATTCTGGAAGAACTCGATATCAATGTGGCTGTCCCCGCTGGGGTCCTCTCTTTCCGCGCCCACAAAAATGAGCTTATGGCCGCCAACGGTAACTGTGTAGGCATAGGTATTGCTGATGTCATCCTTCGCCGGCACGCTGGAAGACGTCCAGGTCCAATCGGCGATGATGTCTGAGTTCTTGTCGCCCGGCCCTCCGCTGTAGACATTTCGGTCGAGAGCGCCGCCAGCCGAGACATCGTCTTTGACGAAGACCCCCGTGCCGCCCAGGGCAGGTGGTGTAAATCTCCCACTGCCGTTGAAGAGGTCTGCCCAGTCGGGCCCATTGCTCGCATTTCCGTCACCGAGGATGTTCGTGCGCCCGCTTTCATCACTGCCAAGACCGGGCCCGAGTTCGAACACATTGGCAAAGAAGCCAGGTAAATCGGCCAGCAGCGTCCCAACGCCCACGAACAGCGCGAGTGCCGCCGTGAGCGCCATTCCTTTCGTTATCTTTTTCTTTCTGAAATTCATACTTTTCTCCTTGTCACACCAGGTCTCGTTGTTAAAGCTTCCCGGCGGTAAACAGTTTCCAAGCTTTCCCGTGCCCACCTCGGTGCGCACGAGTGGTTGTGCGCCGATCCACATACTCGACCAACGCAGTCATCGTGATGCGGGCCTCAAACTGTTGACTCAGCCCCTCCCGCAGTGAGAACTGAAAAAATCGACCATTGCTTTGAAGCGGGAGTGGTGGTGGAGGGGAAGGACAGTTGCTCTGACTGTGCCCGGGGCTACCGCGCTCCGTGCTGCCGGCCCCTGTTTGCAGCAGGGGCCGGCTTTCACTTGGGTTTCACGCTAATTTTCAGGACTAGAAAAATCTGTGTAGTTTCCCCTTTCTTGCCTATGGCTTCATTGCTGATTGGCTTTTGCTTCCTGTGGCGACAGCAGTTGATCCAAAACTTGCCGAAAGACACTGTACGGCTTGAATCCGCTGAATGTCGTCACGGCTGTCTTGCCGCGTTTCTCAGGATCCCAGACTGCCACAATGAACGTGGGTGTGCCGCGGGCGCCGGCCTTTACCGCTTCCTCGAGGCTCTTGCGGATTTGGGCAGCATACCTATCGCTGTCCAAGCACTGCTGAAATTTGGGCACATCCAAGTTCAAGGCCCGGGCCTGTGCAGCCAATTCGGTTATGCCTAGAGCCTGCTGGTTCTTGAACAGAAGATCGTGCATTTCCCAGTACGACTCTTGTTCGCCCGCACAAAGAGCTGATTCAGCCGCCTTGAAAGCTCCAGGATGGATGGCTTCAACAGGAGTATCCTTAAAGAAATAGCGGATCTTGCCCGTGTTCACGTAGTTCGCGACAATTTCCGGCAAGACCTGATTCGCGTGCCTGCCGCAGTAGGGACACCGGTAGTCACCGAACTCCACGACCGCGACACGCGCGTTTGCGTCACCGATCGACGGCGCGCCATCCAGCAAAAGACCCAAACTGTTCGGATTCGCCGGCGAGAGATCAGTCTTGGCATCCCGAAGTTTTGCAGCCGCTTTGTCATCGTTTGATGACTGAGCGATCCCGTTAGGAACGAACCAAGCGAACAGGAGAACCGTAACAAGACGCCTGGTTCGCGAATCATGTATGTCCATTTGCGCTCCTGAATTCTTCGGTCGCACGACAGGCCTCGGCTGACCAGCCCGCTTCAACGCGCTTCCATAAAGAACGGGGGGCATCATAACGGTGGCATCGACCCTGCCGCATCGGACTCTGCGATCTTTTTGACAGGGAGAGATGTCACATTTTGCGACGTGGAAACTAGCTTTCCTGTGGTGGTGAACCCTCCGCAGTAATGGAGTTTCCGTCTACCGAGCGATGGGAGATCCCTCCCATTTCGGCGCGCGGCAAAAAAAGTTGCTCGAAAGCTGGCGCTGCATGAGACGAGGAGAACCCATTACATATGCATCAGACCTCGGCCTAATTTGGAGTTCACAAAACACGCCGGCGGCTGAATTCCACGGCGACACCCCAGGTGTTATCCGGCTGCGGTTCGCTCCGTAGCACAAGGCCGTGCGCGGCCAAGCGTAAGCGGGGGGGGACTTCACCGGCAGCGGTTGAGAGACACACGACAACATGAACATGGGCGCCCTCCCGAACCCGCCGGTTCAGCCGCAGGTATAGGCCGCCTGTGCTGATGTTGTCGAGGACAGCATCTTCCTTCCATTTACGGCCCGCAGCATCAGTGCTCCACAGACGGGCCGTGTAAGGAACGCGCACTCGAGGACTAAACCGGCGCTGTTCAGGCATCGCGAGATCAACGGCAAATACTAATGGCGTCTTGTGAACGCCGTGTTAACAGTTTTAAGCGGCAACCGGGGCGCTGCGTCCCGCCCTCAACGTTAGCCACCTTCAAATAGAGACCATCAAACAGGTGACATGGTACCCGGCGCCGCTTTGCGACGCATCGGCGGGTCCGACGTTTTTGGGAGGTAAAGATGTGACTTTTTACGGCCGCGAAGAGTAGGCTCTTTGTGGAATTGGCAATGGGGTGATGAAGACGGTTTTAACTAAGTGTCATGGGAGGTTTCTCCCAGTTCTATGGATCTTCTATCCATCGCATTCTGATTCGGGAGTGTGGCGAGGCCGTGCTGGTAGGCGTAGATCATCAACTCCAGGCGGTCAGCGACGCCGAGTTTGTCGAAGATTGAGGTGAGATGGTGACGGACAGTGGCTTCAGAAATAAACAAACGCTCACCGATCTGCTTGTTTTTTCGCCCTTCTCCGATCAGGCCAATCACTTCCAGTTCCCGATCCGTCAGACTCGCGATCTTGGCGGCTTCCGGGCGGGGTTTTTTTTCTAATCCACTCTCACGAAAGAGGTCGGATATCACGGCCGCCATAATCGAGCGGTTGAGCCATACCTCGCCGGTATGCACTTTGCGAATGGCTTTAAATAACGTGATCGCCGGTTCCGTTTTCGGAACCACACCGACGGCACCGAGACGTACCGCCCGCAGGTGAAGATCAAAATCGAGTGAAGTCGTAAGGACGAGGATGCGCGCTTCAGTTGCGATTCGGAGCAAATCGGGAAGGAAGTCGAGGCCGCTCTCGGTCCCGAGGATCGGCTCGAGCAAAATGACGTCGGGCATCAGCCGTGCGGCGTCCAGCGCCTCGATCCGATTAGTCGCCAGGCCGATGACGACCAGTCCCGGCTCGTCTGCCATCAGAGCCGACAGTCCCGCCAAAAGCAACCGCTGGCAGTCGATTAGAAGAACGCGGATGTCTCCCGTGCTTGGCATATCATAGCTCCTTCATCAGGAAAACCGCTGTTGAGGCTTCGCGGCATTTTGTTGGCAAACGCACCCGTACCTCCCGCTTTGGGAGGCGTTGTTCGGCCGATTTGTCATTCGTTCTCGCCCTCGGAGGCAAGTTCGCCCGGCATCATATCGACCGATGGTTTGCAGAGCATCGGCGGATACGACCTTTTTATTACGGACAAATGTAGCTTTTTGTTGGCTGGAAAAATGGGAGTGTTGTGGTGGGGATAAGCAGCTAAAGCTAGCGTTCAGTCCAATAGCGAATACGGACATCTGTTCTAACGCAGAGTGCTGTAGGGGCGCTCTATGAGCGCCCGCTCTACCTCGAATCAACGAGATAAGGGCGGTCATACACCGCTCCTACAACGCATTCGTCGTTTCGAAAAGGGGGTTTTTCAGCGCCTGCTAATGATTGATGTTCAGACGTTGCCAGGGCGCCTTTTATGCCACTCCGTCGCTCTTTCGTAAGCGTGGGCGAGTTGCAGTAAAGCGGCTTCGCCGGCATGCGGTCCGCTGATTTGCAAGCCGATGGGCAATCCATTGCGCGTGAAGCCGCAGGGGACTGAGATGGTAGGCAAACCATACTTATTGAAGGGCGAGGTATTCCGCAACGTAAGGCGGCGGATGTCGGAAGTACTGTTCGGCATCGCAGGATCACGGTAAGCCGAGTCGAAGGCAGCGATGGTAGGCGGTGCTATGGGTGTTGTGGGTGTAACGATCGCATCTACGGTCTCAAACGTCTGGCGGATCCCTCTGCGAAGACCGGCCAGCTCGCGATGCGCCATAATGTAGTCGACCGTGCGAATGTCAGCTCCGCCGCGGATTTGAGCCAGCGTGGGCGGCTGGTATTGGTCCGGTTTTTTCGCAACGAAGTCCGCATGATAAGCATACGCCTCGGCGGCAATCACGGTTCGATCGGTGATGCTGTTCACCGGAAGAGCTATCTCTTTCGTGCTCGCCGCCAGTTTTCGAAGAACGCCGATAGCTTCATTGACTGCCGTTTCAATCTCTGAATCCAGTGACTCGAAAAAGAATTCGCGTGATATCCCCAACCGAACTTGCGGCATTTTTTCTCGAAGAGCCGTGGTGTAATTGGGAATCACGAATTGATGGCTTGTGATTTCTTCTTGATCGTAACCGGCCAAGGCCTGGAGCATGATCGCAGCATCGCTAACGGTTCGAGTCATCGGTCCGGCATGATCCAGAGACCAGGCGAGAGGAATCACACCGCGGGTGCTCACTAAACCATACGTGGGTTTCAGCCCCACAATTCCGCAGTAAGCGGCCGGTTGCCGGATCGACCCGCCCGTGTCGGAACCCAGAGCGCCAAAGCACAGACCTGCCGCCACTGCGGCAGCAGAGCCGCCCGACGAACCGCCGGCCGCACGGCCGGATTCCCAGGGGTTGTGCACAGCGCCGAAGAGGCTCACCGTAGAGCTGCCGCCGTAAGCGAACTCGTGCATATTGAGTTTGCCCAAAAGCACGATTCCTGCAGCTTTCAGCCGGGTCACCACTTCGGAATCTCTGTCGGGTACGCGATCTTTGAATAAAGCGCTTCCGGCGGTTGTCTGGATCCCGGCCGTATCGAACAAATCCTTAAGCGCGATAGGGACTCCGTGGAGCGGGCCACGCCACTTACCGCGTTGAATTTCTCTCTCGGCCTCCTGAGCGGACTTCATTGCCAGGTCGGCGGTCACAGTGACGTACGCATTCAAAATAGGGTTGAACTTTTCGATGCGCTTCAGCATGACGCTTGTGACTTCAACCGGCGAAATCTTTCGGGTGCGTATCAGCCCGCTGAGTTCGGAAATTGAAAGGAACGGTAAGTCATCCCGGGTGCCTCGAGTAGTAGACCGGAGCGTTGCTGCGGTCCCGATACCGGCTTGAAGAAATTTCCGGCGTGAAAATTTCATCCTGCTACCTGCCCCACTTGCCCCACTTGCCCCACCTGCCCCGCGCACTGCCTGTGGCGGCGGGAGGTGACTGAACATCGATGTCCAATTTTATTTCGCGCTGAAGGGAATCCCGATGTTGGTCCGTGATTGCGATTTCGGGACTGCCAGGCAGAAGCGCATTAACGAGGTAGGCGCCGAAATCCGTCTGGTGGTTGTTTCGAAAGAAGAGCAAATGATGTCCGGGAGTGGCCCGCCACGCTGCCCGCGCTTCGATTCGGATCGTGCCGAGGCCCTCTTGCATCTCATGAAACGAGGGAAACTGATTGCGAATGACTTCTAATTTCCGAGGCTGGCCGTCCACTTCCAGGACAACTTCTTTGATAAGCCGGTTCGCATACGCCTTGCCTTCCGCCTCAGAAATCAGGCCATCGCGATCCGTGTTGATCAATGCGAAGATCGCGGGCGCTACATCGACGCCCGGCGTGAGATCGATTTTTAAAAGGACCTGATCGGGAGCCAGTGCCAATCGAGCCGCCTGCAGGTATTCATCAAGGCGATGGGCGCGGGCAGCGATGGGCAGCACGAATAGAATGATCATAGAGAAAATTGGCCCTGGCCACAGAGTCCGAAATCGACCCCCTCCGCTCGCTTCGCTCGCGGTCTCTCCCTCACGAGGGGGAGAATAAGGCGCGCCAACCGAGCGACCGATTCTCCGCCTCACTGCTGGATCACCTTTGCGCCGTAATCATTTGTCGGGTCACGGTAGAACGTATGTATGTGGTCCGTGCCGGTGCCGATGGGCGCATATTCAATCATCACGGCAGGGCCTTGGATGCGGAAGTAGGCCCGGGTCCCATTCGTCGTTGCGCCGCTCCAGGCGAAATACGTGTCGGCCAAATGATCCTGTATTTCCGCCATCTTCGCTTTAGCGCTGTCGGCGTTAATGATGCCGACCCATTCGCGAATCAGGTCGAGCAGCATGTTTCGTTGAGAGACCGTGAATCCGGACGCGCGGACGCCTTCAGGTTGGATGACTTCGCCGTCGTGACCAGGACCGGAGACCACGTCGGCCACTTCATAACCGAGCGTCGCTTGTTTCTGCTGCGCCGGGCTTAGCGCATTCATCAGCGCAAAGGCTTTGTCGTTCTCATTACCAAGCGGCCGTATCGTCTGTCCGTTAAACGTGTATATCGTGGGTTGGGAACCGGTGTGGCTTGGGGTGAGCACGTTGGCCGGACCCGCCACTGTAACGTTAATCGCAAGATGATGCCCGCCGAACTGGATCATCCATGGATCGCTCACGGAAGGTTTACTCAAAATGGCAATGTAATATTCAGCTCTTCCAAACCGCGTGGCGGTTGAAGCGGGACGTTGAGGAGCGGTTGCGCGCTCCAGCATTTCATCGCCATTGACGATGTTGATCACCTTGTCGTAACCCGCGGGGCTCAAGGTGGATCGCACCAACGCCAGCGCCGCTTCCTGCTCGGCAGCGGTCAAGATGCCGAATTTCAACCCATTGCGTTCCGTAGCGCCGCTTTGAAACCGAGCGCCTGTCGGAAGATTGGACCAGTTGGACCGTGTCGTCTTGTTCAACGGAAGGTTCACCTTGGCTCGCTGAACATCGTTCAGCATCGCCAGAAAAGAATTGGCCGCCGATACGGCCCTCTGTGTGGTATCGGAAGTTCCCGCGCGCTGGCTCGAATGGGCGGCCAGGGGCAAGGCAAGCAGCACCAATAGCAGACCGAAACGATGAATTCTCATAGTCACCTCGCGGCTGCCAGTAAAATGTCGCATGTCATCCTCTCTTCAGGTGAAAAGTGCACCAAATTATAGATCAGGTCCAGCGGCATATTCCCCTCCTCGCAGAGGAGGGGTGGACGCGACCTCAACAAAATGTCGCGAAGCCTCTTTTAAGGGAGCGGACGGGGGTCAGTTCGGCGAAACGTTGCGCCGGGCTGACCACTAGTTGAGGCTTCGCCCTATCGGGCTCGCGCTTCGCGCCCGGCGCGCCAGCTTCTACTCAGATATGGCAGCCACCCTTTTCTGTGAGGAGGGGAATATTACGCGACCATAACTATGAAGTACTGTACTAAGTTAGGAGGAGTGTCTGCGAGGACAAAGTCGCCCTCGCTCACGAACGCCCATCTCCATTTTCTTGTTATACTCTCCGCGCGGAGGTTTGAATGTCGAAGACCAAGCCGTATGTTCGGTTGACTGAACCACTTGTACGCGAGACGCACGGCAGCGGTTCCCTACGTCCGGCTACATGGGAAGAAGCCCTGGACCGGACGGTGTATGCTCTGAAAACTACGCTGAATCAGGGTGGTGGCTGGTCATTCGGAATGTTCAGTTGCTCGAAAGCTACGAACGAAATGAATTTCGTCGCGCAGAAATTCACTCGCGTCGTGATGGGAAGCAACAACATCGACAGCTGTAACCGTACTTGACATGCTCCGAGCGTCGCCGGTCTGGCGATGGTTTTCGGAGCAGGCGGGGGTACGAACTCCTATCAAGAGATCGAAGAAACGGATGTCATTCTCCTCTGGGGATCGAACGCCCGGGAAACGCATCCCATTTTCTTCCATCATCTCTTAAGAGGAGTGAGGAACGGCGCGCGCCTGTATGCGATCGACCCGCGCCGTACGAGTTCGGTTCAATGGGCGGATATGTGGGCCGGTCTCGATGTTGGGACCGATATCGCGCTGGCGAACGGTATTGCGCACGAGATCATTGCGGCGGGCCTCGAGCACAGAGAGTTCATTGAAAACGCGACAACCGGCTTTGACGAATACCGGCGCAGTGTCGAGCCCTACACACTCGAGCACGTGGAGCGCGAGACTGGTGTTCCCGCTCACGTCATCCGCGACATGGCGCATACCTACGCGCGAGCACATCGCGCGATGATCTGCTGGACGCTCGGCATCACCGAGCATCACAACGCAGTCGATAACGTCCTGGCGCTGATCAATCTCGCGTTGTTGACGGGTCACGTCGGCAAATACGGCAGCGGGCTCAATCCGCTTCGCGGCCAAAACAATGTGCAGGGGGGCGGCGACATGGGCGCTCTGCCGGATCGTCTCACGGGTTTTCAGCACGTCGAGAACGCCGCTTTGCGCGAGAAGTTCGAAAAACACTGGGGCGTTAAAGTACCTCCGCACAAAGGATGGCACCTCTCGCAAATGTTCGAAGCCATCGAAAGAGGCGAGCTTCGCGCTCTGTACGTCATCGGAGAAAATCCGTTGCAATCGGAAGCCGATCAGAATCACGCCAGACATCTTCTGGAAAGTCTCGACTTTCTTCTCGCCCAAGACATGTTCTTGACCAAGACCGCCGAGCTCGCCGATGTCGTTTTACCGGCCAGCGCCGCCTGGTGCGAAACCGACGGCACGGTCACCAACAGCGAGCGCCGCGTGCAGCGCGTGCGCAAGGCGCTGGATGCGCCCGCGGGCGCTCGGGACGACATCGCGATCCTGTATGATGTCGCGCGGCGCATGGGACACGACTGGGGTCAGCCGATCGCTGAGAATATCTGGAATGAAGTGCGTGTTCTCAGCCCTGCCCACGCCGGCATGAGCTATGCGCGATTGGAAACCTTAAAAGGACTGCAGTGGCCGTGCTATGACGAGAACCATCCTGGCGAACTTTACCTTCACAGCCGGTTATGGGAGCGGCCGGTACGTGGACCGCGAGTATCGTTTATTCCGGTAGAACACGACCCGCCCGTGGATAAGTTATCCCCGGAATTTCCGTTGCGCCTTACAACCGGCCGCCGCCTCGACGAATACAATACCGGTGTGCAGACGTCCTCTTATTCATCTCCGCTGCGCCGCGGGGAAACGCTGGATCTGTCGCCCGAAGACGCCGAACGCCTTGGAGTGACCGACGGGGAATTAGTGCGAGTTCATTCGCGCCGAGGCAGTGTTACCGTGCCGGTGCGCCGCGATCGGTCCCTGCGGCCTGGGCTCACATTCATGACACTGCATTTTCCGGACGACGTCGCGACCAATCTTCTCACGATCGAAGCAACCGATCCGAAGTCGGGCACCGCGGAATTCAAAGCGGCGGCGGTTCGAGTAGAGAAGGTGTAACAGCGGTAATGGATATTCGCGTTCATGGACCCGAGGCGGGAGCGGCTGAGCGCGCTGCGGTCGACTCGGTTTTGGGCGCTCCCGTTCCGCTTAGCGGGCACGCCGCAAGATCTAGGCACGACCTCGTTCTTCCCGCGCTTCATGCCGTGCAATCGCGCTTCGGCTGGCTTCCACCCGGGGCGCTCAATTACATTTGCGAGCGTTTGACACTTCCTCCCGCCGAATTGTTCGGCATTGCGACTTTCTATCACTTGTTTTCACTGACGCCGCAACCCGCGAAGGTCGTCCATGTCTGCGATGACATTGCCTGCCGGATCCAAGGCGCCGAAGAATGGTGCGCGGAATTGGAGACCGATCTCGGGCGTGAAAATGATCCGGCGCCAGCGAACGGCATGACATGGCGGCGCAGTCCCTGCCTTGGCCAATGCGAACGGGCGCCGGCGGCTCTCGTGATTGAAGCCGGCGAGGTGCCTTCCGCCTCTGCCTTTGGGAGAGGCCGCCGCGAAGCGCAAGCGCGCAAGCGCGCATCCTCAGTAGAAGGTGAAGGTTACAATTTCGACGAATCCGGAGACCCTCGCCCGCCCGCCATTCCTCAGTTTGGCCGGCCGGGGCTGCGGCTGTTGAGGCGGATTGGGCGCGTCGATCCGGAAAGCATCGATGCGTATCGAGCAGACGGCGGTTACAAAGCGCTGGAACGTGCAATGCAGCAAGGCCCACAGCGAATCATTCGCGAAGTGACCGCTTCGAATCTCGTCGGTCGCGGAGGTGCCGCCTTTCCAACCGGACGCAAATGGGACGCGGTCGCTAAAGCCGCCTCCCGGCCGCACTACGTGGTCTGCAATGCGGACGAATCCGAGCCCGGCACGTTCAAAGATCGCGTTCTGATGGAGGGCGATCCATTCGCCGTCATCGAAGGGATGACTATTGCTGCTTATGCGACGGCTAGCGAACGCGGCTACTTCTATATCCGCGGTGAATATCCGCTGGCTACGCGGCGCGTCGATGCCGCCATTCGAGCTGCCCGCGCGGCCGGGTTCTTGGGTAAAGATATTCTCGGTTCCGGCTTTTCCTTCGACATCGAGGTGCGCCGTGGCGCCGGCGCTTACATCTGTGGTGAAGAGACGGCTCTCTTCAATTCCATCGAAGGTAAGCGCGGCGAGCCTCGGAACAAGCCGCCATTTCCTGTTCAGGCCGGTCTATTCGGCAAGCCGACAGTTATCAATAATGTCGAGACGCTCGTCAACGTACCGCCCATCATCCTGGATGGCGCCGAAGCTTTTGCCGGGCTCGGTACAACCGGATCGACCGGGCCGAAACTGTTTTGTTTATCGGGACACATCATGCGGCCGGGCCTGTATGAAGTTCCGTTCGGCTGCACACTGCGGAAGCTCATTGAAACGGCGGGGGGCGTCCCCGGCGGAAAACAGATTCAGGCGATCTTGCTCGGCGGCGCTGCGGGCATGTTCGTCGGCCCCGACAAACTGGATGTCCCGCTCACCTTCGAAGCAACTCGCGCCATCGGTGCGACTGTGGGATCGGGTGTAGTCATGATTTTTGATGAAACCGTTGATATGGCCGATATCCTCACACGCGTCGCCGCGTTTTTTCGAGATGAATCGTGCGGCCAGTGCGTTCCGTGCCGTGTCGGCACCGTCCGCCAGCAAGAGTTGCTTGGGCGCTTGAGATCCGGTCGAACGATCGGCACAAAAGCCGATGAGTTGGTGTTGCTGAAAGAGATCGGGCAGGCGATGAGGGACGCTTCGATTTGCGGTCTAGGCCAGACCGCCTCGAGTGCAATCGAGTCTGCCGCGGCGAATTTGAAGCTGCCGATGTTTGAGGAGAAGATCTAGCGGGCTGCTGAAAAACCGTTCGAAACGACGAATGCGTTGGAGGGGCGGTCATTTCTTGAGGCTGCGCGCTGCCGCGCTTGCGCTTCGCGGACCGGCCCGCGATGGCTCAGTTTCGACATTGTGGGGGGTCATAGACCGTCCCTACAGGAGCCTGCTAAAAAGACATTATGAGCGCGTCCGATCCGATCTGGTTTACACCCCCTCCGAGGCCAAGTCAGCCGCCGGCGCCTCCGGAACATCCTGAAGTAAAGCAAGTCGACATTCAGATCGACGGGCAGCCGGTTCGAGTACCGGAAACGATGACAATTCTCGATGCCTGCTGTTCGCTTGGGATCGACACCCCGACACTCTGCTATCTGGAAAATCTCACGCCTGTCAATGTGTGCCGCGTCTGCGTCGTCGAGCTTGCCGGAGCGCGCACTCTCGCGCCCGCATGCTCGCGAAAGGTCGAGGCAGGCATGCAGATTAAAACCAATTCAGATCGCGTGAGGCTTGCTCGAAAGATGGTTCTGGAATTTCTCGGTTCATCGGTTGACCTTTCCACAGCGCCCCAGGCGCAGTCCTACATCAAGCAATACGAAGCTCGGCCCGAGCGTTATGGCAGCGACGCGGAAACCGTACACCAGCCCGTGAAGGTCGACAATGATCTGTATGTGCGCGATTACTCGAAGTGCATCCTCTGTTACAAGTGCGTAGAAGCTTGTGGGGCCGATGCACAAAATACGTTTGCTATCGCGGTTGCGGGCCGCGGTTTCGACGCTCGAATTTCCACTGAAGACGACGTACCTTTGCCCGATTCCGCGTGTGTCTATTGTGGAAACTGTATTGGTGTGTGCCCAACAGGCGCGCTCATGTTCAAGAGCGAATACGAAATGCGCCAGACCGGCAGTTGGGACGAGGCCCGACAAACGAAAACGGACACGATTTGTCCGTATTGCGGGGTCGGTTGTACTCTAACGCTTCACATCCAGGACAATCGCATCGTGAAGGTCACCTCGCCTCTCGACGTCAGCATCACGCACGGCCATCTGTGTATCAAAGGCCGCTTCGGTTTCGAATTTGTACAGAATAGGGAAGTAGGAAATTCGGGGTGAGACCCGTCTCACCCCGAATTTCCCAAAGCCCCATAGCGGCGGAGCCCCGGGGAAAGCCACGCCATGACCAGGACCACAATGATTGTTCCGATGCCGCCGGAAACAACAGAGAAGATTGGCCCAAAGAAGTTCGCAACCAGGCCGGATTCAAAAGCGCCAAGCTCATTCGATGTTCCAATGAACAGCGAGTTCAAGGCGGAAACACGCCCGCGCATGTCGTCGGGTGTGAGCACTTGAACCAGAGTCGAGCGAATGACGACGCTGATGTTATCGCACGATCCCAGCAGGAGGAGCATCGTCATCGAGAGCCAAAAGCTTCTCGATAAGCCGAAAATCACGGTGACCGTTCCAAAACCCGCGACCGCGAGAAGCAGCGTCCGTCCGGCTTTCCTCAAGGGACCGTGATGAGCCTGAATCATGGCCATGCTGAACGCACCGATGGACGGTGCAGCCATCAGCCAGCCTAAGCCGCGCGGACCGACATGCAAGATGTCTTTAGCGTAAATCGGCATCATTGCAGTGGCTCCTCCAAGAAGTACACCGAACATATCCAGGGCGATGGCCGATAAAACAACCTTGACTTTCCATACATACCGGAATCCCGCGGAGAAGGAACTCAAGGTCATCGGCTGCTTCGCGCTCGTAGGGCTCTTATACGCAATGCCCGCGAGCAGCGTGATGAATAAGAATTGGCCGGTAGCATTAACGATGTAGACGAGGGTTGGGCTTTGAAAAAAACCGATGAGAAGCCCGCCGATTGCAGGACCCGTCATTGAGGAAACTTCAAAGCCGCTGGTTTGCCAGGAGAAGGCCGTACTGAAAATCTCTAGAGGAACTATGCCCGGTAGAAACGCCGCGCGTGACGGCATGATGAAAGCCCGAGCCGTGCCGTACGCAAACAGGCAGGCATAGAGCACGTAAATCGAACCACTACGCGCTGAATTCAAAGCCAACCCGGCGGCCGCAGCCGCGTTACAGGCCAGTGCCATCATGTATACACGTTTCCGGTTGTAAGTATCGACAACATGCCCGGCAAACAACATGAACAGGACTTGAGGAAGAAATTGGATCAGGCCGGCATAGCCCAAATATATGGCGGAGTGCGTGCGTTCATAGATTTCCCAGCCGACTGCCACCTTCTGCATCTGCCAGCCGAGGATCAGGATCATGTGACCAGCAAAATAGCGGCGGAACGCAGGCAGACGCCATGCAGCGTATGCATCATGCTGTTTATGGGAATGTGCCTCTTGAATCAACGCGCGAATTCAGGTCTAGCGTTGCGTCCGACGTTCCTCGCCCACGACCGCGATGATCTCGCATTGGATGAGCGTGTTTCCAGAAAAGCCTTCATAGAGCATCGTGTGACGCGCGGGCCTTGAGTGCGGATCGGGAAACATGACGAGCCACTCTCTATTGAGCGCTTCCTTGAAAGTCTTGTCTTTGGTCCAAACAACCATTTTGATGATGTCGTCGACGGAACCGCCGGCAGCCTCCATGACACGGCGAACATTAGCGAGCATGAGCTTGCATTGGCTCTCGATATCCGATGGTATTTTCCGCGTTTCGGGATCCATCCCGAATATTCCGCTGCTCATCATGAATGGACCAATAACGCATCCCATCGGAATCGGGTTTTCGTGCTGGAGCCCGGGAACCTCGAAACTACGGCGTCTGCTCACGATATCTCGTCTCCTTCGAGGCGAAAGTATAACCCAGTTCGCTCCCCTCCCAAGTAGCCCAAGTAGGAGGGAGGATTCGCGAGCGTAGCGGGCGAAGACGCGGTGGTTCCAAAAGGGAACCACCGCATCCTCGCTTGCGCTCGGGCACCGCTCCTGTATGAGTGGAGCGCATTCCCCTCCTCTGCGAGGAGGGGTGGCGCGACAGCTTAGTAGAAACTGGCGCGCCGGGCGCGAAGCGCGAGCCCGATAGGGCGAAGCCTCAATTAATGGTCAGTTCGGCGAAACGTTGCGCCGGTCTGACCACCCCGGCTGCGCCGCTCGGTGGCTTTCGCGGCATTCTTTCGATGGCGCAGCCCCCCTCCTCTGCGAGGAGGGGAATGGGGCATTTCTTTAGAAAATTTCCGGAAAATAGAATGTCAAAACCGCATTCAGGCGCATGTCTGAGACGATCACTTCCTTATGTTTCGCATCGAGGGCGACACCGCGCGGTTTCTTCATGACGTTATTCCCTTTCCCGTCAATCTTCCAGCGTGGCGGGACATCACCGTTGTCGTTGATGCTCCAGACGCCGACGAACGTACCTTCCGGTTCGGCGATACCGCCGTCGGTGATTTGAGTGATCACGATCCAGCCGCCCTTCGGCAGGACTTGCATCTGGCGGATACCCTGAATACCTGTCTTCGGGCCACGGATGACTCGCAGGGGCTTGACTTCTCCGTTCGCCGTACGGTCGAAGACCAAGATGGAGTCCCGGCCTCCCCGGTAACTTGTACGCCATCCCTCGCCCTCGACTTCGACGGTCCCATCGGTCACCAGAAGATTGTGAACCGGATCCACGGCAACGCCGCCTCCGGACTTCCAGCCCATTTTAGCGCCGCCGCGCACAATTCGGATGGGAGCCACGTCGCCATTGGCCATCATCGGGAAAACCAGGACTTCGTCGCCCTGCGGCACAACGATCTCGTTATTGGTCGTGTCGATTTCCACCGTGTCTGCGCTGATCAGCTTCGTTTTTGGTCCCTGGATCACGCGGATCGGAGCCTCCTGTCCATCCGCGCCGCCGCGGAAAGTGAGGACCGCCTGCGCAAAGGGATTATTGACGTAAAACTCATCGCGCGCTTCGTTGTAGCGGATATCGTGCATGGTGCGGCTGAGCTTGGTTGCTTGTCCGAAGATCCGCCGCCGTGGAGCATCGCCTCCCTTCGCCAGCCTGGCGAAGGCCGCAATCTGCGGATGGGCGACTCAGTTCGGCACCAGGAGTTCGTCCCGTTTCGAGTCGTAGGCGACGGCGCCCGGATTCCCGATCTGGAGGGCGGGCGTGCCGTCGGCGGCAGTTCGGATCGTGCGAATCGGAGGCGTGTCGCCCTGGGCCGTACGCGGATAGACCGTCGCCCGATGATTGCCCATGTTGGCTACCACAAGTTCGTTATTGACCGTGTCCACGTGCACGCCGGTAGGATTCTGGATCTGGGTCTTGGGGCCTTTCAGCACTCGGGCGGGAGCAACATTGCCGGAATCCGTCACGCGGAACACCAGAATGGCATCTGTCCCATCGTTGGCGACGTATACCTCGCCATGCTCTTCATCCAGGGAAATGTGCGCGGGCCAGTTCAATTGCGTGTCCGCTCCTTCTATGACGCGCAGCGGCCGGGTGTCGCCGCTCGCCTGGATCGGATAAACGGTAATTGAGGGAGGCTCATATCTGCCCGAGCCGGGCAGCATTTCTCCATAGCCCCTGCCGGGCAAGCTATTTCCGCCCCCGTCCGGGTGAGCAGCGACGTTTCCATAGTTGGCTACGAACATCCAGCCGTTCTTGGTGTCCAGGCCAATTCCATGAGGGTCTTCCAATCCCGTTCGGTTTCCGCGCAGCACCCGGACGGGTTTATCCTGGCCCTTGGCGTACTTGTTGTACACAACTACCATTGGGGGATCCTGGACTGTCAAAAACATTTCCTCGCGGGCTTCGTCGACCGCAATTCCATAGGTTCGATGTGGTGTGCTCAGTTCCCGCGCTGGATGCGCGTTGCCGCTTTGGTTGCGTGAGAAAACCGTCATCGTATCGAGCGTATCGTTATTGACGGAATAGAGGTCTCCGGTCTTAGGGTCAATGTAGATAGCGCAGTTGAACTCCACCTTCGTATCATGCCCGCTGATGATGCGTTTGGGTTCCGACAGACGCGCGGTGGCCGGAGTGTTGGTCAAGCGGTCGTAGACCATGAGTTGAAACAGGTTCTCGTCCTGGAGGACGATTTCGTTGTTCTTCGGATCAACCGCCACGGCGCTGTAAGTGGGATAGGGATCGCGAATTACTCTTACGGGTGGCCGGCTGAGGGCGACGGAACCGCGCCCATCCGCAACGGCAGCGGATGGCGACTGGGCGGTGAACCGCTCCTGCCGCAGTGCGGCGGCCAAACGAAGCGGACTGGGCGCGGGCACCCACGCACACAATTCACCTCCCATCGCCACTTCCGGTAGCGGCTCTGCGGAAACCAATTGAGGATAACCTGTGGGTTTCGGTCCTCGATCGATTGCTTCGCTGCTCAG
>Ga0209157_1000896_pt1 | contig 25187 bp, 24 predicted proteins | sample GraSoiAngelo_135_FD_185892 | JGI IMG/M metagenome (GOLD analysis project Ga0209157, IMG submission 185892) | Grasslands soil microbial communities from the Angelo Coastal Reserve, California, USA - 14_0929_05_40cm (SPAdes) (version 2) | ecosystem: Environmental > Terrestrial > Soil > Grasslands ...
GCGGCATGCGCGAATACGGGACCGCCGTTCCGGGTTCCGGAAGCGCTATCGACAGGTTTTCGACGGCAGAAAACACGTCGCGGTCTGAAGTGTTATGTCAACCAGAGGTCCGGGCTGATCCCGAGCATCGCGGCGAGGGTCGGGATCAATTTCCCATCGATCCAGACCTGGAAACGGCTTCTGAGAAGTATTCAAGGCAAGTCCCCTAGCTGTCGAGGAGTCGGCTATACAGAGAGATGCCTTTACATACCGATGCGTGATTAGTAGCGATAAGTCGCCCTGCGTTTACCTATCGCGTGTGAGCCTCAGCTCTCAGTTGTCGTATAACCGCGATCTCGGAAAATTGAAATTGTCGTCGTGCACTGAGGGGCAGCACTTGTCCGGGATGCCGACTTCTCAGGAGTTGGAAGAATGCGTAAATCCTTCGGCGTTACTCATTAGGAATCGCAGCAGTCTCATGCCTCAAAGGCTGCCACACTCTCCTAGGCGGATGCGACCCTCGACTGATTGTAGCGGAGAAGTCAAAAGCCGACGCTAAAGACAAGCTCGACCTGATGGGGGTGCGTCGTCATCTCGAAGGCCCTCGAATCTGCGGCCCAGTGCGTGAATCGGAGAGTAGGCGCAATCGTTATAGCGTGCTGGTGCAATTCCATGCCGATGCCGGCAGTGATTCCTTGGCGCGATGGGTTTGCGCCATTCAGATTGCCTGAAGCTCGGAACGATGGTCCCAACTCAAGAAAGGGGTTGGTTCTAAGAATCGGAACCTCGTATTTCACGAGCAAGGGGAACTCCCAGGTCAGGACCGTAAAGCGTCTTTCCCTCGTGATTCCGTTCGAAAGTACAGTGATATCTCGGGCATTCAATGGGCGATACAATGCATCGATTCCAATCGATATCCCCTTCGGTATTGCGATCTCCATACCGATACCGACCACAGGACTTGTCCGATTTGAATTTAGAGTCTGAGCTCCGCTGACCGGGACCAGAACTCCCGTCGTCGGATCAATTGCAAGGCTGTTGCTGAAGCTTGTCGATAGGGTTCGCAAGCCACCCGTTAGTGCGAAACCCGCCAATGCTGGCCTACGACCTTGCATCGCATCGCTCTTTGGACGGTCATTCGGCGGAAAATGGAGGCGCGACCCAAAATAATCTGATCCCCTGTTCGAACGCGCGGCTTAATCACGTTAACTCCAGATATGTCGCCAAGGGTTTACCCAACCGACCCCAGCCGGTTGGTCGTCACTGCGGCGTAACACGCGACCTATTCTGTGCGGGGAACCTGTCGGCGCTCACCGCCGCAGTGCCAACTCTATCTACTCGCATCGACCTCAGGGAACGTGATTTCAGGTTGTTGACATACATAGAACTGCAATGTATAAGAGGCCTAGGTATGGAACTAGGGAAGGACTTAGTCGCCGCCTCCGCCACGCCGCTTGTGCTGGCCATCCTGGCCGAAGGTGAGAGTTATGGCTATGCAATCATCAAGCGTGTGACGGAGTTGTCGGGGGGCCATGTGCAGTGGACCGACGGCATGCTCTACCCTGTGCTGCACCGGCTGGAGCGGAACGGTCTTGTCGCGGCCAAGTGGAGAGCGTCCGAAAGCGGCCGCAAGCGCAAGTACTACCGAATCACCAAAGAGGGCCGGGCGCAGCTCGCATTCCAGCGGCAGCAGTGGCAGGTTGTAGCGAGCACGCTGCGGGGTCTCTGGATGAAAGCGTGCACGACATGACGGCCTCATTCGACCGCTCGCCGCTCGAAGAGCAGATCGCGCAATGGCGACTGTATGTGCTCCGCCGAGGGGCGCTCCATGGCCCAGAAGTGGAGGAACTGGAGGGCCACCTGCGCGACCAGATCGCAGTGCTGAGCGAGGCAGGCTTGGCTGGGGATGAAGCCTTCCTCATCGCCGTCAAGCGCATGGGAAATCTCGACGCGCTGTCCCGCGAATTCGCACGCGAGCACTCGGAGCGGCTATGGAAGCAGCTGGTCATCGCTCCCGACGCGGCGGATGGCCCGGGTAAACCCACGCTTACCGAAACGCTCGTCGTCCTGAGCGTTGCCGTCGCCGCGGCCTTGACTATCAAACTGCCGGCGCTTTTCGGATTTCAGCTTGCCGGTAACGAGCCATTCTATGCCCGCAATGTCAGCCTGTTCGTGCTGCCACACCTCACGGCTTATTTAGGCTGGAAGCGCGGACTCGCCGTCGTGACCGGCGTCTGGCTGGTGTTGCCGTTCGCGGCCGCGGCCGTTTTTGCGAATGTCTTCCCCTTCGGGAACCGTAGTGATACCGGGGTGCTAACCGCTTTGCATTTGCCGATCATGTTGTGGCTGGTCGTCGGCGTAGCCTACGTCGGAGGCCGCTGGTTCGCCGGTGGGGGCCGCATGGATTTCGTGCGGTTCTCTGGCGAGTTGTTCATCTACTACGTGCTCATCGCTCTCGGCGGGGGCGTTCTCACCGGCCTCACGATGATGATGTTCAACGCTATCAACATTAAAGCCGACTGGCTAGCCGAGCAGTGGTTGATACCGTGCGGGGCGATGGGAGCCGTTCTCGTCGGAGCTTGGCTCGTGGAGGCGAAGCAGAGCGTCATTGAGAACATGGCGCCAGTGCTAACGCGGCTATTCACGCCGTTGTTCACCGTCGTGCTGCTGGTGTTTCTGGCCACAATGGTGTGGACGGGGAACCCCATTGACGTAAAGCGAGAGGTGCTGATCGTGTTCGACCTGCTGTTAGTACTCGTCGTCGGCTTGGTGCTCTACACAGCTTCGGCGCGTGACCCGCAGGCAAGGCCTGATTTCTTCGACGGGCTGCAGCTATTGCTGGTGGTAAGTGCCCTCGTGGTCGATGCGCTGGCGCTAGTGGCAATCGGCGCACGAATCTCCGGGTTCGGCTTCACTCCGAACCGAGTGGCGGCTCTCGGCGAGAATCTCATTCTGCTAGTCAATCTGACGTGGTCGGCCTGGCTATATGCCCGCTTCCTACGTGACCGCGGCTCGTTTGCTGTCCTGGAGCGATGGCAGATTGCCTACCTGCCCGTGTACTCCATCTGGGCGACCTTAGTGGTCGTCCTTTTCCCGGTTGTGTTCGGCTATCGTTGATGTAGCCGTCCCACACGCGCCTCGCTGTCCTCGGAATAACCTGCGTGGACTAAGCTCCATTGGCACGTTTCGCACACGGCGCCGATGCGCTCCTAGATTTCAGACTCGCAAAATGACGGATCAACCAGGCGCAAAGTCGCGGATAGCTCCTCTGTAGTCGCCATATGTTTAGGTATCGGCGCCAAATGCGTAAATCCTTCGGCGTTTTGCGCGAGTTATGAGCAAGCAATGAGCATTCCTTGCCGAAGCGCGGCACGTCTGGCCGGCGTCGATCTCGACACAATGGCGGAAGCCTGCGCCGTGCGGAGGATTCCGGTCTACTGGTACAAATCCGAAGATCTCGAATCGGATCTCGACACGCTGAAGAAAATGACGTCGTGACGGCCAGGCTGGTGGTCTCCGACACTTCCCTATTCGTGTTCGGCATCATCTCGCTCAACTTCATCTGCTCGGCGAATTTTTTGACGAGGTACTGATTCCACCGGCAGTGGCGCGTGAACTGCAAACGACGGAATCGCGTCTGGTTGCTGTACCGGTCGCAGAGGTGCCAAAGTGTCGAATCGGCATTAGTCGAAAGTGCGTGGGCTGCTCAAAACCCGCCAGCCCTATCCAGAACCGGTTCGGCCGCCACTGACGGAGCCCCAGCGCACGCGTAAAGCACAATGGTTGTCTCGAGAACTACGAAATCTCGGCTTTGAGGTGACGTTAAAAACCAAAGCCGCTTAACGGACGATTTATTTTCGTAACAGGCAACACTGTGACATGGAAAGGCCGCCACCCACCGACTCCCTGCGCTTATTTTTCCTAACGTTCCACGCCGGATAAAAAAAGAGATGACCTCCCGCATATTTAATGGAACGTCCGGGCCGCCGCATTCTAGCGGGACGACGTAATCGACGACATAGCCTTCCGACCATAAGGATAACCCGTCATCGCATGGCCGCTCCTCACCGCTTACTGATCCGGCAATCTCTCCGGCACAAGCGATATATTGAAGAGAGATGGAGCGAAGAAATGGATAGAGAAATCGCAGCCATGTAAAACCATGTGTCGGTGCACAGCCTTTCGACCAGCCAATCGGCCCAGATCCGTAGGGCCGGCTGACATGACATGGAACGACCGGCACCATACCGGAAAGCACTCATTTGAATTCTCTGGCTCTCCATCGATCGAGAGATGTCGAGAGACTTGCACCAATCAGCGTGGACCTGTAGGATTTCCGTCCTGATGCTAGACGAACGGCAGCTGCGCTGTGTCGAATGCTGCGGTGGCGAGTTGAATTCGGAATTAGCCTGCCGCCGATGCGGTAAGCAATACGAGCGCGCTGCGACCGGTGCGCCGATCCTGATGACCGCTGAGGATCGCCAATGGTATCGTGTTTTGCTGGATAGCGAAAATGGCGGCCGCATGCAAGCGAGTTACGAGGCGCGCCGTAATGAAAACTGGCGACGAAAATTGCGTCCTCCGGAACCCGTCTATGTGAATCCGTTGGCACCAGCGCTGCCTGCACCAAAGCCGGGCACGCATTTATGGATTGGCGGTGCAGGCCTTGATCTGCCTGCATTCATTAATCTCGACGTGGCGCCCGTTGCTGGTGTTGACGTGGTCGCAAACGCGGCCCATATGCCATTCGCAACGGCCTACTTCGACAGCGTCGCATGTCTGGCGCTACTGGAGCATGTACCGGATCCTGACCGCGTCGTCGCAGAAATCTTTCGTGTCCTGAGACCCGGAAGCGAGGTTCAGGTCGTCGTTCCATTCTGTCATCCATACCACGCGTACCCCGCAGATTTTTCCCGATTCTCACGTGAACGTCTCGCGGCCATGTTTGCGGGTTTTGCGAACGTTGAAATCGGCATCCGCACCGGCCCTACCGTGACAATGCTCACGTTTCTGATCTATTACTTAAAACTGATCATGCCGGTCCACGGCGGCTCATGGATTCGCGGTAACCTGAACCGGGTCGTCGTAGGCGGGATCTGCTGGATGATCGCCCCATTGAAATACCTCGACGTTTGGCTGAATCGCTTACCGAATGCGTACGTTCTTGCGAATCACCTGTACGTCTTGGCACGCCGCTAGAACTGCCACGAAGAGGCACAATGGTTCACGAGAGATCTTTAATCTTACGAGCGAACGAAGCTCTAGAGCGGATTGCTGAAATCGGTGCACCCTTGGTTGAAAGCAGCATTACACTGTCATGGCCGTTGGCTCGCGGGGGCGGGCAAGCCCCGAGTACCGCGGCCTTGCACATCCGTCGGCTGGAAAAGGATTATGCACAGCAAAGTGCAAAAGCGGCGTCGAAAAATGACTGCCGTTTGACCCGGTTGGGAATTTCAGCCCTACATCTCGCCAACAGCATTTCTTGAATTCTCTTGTCGAGGACTTTCCGATTATGTAGGTTATCCTCGCCTTTAGAGCGCGGGTCTACGGAGTTAAGGAATTTTCTCCGCGCAATCGAAAAACACGTATGCAGATACTGGACATTGGCTGTGGGAGAAATAAGATCGTCGGTGCAGTCGGCCTAGACCAGATTCCTTTGCCTGGTGTCGACGTGGTCCACGACCTTAATTCCTTCCCCTATCCCTTCGAAGGCAACAGCTTCGATGAAATCTACGCGACGCATGTCATTGAACACTTGGACTCCATTGTGAGAGCAATGGAAGAGTTATATCGACTGGCCAAGGCGAACGCGAAAGTGGTCATCATTACGCCTCACTATTCAGATTACATCTCTTGGACTGACCCCACGCACAAATGGCACTTGAGCACCTATTCGTTTAGATATTTTCGTGAGGATTACGAGTCCAGCTACTACTCCACCGCCAGGTTCGAAACGGAGAAGATCCATGTAGACATGATGCGCTTGTGGCGGGCATTAGGTTTTGAATTTTTAATCAATTTTTCGCTTCAGCATCAATCACTGCGGTTCATCGGTAAGTTTTGGGAGGGATACTTGAGCCTTATGGTCAGGGCTGGAGCGATGACATTTATACTGCGCGCAATGAAATGATGGGGGCAACAAGGCACGGCAAATTTGTTCTCCTTAGGCGCATGAGCGATTGATGGAGTTTTGCGTCATGCGTAAATAACCGAAGACGAGGCGCGTGTTGAAGGCGAGGTTGCGCATTATCGTGGCGATGGACTGGCGGGGTTTTAAAAGCCGCGGCAGACCTGGGCAGCTCGCCTCCGGAAAAGCTGCGGCAGACCTGGGCACGACCTGTAAAAGCGGGCATTGAAAAAGCCTCAACCGTGTTATTGTGATCTCGGCATATGAGTAATTCCGCCGTCCGCTAACCAGTCCCTCTGACTTCTGACCGGATATCAGTGTGCTCCGGCGTTCGGTCTCACCTACAGTTCTATCCAAAAGACGGAGAAAACAAATGCAGATGAACTGGTATGAGCAATTCTTTCGCGGACTGGCACTGGAGTTTTGGCGTAACGCGGTTTCGGCCGAACAAACCGCTGCCGAGGCCGACTTCATTGAAGGCGAGTTGGGTTTGACCATAGCGTCACGCGTACTGGACATCCCATGCGGCAACGGCCGTCATTCGATCGAACTGGCGAAGCGTGGCCATATCATGACAGGAATCGATTTGTGCGATGAATTCCTTACCGAAGCAAGACAGGCATCCGCTCAAAACGGCGTGCAAATTGATTTCGTCAGCGGAAACATGGGTAACATCGCCCTCCCGCACCAATTTGACGGCGCCTTCTGCTTCGGCAACAGCTTCGGATACATGAGTCACGAGGATAGTGTGAAGTTTCTTGCGGCAGTGGGTGGCTGCCTCCGGCCGGGCGCCCGGTTCGTGATCGAAACAGGGTTGGTGGCCGAGTCTCTGTTGCCGTCCCTGGCGGCGTCTCGGTGGCATCGAGCCAATGACGTTTTCGCGTTGAGCGCCCACCGCTATGATCCGGCGGAAAGCCAATTGAACACCGAATACACATTCCTCCGAGGTGGCACGATTGAAACTGGGACGGCAACCTACTCCGTCTATACAATCGGCGAGCTCAACAGGCTGCTCTCGAATTGCGGGTTCGTGGTCGAGAACCTCTACGCAACACCGGGCCGGCAGCCGTACTCGCTGGGCTGTCCACGATTGCTGCTTACGGCACGAAGGACGTGACACTGCGGTCACAAATTTGCCGTTCGTGAAGTGACTTGACGCCGGAACGAAGCCTGCGGAAGCCATCCTGATTGCATTCAGAAACCGAGACAAGTTCCAGGCGTGATGCCAGAGGAGAACACCAAATCGTTAATACTGCCGGGTAATCTTGAACGTGCCTCGCTTATTGCCTTGCATATAGGTGCCGGTCAACGAACGCGCAAGCCAGGTCAGGTTTTCGAACTTTCCGTCGAGAACGACTCGGACGGCTCCGGCTCCACCTTCGAGATGTAATGTCCAATTGTCCGGGTTGAGTTCCGCTTTTGTGATGGGCATTGCTTGCGGTCCCGGGTTGATCGTGCCGGTTATGGCCTTGCCGTCCCAATCCATCAAAACCATCAGCCTGTCCTCTGTCCCCCCATTTGGACCCCATTCACCAAGAAACGTCCCCTTCACCGGATGACCATGACCAAACTCGGCGCCGGCATTTCCGGTTCCGGTGGCCCCCTTTGTTCTCTTGACGTAGTAATCCTGATAGCGGTTGTTCGATTGGCAAATGTATTCCTTGATCGCCCAATCCGGACCCCAGGCCAGATCGAAAGCAATGGTCCAGGGCCGTGTGTAGGCCCCAGGGTCTTCAAACGTGGCTTCGATGTGCAGATTGTTCATGCCGGTGCGCGTCAGTTTTTCGATGACGTGCAACTGGCTGGTATGCGGGTGGCCTTCCTTATCGATCCAGGTTCCTTCATTGAAGCCAACGGTATCCACAACCAGCGTAGCGCCTTCCCAGTGTCCGATCGAGTGTCCCATGAACGTCGGATACTCTTCGAGTTCCTGTTTTGTCGGGTGCGAACGCCCGTCGAGGAAAATGTCACGCCAATTGTGTCCGGGGAATTCCATGAGCTGAAGGATCCGCTTCTGTTCCGGAAGCTGAATGAATTCGATCGGGTGTACGCCGCCTCTGGTGTACGGATGCGTCCCGGCAAGGGGGATGCAGAACGACGCGGGATCTTCGCTCTCCGACGTTACTTTGTGGCGATATTCCTGTAGAGCTTTGGACCAAGGTTGGAACGGAATTCCTTGTGATTTTGGAGGGTCCACCAGGATGGCTGAGTAATCCGTGTACAATTTGGGAAGCCACGCTCCCTTTCCAATTTCGGTTCTTCCCAAATTCGGCGTACCATCTGCCAGCCGCGGAGCAGGTCCGCCGGCGTCCTTGCCGCCGGGGTCGGGAACCCGTCCGCCATCGCCGCTATGCCGGAGCCGCGATTCATCTACAGCCTGCGCGGCAAGCGATCGAGCCGTCAGGCAAAACGAGAATGTGAGGATTGCCGAGGTTATCAGCGATCTCGTAATCCAATGACGCATCACCTTGCGCCTCCTTCAGCTTATCTGGTCACGGTGTGGCAATGGTTTTTACATGGCACCATCGAGTCTGTCAAGCGAGCGTGAAAGCGGCCAGACATAGCCAACCAATCAAAAAAAGCAGGCCGCCGATTGGCGTGATGGCCCCCAGTGTTCCCACGCCGGTGACCGCCAGCGTATAGAGACTCCCCGAAAACAGCACAATGCCGGCGACGAAGATCCATCCCGCTATCACAAGAAGGCGGGCGTTGCCGATATGTCCGATCGCAGCAGCCACGATCAGCAGCGCGAACGTGTGGTACATCTGATAGCGCACACCGGTTTCGAATACCGCGAGCATCTCCGGCGACAGCCGGCTCCTTAGCGCATGAGCTCCAAAAGCGCCTAATGCGACGCCGAGAAAACCGAATATCGCTCCAATCAGTAAAAAAGTTCGATCCATTTGAAGTAATCATATACGGGTCCGGCTGCCAGTCGAAAGAGAGCTGCTACAGTCTTCGCATGGCGCGATCTCTGTTCCTGCGTGGCTCGCGAGCGTATACCAGCCGACAGAGTCGCTAGGCGGAACCATGTGAAATTTACTTTTGAAGACCGGGCAAAATTCAAACTGAGTCAGTACCTGCAACTGCACCGTCCGAAATTTGCTTCTGCGCTCCGCCGCCGGCCAGCAAGCCGGGATCCGAGCCCATTGTGTTTCGGGTGTTGAATGGCGTGGGCTACCTCCAAGGGGCGTGGGCGGATCGGGAACAAGCCCGGCAGGGATTCGATAAATTCAGTACGGTCGAGAAGCAATTCGCGTACATCCGCGCGGAGTTGGATAAGCATCCTTACCGTGCCGAAATTGATTACGACCCGGACTTGGGATACCCGACGCGAGTCTATATCGACCCATTAGCGAATACTGCGGATGAGGAATATGGGTTTGAGGTGACGGGATTCACACCGCTCTCGCGATAAGAGAGTCCGCACTGATGGTTATTATTTGTACTGTGCCCTGTGCTAAGACAAAAGGAGGCGCGATCAGTACACGTCGAGATCCCGTCCGATAACTCTAGCGGGCCGGCGCGGGCGCCGGCGACCGCGCGGGATTTGTTGTGCGCTCGCCGTCCGCCGGATCTCCTAGTTCCTCGTCAGGCTTCATCCAAAACGCCAGGATTGCGCCGAAAAGCAAGAGCGCGATTCCCGCTACGAACGTCATCGCCCAATTCCCGGTCTTGTCGATGATATAGCCGCCGATAAGCGGCGAGACGATCGCCGCCAGCGCCGAGCCCGAGTTCATGAAGCCGCTGGCGAATCCGGAGTAGCGCGGCGCGACGTCCATCGGGATTGCCCAGAACGCGCCGACGGTGAATTCCGAGAAGAAGAATGCCAAGCTCAGCGATAGCACGATCACCGTCAGATCGTGGATAAGCAGGACCGGCGCCATGAACACGGTCGATATGAGGAAACCGGCCACAATCAGATTGCGTCGCGCTTTCGTGCGGCTATGTGTGCGCTCGAATATACGATCGCTCGCCACGCCGCCGAGGAAATCCCCGAAAGTGCCCGCCAGAAAAACGCCGGATGCGAACAACGCCGAGCTACTCAACTTCAACTGGTAGCTGTGGAGGAAGTACGACGGAATCCACGCCAGAAAGAACCAGAGCGTCCAACCGTAGCAGAAATACACGAGCGTCACCGGGAACATCCGCACAGCAAGCCGGCCAAAGGGTACACGCGAGGCGGTCTTCACGCGCTTCGCGGGCAGCCGCGCGAGATCTGCGGCGGTGACGCCGGGGTGCTCCGCCGGGTCGTCCCGGAAATACATCACCCACACCACCGCCCAAAGGAAACTCGCAATGCCGACAATCACAAACGATCCGCGCCAGCTCGTGAGCAGAATCAGATAGGCCACCAGCGGCGGCGTTATCGTATTGCCGAGACGCGCGAACGCATGCGTGATGCCCTGAGCGAAGCCGCGCTTCTCCGCCCCCGTCCAGTTCGACATCGCGCGCGTCGCGACAGGCAGCGCGGAGACGCCGATGCCAAGCAGCACCCGGCCGACGAGCATGCCGGCGAGCGTACTGGTGAGTCCCATCAGCACGGTCGCTGACGACCAGAGAATCGCGAAAACTGTCAGCGCCTTGCGTGCACCGAACTTGTCGGCGACCCACCCGCCCGTAATTTGAAACAACAAGTATGGGTAGGCGAACGCGGAGAAGATCAGGCCGACCTCCGTGTTCGACAGGTGCAGCTCGGGCTGAAACACCGCAGCCGCCGTGCTCACATTCACCCTGACGATGTAGTTGACGAAGTACATCGCGCAGAGCAGCGCCAGAACTTTGGTTGGCGCGGAGATACCGTCGCTAAGAGGCTTAGGGTGCATAGTGCCGGTATGATGTTCTGCTTTGCGGCGACAATCAAGCCCATTTTTTTGTGTTGGGTTGAGACTGACCGGACGCCGGAAATCGCCCCGAACCCCCGGAAACTGTTATACGATGTCGGTCGAACTTGTTCAGATTCTGATGATCGCATGACGCACGTTCCGGTCACACATCCCCGCCCAGCCGAAATCCCGTTGCCGCCAAGTTCGCATGCCAAAGCCGTGAATACGTTCGGCTCTGCAAAAGAACTCGAACTCGAACTGCGGCGTGTGCTCCGCGGCGAAGTCCGGTTCGACGCCGGTGCGCGCGCGATCTACGCCTCCGACGGCTCGAACTACCGCCAGGCGCCGATCGGCGTAGTACTTCCACGCGACAACGACGACGTGATTCGAGCCATGGCCGCCTGCCGTAAGTTCGGCGCGCCGGTCTTGTCGCGTGGCGCAGGAACTAGCCTTGCGGGGCAGTGCTGCAATGTTGCCGTTGTGTTTGACTACACGAAGTACATGAACCGGATTCTCGAGATGAATTCGGCGCAACAGTACGCGTGGGTTCAGCCGGGTGTCGTCTGCGATACGCTGCGCGATGCTGCGGAAATTCATCAACTCACCTGGGGACCCGATCCTTCCACGCACAACCGGTGTTCTTTGGGCGGCATGATCGGCAACAACTCATGCGGAACTCATTCGCTGCTCGCAGGAAAGACGGCCGATAACATTCAAGAACTCAAAATCCTCCTTTATGACGGCACGCAACTGACCGTCGGCGCCACCGAAGCGCAGGAACTCGATGCCATCATCGCAGCAGGAGGACGCCGCGGCGAAATTTACGGCGCTTTGCGCGGGATTCGGGATCGCTATGCGGATCTGATCCGTTCGAAATACCCGGACATTCCGCGACGCGTGTCGGGCTACAACCTCGACCAGTTGCTTCCCGAAAATGGTTTCAACGTTGCGCGGGCGCTCGTAGGAACCGAAGGCACATGTGTCGCCGTGCTGGAAGCAAAGGCCACGCTGATTCCAAGTCCGCAACAGCGCACATTGGTCGGCCTCGGTTACCGCGACTCATTTGCCGCTGCGGACCACGTCCCGGAGATTCTTGCCCTCAAGCCGATCGGCCTGGAAGGCTTCGAAGGAGCGATGATCGACGGACTCCGGCGGAAGGGCGCACCCAATCTCGAATTGATTCCCGAAGGCCGCGGTTACCTGCTTGCCGAGTTTGGAGCCGATGACCCCGGCACTTCCGAACAACGCGCGCGTGAGCTTATTGAGCGTTTATCGCGGCTTCCCAATCCACCGAACATGCGTCTTTACACAAAGACCGAGGCGAAAGCCGTGTGGCGCATTCGCGAGTCGGGACCGCGGGCCGCCGGCGGCGGGCCCGGCATGCCTCCTCGCTTCGAAGGATGGGACGACGCCTCCGTTGCTCCGGACAGGCTTGGTCCCTACCTGCGGGAATTGCGCCGGCTGTTGGATTCCTACAACTATCAGGCGGCGTGGTACGGTCACTTTGGAGACGGCTGCATCCACATGCAGGTCAGCTTCGATCTGTTCACCGAACAGGGAATCCGGAAGTATGCCGAGTTCATTGAGCGCGCCGCCGACCTGGTCGTGAAATACGGGGGCTCGCTTTCGGGAGAACACGGCGACGGACAGGCCCGCGGCGCGCTGCTTCCGAAGATGTTTGGTCCGGAACTGATCGAGGCCTTCCACGACTTCAAGGCCGTCTGGGATCCGCAAAACAAAATGAATCCGCACAAGGCGGCGGTGGATCCGTATGCGCCCACGGAGAATCTGCGGTTAGGGGCGGATTACAAACCGCAGGATCCGCCCACGCACTTTGCTTTTCCCGATGACCAGGGTTCGTTCGCCAAAGCTTCCCTACGGTGCATCGGTGTCGGCGCCTGCCGCAAAAGCACTGAGGGCACGATGTGCCCGAGCTACATGGCGACACTCGAAGAGGAACACAGCACGCGAGGGCGCGCCCGCCTGCTGTGGGAGATGCTTCAGGGCGAGGTCGTCGAGGATGGCTGGAAAAGCGAGCAGGTCAAACAGGCCATGGACCTGTGCCTGTCGTGCAAGGCCTGCAAATCGGAGTGCCCGACGAACGTCGACATGGCAACGTACCGGTCCGAGTTCCTGTCGCACTATTACGAGACGCACTCGCGCCCGCTCGAGGCTTACGCGTTCGGCATGATCGACCGGTGGGCACGCCTGGCTTCGGTCGCGCCGCGCCTAGTGAACTTGGTCAACTTCGTCAACAATGCGCCCGTTGTTCGTCAGATCCTCGGTTCCGCTCTGCATCTGGCTCCGGAGCGGCAGATCCCTCGCTTTGCCCCTCATACGTTCCAGCAATGGGCTCGCCACCGGCGTGTTCCCGATGCCGCCATGGCTGGGGGAACCGGCAACCGAAGCCGGCAAGTGGGGCAAGTGATCCTGTGGGCGGATACTTTCAACAACTACTTTCATCCGCACACCAGCCAAGCCGCGTACGAAGTGCTGACTCACGCGGGCTTCGAAGTGAGTGTGCCGGCCCGACACCTTTGCTGCGGGCGGCCGCTCTATGATTTCGGCATGATCGACCGCGCGCAATCTTATCTGCAGGAGATCCTCCGGAAACTGGCTGGGCCCATCGATGCCGGTATCCCGATCGTCGTGCTGGAACCGAGCTGCGCCTCCGTGTTTCGAGACGAACTGCGCAGCCTGTTTCCCTCCGATGACCGAGCCGAACGCTTGCGGAAACAAACCTTCGTGCTGAGTGAATTCCTGGAACGGCAAGCCCCCCACTATGTGCCTCCCCGGTTGAACCGGGAGGTTCTCGTCCACGGCCATTGCCACCACAAGGCCATCCTCAAGATGACTGACGAAGAATCGTTGCTGAAGAAAATGGGAGTCGAGGTGCGCGCGCCCGACGCGGGCTGCTGCGGCATGGCAGGCCCGTTCGGATTCGAGAAGAGCAAGTACGACGTGTCACGGGCCATTGGGGAGCGCGTGCTCCTTCCGGCCGTGAGGGCGGCTGCGCCGAACACCCTGATCGTGGCCAACGGATTCAGCTGTCAGGAACAGATCGCGCAGGGAACCGGCCGACGCGCCATCCACCTGGCAGAACTGATTCACATCGCGTTGCAGTCTCAGAAGTAAGGAAGTCTTCTGCTTCATAGCTCGTCCGCGAGCTGACTAACGGGACGGCAGGAGTGGCTTCCGCTCGGCCGGCAGATGCTGGTCCAAAGCATCGAGCAGCATGGCGTTCAGCGTGTAGTCTCCCATCAGGATGACCAACTCCACAGTGCCCTGTTTTCCGAACAGATCCACGGCTTTCGCGAACGCGGTGGAATCCAGTTTGTGCTCGCGAAGTATCTGGCGGCCCAAGCGGACGACCACCGTCTCTTTTTCTCCCGCAGCAGAGACGTCCTTGCCGTATTTGACCGCGTCGATAACCGTCTGCGCGACGCCTGCTTTCAGTGCGGCCGGCTCGTGTGCGCTCCAAATGTACTGCGAATCTCCCTCGCGCGCGGCCACCAGGATGGCCAGCTCGGTGATGGCGTTGCCCAGGATGTTCCCCTCTCGCCGCAAATAGTTATTCAGCCTGCGCAGCGGCTCGGACGCTCCGGGGCTGTACAATGCGATGGCGCCCGGACCCGTCGGTTGGGCGATCTTTCCGGGGCCGCCGGCGTTAAGGTCGTAGGCCTTCTTGCCGTTCTCATCCATCTGTTCCCGCTTCACCACAGGAAGACGGTTGAGTGAGTCCGGCTGGATATCCGAGGGGAGCGTGGCAGAACGGGCGGGAGCTTGAGCGCCCTTTCCCGACTGGCCGTTTGAAGTAGCAACGACGGCGATCAGCAATCCGATCCAAATCAGTATGCGCATTTCTCAGCCTCCAAATTCGCTGTAGCATATCACTACATAGTCGGGGAAGCGTTTGAACGCAAAGAGACTGCCCTCGCACTAACTCACCTGGACACAATTTTTTTCTTCCCATCAACATTTGAAATCGGAATTGGCGACAACAGCCGTATCGACAAGAGCGGGAATCAGACAACCGCTACGGTCTTAGGTATACTTCTGAGTTGAGGAGTGTTGAATGAAGCTGATTGCCAGGAGCTTGACGTTTTCAATCGCTGCTGCGGCAGCGATGCTGTTGATCTCGAATGCTGCCGCGGCCCAGGCACGAAGCGGACGCGGTGGCACGCCCGACTGGCCGCCGGCCGGTCCGACGCCGCGAACGGCTGACGGCCATCCGGATCTTTCAGGCAACTGGCAGCCGAACGCGATTCGTCAGAACGTGGACATGGTCGGCTCCGGTGTCGATGTGCCGATGTTGCCGGCGGCGGAAGCAGTGTACAGGAAACACAAGGAAAACCTCAGCAAGGATGATCCCGAAGCGCGCTGCCTGCCTCCAGGCGTGCCGCGCACGAACACGACACCGTACCCGTGGACGATCGTGCAAACCCCGCAGCTGATCGTCATCGTGTACGAAGGCGGCGCGCACGTCTGGCGTAAGATCTTCATGGACGGCCGCCCGCACGATCCCAAAGTTGAATTGACGTGGCTCGGGGATTCGATCGGCCACTGGGAAGGCGACACGCTGGTCGTCGAAACGGTTGGCCAGAACGACATCACGTGGCTCGACCAATCGGGGATCCCACACTCGACCGACATGAAAGTGACCGAGCGCTTCACACGCACGGACTTCGGTCACCTCGAGGTTGTCCACATCATTGACGATCCGAAGACGTTCTCGAAGCTGTGGACGTTCACGACGCATCCGTCGTTGCTTCGGGGCGAACTGATCGAATACATCTGCCAGGAAAACAACAAGGACGTCGAACACCTGGTGGGAAAGTAGACGGCCCTTGATGGAACAGCTGCAGGTTTGTCTCGCCGGTTGAGCCGCGCTATAGTACGCAACGTTTCTGGGCATTGAATCGATTCTCGCTGGAAAGGAGAACATATGGAACTCACACGCCGAGACGCATTAGCTGCGGCGGTACTGCCGCTCTTGTATGCAATCACCGGAAAGGCACAGGGGACGCAGAACACGCCTGTTCTTACTCACGACCTTCCCAATCTCACTATGGACGACTGGCAGGTGACGGTGAGCCAAATTACATACCCGCCCGGGCATGTGGGAACGGCGCACCGTCATCCGGGTTTTGTGCTGGCTTATGTCCTTGAAGGGGAGGTCGTGGCGAAGGTCTCTGGCTCCGCCGAAGCGACATATAGGCCCGGACAGATGTTCTATGAACACCCGGGAGCCACACACGAAGTGTCGAAGAATGCCAGCGCAACGAAACCCGCAAAATTTCTAGCGTTCATCTTCGCCAAGAAAGGGCTACCGCTCACGACACCCGCGTAATGCCGGGAGGATTATGCCTTGGCGAGTGCGGACCGCGCAACGCAATCCACGGGCTAGCGGGTAGCGTAGAGGCGCATTTCCTTGCCGTCGGCGAATATGACGCGTTCGAGCCTGACGATCTTCTGGCCGTCGGCGAACTGATAGCCGATGCCCGTGATCACGTCGCCGGGTTTCACCGTCGTCTTGGCCCAGCCGTTGGCCTCCATCCGGTTGATGGCGGGGCCACCGACCAGCCATTTCTCCTTCAGGCCGTCATTGGTCTGAACCTCCAGGGTTATCATCGGGTGCGGATTGGCCCACATGAACTCGATGACCGTGCCCTTTACTGTCACAAGCTGGTCATAGCTCAGCGGCCATGAGTGATGCGCCGATAGCGGCACTACAGCAGACACCAGGGCAAGGATGACAAATGCTGGAACGCATAAGGCCTTCATCGTGGCTTTCCTCCTGCGAGCAATTCTAGAGCAAAATCGCAAATACAGGAAACGCGAAAACATGAGGAAAATCTGCTTACTTCACGAAGATTTCCTCCGGCAACAGCGCGGAGACAACGAAGTTCGGGACGTCGACCACGTTGCTGATTCGAAGGTCAACGGCGACGCTGCAGATGCAGTATGCCTGCTCGCGCGTGTAGCCGCGTTCCGCGAGAAGGTCGACCATCTGAAGGATCGCATTGCGCGTGGCAAGATTCAGATTCTCCGGATCATTGGAGCCGTCTTTTTTGATCGGCATCCCCATCGTTCCGACGAAGTTCCTTGGTGCCGCCCACCTGGGGTCGCTGAAGTATCCCGAATGAGAGAAGCGCGGCGCCTGAATGTTTTTCCGGGCCGCCTCACCGTAGTGAATCCGGAACTTCATGGCTACCGTCGCTCCCATCTCTACGGCAGTAATGCAGACCTCGCCGTCGCCCTGGGCGAAGTGTCCGTCGCCGGTTGAGAACAGCGCGCCATTGACGTAAACCGGCAGGAAGAGCTTTGAGCCTGCCGTCAACTGTTTCACGTCGAAATTTCCGCCGCATTCGCGCGGCGGAACGGTTCGCAATCCTTCAGTGGCAGCGGATCCTGTAGCCGGAATTGCGCCCCCGGCATCGGGCGGAAAGACGAGCTTGCCTGTAGCCATCGCCTGGTTTTCGCGTTTCGTCCATTCCCTCAATTTGTCTTTCGAAGGCGCAAGGCCCGACACTCCCATAAAAGGCGCTCCGTGAATGCGAACCCCAGGGAGTTGGTCGGAGGTGGCGAAATTGTTTTCGATTTTCCACTTCACGATGAACGGTGTCGAGAAAACGTCGGGAAGGAATCCCAATCCCGGAACGATGCAGGTAAAGGCGAAGGGTTCAGGCCGAATGGTAACGAACTCGACTTCGAGGAGATCGCCCGGTTTTGCGCCTTTGATGAAGACCGGGCCTGTCAACGGGTGAATGACTCCCGCATCCAGTTTGGCGAAATCGGCTTCGGTCGTCTTGGCGTTGAATTGCCCATCCATCGAGTCCCGAGTTTGCAGTACGACTTCCTCTTCCGCATCTGCTTCGACGATGGGGGGAATGTCCGGATGCCAGCGGTTGTGCCCCGTATGGGCCTGTTGTGCGAGCGGCTTACTTCGATCGATTTCAACAATCTTCACAGTTCCTCCAAACGGACGGGTTTCCCACAACATTGTTACCGTTTCAATTCGTCGTAGATTCGTTGTAGGTGTTGATGATCATCGTGACCGGCTTCGGTGTCACCGACCGGACCTGATACAAAATCGCTTTCCCGTATCCGGGATATTTCGTGTCGACGAGAACTACACCAGTTCCGGTCACGAACACCGTCGTGTTGCCGCTAACGCTTCCCGCCTGTTGTCCTCCGCTGATGATGTAGAGCGCATCTTTGACCTTCTCGAGCCGAATGGCCGCCGGATCTTGTTGCGCTTGCGCGATAAGAATCGAGAACGCGCCAGTGGCCATCAGAACGACCAGTACTATTAACCGTTTCACGGGACTACCCCCTTTTGACTCGTCGCTAGTATTCTGTGAACATTCGTTTGATCTCTTCAGGATCTTTCGTTTTGATATCTGGGCTGCCGACGTTCACTATTTGTGTGACTTTCACTTGTGCGAACTGATTGATCTCAGGAACCGCGCTCACGAGGTCCTCACCGAGGATTGAACCAGACTTATATTCAGTCAAGAACGTTGAGGAAGCGCCCCTGCCGGCAATCGTACCGCCAGTCGAAAGGACCCAAACTAGCGGCAACTCTTTATTGTGAGACTCTTGCACCCAACCAAACACTGGGCATGTCAGTCCGGCCGCGATCAACGCGAGAGCAGCACGGTGACGGGCTTTGGAAGCAGGCAGATTGAAACTGTACATGGGAGCCTCCGAGCGCTCACAATAGCGCAGAAGGCAGATAAAGATCACGTCACGATTTCGTTGAACAATGACGATTCTTCATTTTTTGATCCACGAGTGGTATCTTGCCCCACTATGCGCACCTTTATATTTTCGGCTCTGTGTGTCTTTCTCACGCTCGGTGGCGCCGCCGCCGGGCAGACGCAGCAACCGGACTGGACCGCATTCGACGAGGAGACCATGCGGCATTACCAGACGCTGTTGCGCTTCGACACGACGGACCCGCCGGGGAACGAAAAGCCCACAGCAGAAGACCTACAAAGCACCCACAATCCCGCTTCGCCCACTTCAACTGGGATGTCATCACGGATCTCGCCCGCGCGCGGTAAAGCGGAATTCCAAGGCACGCAATCAGGAAGCGCGTACTAGTACTTCGATCTCATCGAGAAGAGATCCCAAGCGATCGCGCTCCACTTCGAGGTCATACGTGGCCTGTAGATTCAACCAAAAGCGTTCGGACGTCCCAAAGAAACGTGCCAGGCGCAATGCCGTGTCGGCCGATATAGAGCGCAGACCGAGCACAATTTCATTGATGCGGCGGCGTGGAACGTGAATCCGCTCGGCCAGGCGGTATTGCGTCATCTTAAGGGGTCTGAGAAACTCTTCCGCCAAGATCTCTCCCGGGTGAACCGGTGGCAGCCGCGCCTGCCGTTTGCTTGTTTTAGTGGTAATCCGTGATTTCGACTTCGTCGGCATCGCCGTCCCTCCATTTAAAGCAGATTCGCCATTGGTTATTAATGCGGATGCTGTGCTGGCCATTTCGGTTGCCTTTTAGCTTTTCTAGCCTGTTTGCGGGTGGAACCATTAGATCGGCCAACGTTTCTGCTGCATCGATCATCAGAAGTTTGCGATACGCCGATCGCTGAACGTCAGTTCCCCAACGCCTTACCGCCGCTCTCTTCCAGACTTTCTCCGCATCGCGATCGGCAAAACTTCGGATCACGTGGCGATAGTATCGGAACGCGTTACGCTGCGCAATAGAAATAGTAACGTATAGCGTTACGTGACGCAACGCGGCAGAATTCCTCTAGGTAATCGGCGAAATCTTGGACCGCAAGGATCGGGCGACAGGCAGTTTGAGCGGGAGACGGTCGAGGCCGCTACGGAGCGACAGGAGGAAATCAAGTTGGAGCTGCTGCAGATTCGGAGGAACGATCGCGGGTCAAGCCGCAGTGGCGATTGATCGATCGGGCCCGGATTCCCAGAAGCGTATACTACCGATCATGACGCAAATGATCCTCATCCTGCTGATTGTTATCTCCGCCTTGCCCGCTTTTGCCGCGACTTCCTGCGAGGACCTGGCCAAAGTGGCGCTACCCTACGCGATCATTTCCAGCGCGCAATCTGTAGCGGCGGGTTCGTTCACGCCGCCGGATAGCCGGCCTATCGAAGTAACTGCGGCGTTTTGCCGCGTCTCGCTGGTCCTCAAGCCGTCGAGCGATTCCGACATCAAGCTGGAAGTATGGCTTCCGGCGTCAGGTTGGAACGGCAAGTTTCAGGGCGTCGGCAACGGCGGATTCGCCGGCTCCATCGGCTGGGGCCAGATGGCGGCGGCTGTCGCGAAGGGCTACGCGACGGCGTCCACTGACACCGGACATCGCGGCGGTGCGACGGATGCCACGTGGGCGCTCGGCCATCCTGAAAAGATTCGCGACTTCGGATATCGTGCTATCCACGAATCCGCGGAAAAAAGTAAGACGCTGACCAAGGCGTTCTACGGCGACGCTCCCAAACGATCCTATTTCAGCAGTTGTTCCAACGGCGGACGCCAAGCGCTGATGGAAGCCCAACGCTACGCCGGCGACTACGATGGAATCATCGCCGGGGCGCCGGCGAACTATTGGATCGGTCTGTTAAGCCAAGCGGTCTACAACGTTCAAGCGACGCTTGGGAACCCCGCGAGCTATATCCCGGCCGGCAAGCTGCCCGCAATTCAGGCCGCAGCTTTGGCGGCGTGCGACGCGAACGACAGCGTGAAGGACGGCATTATCGAAAATCCGGCGTCCTGCCGTTTCGATCCTTCGGTGCTTCTCTGCAAAAGCGAGGACGGCAACAGTTGCCTCACCGCTCCGCAGGTCGCTGCGTTGAAAAAACTCTACGACGGCCCGCGCAACGCGACGGGCCAGCGGGTGATGCCGGGCTACTCGCCTGGCGGCGAAGCCGAACCGAACGGTTGGGCGCAATGGATAACCGGCGATCAGCCCGCCCAAAGTCTGATGTACGCCTTTGGAACGCAGTTCTTCAAAAACATGATCTTCAACGACGCGGCCTGGGACTTCAATACGTTCAACCTCGATCGCGACATGAAGATCGCCGAGGAAAAAGCCGGCGCGGATCTGGGGGCCGTCGACCCCGACCTGAAAGCCTTCAAAGCAAGGGGCGGCAAGCTGATTCTGTATCACGGGTGGAGCGACGCGGCGATCCCTGCGGGCCACGTCATCAGCTACTACGAGAGCGTGCAGAAAAAGATGGGCCAGAAGGAAACGTCGGAGTTCGTGCGCCTTTACCTGGTCCCGGGCATGCAGCATTGCGCCGGGGGCGCCGGCCCGAACGCGTTTGGACAGGCAGGTGTGCCCGCCGGCGACGCTCAACACGATATCGCCGCAGCCCTGGAGCGTTGGGTGGAGGAAGGCGCGGCGCCAAAAGAGATCATCGCTACGAAGTTCAGGAGCGGTGTTAATCCCGCGAGCGGTGTGTTGCGAACCCGTCCGCTGTGCCCGTATCCGCAGACTGCCTCGTACAAAGGAAGCGGCAGCACTGACGACGCAGCCAACTTCGTCTGCAAGTGACTCACTACCACGCAACTTCAGAACTGGAAATGAATTTGACCTTGCAACTTTCTACTTCCAGTCTTGGAATTGATCTCGCCGAAGGTAAGCGAGTTAATGTTCAGATTGGGATCTCCGGGGGTCGGATGGTTGAATATATTGCGTGCATCCACACGCAGCGTCAGAGTTTTCGACTCCGCAATCTTGATTGTCTTCAGGATATTCGCGTCGAAGCTCCACATTCCCGGTCCTGTGAGTGGATTGAGTCCGAGCGATCCGAGTTGCCCGGGCGCAGCATTCCGCAAGACAATTTTTCCGTTGGCATCTGCAAGCGCATTGAGAGTGCAAAAGGGTGCGAGCGATGACGCCACACTGGCGCACGCCGGATCGGGCACTCTCTGATATTGCTGTGAAAAGAAATTGCCGAATGCGTCGCCTTTTTTGAGTGGCCAGACGACCTTTCCGTCACGAGGAAACGCTCCGACAATGTCCGGGGTACCGATGCCGGTCATGGTTTGCGCGTTGATGCGGGAGGCGGTTTCCCCGCCCAGAAGCGTCGTTAAGCCATAGATCGTTTGCCCGCCAATAACGTAAAGCGGAGCTCCGGATGTGAGATTGACGATCGCACCTACGTCCCACCGCTCGATGAGCCGTGCAAACCAGCCCGAGGAGTTGGCGCCGAGCCACCGGCCTGGACCGAACGGGAGCTCGAACGTTCCATAACTCCGGAAATCATGAGCCCGGTGCGTGGGCTGAAGCGTGTAATCCGCATTTCGGTTTAACGGATCGCGGTATGTGCCGTTGAAGGTGCCGCCGGAACTCAGGCCTCCGCTAACCGCGAGGCTGCGGCTCCAGGTATATGCCGCCCGGTAGGCGATGCCATGTGTGGGCCGAACCGTTAGCGCGGCCTCCAGCGAGTGGTAGTTCGAACTGTCGGAATTATTGCGGTAGTTGAGCGTGGAAAACTGGGGGTTGCCCACAATGAAATTTTCCGGAAACACTCCGCTCGAACGAAGCGTGCCGCCGTTAACGACCTGGCCCCTGGGCTGCACCGTACCCACATTGGTTGTGTTGAGCATGCGAGCGACACTGGCGAAGTCCCCGTTTGCGATAGAGTTTCGGAATGAGGAGTTCCGGCGAAGCGCTTCCGATCCCGACAAGTCCGTACCGACCACACCGCTCCCAAGATTCAGACCTTTGAACATCTGATCGAACATCGGCGCATCGCCGCCGGCCCGCGTGATTGCCAGAGCCTGGAGTAACCCGTTGTTTCGAAAGTCCGCTTCGTTGAGATTCAGCGAGGAGTGGAGTTTCATGCCGCGGTCGCCGAGATACCGGACGTCGAGTGTCAGATTCGACGTTAGGGACCGCGTGATTCCCAACGTGAACGTCTCAACATAGGGCGTTGTATAGTCCGGAGCGAAGACCGACAGAACCTGCGATCGGTCCGTGAGAGGGAATACCGTTGGAGAAACCGGTGTGAGCGTCACCGGCAGAGGAATGGTGAGGTTTGAATAATCCCGGTATTCGCCGGTTCCCCTATCGACGGGCTGATAAACCAATCCCGGCGTGTTTCCAGCGTCTGCGCCAATCCATGAGAGGGTATTGCCGGGTAATTGGTACGCGATTTGGTATCCACCACGCACAGTGGTTTTGTCTTTACCAAGCCACGCGGGCGACCACGCAAACCCTACCGCAGGCGCAAAGTTGTTCTTGTCGCTTGGCCATATCCCCTGGTGCGGATACTCGGTACCTCGCCCGATCAGAACAATTTGGGTCAAGTCCCCTTTCTGCGGTGTACCCCCCGACATCCAATTGTTAAAACTCCTGCCCGAATATCCGAACGCGGCACTGTCGCCTCCGACTAAACCCCTTGTCCAATTCTTACCGGTCTGGCTCTCGAAATACGGGACCTGGAACAAGTCCCACCGGAGGCCCAGATTCACAGTGAGATTCGGCGCGATCTTCCAGTCATCCTTCAGAAAGAAGTTGAATTCGTTCTGAATCGACGATCGGATTTTTCCGTAAGTCAGGGGCGGCTGGCCCGGACCGAAATAGTCCTGGCGATAGTCCAGGTATTGGGTATCCGTTGGTTCGCGCGTTTCAAACTTCTGGCTGATGGTGTCGACCGAACCGGCCAGTGTCAAGAGCAGGTTTTGAGCCAACGTCTGGTTGGGCGCCAGCAGTCCGGGGACTCTGTCGATGCCGGTCACAGGGATTGCCCCGGCGCCGCCGGTCACGATCGGCATCAGACCTCCTGCGGCCCAACCCGTGCTGGAGGCATGGCGCAATTCAACACCACCTTTAAATGCGTGACTGCCCTTGGTCCAGCTCAGCGTCTCAGTGAAACTATTCAAGGGGGCGGTGTTTCCAAGATCGCTGGCGGTGCAAATTGGGGGACAGCCGCTACCCGCGCCGGTAAGGTTGTTGTTAATCACATGATTTGGAAACAGCACAGGAAGCTGATTGATCGGAATCCCATTGATCTTCGTCAGGAAATCGAAAGCTTCTTTGGCGTACGGGGCGCGTGACTGATAGGCGGGATCCCAGTAGAGAGATGTGACGCGGTGTCCCCACTTGAATTCATTCAGCAGGGTTGGTGAAAGCGTCGAGGTCAATTGCACTGTTATGACTTTCGGGTACTCGCGGATTTCGCCGCCCCATCCAGTGGGCCAGAACTGCCCGAGGTTGTTATCGGTGTAATGGGTTTCACGAATGAACGTCCCGGTCAACGTGTGATTCTGATTGAAATGATGATCGATCTTGATGTTGAACTGCCGGCGCTGGTACGCGTCGACATTTTCTCCGTTTCCGCCGGCCGGCCCGGCGACCGTGTGGCGGGTCCAGCGGTGCACTGCGGTATTTAAGCCATCGATGGGCACAGGCGTGCCTGCCGAGGTAACTTGCCCGACAATCGTACTCGCACCGTCAAAAGCGTTCGCGTGGGGCATTAATGCGATCAATCGGTTCATGAAGCCGCTCGGATCCATCCGCCTGCGAAACGGATCGCCCGGATTCATGGCATCGCCGAATACGCTGAAGCTTTGCATCGGCCCTGTCGCTCCAGGGATCTGAGTGTAGGGCAGTGGATTGCCTGACTTGTCGACGACGGGCGCAACTCGCGCCGCGCCGGAACCACTGGGTGTCGCATCGGCATTACCGTTATTGACTCCCGGAAAGAACCGGAAGATGCCCTGCCGCGCGAGGTCGGTCAACACAACGGTATTGACAACTTCCTTTTGCGATCCGTCCTGCGCATCGAACATGCCGAAGAAAAATGTCTTGTTCTTGATGATGGGGCCGCCAAGATAAGCCGTGTACTGCGGGCGGTTGTACCACAAGGGTGCGACGTGCTGCCTGTTATTCAACCAAGTGTTGGCATCCAGGGCGGAATTGCGGACGTTGAACGTGGCGCCTCCGTGGAATTGGTTGGTTCCCGATCGCGTTCGTACTTGAATCTGTGCTGAACCGCGCCCCTCGACGTCTACAGCGGCGACTACAATACGGACTTCATCGACCATGTCGGGATTGATGAAGGTCGCCGTCTTCAGGCCCTGGACGTGTGTCCCGGTGTTCATGGTGACGCCATCCATCGAAATGCCGATATTCCCACCGCCTGAGGCGGTGATTCCGGCAAAGGTGGTGTTGGGGTGGCCATCTCCAAAAACACCCGGCATGATCGTCGTGGCGATATCCATCACATTGCGGCCGACGATCGGCAGATCGGCGACCTCCCTTTGCGGAAGG
>Ga0209157_1000897_pt1 | contig 25177 bp, 31 predicted proteins | sample GraSoiAngelo_135_FD_185892 | JGI IMG/M metagenome (GOLD analysis project Ga0209157, IMG submission 185892) | Grasslands soil microbial communities from the Angelo Coastal Reserve, California, USA - 14_0929_05_40cm (SPAdes) (version 2) | ecosystem: Environmental > Terrestrial > Soil > Grasslands ...
GGCCGCGAACATTCCGAGCAACGCCACGGGCAGCAGCCAGTTGAGATAGATCTCGTCCCGCGCGAACCACAGGTGCAGCATGCCGACGACCGCGAACGCGATCGCCGCTGCGAGCAGGACGTCCGTGCTCACGGACGTGGGAAGGCAAGAGTGATGAATACCGCCAATGCCAGCGCGAGCCGGTAGGCCACGAACCAGTTCAACGAGTGCGTGCGCAGGAAGCGCACGAGGAACGCGACGGCGGCGAGGCCCGATAAGAATGAGACGACGAAGCCCGTCGCGAGCACGTCCGGCTCCGCGAAGAGTTGGGCGGCCTTGCGCGCATCGAGCAGCGTCTTCAGGCCCGCGCCGAGGATGACCGGCGTCGCGAGCAGGAAGGAGAAGCGCGTCGCGTCCTCGCGCGTGACACCGCGAAGGAGCCCCGCGGAGATCGTGATGCCGGAGCGGCTGATGCCAGGAAGCAGCGCGATCGCCTGCGCCGCGCCCATGACGATCGAGTCCGCGAACGAGAGCTGCGGCATCTGCTGACGCTGCGTCGCGAGCCGCTCGGCGACGACGAAGACGATCGAGCCCGCGGTAAGGCCCACCACGATCCAGATCGGCGCGCGCAGCGTTCGCTCGACGGTGCTCTCGAGCAGGAGGCCCGCGACAGCCGCGGGGAGCGTGCCGACGACGACGAGCGCGGGCATGTGCCACCGACCGCGGAGAAGGTCGACGACAATGCCGATCCACGTGCGCGCGAAGTAGAGGAGCACCGCGAGCGCGGTGCCCAGATGCAGCGCGACGTCAAATGACAGCCCGAACTTTTCGGGATCGAGTCCGAGCGCGCCGGAGACCAGGATGAGGTGCGCCGTCGAGCTCACGGGGAGGAACTCGGTGAGGCCCTGGACGAGTCCGAGGATGACCGCCGCCGCCAGGTCGCTCACGCTCAATGGAGCGCGTCTTTCGCCGCGGCGAGCGCCGCGTGCGCTTCGCGTTCCAGCCCGATGATGGCGTCGAGCTGCTTCGCCCACGCACGGCGACTGCCGACGTCAAGGAAGCGCATCGCGACCGAACCATCGAACGGACCGGTGCCGACCTTCGCGCACGCGTCGGCGACGTAGCCGTACGACTCGGCGGCGCGGAGGATGTCGGCGCCGGGCGACGACGAGAAGATGCTGCGCACGCTGCGCAAGAACCGCGCCGCGCCGCGGCGCTTGTCTGCGAGGATCGTGCGCATCGCGTGATCGCCGAACGCCGCTGCGCCGGCGTGTTTCGCGTCCGACCAGCGCGCGTCGTCGCGCAGTCCCTCGAGCCAACTGCGTAGCGCGTCCTCGTTGTCGCGCGCGGTCGCCACGGCATGTCCGATCGCCTCGCCCGCGACCTTCGCACGATCTGGCGCCGCGCCCCGATCGAGGAACGCGACCAGCCCGTGCTCCGCGTCGGCAAATGCGCTCCAGCCGATCTTCGTGGGCTTGTCCGTTTTGTCGAAGTAGGTCCGCGCGAGGAACGTCGGCCCCTCCTCGTCGTAGCCGACGATGAGGCCGTACTCGGGCGGGCCCGCGATCCCCTTTACGAGGGGCGGCATCTTGGCGTCGATCGCTTCCGCGACGCGATCGAGCACGAGCGCGCGCATCTCATCGTCGAAGGGCGGGCCGACGACGTCCGGCTTCGTCCCCGTCGCGTGCGCGGCGCGCGACAGCGTCGCGTCGTCGAGCGGCGCGGCGGCGAGCGGATCCCACGTCGCGACGTCGATCGTTGACGTGAACGCCGCGCCCGATACTCCCATCACCCAGTCGTACTCGCTGCCCGTCGCCAGCGCGAGACATGCGGGGAGCGTGCAGTCGCGTCCTTCGCCGAACCGCAGTGGGGGAATGTCCTTCAGGACACGGCTTCGCGCCATCAGGCGTCGGCGGGAAGGATCACGAACGATCCGCCGCCGCGCAGGGGCCGCACGACGCGAAAGTGGCGCTCGTCAAGGGTCAGGAGGCGGGTCGTCCCTGCGCGCGCCGCGATCACGACCACGGCGGCATCGGCAAGACCGAGGCCGAGATCTCGGTACCGCTCGATGATGTCCGTCGCAACTCCGATGTCCTCACCCGCCAGACTCTCCAATTGATATGCGTCGGTCGCGACATCACGAAGCAGCTTTATTTCGGCGTCGACGCCGACGCGCGTCGAGATCATGTAGTCGACCTCGCTGAGGATGATCTCGGGGAGAATGAAGGGTCCCTTATCGCTGTCCACCGTGGCGCGGACGCGCTCGTGCTGCGGCTGGTTATTGTCGATCAGCGCGAGCACGCCACTCGTGTCGAGGACGATCAACGAAGGCCGAAGCCCTTACGCAGCTCCTCGTCTATCCGAGCGGGATCGGACAGGGTGGGATCGCCACTGCTGAAGAGCGGGAATGTAGGCCGCTTCGCCGTGCCCGCGACCACCCGCTCAATGCCATCGCGAATGAGCTCGGCCTCGGAGACGCCGAGCTCCTTTGCTCTGCGCGCGAGACGACGCTTTGTGGACTCATGAAGGTAGACCGTCGTCTTGATCATCCGTGTATGGTAGCACGTATGGTACGGCGGGCAGGTCCGCCGGGCTAGCTGCCATTCTCATCCGGGGAGAAGGCGTGCTTGAGGATCGTGAGCACCTGCAGTGTGACCCACTTCGACGCATCGACGCGCGAGGCCATGCGGTCGGCGTACGGCGCGCGACCCGCCCACCGGCCGCGCGAATCCTGCCGCGCCAGTAGCCACGCGATCGCGGGCTGTGCGCGCGGGTCGTCGATCTCGCCGGCCGCGTCGATCGCACGCAGCACGAACAGCACATCCGCCTGATAGAAGAGCGGGAACGAGAGCTGACGCCAGAGGTAGCTCGGCTCGCTCGCCGTCGGATAGCGGCCGCGCTCGAGCTTGTACGAGAGCAAGAACTCGACGCCGCGGCGTAGCGTGCGCTCGACATCGCGCGTGCGCGCTGGCTCGGGCAGCGCCGCAAGGCCCCAGATGAGCCGCGAGTAGCCCCAGGCGCACGGGTCGTCGCCGTTGATGACGCACGCCGCGTCGTACTTCTTCGATTCACGCACGAGCCGCTGGACGAGCGGTTCGAGTCTCGCGTCCCCCCCGTATCCGGCCATTGACACGTAGCGCACGACGTTGCCGACGAAGCACGACACGCCGTGATCGCGCTCGAACACCCAGCCCATGCCGGCGTGATCAGGTTGCGAGACGTCCTCGAGGACCCGTCGCGCCGCGCGGCGCACGCGCGGATCGCCGGGGTCGGCCCCGTACTCGATGAGCAGCAGGTTCGACCAATGCGTGCCCTGGTACTTCGGGCCGTACATGTTCGGACCGGGCCAGCTGCCGTCGGTGCGCTGACGCTTGAGCAGCGTCGAGATCGGCGGTGAGGACATCGCGCGTTGCTGCGTCTCGCGCAGGTCGGCATCGCGCGGCCCGCGGTCGAGAAGCTGGCGCAGCGTGAGCGTGCGCACCGCGGGATCGGACTTCTCGAGCAGCCACGGCAGCGGATCGCCGTGCAGCAGCGTCTGCCAGAGCATCAAGTGCCGCCGATCGAGAGCTCGGAGATGAGCAAGGTCGGACTACCGAGGCCGCTTGGTCCGAAGACGAGATCGGTCCCCACACTGACAACCGACGAGAGCAGATCCGTGAGGTTGCCAGCGATGGTGATGCCCTGCACCGGATGCACCGGCGCGCCTTTCTCAAGGAACGTGCCCGTCGCGCCGAGCGAGAACTCCCCGGAGACGGGGTCGATCGTGTGGAGGTTCAGCAGACTGGTGACGGCGAGCGCGCGATCGAGGCGGGCGACCATCGTCTTCGGATCGTCGACGCCCGCCTGAATGTAGAAATTGGACGGTCCGATGCGACTCGGTGATGCGTACGATCCGCGCCGCGCGTTTCCGCTGGACGACGTGCTCATCTTGTTCGCCGTCTTCATGTTCGTCAGGTAGCCGCGCAGCACGCCTTTGTCCACGAGCGTTCGTGTCGTCGTCGGCGTGCCCTCACCATCGAACGGTGCGCTGCGCAGGCCGCCCTTGCGACGCGCGTCGTCGACGATCGTGACGCGCTCGTTCGCCACCTTGCTCCCGACCTTGTTCGCGAAGAGGCTCCGGCCCTTCAGCACGTTGTCCGCGGAGAAGAGGGGCGCGATCGCGCCGAGGAGACTCTGCGCCATCCACGGGTCCAGCACGACCGGTAGCTTCTGCGTCGCGAACGGCTTCGCCCCCAGCTTGTCCGTCGCGCGCTTCGCGGCGCGCGCGCCGATCGCGGCCGGATCGAGGTCCTCGAGCCGTCGCGCGCCTTCGCCGTGGTAGCCGATCTGACGCTCGCCGTTGCTCGTCGCGACCGGGCTCGTCATCGCACCGCAGGTGGTCTCGCGATACGACGCGCGCGCGCCCGTCGTCGTCGCGATGATCGTCGTCACCTCGGCGTCGAGGTACGAAGTCTTTCGGAAATGCGTGATCCGCGGATCCGCGCCGCGCGCGGCCTTCTCGACGGCGAGCGCGATCGCGCCGCGGTCCGCGAGCGCCCGCCGCTCGAGACCGGCGTGGTAGATCGCGAGGTCAGCGACGTCGAGCGCGCGGCTCGCGATGCGCAGATCAGCGTCCGGCTCGGTGATGCGCGACATGCGACGCGATTGCTCGACGCACGCCTCGATGCCCGCTGCCGCGAGGTCGGAGGAATGCGCGAAGCCCATCCGTTCGCCATCGAGCACGCGCACGCCAAGTCCGCGTTCGCCGCGAGCGATGACGACCTCGATCTCCCCGTCCTTCGTCTCGACCGTGCCCGACTGCGCCTCACGGAGGAAGACCTCCGCGGTGCGCGCGCCGGCGGAGCGCAGTGCGCTGAGCGCGCGATCGATGACTTCATCATTGCTGAGCCGCTGCGTCACTTGAGCTTGCCGCCCACGACGACCTTCGGGATCCGGAGCGTGGGCTGTGCATCGGCGACCGGCGCGCCCTGGCCATCCTTGCCGCACGTGCCCGTCGAGTAGCCGAGGTCCCAGCCGACCATGTCGATCTCGCTCATGAGCTTCGGTCCCTGACCGACGAGCGTCGCCCCACGCAGCGGCTCGGCGACCTTGCCGTCGCGGATGCGGAAGCACTCGGTGATCTCGAACGCGAAGTTGCCCGACACCACGTCGACCTGGCCACCGCCCATCTTCTTCACGAAGACGCCGTCCTTCACCGAACTGAGGATCTGGTCGGGGTCGGACTCGCCGCGCTCGATCATCGTGTTCGTCATTCGGCAGATCGGCAGATAGCGGAACGATTCGCGGCGCGCGTTGCCACTCCGTTTGGTGCCGAGCTTCTCGGAGTGCCTGCGGTCCGAGAGGTACGTCCTCAGCACGCCCTTTTCGATGAGCACGGTGCGCTGGGTCGGCGTGCCCTCGTCATCCATGGCCGCCGTGCCGCGCTGACCCGGATCGCGCCCATCGTCGACGACCGTGATGAGCTCGCTCGCGACCTTTTCGCCGATCCGGCCGGAATAGACCGACAGGCCCTTTAGGTTCAGGTCGGCCTCGAGGCCGTGCCCTACGGACTCGTGGATGAGGGTGCCGCCGGCCTCGCTCGAGAGGACGACCGTGTACGTGCCCGCCGGCGCCGGCTCCGCGCCCACGTTCTGCACGGCGCGGTGGGCCGCGGTCGTCGCGGCCTCGACGATGACGTCCTCGCCGAGCATCTCGAAGCCGCGCGTCCCGCGCACCGCCTCGAAGCCGGATTCGAGCACCTCGCCCCGCTTCGCGACGACGTTCACCGCGAAGTTCACGCGCACGCGCAGGTCGGTGCGATGCGTGCCGTCCGAGTTCGAGACGAGCACGTCCTGGCAGCTTTCGGCGTACGAGACGGTCGCCTGGATGACACGCGGATCGAACGCCCGTGCGACCTCGTTGGCCTTCTTGAGGAGTGCGACCTTGCGCTCGACGGGCACGCTGCGCGGGTCGATCGCCACGGGGTGCGTGCGCTCGAGCTCGTCGGGCGCGAGGCGCGCAGCCTCGTGGAGCTCTCCGCCGTCCGAGACGCTCCCGGCCGCCCGGCCAGCGAGCGACATGATGTCGTCGACGTCGGTGACGTTCCCGTTCGCGTACGTCGTCCGCTCGCCGTTCGTGACGCGGATCCCGGCGCCCTGGTCGACACCGGTGATCGCGTCCTCGATGCGACCGTCGTCGAGAACGAGCTGCAGCGTTTCGTGTCGTTCCCAGAAGAGCTCTGCGAAGTCACCGCCACGTGAGAGCGCGGTCCGCAGCGCTCGCTCTGCATCGCGCGCGGACAAAGTTGGAGTACGCGTGATGGTCAGCGTGCTGGCGATGCCCTCTCTCCCCTTGCCGCTGTACGCGCGCTTCGCGCGCTAGAGAGGCCCCAGCCCCTCCGGCGACGATGAGGATACGACTCGCTAGTCGCCGATGACAGTAACGATGGCGTGGCGCTCGCGCGGTCCATCGAAATCAGCGAAGTAAACGCCCTGCCATCTCCCGAGCACGAGTTCACCATCACGGATCGCGAGACTCACATCGTTCCCGGTCAACACACTCTTGATGTGCGCGTCCGCATTTCCTTCAGCGTGCGCGAACTCCTCATCACGTGGCACGAGCTTTCCGAGATGTGAGAGCAGGTCCTTCTGCACGGCGGGATCGGCGTTCTCGTTTACGAACACTCCGGCGGTCGTGTGCTGTACGGCGACGACGCAGATCCCGTTCGTCACCTTCGAACGCGTGACCGCGGCTCGCAAACGCGCGGTGATGTCGATGGTCGAGACCTTCGTCCTCGTCTCGACGGTGAGTGTCTCGTGATGGACCGCCATGTCCGCGCTGACGATAGGGTCCGCCTAGGCTTCGCGCCGATGCGCACCTGGGGTGAGGCGCGGAGCTGGGGCATCGCGCGCCTCGTGACGGGCGCTGATCCCGCGACCGCGGCGCTCGACGCCGACGTCCTGCTGGCCTTCACGCTCGGCGGGACGAAGGAGGAGGTCTTCGCGCACCCCGAGCGCCGGCTCTCCGCCGCCGACGACGCCCGTTTCGTATCGCTCGTGGAGCGCCGCCACGCGGGTGAGCCGGTCGCGTACCTGCGCGGATTCAAGGAATTCTTCGGAGTCCCCTTGATGGTCGATTCGCGCGTGCTCATCCCGCGTCCGGAAACGGAAACCCTCGTGGAAGAGGCCCTCCGCTTCATCCGGACTCTCAGGCAGGCGATCGTAGTCGATGTTGGGACTGGTTCCGGTGCGATCGCATGCGCGATCGCAGTTCGCGCGCCGCACGCCCGCGTCATCGCGACCGACGCGTCGGCGGATGCGCTCGCGGTCGCTGAGTCGAACGCACGAGCGCTCGGCGTCGCCGCGCGCGTCGAGCTCCGTCAAGGGGATCTGTTCGCGCCGATCAGCGAACGCGTGGATGTCGTCTGCGCGAACCTTCCGTACCTGCGCGCGGACGACCTCGCATCGCTCGTCGGTGAACGCACCTCGCTCGCGTATGAGCCACGCATCGCCGTCGTCGCCGGAAGTGACGGTCTCGACGTGATCCGTCGCGCGGTCAGCGACACGAATCGCGTGCTCACGCCCGGCGGCGCGGCGTTCTTCGAGTGCGATCCACCCCAGGCGAAGGCGATCTCGGCCCTTCTCGAGGCGGCGGGGCTGCGGACGCGTGTCGTCCGCGATCTCGCGGGCGCGGAGCGCGTCGTCGCGGGCCGGTCTAGCGGTGAAGGAAGGCGCTGACGCCCGCGGCCTCGATGCTCGCGGTCCAGGCGAGGAGCACGAGCGCACCGGCGAAGCAGGCGAGTTCGCTCGAGCGCAGGCGCAGGTCGGTCCACCCGCGCACTCGTGAGAGCGTGAGGTCGTACCAGCGCCGTGGCTTCCAGAAGTGGATGTTCGCGAGCGCGGCCGCGACGAGGAGGTACGCGAGGATCTCGCGCGCGCCGATGTGCTGCCACATGACGTCGAGGCGCGGCGCGAGCTTCCCGGGGACGGTGAGCACGAACGAGTTCGTGCCGAGCGCGACGCCGTACCCGATGGCCCACCACCACGGCGCGACGTAGCCGAGGGACAGCCGGCCGACCGCGAAGAGGCTGCCGACGACGATCGCACCTACGCCGAAGATCACGTTCCACTGGAAGATCGCCGCGCCGAGCGACGGCCCGGCGAAGAGGACCTGGTCGGGGACGCGGATCGTGAGGATGTCTCGGAAGGACCCCTCGCTGAGGAAGGAGTAGCTCAGCGTCCATGCGGCGAGCCACAGGCCGACAGCGATGAGGCTCGCGGTGATCGTGCGGCGGATCGGACTCTTGTGCGTGAGCGAGCGGAGGATGCTCCCCATAGAAACCCTTCCAACACGGATCGCGAGCTTGTGATGTATTCCAGCACGGCCCGTACGCCGTTCGGCTATCGGGCCGGTAGCGATATCGCGCCTATCATCGGCTCGATGAAGACGCGCCTCCTCCCGGCGGATTCGCCCGGGGCGGTGGAGGACGCGGCGGCGGCGCTGGGGCGTGGCGAGCTCGTCGCCTTTCCCACTGACACCGTGTACGGACTTGGGGCAGGGCATGACCATCTGCGCAAGCTCTACGTCGCGAAGGACCGGCCGAAGGAGAAGCGGATCCCGGTCCTGCTCTCCGACGCCGCGAACCTCGAGGCAAGCGCACAGGTGACGCCGGCGGCACGCGCGCTCGCTGCCGCGTTCTGGCCGGGGCCGCTGACGCTCATCCTCGTCGCGCCTCGGCGGGGCACGATCGCGTTCCGCGTCCCGGACAATCCCGTGGCGCGCCGTCTCATCGCCGCGAGCGGTGGCGGCCTCCCGGTCACGAGCGCGAATCGTTCAGGTCATCCGGACTGCCGCACCGCGGACGAGGTGCTCGAGCAGCTCGACGGACGCGTCGCACTCATTCTCGACGGCGGCCGGACCGCCGGCGACAAGCCATCTACGATCGTCGACTGCACGACGGAGCATCCCGTCATCAAGCGCGAGGGCATGATCTCGGCGGACGAGATCGAGCGCGTGTTGCGCCAGGTGCAGGTCGCATGAGGATCGGCGTCGCGGCCGATCACGCGGGCCAGCGGCTGAAGGACATGCTCGTCGCGCACCTTCGATCGAGGGGCCACGACGTGCGGACATACGGACCACTGTCCGAACCAGAGGATGATTACCCGCTCATCGCGCGCGTGCTGGGGGAAGCGGTGCAGCGCGGCGAGGTGGAGCGCGCGGTCTTCTGCTGCGGCTCGGGCATCGGCCCGGCCGTTGCGCTCAACAAGATGAGCGGCATCCGCGCGGCGGTCGTCGACAACGAGTGGAGCGCGCGCGACGCGGTGAGGCACGTCGACGTGAACGTCCTCACGCTCGGCGAGCGCGTGATCGGCGAAGAGCTCGCGAAGAGCCTCGTGGACGCGTACCTTGGAGCCCAACCCGAAGGCGGACGCCACGACAGACGCCGGAAGCAAATTTCCGAACTGGAACGAGCGACGAGCAGTTCAGGGGCAGGGGCCCCTGTTCAGCGAGCGCAGCGAGCGTGAGCGAGGAGCGAGTCCGCTCGTGGCAGTGACAACGAGCGGTTGAGCAGGAGGGGCGTATGAGCTTGTTGTCGCAGTACCTCGAGCGCGTCGGTGACCGGTCGCCGGATCCCGCACCCGCCGCGCTGTACGCGATGCTCGATCACATCGCCACCGTCTCGCCGAGCGTGGCAGCCGCCATCGTGCATGAGTTCAGCGATCAGCGGACGAATCTCAAGCTCATCGCCAGCGAGAACTATTGCTCGCTCGCGACCCAGTTCGCGCAGGGCACGTTGTTCACCGACAAGTACGCCGAGGGCTATCCGGCCCATCGCTTCTACGCGGGTTGCGACAACGTGGACGACGTCGAGAGCGAAGCGGCGCGGCTCGCGTGCGAGCTCTTCGGCGCGGAGCACGCGTACGTGCAACCCCACTCGGGTGCGGATGCGAACCTGCTCGCGTACCTCGCGATCCTCGCAACGCGCGTCGAGGAGCCGCTGCTCGAGAAGATCGGCGTCGAGGATCCCACGAAGGTGTCCAGCGCCGACTGGGCGCGCGTCCGCGAGGCGACGCACAACCAGCGGATGCTCGGGCTCGACTACTACTCGGGTGGACACCTGACGCACGGCTACCGCCACAACTATTCGAGCCAGCTCTTCGACGCGTATACGTACACCGTCGATCGCTCGACGATGCTGCTCGACCTGGACGAGATCCGGCGGCAGGCGCGTGAGATCAAGCCACTTGTGCTGCTCGCCGGCTACAGCGCCTACTCGCGGAAGATCGACTTCGCGAAGATGCGAGAGATCGCTGATGAAGTCGGCGCCGTCCTCATGGTCGACATGGCCCACTTCGCGGGCCTGGTCGCGGGTGGGGTCTTCGAAGGGAACTACAACCCTGTGCCATTCGCACACGTCGTCACGACGACGACGCATAAGACGCTGCGCGGTCCGCGCGGCGGCATGATCCTGTGCACGTCCGAGTTCGCGGAGGCGGTGGACAAGGGTTGCCCGATCATCCTGGGCGGACCGTTGCCACACGTGCTCGCGGCGAAAGCGGTCGCGCTGCGGGAGGCGAGCCAGCCGAGCTTCCGCGACTACGCGCGTCGCATCGTCGAGAACGCGCGGGCGCTCGCCGAGGCGTGCGTCTCACAGGGCATGGACGTCCTCACCGGCGGTACCGACAACCATCTGCTGCTCATCGACGTCCATCGGAGCTTCGGGCTCACCGGACGGCAGGCGGAGTCCGCGATCCGTTCGTGCCACATGACGCTGAACCGCAACGCGCTGCCGTTCGACGCGAATGGGCCCTGGTACACGAGCGGGCTACGTGTGGGGACGCCGGCGGCGACGACGCTCGGGATGACCCCCGCCGACATGCGCGAGATCGCCGCGGTGTTCAAGCTCGTCCTCGCGAACGCGAAGGCCGCGACCGTGCAAAAGGGAGCCGACGCCGGACAACAGAGCCGCGCGCGCTTCGAGCTCGCACCTCGCGCCGCGGAGGCGGCTCGCGAGCGCGTCGCCGCGCTGCTCGGTCGTTATCCCGTCTATCCGGAGATCGATCTCGACCTGCTCGGCGCCGCGGCACGCGACTGGGGCGATACCGCGAGACCGGCGTCGGCGATGAAGGCGGCCGCGGCAGTCCGCTGAGCGCACCGCAGCTCCACGTCTCGACGCACCCGCTGCTGCGGGAGAAGTTGACTCGTCTCCGTGATGAAAAGACCGCGCCGCGTCTCTTCCGCCAGCTCGTCGGAGAGATCGCGACGCTCCTCCTCTATGAGGCGACCGCGGACCTGCCCGTGCAGGAGACGACGGTGAAGACGCCGCTCGCGGATGCGAAGGGCGCGAAACTCGCCGAACCGGTCGGCCTCGTGCCGGTCCTGCGTGCGGGCATCGGCATGGTCGAGGCCGCGCTCGAGCTCATGCCCGACGCGCAGGTCTGGCACATCGGCCTCTTCCGCGACGAGCGCACGCTCCGACCGATCGAGTACTACAACAAGCTGCCCTCATCGGCCACAGTCGCGGTGTGCCTGGTCCTCGATCCGATGCTCGCCACCGGAGGATCGGCCGTCGCGACGATCGACATCCTGAAGAAGTGGGGCGCGAAGCGCGTGAAGTATGTCGGGATCATCGCCGCGCCCGAGGGGGTACGAGCCCTCTCCAGCGCGCATCCTGATGTCCCGATCCACGTCGGCGCGCTCGACGAGCGCCTCAACGAGAAGGGCTACATCGTCCCCGGCCTCGGCGACGCCGGCGACCGGCAGTTCGGGACCGGCTAGATGGGTCGGCCCTAGCCCTGAACGACCGGATGGATCTCGTCCGCGGTGAGCCCGTGCGCCTCTTTGTGCACGCGGTTGGCCGTTTCGGCGTTCGGCGCGTCGACGAGGCAGAAGATCTGGCCGGACTTCTCGTCGAACCAGTAGTTGATGTACTTGACGCCGTATTTCTCCTGCGTCTTCACGTCGGCTATGTGCGCGGCTGCCACGTCCTTCGCCTTCGTCCCCTCCGGCGCCTTCTTGTGAACGTCCATGAATAGCGGCATCTCTCGCTCCTCTCGTTCGGGGTTGCCCCGTGATAGGGCGGTTATAAGCGCGATCGCGTAAGTCCGCTGGCTACGGCCCGAAGTACTGGAAAAAACCGAACGACGCGTAGCGCCCCGAGTGGTCGTAGCTCACCTCGCCGGTGTTCAGCGTGAAACGCTTTGAGCCGACGAGCGCGACCTCCTTCACGAGCAGTCCCTCAGGGAGCGCGAGCCGCGGATGCGTCGTCTCCTTCGTGACGGGGTTGCGGATGTACTCGGTCTCGATCGTCAGCGTGTCCCCACCGCGGACGCGCGGCAGCCGCGTCTCGATATCGACCTCGTACTTCACGACGTGCGGGCCGTGCAGCTCTTTGAACGTCTTACGGAATATCGCAAACGGGCCGCCGGAAGTCCCTCGCACGAGCGAAGCAAGCGCCTCGCGCTGTGCGCCAGCCGCCTTCTCGTCGAGCAGATACGTTGCGACGCCGTTGCCCTCGTGGATCGCTGCCGGCCAATTCGCGTAGAGCCCGAAACACAGGCCATCGAGACTCTCATCGCCGTACTTGCCCTGCTCGATCTGCCAGGTCCACCCGCCTTCGCACTTTCCCGTCGTCGGTCGCCCGTTGACGTTGCACGGACAGCCGTACTCGCAGTTGCAGGCGATGATGAGCGTCCCTTTGATCATCCAAACCGGCGGCTTCGTCTCAGCCATGTGTTTCTCCTCTCACATCCGCGTGCCGACGCCGACGACGAGGTCGGGACGCACGAACACCACGAATGATGCGGCCACGAGTATCGCGCCAATGACGCGACCGAACGCGACGCCGCGCGGGAACAGTTTCTCGATCAGCACCACGACGGCGATCGCGGCGGCCCACGCGATGCTCATCGCGCCGATGCCGACGAAGATCGCCATCAACGCCCAGCAGCAGCCGACGCAGTAGAGACCGTGCTCGATGCCGAGGCGCAGTTGCCCGCCCAGTCCGCGGTACCAGTGCGTCATGAGGAAGTCGGCCGGCGTTCGGCACGCCCGAAGGCATGCTGACTTCAGCGGCGTGAACTGATAGCCGCCCGCGATGAGCAGGAGCACGGCAACGGAGATCGCGCGCTGCTCCTCCGCCATGACCATCTCGCTGATGAACGCCGCCGCCCACACGACGATGCCGACGGCGCCCCAAACAAGCAGATATCCCGCGATGAACGTGCCGGACCAGAGCTGTCGTCGCATGCCACCGTCCGCGCCGAGCCGATGAAGGCGAATCATCGGCATCGCCGACGGCAACATCATCGCGGCCATCATCACCGTCCACGACCCAATGAACGCGGGCATATCCATCGACGGCGCGACAGTCTATTCGTTGTGAACCCACAGACCGTGGAACGCAGGCTGCAACGGGCGGCGCTATCGTGACGGAGCTGGTGGTCTCCGAGGCATTTCCTATGACGGTCGTCCTGTATGTGCTGTCGACGTTCGTGGCGTTCGCGACGGCGGCCGGGCTCACGCCACTCATCGCGCACCTCGCGGGGAGACTCAACATGCTCGACATGCCGGGGGGCAGGCGACAGCACCCCTGGCCGATCCCGCGACCGGGCGGCCTCGCGATCGCACTCGCATTCGGTCTGACGATCTTCCTGTTCTGGGCGATCGACCGCTACATGGGCCGACCGTTCCTCATCCCTGAAGAGGTCCGCACCCCGCGATTCGCGCTCACCGCGCTCGCCGCGTTCCTCGGCATGACGGTCGGGTTCATCGACGACACGTTCGACCTCCGCGCGCGCTGGCAGTTCCTCGGCAACGCGATCGTCGCGTTCATCGTCATCGCCGCAGGCATTCACATCGACTTCGTCGACGACCCGCTCGGCAGCGGACTCATCCAGCTCGCGTTCCCCGTCGCCGTCGCGTTCACGTTCTTCTGGATCGTCGGCATGAACGTCGCGCTGAACTTCATCGACGGTCTCGATGGCCTCGCGGCCGGTGTCTCGGCGATCGCCGCGGCAACGCTCGGGGCGATCGCGCTCTTGCCGCAGGTATCCGAGCCGTTCGTCGCGTGGATGGCGTTCTCGCTCGCCGGCGCGTCGCTCGGCTTCCTCTTGTTCAACTTCCATCCCGCGCGCCTCTTCATGGGCACGAGCGGTGTCGTCTTCGTGGGCACGATGCTCGCCGTCCTCTCGATCTTCGGGACCGCGAAGGTCGCGGCGGCGCTTCTCGTCCTGGGCGTGCCGATCATCGACACCTTCTATGTGCTCGTGCGGCGGCTCCTCCAAAGGCAGCCGCCCTTCGCGCCCGATCGCGGCCACTTCCACCACCGCCTGCTGGACGTCGGCCTCTCCCATTCACAGGCGGTGCTGCTCATCTACGCGCTCACCCTTGGTTTCGGCGCGCTCGCGCTGCTCACCAATGGACGCACCCAGGTCATCGCGTTCGTCGGTGCGTTCGTCGTGTTCGGCGTCGTCGTGCTCGCGCTCGCGCAGCGCGCGCCGAAGGCGACGCACGTCGAGCCCGCGGTCTATGCCGAGGACGGCGACTAAGAAGGACCGCGTCTCAGGCCGGGATAAGGTCCTCATCGGGACGTGTTCTTGGACCGATCCGACTCTCATCGCCTCCGGTTGGTATCCCGAGGACATCGCGAAGAAGCCGGACGAGCGTCTTCGCTATTACGCCGAGCGCTTCCCACTCGTCGAGAACGACGCCTCGTACTACGCGATCCCCGACCAGAAGCAGGCGAAGCTCTGGGTCGAGCGCACCCCCGACCACTTCAAGATGAACTTCAAGGCGTTCGGCACGATCACGACGCATCCGACCGATCCGAAGCGACTGCCAAAAGAGCTGCGCGAGTCGCTCCCCGAAGACGCGCTCGAAAAGCGGCGCCTCTATCCGAAGGACTTCCCCAAGGAGGTCCTCGACGAGGTGCACGCTCGGTTCTGGGTCGGGCTCGAGCCGCTGCGCAAGAGCGGAAAGCTCGGCGCGATCCTCCTGCAGTACCCCGAATGGTTCCCGATCGGCTCCAAGAACAAGGCGGAGATCCTCCGCGCGCGCGAGCTCCTGCCGGACGACACGCTCGCCGTCGAATTCCGCAACCGCACCTGGATGGAGGAGCGCAATCAGGAGGAGACGCTCGCGTTCCTGCGCCAGAACGGGCTTACGTACGTGTCAGTCGACGAGCCGCAGGGCTTCCCCTCGTCGATCCCGCCCGTCGCGGCGGTGACCGCGCCCCTCGCGATCGTGCGCTTCCATGGTCGCAACGCTGAGAACTGGAAGAAGCCGGGTCTCACCGCGGCGGAGCGCTTCGACTACGAGTACAGGCTGCCCGAGCTGAAGGAATGGCTACCGAAGATCAAGCGACTCGAGGAGGAGGCTGATGAGGTTCACCTGCTCATGAACAACTGCTACGGCGACAAGGCTGTGCGCAACGCGGCCGACCTCGGGAAGCTGCTCGCCGCGCGGAACTAGGCGGGCGGGACGGGCCGCGCCGCGGGCGCGGGGACGGCGCTGACCTTCGCCGGCGCCGGTACGCGGAACGCGGTCCACACGGCGATGCCCCAGAACAGCAGCGTGAGTGGATCGTCCTGGATCGTGCTGACCACGAAGTCCCACGCGACGTCGAGCGGAAGGAACATCGGGATCTGCGACGCCGTCGCGCTGCCCTGTTCGACGAGGTACTCGACGACGAAGTGGCGGATGATGAAGTACTCGGCCCCCGCCATGGCCGCGAGCGTCAGAGAAACGCTCAGCAGCTGCAGCCGCACGTTGCGCTTGTTGCCGGAGCCCATGAGCACGCCGGTCCCGACGAGCGCACCGATGCTCACCGCGACGAGACCGAGCTCGCGTTCGGTGAGGACGACGATCGCGAACCAGATCGCGGCGCCGATCGCGCCGGCGACGAGACCGTAGAGGAGCGCGCGCGGCATGTTCGCGCCTTCGGCGGCCTCGCGATGCTGTTCGGCCGCGGTGGGGAAGCCTTTGTATTCCATCAGAGGCCGGTATGGGACCGCGCCGACGCGAGGTCAATAGGCGACCCGTACCATCGGGCTATGGCGCGATCCCTCGTGGATTTCCAGCCGCGCGAGCGTTTGGCTGGGGTCCCGCACACGACGCGCCGTTTCGCGTGCCGGTCCGCTCTTGCGCTCAGTCCCGATGGGAGCGCGCTCGCGGTCGTGAGCGACCAGGGCGCGGGCACGTACGAGGCGTTCACGCTCCCCGCGACAGGCGGGACGCCGCAGCGGGCGATCACCGTCGAGGAGCACGCGGTACGCAGCCTCTGCTGGAGCGCGAGCGGCGAGCTCATCGCCGCGGCCGACAAAGGCGGCACGGAGCTGCACCAGCTCTACGTCCGGCACCCCGATGGTCCGTCGTCGCCGCTCTCGGTCGATCCCGCGGGACGCGTGCAGCGGCTGCTCTCGTGGAATGCCGCATCGCCGAGCGGCGATCGCGTCGCATTCTCGAGCAACGCGCGCGCGTCGACGGACATGGATGTCGTGATCGCGGATCTGCGAACGCGCACAGAGCGGCCGCTCCTCACCGCCGCGGCGTGGCACGTCGTCGGTGGCTGGTCACCCGACGGCGCGCGGCTCCTCGTGATGCGCGTGCACGACAACACGACACAGGACCTCTTCGTCGTCGATCCGGACAGCGGCGACGCGCAGGAGATCACGCAGAACTCGGAGGACGTCTCGCACGTGCCCGCGGGCTGGCTCGCCGACGGCCGCATCCTCGAGATCACCGACATCGACGAGGAGCACCTGTGGCTCGCGGCGCTCGATCCGCAGACCGGTGCGCGCGAGTCGATCGATCGCCCCGGCTGGGACATCGAGCTCGCCTGCTCCTCCGCTGACGGCCGCGTGCAGGCGTGGTCCGTCAACGAGGACGGCTATTCGAAGATCCGCTGGCGGGTCGACGGCCGGCCGATGCGCGAGCGTGACGTCAAGGGCGTGTGCGAGGACCTGATCATCTCCGCCGACGGGTCGCGTCTCGCGTTCGGCCGTCTCTCGGCCACCGAGCCGTGGCAGGTGTGGACGCTCGACACCGCGAGCGGTGACGCGCGCATCGCCCTCACCACGAAGACCAACATCGCGTCGTCGGAGCTCGTCGAGCCCGAGCTCATCCGCATTCGCGGTCCGCAGGGCGATATCCCGTGCTTCATCTATCGCCCGAAGCGTGCCCGCGCGCCCTACCCCGCGATCCTGTATCCGCACGGCGGACCCGAGGGACAGTCCCGGCCCGCGTTCACGCCGCAGGCGATGCACCAGCTCGCGCTCATCGATGCGGGCATCGCGATGGTCGTGCCGAACATCCACGGCTCGACCGGGTACGGACGGTCGTGGCAGGCGGCGATCCACAAGGACTGGGGCGGGATCGACCTGCGCGACCTCCGCGCGGTGACGGAGTGGATGACGAAGCAGAAGGAGTTCGATCGGAAGCGGCTTGGCGTGTATGGCGGCTCCTACGGCGGCTTCGCGACGCTCCTCTGCGTCACGCAGATCCCCGACGTCTGGCGCTGCGCGGTCGACGTCTTTGGCGTCGCCAACCTCGTGACAATGCTCGAGAACGCGCAGCCGAACTGGCGTCGCTTCCTCCGGCGCTGGATCGGTGACCTCGAGACCGATCGCGCGAAGCTCGCCCTGCGCTCGCCGATCACGCACATCGAGAACGTGAAGTGCCCGATGCTCATCCTCCAGGGCAGTAACGACCCGCGCGTGCCGCAGGAGGAATCGGACCAGGTCGTCGCGAAGTTGCGTTCGCTCGGGCGTCGTGTGGAATACGTCGTGTACCCCGACGAGGGCCACGGCTTTACGAAGAAGAAGAATGCCGACGACGCCTACGCTCGCGTCGTCGCGTTCCTCACGAGGGAGTTGAACGCGTAGTGCATCGCGGCGCACGCGTCTCGTTCGTCGCGAGCGCCGCGCTTGCGATCGCGGTCCTTGGAACTTCCGCGTTCGCCGCGCTCACACCCAAACCGGTGCCCATCGGCGACCCGGCGCGTATCGCGATCGCGAAGCTGTCGACGCTCAAGGAACGCGAGCCGCAATACGTGCTGGCCTCAGGCCTGAACCGTCTCAAAGCGGAGGCGCGAAAGATACGCAGCACCGCCGGTCCGTATCCACCAATGAGCGCAGCGGTGACGCTGGAGGGCGACCTCGGCGTGTACCTCGTTCGATACGACGGCATGGTGCGGGCGTTCATCGCTGCGGATCCGCGCAACGGCTGTCGACTCAACGTCGACCATCCGGGGATGCGCCTCGCCGACGGCGGCCTCGCCTTCCATGACGTGTGCCACGGTTCGCTCTATGACGTCAACGGCGAGCACATCGGAGGGCCGTCCCCCTGGAACCTCGACGAGCTCCTCGTGAGCGTGGGCGATGGCCTCGTTTACGTCGACCGCAAGGTCGTCATCGCCGGACGTCGCGTCCTGTACTGATCGCCCTGGCGCAGAGTGCTCTTCAACAGGATCCCGTTCGCCCAGTAGGAGGCGGTGGCGCCGGCGGGCAGTACATCGAAGGTGAATCCGGCCGTGTAGGGAACTCGGCCTGCCTGCACGACACGTGTTCCGTCAAGCTCGTCGCCAATACGCAGGTCGCCGATCGATCGGCCGTCAGCGGTCGGGTGACCCGGTGAGGCTCGTACCGCACGCCCATCGGCGAGTGCGAGCAGGACGACCTCGTGCGTGTTCGGCACGGGTGTCTTCCCGACCTCGATGAGCGGCGCGGCGACGCGCTCGCCGGACGCCTCGAGCGTCCACACCACGTCGCCGACGCGCAGATCCTGAACGAGTACGTCGCCACGGGGCGTCGCGATCCGCGTGTCCATTGCGAGGCAGATCGGGCATGGGACCGCGCCGGCGGTCACGTTCTTGGTGATGTCGACCTTGCCATTCACATTGACGGAGCCTTCGACCTGGAAGAACGGACCTTGCTTCGGAGCCGGCGACGGACCGGCGTTCTTGCCCGTGGACCGGTAGGCGAAGCTCCAGGATGCCGGCGCGGTCGTGGACAGCGGGGTAAGCCGCAGCGCGTTCAGCGCCTTCCATTCGCGATAGACCGTGAGCACATCGGTGCCGACGCGCGCGGTGATCGCCGCGTACGTCTCGGCATCCTTTTGAATGTCGCCGATGCGGGCCTTCGCGAGCTGATCCTCGTCGGCGCGCGCGATCGGGTAGTAATCCGGGTCGCAGAACTCGACCCGCCCGCCGGCGTCCATCACGCGGTACTTCAGCTCGGCCGCCGGCAGCGGCGACGGCGCGGGCGTCGGGCTCGCGAGGGCATTCCCGCCGCACGCGGCGGCGACCAGCAACAAGCAGAGGAACGCGCGAGCGCTCATATCCCGTACGACGATAGGAAGCCGCGCGATGTTCCCCGCGTCAGACCGGTATGACCTCCGGACCAATCCGTCGTTTCCGATCGGATACAGACGAGCGGCCGTCAGCCGGTCCGGTATGACCCTTGCTTTACCTGGGTCATGGCACGCCAGCCTGATCCGCGGCCCGTCCTCGTCGTCGACGACGACGAGGCGACGCGCCGCGCCGAGCGCGAAGTCCTACACGAGAACGGCTTCCGCGTCGTCGAGGCACGCGACGGTGCCGAGGCGCTCTGGTACATGCAGCACGATCCGCCCGCGGTCGTCATCCTCGATGTGCAGATGCCCGGAATCGACGGACCGTCGTTCGCGCGCGAGCTGCGCATGTCACTGCGCCACGTCCCGCTCGTGCTCCTCACCGGCGCGCCCGATCCGCGACACGAGGCCGACCGCTGCAACGCCGAGGCGTACCTCGCGAAGCCGTTCGATTCGCGCGAGCTCGTGACCGTCGTTCGCCGCTTCGCTTCCTAGCTCCGCGCGTATCCTCGGCCCATGCCTGCGCGCCTTCTCGTCAAAGAGCCGCACGCGGTCACGGATCAGCCGCCGGACCAGCTGTCCGAGATGCGCGGGGAGCATCCGTGCTGGCTCGACATCTCCGATCCGCGCAGCGAGGAGTTCGAGCTCGCCGCGACGGAGCTGAACCTCCATCCGCTCGCCGTCGAGGACGCCCAGAACCGCCACCAGCGCCCGAAGATCGACGAGTACGACGACCATTACTTCATCGTCGTGTACGCGCTCGAAGAGCCGAGCCCCGACGTCATCAACCAGGTGGAGCTCAGCATCTTCTTCAAGCACAACGCGATCGTCACGGTCCACGAGGGTTCGCTTGCCGCGCTCCAGAAGGTCGAGAAGCGCTTCCGTGACGGAAAGATCGGGAGCGCGGGCCTGCTGCTGCACGCGATCCTCGACACGATCGTCGACACCTACTTCGACATCCTCGACGGGCTCGGTGACCGCGTCGAACTCATCGAGGCGATGGTCATCGACGGCGACCCGCGCGACTCGCACACCTCGATCCGCGAGCTCTTCCGGCTCAAGCGCGACCTGCTCGCGATCCGCCGGGTCATCGCGCCGGAACGCGACGTCGCGGCCGCGCTCGTCCGCGGCGACATCCGCGATCTCCGCGAGCCGGGACGTCGCGCGTACTTCCAGGATCTCTACGACCACATCATCCGCGTGACCGACGAGGTGGATACGTTCCGCGATCTCGTGTCGAACGTCGTCGACGCGCACCTCGCCGCGGTGTCGAACCGGCTCAACGAGGTGATGAAGGTCCTGACGAGCGTCGCGACCGTCCTGCTCATCTTGAACGTGGTGACCGGCTTCTTCGGCCAGAACTGGGACTTCATCCCGTATGGATCCCAGGGGCTCTTCTGGCTCTCGATGGTCGTGATGATCGTCGGCACGGTCGGCGCCGCGTGGTACTTCAAGCGCAAGGGCTGGCTCTAGCACCGCGATTCGCGGGAGGCTCGTTTTGCCAATAGACTTCGCCTCGCCTTGGCCGCATCCCATCCCCCGGGTGGAGCGCGCTCGAACGCGGCGATCCTGGGCCAGGTCGGATTCATCATCGCGGTCCCGATCGCCGTAGGCGCGTGGCTCGGTCTGCAGATCGACGGAGCCGCGGGCACCTCGCCGATCGGGCTGCTGGGTCTGATCTTCGTGGGCATGGTCATCGCGGGGGTCGGAGTGGGCGTGCTGATCAAGCGCTACGCAGACGAGAATCCGATCGAGCCTTCGACGGAGCGCGCGCGCGAGGCAGGCAGACGCTGGGAGGCGGAGATCCGCGAGAAAGAGCGGCGAAAGGAGGCCGGCGAGGATGAGGACCGCTAGGGGACGAAGCTCGTAGATGGACTTTCTCTTCCCGCACGGCTTCAAGTACCCGCCGGATTTCCACATCCCGACGCCGACCGGCGAGGAGCTCTTCCGCATCGGCCCCGTCGGCTACACCAACGCTCATCTCACCATGGCGATCGTCATCGTGTTGCTCGCCGGGATCTCGTTCCTCGCGACGCGCAACATGCGCGAGCGTCCGGCAGGACTCCAGAACGCCGTCGAGCTCCTCGCGCAGGGACTCGCGGACTTCGTCGCCTCGATCGGCGGCCAGAACGCGCTCAAGTACCTTCCGCTCTTTGGCACGCTCTTCCTCTTCATCGTGACGTCGAACTGGCTGTCCGTCGTCCCGCTCATCGGCCAGGTGAAGTTCCTGCACTCGCCGACCGCCGACTACCACACCAACTTCGCGATGGCGGTGCTCGCGTTCGTCGCCTACCAGACCGAGGGGTTCCGGCACCTGCGCCTCGCCTATCCGAAGCGGTGGTTCAACTTCTCGGGCTTTAAGGACGGCCCGGCCATCGGCGTGATCTTCGTCCTCGTGGGGTTCATCGAGCTCTTCAGCGAGCTCTTTCGCATGCTCACGCTCACGCTCCGTCTCTGGGGCAATGTCTTCGGCGGCGAGATCATGCTCGTCGTGATGAGCGGGCTACTCCTGCTCCCGGGCCTTGCACTCCCGTTCGTCGGTCTCGAGGTCTTCATCGGGCTCGTGCAGGGCCTCGTCTTCGCGCTCCTGGTGCTGATGTACTTCATCCTCGCGATCGAATCACACGACGAAGAACATGAGGAGGGATCCCAGGCAGACACCGACCGCGTCCCTTCCCCCGAGATGCATCCGCGCCCCGCGGCCTCGACCTGACCGCAAAACATCGATAGGAGAGAAACATGGAGGCAGCCATCGGCGCCGGAATCGCGATCGGCTTCGGCGTCATCGGTCCCGGCATCGGCATCGGCATCCTGACCGGATTCTCGTCGGAGGCGATCGGCCGCAATCCCGACGCCGCCGGAGCGGTCCGCACGAACATGATCCTCGGTGCGGCGCTCGCCGAAGGTCTCGGCATCCTGTCCTTCGTACTGGGCATCCTGCTCTGGACGCGGATCGGCTAGTCGATGTTCGGCAGTCCGCTCGCCGCGGAGCCCGCGTTCTCACTCACGGTGGATCCGTATTGGATCCTCGTCTCGCTCGTCCAGTTCCTCATCCTTTATTGGCTTCTGCGCCGGTTCCTCTGGGTGCCGGTCACGAAAGCGCTCGAGACGCGCGCCGCGAAGATCCGTGAAGGCCTCGAGCTGGCCGAAGAGGCGAGGCTCGATCGCGAGCGGCTGAAGCAGGAGGTCGAAACGCTACTGGCCCAGGCGCGTGCGGAAGCAAACGCGATCGCCGACCGCACAGCGCAGGCGGCCGAGGCGGCTGCGGCCGCGACGCGCGCCGAGGCGAAGACCGAGGCCGATCGCCTGCGCGAGCGCGGGAGGCTCGACGCGCGACAGCTCCACGATCAGGCGCTCGCGCAGCTCCGCGGCGAGCTCGCGTCGATGGTCGTCCTCGCGGCGAGTCGGCTCCTCGGGCGAGAGATCAGCGCCGAGCAACATCGCGCGCTGATCGAACAGTCGCTCAGCGAGGCGGGATCGGAGCTGCGGAAGAACTAACGTGAGCGACGAGCGATTCATTCGCGAGGAGCGAACTCCACGAGCGGTGTCGAGGCGGCGAGGCGCAAGCCGCCGCAGGCAGGCCAAGCCGAGCGCGAGGAAGAAGAACTAGATGGCAGCCGGCTCGGGCGCGCGGCGTTACGCGGAGGCGCTCCTCGACATCGCGACCGAGGAGCGTGCTGTGGCGGCGTATCGCGAGTCGCTCGATGCGTTCGCGACGGGTCTCGACCCCGAGAACATCCGCGGACTGCGTGACCAGCGCGTGCCTTTCGACCGGCGCCGCGCGGCGCTGGATGCCGCGACCGCGCGCGAACCGAAGGCGATACGCGCCCTCATGGCGATCCTGCTGGAACGCGATCGGATCGAGATCGTGCCCGGGATCGCGCGCGCATTTGGTGAGCTCGTCGACCGCCGCGAGGGCATCGTCAAGGCGAAGATCACGACGCCGGTCGAGATCGCCGCGTCAGAGCGTGACGAGCTGGTGCGCCGCCTCGAGCAGGCCAGCGGGAAGAAGATCCGCGCGACGTTCCAGGTGGATCCCGCGCTCATCGGCGGCGCAAGAGTGCAGCTGGGGGATCGGCTCATCGACGCGTCCCTTCAAACGCGGCTTGAGCACCTCGCGCGCGAGATGGCGAGCAGCTAGGAGAGAACGCATGGCAGGAAGATCGTCCGAGATCACGGACATCATCAAGGCGCAGATCAAGAAGTTCGAAGGCAAGGCCGAGTCCGTCGACGTCGGCACCGTCGTCGAGATCGGTGACGGCATCGCGCGGATCCACGGTCTCGCCGGCTGTCTCGCCTCCGAGCTGCTCGACTTCGGCCACGACACGTTCGGCCTCGCGTTCAACCTCGAGGAGGACACCGTCTCGGCGATCATCCTCGGTGACTACCAGCAGATCAAAGAGGGCGATGAGGTCAAGACGACCGGTCGCATCATCGAGACGCCGGCGGGTCCGGAGCTCATCGGCCGCGTCGTCGACCCGCTCGGGCGGCCGCTCGATGGCAAGGGTCCGATCAACGCGAAGCACTTCCAGCGCGTCGACGTCGTCGCGCCGGGTGTGATCGCGCGGCAGAACGTCGACACGCCGGTGCAGACGGGCATCAAGTCGATCGACGCGATGTTCCCGATCGGCCGCGGTCAGCGTGAGCTGATCATCGGCGACCGCGCGACCGGGAAGACCGCGATCGCTGTCGACACGATCATCAACCAGAAGGGCCAGGACCTCGTCTGCATCTACGTCGCGATCGGCCAGAAGGAGTCGACGGTCGCGAAGATCGTGGCCACGCTCGAGGAGCACGGCGCGATGGAGCACACCATCGTCGTGATCGCGGGCGCATCCGACTCCGCCACGCTCCAGTACCTCGCGCCGTTCGGTGGCTGCGCGATGGGCGAGTACTTCCGTGACAAGGGCGAGGACGCGCTCGTCGTCTACGACGACCTCACGAAGCACGCCTGGGCATATCGCCAGGTCTCGCTCCTAGTGCGCAGACCTCCGGGACGCGAGGCATATCCCGGCGATGTCTTCTACCTGCACAGCCGCCTGCTCGAGCGCGCGGCCCGCATGAACAAAGCCCAAGGCGGCGGCTCGCTCACGGCGCTTCCGGTGATCGAGACGCAGGCGAACGACATCTCGGCCTACATCCCGACGAACGTCATCTCGATCACCGACGGCCAGCTCTTCATGGAGCCGGACCTCTTTAACGCGGGCTTCCGCCCCGCGATCAACCCGGGCCTCTCAGTCTCCCGCGTCGGCGGCGACGCGCAGCGGAAGATCATGAGCCGCGCGACACGCGGCATGAAACTCCAGCTCCAGCAGTACCGCGAGCTCGCCGCCTTCACGCAGTTCGGCGCGTCGGACCTCGACAAGGCGACGCTGCAGCTGCTGCGGCGCGGCGAGCGCATCAGCGAGGTGCTGAAGCAACCGCAGTACTCACCGATCCGTCTCGACCACGAGGTCGCGATCCTCTTCGCCGCGAACCGTGGCTATCTCGACGATGTGCCGAAGGAGAAGTGCGCGGATTTCGAGCGCGATCTTCGCCGCTACATGGACGGGCAGGGCAAGCAGCTGTCGGAACAGCTCCTCGCGAAGCCGAACGAATGGAACGACGACATCGAGAACGCGCTGAAGAAGGTCATCGAGGACTTCAAGAAGGCGCATTCGTACGGCGAGCAGCCGAAGCCTGCGCAGCCCGTGGCCGCGGGAGCGCGCTAGCTCATGCGCGCTGAGGCGAGGGTCTAGTGGCCACCGAACGCGAGATCAAGCTGCGCGTCCGGAGCGTCCGGAACATCCAGCAGGTGACGAAGGCGCAGCAGACGATCTCGGCGTCGAAGATGCGCCGCGCGCAGGATGCCGTGCTCGCGTCGCGCCCGTTC
>Ga0209157_1000898_pt1 | contig 25170 bp, 21 predicted proteins | sample GraSoiAngelo_135_FD_185892 | JGI IMG/M metagenome (GOLD analysis project Ga0209157, IMG submission 185892) | Grasslands soil microbial communities from the Angelo Coastal Reserve, California, USA - 14_0929_05_40cm (SPAdes) (version 2) | ecosystem: Environmental > Terrestrial > Soil > Grasslands ...
ATCGGCTCTCCAGTTGAGGCGAAACCAAGATTGAAGGCAGAAAACCCGTTTCCATATGGCTACAGGAAGGTTTCACGTGAACTGGTTCTCCGGACGCTCGGAGGCGAGGGCTTTCCACCGAGTGACAAGAGGTTGGCCAGCTTCTTGTCACTGCTCAGGTCAGAAACTGTTGTCCCAGAAGAGGGAGGACACTACGCGGAAGGGCCCTTCGTCCTAACTAGCCCAAGAAAAGATGTTTTATCCGAGAAACAGAAGGAAATTGATGACCAACTTGCGTCGGAGATGCACAGGCTTCTTAAGACCAGATATCCTGCCTACGGCTGAACGCCATACCGGCCCGCACGTTTGTGATCATTTCTTCGGGCTTGGAATCTTCTAGCCGAACGTAAAAGTGTACAATCTAAACCCGGGGCTGGCTATTATCTCCAGCACATGCCATCCATAAGAAGGAGCGCCTACGATGTTGTAGAGTCTCGCCGAACTTATGCTTGCAGAGGCAGCGCCGTCACGCAACACCAGATCGCTCCCGAGATAGGTCCGTGAGAGGTTCTTCCCATCCAACTTTACGATGATCAGGCTGGAATTCCCCTGCGCCACGACGTTCGCATTCTTGGCCTTGTAAATCAGGAATAGTTTTGAATCGCTACCCGCCGAGATCACGCTGTCTGGAGCGTTGTACCATTTTCCTGAGAAGTACACTGTATTGTTCTGCATCGGTCCGCTCAAGGTGTAGCTTACAACCTGACCTGGCGAAAACCCCTGGAGATTCCCAATCGGCAACCGTGCGGTGCTGTAACCAACGTAAATCTCCGGGGTTCCTACTTGCGGAAAGTTCACATTCGTCCCGTTCACCGAGTTTGCGGTTATGCCGGCGCGGATTGTATAACCCGCATTCTGCAATAGCGCTTGAATCAACATCTCTGTCGCATTGTACCCACCCTCGCCAATGTGCATGTCCCTTATGTCACCGTTCTTGTCTATGAGATAATCCGCAGGCCAGTACTGGTTGCCGTAGGCGTTCCAGGTGGCATAGCCGCTGTCCAAAGCTACAGGGTACTTTATTTCCAGTGATTTGACCGCTGCCAACACGTTGCTGTAATTCTTCTCGAACTGAAATTCAGGCGTGTGCACTCCGACTATGACGAGTCCGTTGTTCCCATACCTGCCATACCAGGCGTTCAGGTAGGGTAGCGTCCGGATGCAGTTTATGCAGGAATAAGTCCAAAAGTCTACGAGGACGACCTTTCCCCTGAGCTCTGAGAGGTTGAGTACGGGCGAATTGATCCAAGCGGCTATTCCCTGGAAGTTGGGCGCCGGTCCATGATTGGGTACCTTTGATAGATCGGTCGGCACCGATCCCTGGTTCGAGACCAACGCGGATAGAGCCGCCGCCACGATAACAATGCCAATGATGCCGAAGACAACAACGTATACGTTGATTTTCGTCATCTGACCGCCTCCGGGGATGTACCCGAGACGAACGCCAGGAACGCGGGCAACAACGGAAGTATGCACGGTGAAATGAATGTCAGAACCCCCGCAGATAGGGCTATCAGAAAGTTGAGCTGAAACTGACCGAACGGGTTTGCCAGGGACCCCAGAGGACCGACATTATTCAGGAAGATCTGCAGGACGCCAATATAGTTGGTGACTACCAGCAGCCCAATCGCTATCAAGAACACCCCACTTACTGTGTTGAAGTATCTCAGATAGGGCCCCGCCCTTTTGAGAAACCCTGATACTCTCGAGACGAAGGTCCCCGCTATGAGGAACGGGATGCCCAACCCCAGAGAGAAAGCCATAAGGTAGAGGAATCCCAGTCCGGGCGATACCGCAGCGAGGGTGTAAACCGAACCAAGTATCGCGCCTACGCACGGAGTCCATCCAAGGGCGAACGCGATGCCGAATACAGAGGAGGTCACATAGCTGTTCCTGAATTTCCTCACGTGGATCTTATGCTCAACGCCGAAGAATGGTATCGCATACTTTGCAGACGCGATGATGAGAAGACCGAAGGCTACGATGACCGACCCGCCGATCAACCTGACCGTATTCACAGCTTCCAGCGATGCTTTCGACAGAACTGTCTGCAGCAAAACCCCCACCATGGAGAATACGAAAGTGAATCCCAGGACGAAGAATGCGGAATTCAGGAATATTACCTCCCTCGCTTTCACCCGATCTACCGTCAAGATGTTGGGTCACGCGGCTTCTTACGGAGTTGCGGTGGCTATGACGGTCGCGTTACTCATCTGCATGCCGCCCAGGAAAACGACCAACACGCTCTCGAACGTAGCTCGGGGATCCTGATTCAGGGTTGTGAAGTACTGCCCGATTCCATCCCTACCCACACTAAACTCGGATGCGGTGGCGTTCTGCGCATGTATGGGCGCTGTCCCCATCGCTCCGCTCTTCTGCTGCGCCTCTACGAGGTAGATGTTCCCTGTCCCAGCCGTGGGTTTGAGTCCTTCGGCGTGAATTTCAATAGCCCAGTTTCCGCCCCCGACAGGCACGACGATGAGGTAGGCGTTGTGGATTCCCTCGGCCGCCATCACGTTCGCCTTCGGAGTGAACGACACAGCGGATCCCAGTCTCGTCTCGGTCATCACTTCAGTGTGGGTCATCACTTCAGTCGTATTCGACACAGCGGATGGTTTGGTCAAGTAGAGACCGAAACCAGCCCCGGCCAAAATCAATAGCACGATTACGGATGTGATCCAGGGCGCGTTTGAGACACCCTTGCGCTGCACTTCCAATCTAAGCACGACCCGAATTCTTTCCCTTGGTATTTATCGAAATGTCCAATTTCGTTCCATTTCTGTTCCAAATCGGAGGCCTGGCCTCGGGAACCCGAATCGCCCGCGGGCGGAACCTGACTACAGGGGCGAGAAGAGCAAGAAGATCTTATCCTGGGAACTTTGTCTGCTGCCCCACCTCGATTTCGTCGACGGACCTGCCGTACTTCTCCATGTATCTGTCCAGTTCCGCAAGAGCCTTGATGTAATCATCCGGGGAATCGCCGCCCCCGAACCATCCGTTTCCGTATCTTGCAATCCTTTCGTAGGCAAATCTTATTCGCTGCCCCGCCGATCCAGATGGGCATGTTCTTCGGTTTGGGATAGAATTCGTTCCGGGGAAGCTGACGAATTCCCCCTGGAAGGATACGCTTCTTTGACCTGAGGAGATTCTTCTGAGGACCTCCAGATATTCATTCGCGATCTTTCTCCTCCTGTTCCGGGAACACCCATCGCCTCGAAATCAGAACGAAGGTTTCCTATCGCTGCACAGAAATAGTCGCTCGCCCGATAACTCGTGGAGGGTGGCTGCTTGCTTTGCGAAGAGTACTAGATGTCTCCAGGGAAGCACCCAGCAGGTGGGTATCGGCTTCACGCGTTCAGTGATCCCGGCCACTTAGGACAACAGGCTAACGGTCTCGTAGAACGTACTCATAGGCACTCCTCGGCTTTCCAATTCCTCGAGTTTCTCTGTCGTGACGTCCGAGAAGTGGGTATTTCTCTCCTGGACCTAAGGTTACGTGATCATGGGCCGTCACCGCACCGAAGCCTAGCTGATCCGCGGCGACCGCAATCTTCCTCAACGCCTCAGAAGAAGCCAACGGACCGGAATTGGGTAGGCGCACTCCGAAGACTGGCCTTCACACGGATGCGATGGACGAGTTTCTTCTTTAAGGGTTGACTAATCGAAGGGACGGAAAGGATGAAAACTATTCCTCGGCGATCCATTGGAGGCGATCAAACGGCGTCAAGTCCGAAACTCGTAATTCTAGGAGCCGGGATAACCGGAATGTTCCTCGCATACTATCTCAGGAAAGATGGGTATGAGGTCCGCTTGATAGACAAGGACCCCGTTGGAAGGGAAGCGTCTGTCTACAACGCCGGTTTGTTGACGCCTTCGTTTGCGCCGACTCCACAGTTGAGCAAGCTTCAGCTTCTCAGTGCCGTCATTGGTAGGCGCGGACCACTGTACATCAGTCCGATGCAGGTAATAACGCATCTGTCCTGGTTCAGAATAGCCTCCGGCAAGGCTCTGACTGGTTTCGAGGAGTCGACGATGAAGATTGGTAAACTGAGCCTCCGACTGTACGAAGAATTCTTCTCTTCCGAGAATATCGACCCGGACCTCGCAAAAGGCGTCGTGGGTCTGTATCGGACCGTGGAGGATGCAAAGGCCTTCTCGACCAGATTCGGGGGGAAACTGCTCGAGCCAGCTGAGATAAGCCGGATGGGCTACAAGGGTCTGGAGGGTGGGATACTCGTCGAGTCCGAGTTCTCGATAAACCCTGCAAAGTTGTTCAAACAGCTGAGAACCAGAATCCAGGAGATGGGAGTGGTTATCACTCTCGACAAGGAAGCTAGGCTGGACGACGGAGCTAGGCCCAGAGCGCGGTACATGTTAGATGGTAAGGTATTCGAGGCGGATTCGATCATAGTATCGGCCGGCTCGTGGACTAGAACGCTATGCAATCAAGTCGGATTCGAACCCGAAATCCTACCTGCGAGCGGCCTCGTCATGATTTACGACACCGGGGGAAGAAGAGTAATTGCCCGTCCTACCCTGTTGGAAGACTACGGAATTGGCATCGCACAGCATGATGACCACACTCTGAGAGTAACCAGCTTCTTCGAGATGGTTGGTTTCAAGAAGCACTACGGCGAGGGGAGGAAGAAGTGGTTGGTCGACATCGTAAGTCGACACGTTACCGACCTTTCGAAATTGAGGCTCGTTGAGGAAGGGATCGGATTCCGCCCTTGCACACCCGACCAATTCTCAGTGATTGGAAGGGTGCCGTATTACGAGAACCTCTACGTTGCCAGTGGAAACTGCAGGCTTGGTGTCACACTCGCACCTGCCAGCGCGTACATTTTGAGGTCAATCATCAGAGGAGAAGATTGCCTGGATGAAATCAAGCCTCTCTTGAGCCCAGAACGTTTCCATTCTTGAATCGGGAAGGCTAGGTTTCTTCCGCTCTGTAGCTTTACCGAAGAGCTCCGCTCTTCATTGGTATTATCCCCGGTATCTCCCATTCATTCCACATGACGTCGACCTGTCTTTGAACGTACGCGAAATCTTCTGCCCCGAAGTGCGCGAATCGACCCTGTTTCTCGAGATACTCCTTCACAGGGACTTTGGGTTGTGGAGGACGATAGGTCATCTTCACGACGCCATTCTCAATTTCGTAGAGGGGGAAGATTCCTGACCTGGCTGCCAATTCGCCGAGTTTGTCCGAGTATCTGGGATGGTAGTCCCAACCCTTTGGGCAAGGGTCTAGGGTGTGGATGAAAGTTGGTCCACCGGCCGCCAGGGCTTTTCTGACCTTGTTCAAGAGATCGAGCGGCGGGAAAGACGCGATGGCCGTGGCGATATACTTTACATTCGGATGACCAGCCGCGAGCATTCCGGCGACATTCTTCTTCCACCTTGTCTGCATGATTTTCTTGACTGTGCCGGTCGGGGTGAAGGTGGTCTGGGCTCCCCAAGTAGTCATTCCGGTCGCTTGAATATCCGTGTTTGCAGCGGACTCATTGTCGTAGAGTATTATGAGAAGGTCGTAGTCCATCTGGAGCGCCGAAGAAATCGCAGAAAGGCCCATGTCTGCTCCGCCCAAATCGCCGCAGAAAGCGATCGTGTTGATCTTCTCCTTCGCGATCTTTCCTTTCTTCATCAGCGCCCTGAGACCTGCCGAAGTTCCGAGCGCAGCGGAACCCCCGGCTCCGAGTTGAGTATGCATCCACGGAACTACCCAGGGAGTCGTCATGTAAGCCGTGTTCGCTACGTACATGCATCCCGTGGTGCCTAATGCAATAGTTCGAGGACCCGAAGCTTTGCTGAACATCCTCATGACCATCGCAGATTCGCAACCTTCGCAGGTTCTGTGGCCGGATGAGTAAAACTCCTCTCTGGGAGCATTGTGAATCCCCTTTATTTTTTCGAAGGTAATTTCAGAAGTCAAGAGTCTTGCCCTACTCCCTTACTCCCATCCACATCACCTGGTCTCGGTTGTCTTCCCGCTTAGCCTTTTCGGTCAATTCAAGCATCTTCATTATCTCAGCTATGGAGATTTCCCGACCCCCGAGCCCTGCAATGAAGTTTGTAATGATAGGACGAGATGACAAGGAATAGAGAGCGGAACGAATTTCGTTGTAGAGGACCCCTCCGTAGAAGGGGGAACCGTAGGAGAAGTCTCTGTCGACCACCGCTACCGCTCTGACGCCTGAGAGAGCCTTCCTCACCCTCTCAGTCGGGTATGGTCTGTACCACTTTTGACGAACAAGGCCGACCTTGACTCCTTGCTTCCTCATTCGCTTGATCGCCGCCTTCGCCGTAATCGCAAGCGTTCCCATGCCAACTATCGCTAATTCCGCGTCTTCCATCATGTATTCCTCAAGCCAGGGGTCGCCCACCGAGCGTTGAAACACCTCTTCGAACTCTTTGTAGGCCTTGTCAACAACAGCCGGTACTTTCTTTGTGGCTTCAGCATTCTGTTTTCTGATCTCCATGACCCAGTCTTCGTTTACCTGTGGTGCAATCGATATCGGATTGTCGGGGTGAAGGCGTCTTTTGCCGAGGGCATACGGAGGGAGAAACCGTCGTACTTGAGCCGCGGACGGTATCTTGACGATGTGTTGGGAGTGTGTCAGGAAGCCTCCGTCGAGAGCAATAGCCAGGGGGAACATCACGCTCTGGTCCTCGGCAACTCTATAGGAAATCAGAGCCGTATCGAGAGCTTCCTGTGCCGTAGCCACCCATACCAGGAGCCACCCCAGGTCTCTTACCGTCAGCGCATCGTTGTGTTCCACCCCGAAAGCTCCGGGGTCGTCAAGGGCCCTGTTTCCGACCATCGCGACCACCGGGAGTCGGTCTGACGCGGTAACCGCCAGGGCCTCCATCGCGTACATCCATCCCGTGCCACTACTGCCGGCGAAAACCCTGGCCCCAACCGAGGACGCATGCTTCACTATCTCAAACTGGGAGTGCTCCCCCTCAGCGATGATATACTCCGCGAAGAACTTACCATCCGCTATTAGTTTAGAGACCGCGTCCATCACTTCGGTGTAAGGACGGATGGGGTAGGCAGCGATTACATCGACATCGGCCAGCATCACGGCTTGCGCTACCGCCTCGCAGCCGGTTAGGAGCTCTTCTCTCTCTATCGCTTTGGGAGCAGCTTCAACCTGAGTCAATGGCCCACCCTACTTCTGTCTCCTTCAGCGACTTCGTCGGTAATCAGACCGGTCCCCGTAACGAATGGATAATTCACCCTCGTCTTCCCCTTCTTCTCCTCGGCCCATTTGACATAAGCCTCTTTGTCTTCCTTGTACTTGGCGTAGGGGCTACCATTATCCTGAAACCTCAACTCGTCAACCATCACCACGGTATTGGGTACCGGGCAGACCTCCGCACACCGACCACACCCAACGCAATAATTGTAATTGACATCAAAGAGTCCATCGGCGGTCTGGTCGAAACATTCGTCGGGGCATGAGTACCAGCAAAGGTCGCACTTGATACAAGTATCGAATCTGATTACAGGGCGCATCGTCCTAGTAGTGAATCTCTTGAAATCCTCGTTCCTGCCCCCGCGACTCACGGCTTTTACGACGATTCCCTCTTCGAACTCGTTCCATTTTGGAAGAACCGGCATCACATAGGGCCACGTAATCCCCTCCCCTGGCGCGATGCTCTTGACGACGACCGACTCATATCCCTCCCTCAGAGGCGCTATCCTGTCGGCGCCCATCTTTTCCGCTACTGTCTTCTTTAGGGAATCGAACGTCACAATACCAGGGCTTATCTTAGCCAGAGCCCCCAGCAGTCTAACGTCTGTGAAATCATCCTTGTACACCCAAAGCCCCGAAAAACTGTGCTTTCCCGGAAGAACCGCAATCTTGTAGGGGAAGGTCTTCTTTTCTACAAAATCAACCAGTTCGAGCGGTGAGCGCTCTGACACGACAAGAAGTGTCCCGCCCAGGGCTACCTTTTCGTTTATCGGTCTTATCCCGGAGAACCCCCAGGGTTCGACACCTTTCACCATGGTATCATCTGCGACTATGCTAACATCCACGTAATCTGGTTCCACCTTTCCACCGGCCTCAGCCTCCAAGTCCTCCTCGGTGGTGTTCGCCACAACCGCAAAATATTTGCACGGGATGCCGTTTCTTTCTGGCGCATCACTGTAACGCCCGTAGCTGAAACCGGTCTTCCCCTCGTGCTTCGCAGCGTACACGATCGTTTTGCAAATCTTCCGAGCCAGCGTTTTCTGGAAAATGCCCCGATAATTCACTTCGAGATTCTTAATCTCGATATCGTCAGCCTCGGACATGATACCAAGATCGGCGGCCAAAGGGATTCGTCAACTAATTATTCTCTGATTTTATAAGCATTCAGCATGAAAATTGAAGCTCGTGAGGAAAAGAGCAGGAAAAACGGTAAAAGTGAAAAATACCCTGAAACGACCTCTTTTTAGCTAAACAATCGTAAAGACGAGCAAAAGCGAGCAGACGGTCTTGGATCGAAACGACAAGAGAATCTTGGCTATCTGTGGGTGGAGCAGGAGGCTCGTTGGTTTCGCTGCCCCGAGAGTTCGGCCTACGTTAGTGTAGAGTCCTCATCCAGCTGACAGTCAGTTGCAATCCTTGAATGAGCGAGACCTTCGGTGAGTATCCCAGAATCTTCTTGGCCTTCGACACATCGAAATTCTCCCTCATTCCCTTCTCCCCCGGCCGATACGGGGCCCTGATGATCTTCACACTCGTTCCACAGGCCTTCATGCACTCCGAAAGAATACGGGCGACGGAGTACTCTCTCCCATAGCTGACCTGGAAGTACTGACCCACCACCTTTTCGGCTTCGGCTTCAACCCCGAGTAGCCAGGCGTCGACGGCATCGGTTGAGTAGGTCGGATCTCTGGTCTGTTCTCCACCCTCCAAGATACAGGGTTTTCCCCTGAGTATGTTCCAGAGCCATTTGAAGATGAAGATCTCCCGTCTCATGTTAGGACCATAGATTACCCCATTCCTGTAAATGACGACCGGGACTCGATAAGAGCGGTACCAGGCCAAGGCCATCAGCTCCTGAGCACCCTTCGACGCACCGTACGGATTTACCGGGCTGGGGGGATGGTCCGGAGGTATCGGCAACTCTAAGGGTCTCTGCACAGCATTAGCGGAGGAGGCCAGAATGAACTTCTCCAGTCCTTTTACATTTCTACAGGCTTCCAGGGCGCATACAGTCCCCACGACATTGTTCTCCACAGTGTACTTGGGCGAGCTGAATCCCGCGGGGACATCGGCCTGAGCTGAAAAGTGTAGCACGACAGAACAGCCACGCACATCGTCTCTGCTGATGTCGCTCAGGCTCTTCCAACGATAGTCGATTTTGTCGACGATGTCTGACAGGGCCACGGCATGACTAGGGGCAGTCGTGTCGAGACCTCTAACAGAGTATCCCCTTTCGCATAGAGCACGTGCTACGGCGGACCCACCAAACCCCGCTATCCCGTTGATGAGTACTCTCATAGTCAGGCCTCTGTGAGTAGAGTTACCATGCGAAACGGTCGACGCTCCTGGTGTCCAAGTTTACCGCTTGACAAGAGAGGGATTTAATCTTGCGACGGAGCGATGACGAGGCCTTGTAGAAGGTCGGACCTGCCAGTTAAATATCGAGGAGAGCTAGAGGGGCACTCGATGCCCCGAAAGCTTCGAGAGGATCTGTCCTCTGCAGAGTTCAAGCGCGTCTCCGACGAAACCACAATGCTCCTTCAGCAGCATTTTGCGGCTATTCGGACTGCGAAGGTCTTTCCCGGCAAGAAGCCATCCGAGATTGCGAAGAGTTTGGAGGAACCTCTACCCGTGAAGCCTCAGGATCCCGTTAGGATAATCAGAGAAGTCAGGGACAAAATACTTCCGAACAGCACACAGCTCGGTTCGCCCAGGTATTTCGGTTTCGTCAACGGTTCTGGTACGATGATGAGTTGCTTCGCAGACGAAATAGCCGCTGCCATAAATCCGAATACGGGTATCTGGAAAGCGGCACCCGCCGCGAGCGAAGTCGAAAGGCTCGTAGTGCGCTGGCTCGCCGAGATGATCGGCTACGACACTCGATGCGGGGGGATACTGGAGAGCGGCGGAACGATGGCGAACGTCACCGCGATCGCCACGGCACTACACGACAAAGCTGGCTATGACATCGTCAACGAGGGGCTCCAGTCTCCTCAAAGGACCGGGAAGTTCGTCCTCTACATGAGCGACCACGAAGGCCATTCTTCTGTTGTGAAGGCCGCACAGTTGCTGGGGCTCGGAAGGAATAGCGTGAGGAGAGTCAAGAGCAGAGATGATTTCACAATGGACACCGGCAGTCTCGAAGAGATGATCAATCAAGACGTGCGGGCCGGAAACAGGCCCTTCTGCGTTGTCGGGCAGGTTGGTTCGATAAACGTCGGAGTTGTCGATCCGTTGCGAGAGATAGCGCGCGTCTGCAACGAGAATGACATCTGGTTCCACGCCGACGGCTCGGTGGGAGCGTTCGGAAGAATAATACCCAGGAAGGCTCACCTGTTCGATGGCCTCGAACTCACGGACTCGGTCACCCTGGACCCGCACAAGTGGCTCTACGTGTCATATGCGTGTGGATGCGTTCTGGTCAAGGACCCGGAGAAGTTGAGGAAGACCTTCACCCTTCTCTCTTCGTACCTCAGGGGTATTCTGCCCACGGAGTATTCGGGTCTCGACTACCTTGAGTACGGACCCCAGATGTCGCGGGGTTTCACCGCTTTGAAGCTCTGGATGTCGATAAAACAATACGGCGTGGAGGGATACAGGAAATTGCTCGAAAGAAACGTGGAGCTGGCCGAGTACTTCGACGGACTCGTGAACGCAAGCGAAGAGTTCGAACCGATGTGCAAGCCAGTCCTCCAGATCTACTGCTTTAGATACAATCCCTCGCGAGTGAGGGGACCTGGTCTCCAGATCGCTGATCTAAACAGGCTTAATCAGATGATCGTGGACGAAACACAACTCACCGGGGACGCGTTCATGATGACCACCTCGATCCGCGGAAACATCGCAATACGTATCTGCATAACCAATCACAGAACCACGAGGAGAGACATTGATTTGACATTTGCCACAATTAGAAGGATAGCTCGCCGTCTTGCGAAGGACGTTATTCCTTCTGTTCAATCTCTGTGACGTGCAACTCAGGCTCGAAGCGCAACAGGCATCGAACTCGCAATCATCTTCAATTGTTCTTCCACGTGGTCAAGAAAGAGGATGATGACGTGTGTCGCTCCAGCGGATTTGAATTCCTCTACTCTTTCAATCCAGCTTGATGCAGAACCACAAGCAAGGAACCGCAGTGCGACATCGTCGGGTATCTCAGCGTACGCTTGAGAGGATGCGGTTTTCTCACTCTCTGTTGCCAGCGTGTTCTGAAAGGTCTTACCTGTGTGGGGTAGCTGAAACCCCATCAACCTGAGAGCGTATCTTTCCCGAACCAGCGTTCGTTTGATTGCTTTCAGTGCCTGACTTATCCTCCTCCTATCGTTTGATAAGCACGTGTAGATTGGGGCGACAAAATCCAGAGCGCGAGGCGTCCTCCCCGCTTCCTTCATCGCCCTCCTGATTATTCCTGACCTGCGACGGAAAGTTTCGGGGCTGTTTATCCAGGCCAGCCATCCATCGCCTTGTTTGCCGACGAGCTCGAGCCCCTTCCTCGAACCAAAGATGCCGAGGTAGACTGGGATCTTTCCCCGGGCCCTCAGGTTCAACCAAGCATCTTGAAGCTTGAAGAATCGACCGTCAAACGAGACGGGCTCTTCCGAGGTGGATGCCCAGAGTAACCTGATCACCCTCAACGCTTCCGAGAGTTGAGCAATCCTGCTCTCAGGATCCCTGAAGGGTAAACCGAAAGGAACAGTGTTCATCGCTTCTCCCGCCCCTATTCCAAGGGCTACTCGAGAATTACTGATGTGACTGAGTGTGGCCAGGATCTGGGCTAACTTGGCGGGATGACACCGTTGGGCATCCGTCACCCACGACCCCATGAATAGTCGTTGCGTCTCTCTCGCGATGGCTCCGAAGGTAGTCCAAGGGTCTATCTTTGCGCCTTGAAAATCAGTCAGATGGTCGGAGACCCAGAACGAATCAAACCCCATCTTCTCCGCCATGATTCCCAACCGAATCGTCTCGTTTGGTTGTCTGTCGTAACTGGCTAGTCCGATTTTCACGCGTGGCGCGTGCGCCTACTTTGTATTAATGCGTTCAGAGGCCGACGAGTGCTTGGGCGTTCGTTTGCCCTCTAATCGCTGAGGTTCCAAAATTTTCGGACATCGGTTTCACCGGCAGAAGGCGGACGCGCGGATGCGATGCGTGGGTACCAAGTCTCGGCGCCGACCGTGTACCTGAACCGCGGAGAGTTGCTCTTGACGATCCGCAGCACGGCTTCCGCGAAGACCGCGGGGAGAAGTGCGATTTTCCTGCGTGTTTGACGGACTGAACCGACCTTCTTTCGCTGTTCGTCGTAGGCCGTCAATGGCTTGGAGGGAGCCTTTGCGTTGCTGCCAATATTGGTCTTGAAGAACCCCGCATCTAGTATGGAGACTTTGATGTTAAACTCCCTGACCTCCAGGCGGAGCGACTCAGTGTAGCCCTCTAGCGCGAATTTCGCCGCCGTATAAAATCCCTCCAGCGGGCTTCCGGCCAGGCCAGCGATGGAACCAACGTTGATAATCTGTCCGCTCCGACGTATTCGCATAATCGGCAAGACACGGTTAACCAGTCTCACCACCCCGAAGAAGTTAGTCTCAAACTGCGACTTTGCCTCCATCGTCGAAGTCTCCTCAATCGCACCCGTAAGGGCATACCCGGCATTATTGACGAGCACGTCCAGGTTGCCCGCCTGGTCTACCACATCCTTGACACACGTTCTGACGGAGTCATCTGAGTCCACATCCAGCGTCAACATCTGGAAATCACGCCGTCCCGCCTTCGAAGGGTCTCTGCTCGTCCCGAATACAACGAACCCTCTTGAAGCGAGTAACGAGGCCGTTGCGAGTCCGAGTCCTGAAGACGCGCCGGTTACAAGTACCGTCCGGGGCTTTGCCACCCGTTTTCCTCGCACGACGAATTCTTAAGCAGTGTGGAGGAACGGATAGTTGCATTTTCCACCATGACTCCAACGCAGTTAAGCGTAGTCCGCCCCTCACTCAGGTGGGCCGAACGGGACACGACGTTCGCGCTGGCAGCTAACGTGCGGAAATTCCACAATCGACGGGAAGGGCTATCCCCGTTACGAATCTGGAGTTGTCATCCGCGAGCCACAGGACCGCGTTTGTAACATCAATCGGTTCAGTGAAGTCGACCCCTGGGAAAAGAGACGTTCTACCGCTGGACGGGAAGATCTTTTCAGTGTACCAGTTTGGATAGATCTTCATCATCCAGTCTGTCATGGGGGTGTTGACTGCAGCGGGGCAGACTGCATTCACGGTGATATTCCAAGGGGCGTATTCCTGAGACATGTTTCGCACCAACCCGATTACGCCGTGCTTTGCCGCAGTATAACTCGCGATTCCCCAGATGCCGCGGTACCCGGCGTCCGAGGAAGTCATGATGATTCTTCCGTATTTCCTTTGCATCATATGAGGGAGTATCTCCTTGGCCAATAGAAAATACGATTTCAGATCGTTCTCGTGCGTGAGATCCCACTCCTCCTCGGTTATTTCATGGGTGAGGCGGGGTATGGTTACTATCGCGTGTTGTATGACGGCGATATCTATCTTGCCAAACTCCTTGATGGCCTTCGCAATCGTACTCTTCACTTCTGCAGACTGACTCAAGTCTGCATTCACTCCGATTGCCTTGCGACCCAGCTTTCTCGAGGCAGCGACGACCTCTTCGAGTTGCTTTGCAGTGCCGAGCGGGTGTGGGACTCCCGGGATTTGCTTAGCGACATCGACCAATATCAAGTCAGCGCCCTCTATCGCGAATGCTAGGGAATGCGATTTACCTTGGCCCCGTGCCGCTCCGGTAACAAGAACAGTTCTGTTGGAAAACCTCACGTTCGTTATCGTTGACCAAGGTTTCTTATGTCTTCTGTTGCTAGCTCGCGCCCGGTCGCTTCGTTTTCGGTCTTCGAGTCCCCTCGCGAGCAACGGGACAAAAAAATCGCTTCTACTTGGCCAAGCTACCTGCGTCGATCTGCAGTGCGATTCCGGTCACGTGCTTCGCCTCATCCGAAGCAAGCCACAGCATTGCGTTCGTAATGTCAGCCGGCTGGAGCTTATCGCCATCAGGAAAGAGATACTGTGGCCCCGTCAGGCTGAAGACTCTCTCCGCCCACTCAGGATATGCCTTCAACATTCCGCTTGCTTGCATCGTATCTACCACCGACGGACAGACGGCGTTTACGGTTATCTGGTGCGGAGCGAGCTCCAGAGCGAGAGCTTTCGTAAAACCTATCACACCCGCCTTCGATGCACAGTAATGCACCAGGTCGGGGTGCCCCACCAGGCCCAACTGCGATGCCGTGCTTATGATTCGCCCCCAACGTCGTTTGATCATGTGCGGAACCGCGTGTTTCGAGACGAGGAAGACTCCCGTTAGATTCGTTCGTAGGGTTTCCTCCCACACCCCGAGGCTCATTTCATGAATGCTGGAGACGTTGCCTATCCCCGCATTGTTAATCAGGATGTCCAGGTGACCAAATTCTCTGATTGTCGTATCGACCAGTCTCTTTGCATCCGCCTCAATGCCGACGTCCGCCTTTATGCCAAGAACTCTTCCGCCCATCTTCTTTATCTCTTCCACCGTCCCATCCAACTCCCTCTCAGTAGCAAGAGGGTAGGGGACTGAAGAAGCGTTCCTGCAGACGTCGTTCACAACGACCTCGGCGCCCTCGCGCGCAAATCCAAGAGCGTGGGATTTGCCCTGACCGCGTGCCGACCCAGTTATGACCACAACTTTGCCTTCGAACTTCCCCCTGCTCACCTGGAATCGGACTGAAATATCGGTCTGGCGTGTATTATACTTATGGTGCCGAGGAGGGCACTCCCGCGGCTTTTTGAAAGCCTTAAAGGCTGAGAGGAATCAATCGTTCGCACTTGGTATCTAGAAGCGAGTCCAAGTTTGCGAAGGTGAAGAAGGCGCAGACGTCAGATGGTCTCGAGGGCGCAATAGGCGGCAACTTTTGGAGGGTTCAGGACGTCCTGAAGAACCAAAGACTCCCCCCTGACGATATCGTCAAGTTCATCTATCTAGCGGAGGGACCGAACCTAACAACCGACATCGCGTTCGCACGTGACGAGGTTCCGCTTCACCTTCACAGGAAACACGATGAATTGATTCACGTTCTTGAAGGCTCGGGTACATTCAGGGTCGGGAAATCGTTTTACAAGTTTGGTCCTCAGAGCATAATCTACATACCCGAGGACACGGTGCACGGCGGGAAGTTGGACGGCGAGATCAAGATCCTTTCGGTGTACACACCCAAGTTTGACATAAGAAAACCGGACAGGATCTTCGTCGACGAAAACGGAAAGCCCATTACTATGTAGGCGCTCTCATGGCCTTCAGGAAAGGCCGCACGTGTAGACCTTCTGGCACGTAATTCTTACGCGACCGCAAAACCTTAAGTGAGCTGCAAAACCCAACTTGACCGATGCGTCAGGAGCTGTTCGTTCTGGACGACCAGGCGCATTATTTTGCGAACAGCATACGACAAGCTTCGCCGGAATACGACAAGATCTTCGACTATCTTCGGGGGCCTGGCGGCATGCTATCAATCGCGAACCATACGGGAGACGGATTCCTCGACCATTTCTTCACCAAAACGGCCACCCACGTTGCTTGCTTGAATCTACCCGGGATAAGCGACATAAGCGGAGTAAACGGAATGAGGTCTCTGGAGCTTTTTGCCGAAACCAGGGACAAAGCGCCCGACAGAGTAATTCTCTTCGGCTTTGTATCTCCGTTGGATGGAGAGAAGGCACTCCAGGAGATGGACCATCAATTTCACGACCTTGGCGCGAAAGTGTTCAAGTGGTATCCGAACGACCCGCTCGGAAGGCCGATTGGATGGTGGGCCGATGACCCTAAGATTGCCTACCCGTTCTGGGAGAAACTGTCACAGCTGGGGATCAAGACCGTCAGCATCCATAAGCTGCCCTTCAACTTCATGGCGAGTAAGTGGCAGGACCCGGCGGACATAGACACTGCAGCCGGAAGTTTCCCTGAACTGAACTTCGTCGTCTATCACATGGGCTTTCCGGCCATAGACAAGGTGGCCACGATGTGCTCAAACCGCCCAAACGTATACGCCGATATTGGAGCGCCACTAGCCCCCGCGCTGACCGCCAAACCCCTCTGGTTCACTGAGCAGATGTGCAAATTTCTTGCTCTCGCTCCTCCTGATAGGTTGTGCTGGGGAAGCGACATGATGGTAGTGCCGGCTGGTCAGGAGCTCATCGAGGCATTCTGGAATTGGCAGGTGCCCCCATTGTATCAAAAAGGATACGGAATTCAGCCGCTTACTTCAGACGACAAGAAGAAAATACTGGGTCGGACATTCGCGAAGCTGATCGGCTTAGATCCCGACAAGGTGTTGGAGAAGATAAGGAACGATTCATTCTCAAAGAAGAAATCCGCGAAAGTTAAGCAATTCTTAACGAAAGCGAACGCGGCGAGATAACGCGTAAGGTAACGGTGGCATGCACGAAACGTTCCACTCTTCCCTTGCGCCCGACCTTGCGGCTCTGGTTCTGATTCACAGAACAAGAAATTTCGCAAGGAGATGTTCCGTTTGGTCGCCACAGATTAAAGGCTTAAATCGGCAGAAGAGTCCGAAAGACCGCCTGGATTGCCCGACCCCATAGCGTTGAGACATGTTACGCTAGAAGGCCCAAGGTACGAGTTTCCAATAAAGACGATGATTCCCGGCTTCAGGAAAGAAAACCCGAACGTGGATGTCAAGGTCGAGGGGAGGCCATACGAGTTGGTCCAGTGGGGGGAGGAACTGAAAAAAAGAACCAGCCCGTATGACGTGGTCAGCCTCGGAAGCGAGATGACCGCAGCTTACGCGGAACCGAAATTGATCCTCCCGCTCGACGACTACATACAAGACGAGGAGATCGGCATAAAGGAAGCGGACGACTACAACCCGATCAATTGGGAGATCTACAAGTACAAGAGCACAGATGGGACTGAGCGGACGTACGGCATCCCGACCGACGTCAACGCGACAATAATGTACTACCGAAAAGACCTGCTCAAGGAGCATTCCTTCCGTAATCCGCCCAAGACTTGGGACGAGGTTGCCGAGTTTAGCAAATTGACCAACGACAGACCACGCATGCATGGATTTCTGACACAGTTGACCGACTGGTATTCCGGCAATTTCTTTGTCAACCTACTCTGGGACTTCGGAGGAGACATATTCGATACGCGTACGGGGGAACTAACCTGCAATTCTGAAGAGGCCTTGAGGACACTCAACTTCGTCAAGCAGATGCACACAAACTACGGGGTTCCCGGCGAATTGAATTTCAATAGATTTGCGTTCAATGATTACCTCGCAAGCAAAGGGGTCTGCGCAATCGCTCCTTGCATGTACGGTAACGGTGTACCACAAAACCCTTCCATGTCCAAATACGCTGCCGTGATTGGAACGGGGCTGAGTCCAGCAGGTCCTGGGGGCAGGTATTCGATGATGGCGGGCGTGGGCTGCGTCATCACTCCAAGGAGCAGGCACCCGAGAGAGGCGTTCATGTGGATAGAATATCAGCAGAGGAAGGAGCTTATGCGCAAATTTGTCGAAGAGACCGGTCAGCCAGGACGGGAGTCAGCACTCTCGGATCCACAGATGCAAAAGTTGCCAAACGCAAGACACTTCCAAACCCTCTCCGATACCTTCAAGGACAAAGGAGCGCGCACGAAATGGAATCTCCCAGAAGAGTACGAGGTCGAGCAGGCCATCGGCGAGGAGGTTTTCTCGGTTCTAGTCGGAAAGCAGCTGGCAAAAAAAGCTCTGGAAAGCCTCGAGAATAGATTATCCTCTATCGTCGAGAATTAAGAAATCCCTTCCGTAATCTATCACATCTGGAGATTTGGTGAAGTAGCGCCCCGAGCGTGAAGAGTTGTCCGCAAAGCGCCCGCAAAAGATTTTAAGCAATCCTACACGCTAACGGGAAGAAACTCCGTGTCGAAGTTAAGGATAGAGAATCTCACGAAACGGTACGGAAGCACACTCGCGATTAATGGGGTTTCCCTCGAGATCAGGGACCATGAATTCCTCGTTCTACTCGGCCCGTCAGGATGCGGAAAGACTTCGACCCTGAGATGCATAGCCGGTCTTGAGACGCCGGACGAGGGCACGATATTCGTAGACGAGATGGACGTGACCGACTTGCCCACGAGAGACAGGGATGTCGCTATGGTTTTCCAGAGCTACGCGCTTTACCCGCACATGACGATATACGAGAATCTGGCTTTCCCGCTAAGAACAAGACACATGACCAAGGATGATATCGCTTCCCGAATCAAGGAAGTCGGGGAACTCTTGAGGATAGCCGACCTGTTGCAAAGAAAGCCAAAGCAACTCAGCGGGGGGGAGGCGCAAAGGGTCGCTCTCGGAAGAGCGATCATCAGGGAGCCAAAGGCTTTCCTGATGGACGAGCCGCTCAGCAACCTGGACGCAATCCTGAGGCTCTACATGCGCGCCGAGCTGAAGAAACTTCAGAAGGAACTCGGAACGACAACCATCTACGTCACCCACGACCAAGCAGAAGCCCTGACGATGGCCGAAAGGGTGGCCATCATGAACCACGGCGCCTTACAGCAGGTCGCAGATCCAAAGACGATCTACGAGCGGCCGAGCACCAGGTTCGTGGCCGGATTCATCGGTAATCCGCCAATGAACTTGTTGGACTGCGAGGTGGTCAGTCAGGACGATGATCACGCCATGTTGGAGTTTTCTGACTTCAAATGCAGGTTGCCGCTGCACGGGATGGACGACACAAAGTCTATTGACGGAAAGAAAGTCTTCGGAATAAGACCAGAGCACATCATTGTCTCGAAGACTCAGAATTCAGGAGTTCAGGGTGAAATCTATGTCGTGGAGCCGCTGGGTTCAGAGGTGATCATCGATGTCAAAGTCGGGAACAGCATAATGAAGGTGAAGTCCGTTCAGTTCGAGGGATCTCCGGGCGAGAAACTCTGGCTCGAATTTCCTGAGAAGAAGATACACCTGTTTGATGTTTCGGCGTAATAGTGAAATCCTATCTCCTAACCGGTGCAAACCTCTAGACTGGCAATGACGCGCCTTTGTGTTAATCACCCGTTCATCTGTTCCATATACTTTAAATAAACTTCGAACATTCGGAGCGTAATTCATGTCGTCAGTTTCCGATGACGACGAAAAGAGATTCGCCGAGAACGGTGAAGCTACTAAGAGGGAAAACCCTCAGCAAGATGGCTCGCCATTCATGACGAGGAGGCAGGCGATTAGCAGGGTGGCAGCATTAGCTGCAGGCGTTGTAGTCGTGGGAGCAGTCGGGGCAGGTTCATACTACTACCTGAGCCAAAAGCCAGCGACTTCAACTTCTCCACTCACCATCCGTGACCTCGCCATAGGCGGCGCGCGTTTCGAAACGGCCATCAAGGGGACGGCCACAGCCTACAAGACGACGACGTGGAGAGGCGAAACCCATCCCGAGGTTGAAGCGACAGTTGAGACTGGTGACGTCTCGAACATCCTATTCACAAAAACACCGGCGCTCTTGCTGTCAAACTCGACCGACTTCGAAGTGTTGGGGACGGCGGTGAGCAACTGGTCCGCGCAATTTGGCATAACTGGCGAAGTACTGGACCTCACCGACTTGGCGAAAGATTCGCAGGTCGGCGTCGATGACATTCCTGACTTCGGAGCTAATTGGCTCGCGTATCAAGCCAAGGACGCAAAAACCGGTAAGATCATCCAGGCCGGAATGCCGACTGATGCAAACGCCACCCTCAGCTACTGGAGAGTTGATATCCTGAAAGAACACGGTTTCACCAGTGTCGGAGGAGATTCGGAGAACAGCGGCTTATCCACGTTTGATGACGTCGCCGCCGCTGCCGCGGCAACCCACAACCCGCCGACGAATTATGGCATCCTGGAGGAACACGCACCGTATTATGCCGGACGGGCCTGGTGGTCCAGCATGTTATGTAACGGCGGCAACATCTTCAAGTGTCCGAGCATAGGAACAATAACGGAGATCCTAGTGAATGAAAACTACGAGCCAGCCGTCAGGGCGTTGACGTTTGTTTCCACAATGCACCAGAAGTACGGCACCCCGGGTGAGCTCGGCTGGGACGATGCAGGTCTAATTGAGGGCCTTGGAACAGAAGGCCTGGGCGTCCTCTCCTACTCTAGCTCGGGTAACGGTCCAATCCAGAATCCCAAGATCTCAAAGTACTACAACGTCATAAAGACTGGTCACCCACCTGCGGGCGCCCTTGGTGGGCCCCAGGCGGCAGCTGCTCTGGGTCCCTCAGAACTCTCAGAGATGTTCAAGAGCCCATGGATGGGCACCGCACTGGGGGTAGGCCACATGATACCCGTCAAAGCGGCCAGGCAAAGGGACACCTTCAGGTTCATGAGCTTCATGATGTCAAAGGAGAATATGCAGAACTACATAGCGAGCACCGGTCAGCCGGGCAGAAGCTCCGCTCTCAAAGACCCTCAATATCAGGACGCAAGCAAGTATCCGAACGCGCAGCACTTCCAAGCCCTCTCGCTGGTCTTCGTCAACATGTTCCCGACGGGCGTCTGGTCACTGCCGGTCGCGTTCGCGCTCGAGAACAATGTCGAGGGAAACAATTGCCATGACGTGGTATCAGGAACGGCGACGGTGCAGCAGGGGCTCCATAAGATGGCGGCAGACCTACAGAACGTGGTAGGTCAATACGTCACGAAGTAGTAACTCTACGTTGGACAAGCAAGTCCTTCAATCGAACGGAAAGAAGGGCGAGCAAGGCAAAAAGTCGGGGAGAAGATTTGAGCTGCCATTCTTCTTCTTCATACTGCCCTCCCTGCTCATAATTATCCCGATAGTCGCGTTTCCGACGGCATGGGTGTTCTGGTTGTCATTCCAGAACTGGAACTTCTTGTCGTCCGCGACTCCCACGTTTAACGGAGTCAATAACTACGGCGATTTCCTCTTCGGATACAACAGTGCCGAGTTCTTAGGGAAGATCCTCCCTGCCACAGCCTCTTTCGTAATAGGCGCAGCCGCCCTGGAATTTCTCCTCGGCCTCGGACTAGCTTATCTCGCCGACATGCACCTGAAGGGCGAGAAATACTTTCGAACCGCGTTTGTCATCCCTGTCTTCATGTCGGGGATATCGATTGGATTCCTCTACACCTACATCTACGAACCTAGCAACGGCATCTTGAATCAAACCTTGAGGGGCTCAGGCCTCGGACTACTGGCAAGCAATTGGCACACAGCTCTGAGCAGCGCCCTGCCCACAGCGATAATCACTGATGCTTGGCAGTGGACGCCCTTCATGTTTCTGATAATCCTTGCGGGCATGAAAGCGCTTCCTCGTCCCGTCGTAGAGGCTGCGGAGGTCGACGGCGCCACGGCCTTGTACAGGTTCCGGAGGGTGATCTTACCCCTCTTGTCACCCGTCATAATAATAGCTCTTCTCTTCAGACTCCTCGATCTCTTCAACTATCTCACGGTCCTGTACATACTATATCCGAGCGGAGGGCCTGGCCAGGCCCTGGAGATAATCTCCTATTTCGCGCTCCTGCTCGGGAACCGTTCCTTCTACCTGGGGCAGGCGGCTACCATCGCTGTCTTCTTGTTGATTATCACCAACGTGCTCGCGTTCTACCTCATCAGGCGTGGGAAATTCGCGTGAACACATCTTGACCAGAAAAACACCCAGGAGGATAGGTTGGTATCTCTCCGCTGCCGTCTTGGTGGCCTTCGGGGTGACGTCAGTCTTTCCGATTTTTTGGATGATTCTCGCATCGCTCAAGTCGGCGATAGAAATCTGGAATCGTCCGCCACTATTCATCTTCACGCCGAACTTCTCGTCTTACACGGACTTGTTCGGTCCGGATATTAACTACCAGAAGTTTCTCACCAATAGCCTGATAATCGCTGTAGGGACGAGCGCCCTCTCCGTCACGCTCGGTTCCATGGCTGCTTACGCGTTCACGAGGGGAAAGTTCTGGGGCAGCAAAAGCCTCCAGATGTGGTTCCTCTCGCTCAAATTCCTCCCGTCTATCGTGATCATCTTCCCCCTCTTCCTCGAATACCGATACTTTGGTCTGATGGACACGCAGTTAGGCGTGATACTGGCTCACAGCACCTTCCTGATCCCCTTTTCCCTCTGGCTCATGAAGGCGTACCTCCAGGACCTCCCGAGGGCCATCGATGAAGCCGCAATGGTGGACGGGGCTTCTCGTCTGGAGACGTTTCGAAAGATAATCCTCCCGCTGGTTGCCCCGGGTATGGCGGTGACGGCTGCGTTCTGTTTCGTATTCAGTTGGAACGAATTCATTATAGCCTACATCTTGACATCAAACTCCGCGGTCACCGCGCCTACAAGGCTGACCCAATTCAGGGGTCTTGAAGCCATAGACTGGCCGCACCTGTTTTCGGCTGAAGTGGTGAGCCTGATTCCACTGTTCATAATGTTCCTCTTCCTCCAGAGGTTTCTGGTCCGAGGTCTGTCCCTCGGAGCCGTCAAGGGTTAAGCAGCGAATCAATTACACTCTGGGGTGAGCCAATTGGTGAACGAGCATACGCTCAGGGCTGTGGTACAAGGCGCGCTTCGAGATGGGAAGGACAACTTGCGCGGGGGGGAAAAGCCGAAGGAACTCAAGAACGAGTGGAAAGATTGCCTAGACGACGTAATCAAGATTTCGGATACGCTGAGCACCTCCTTGGGTCCTCTAGGGGCAGAGAAGATTCTCACAGATGGAAAACACGTCGCGGTCTCAAATTTTGCAGCCACCATCCTGAGAAAGGTACGTGTCACCCACCCCGTCGCTCAACTCTTGATTGAGATGTGCGAAAGTATCGACAAAGAGTTGGGTGAGGGCTCGAAGACGATGGTCGTCCTTACGGGAGAGCTCGTGAAAGGGGCGAAAGAGCTCCTCGACCAGGGCTTTCATCCGCTGACGATTGCGCACTCATATATCGAAGCATCGAGAAAGGCAGTCGAATTTCTCGATTCCATCGCAGTGAACGAGGATCCTCTTGACCGGGGGACCTTGTTGAGAGTCATCAAGACTGCCATGTCGCAACGCCTTGACGACGAAGACGGGGATTACTTCGCTGACATAATCGCTGAATCGTTGCTCGGGGTCGTTGACCAAGCATCAGCGAAGTACGATGTCGACCTCTCGAATATCAAGCTCCTCTGTCTGGAGGGCGGGGCCGCTCGAGACACTCGACTCGTGCACGGGGTCGTCGTAGAGCAGCCCGTGGTCAACGGGTTCATGCCGAAGAGAATCGAGAACGCCAGGATTCTCCTCCTGAGCGCGAAAGCCCCCCCTGAGCCGGAAAAATTCCCCAACGACGATTTCATCAACAGAATAGAGATCGACGATCCCAAAAAAATGGAAGAATTCCGCAAGGAGTACGACGCACTTCTTTGGAGGATGGTCAATAAGATAGAGTCGATAGGATGCAATGTGCTCTTCCACGAGATGCTCGGAACCCATTCAATTCACGAAAGAGTGCAAGCTTACCTGGGAAAGAGGGGAATCCTAGCTGCGAGGTTTGTGGACGAAGAAGACATGAAGAGGCTCGGCCGCGCTACGGGAGCCAAGCGCGTGACCGCCTTCTGGCATATGTCTGAGGAAGATTTGGGATATGCCAAGATAGTCGAGGAGCGAGAGGTCTTCAAGCCTGAGCTGACGGACCCGCGAATCAGATGGATCTTCGTCGACGGCTGTAGGGACCCGAGGGCAATGACCCTGGTCGTAAAGGGACTCAAGACAAGCGCGGCGAACACGAAAAGAACGGTAGAACACGCCCTAAGGAGCGGGAGCGCCTTCCTCAGAGACCCGCGTATCGTGTACGGAGGCGGAGCCGTCGAGGCCGTCCTCAGCTTTCGACTGAAGGAATGGGCGAGGGGAATGGAAGACAGGAGACAGATGGCGGTCATGAAATTTGCCGAGGCCCTGCTGGCCATCCCCCTGCTATTGGCGAAGAACTGTGGCATGAACTCTCTAGATACAATGATCGCTCTAAACAACAGATACGCCTCCGGGGAGAACTGGTATGGCATTGATTGCTTGAGGAGAGGGCTGAGAAACATGGAAGCATCTTCGGTCCGCGAGCCTTTGATCATAAAGCGGAGAGTATACGAATCGGCAGCAGCCGCCGCGATGGTGATGCTGAGAATCGACCGGATGCTTAAGAGGAAGGAGTCTAGGGACAGGGAGATACCTGAGAGCGTAACCAAGACGGAGGGTTACAAACAAACCGTCGGTAAGAAATAGGTCCACAAATTCATAACTACCCAATCCGTTGACCGTCGCACGTGAGTGAACTCTCGCATGGGGGGAGACGAAGTTCAATCATATGGATCGCGGCGAAAGACGGGGCCGTTGGAATCAGCTGGTACGCAATACCCTCAGCATTCTCGCTGATAGCCTCTTCCTTCAACGAAAACGTGTCGGGGCTCGGGCTCATAGGGACGGCCTTTTTCCTCGGAATAGGCATTTCCCAGGTGCCCGTAGGACTCCTCACCGCTCGAGTCGGGCCAACGAAAATTCTGTTGCTGGGGAGCTTCCTAAGCTCATTCTCGTCTCTGGCCTCGGGGTTGGCTCCGACTCTGGGGTACATCGTACTCACGAGGTTCGCCTTCGGAGTCGGGATGGGATTCATATTCATCCCGGGTCTAACATTGACAGCGACGTACTCGAAAGCAGGGTCGGAGGGATTCAACACCGGACTCTATATCGGCAGCTTCTGGGTTGGCGGTATAGTCGGCATCTTTGGATGGGGGTTGCTCGCAGGAGTCATTGGCTGGAGATACAGTCTTCTTATTAGCGGTGCCATCGACTTGGTTACCAGTGTCATGCTTGTGGCTTTCCTACCGCGCGATGAAATCACGAAGGGCTTTCGTATTACAATTCCCGACCTTCGTA
>Ga0209157_1000900_pt1 | contig 25157 bp, 31 predicted proteins | sample GraSoiAngelo_135_FD_185892 | JGI IMG/M metagenome (GOLD analysis project Ga0209157, IMG submission 185892) | Grasslands soil microbial communities from the Angelo Coastal Reserve, California, USA - 14_0929_05_40cm (SPAdes) (version 2) | ecosystem: Environmental > Terrestrial > Soil > Grasslands ...
ATCGGTAACAGACGGGACGATCTATGCGGCCGCTCCGAATACCGACGCGGTCAGCTCGCCACCGTTCGCCAGGGTGACCTTGGCAGGACGCATTCGCGAGATCGATTACGATGGCAAAATCCGCCGGGAATTCTCCGCGCCGCCGTTTAGAGGACTCACGATATCGGTGGCACATTTTTCCGGATCCAGCGCACCGGTCATTCTGGCATTTGGGGGTTTCGCCGATACTGGAGTTCGTCCGTTTACGGGTGCGGATTTGCATGCATTCGACGCCAATGGAAGGCTGCTGTGGAGATACGCTACACCGGGAATACAGGATTTCGTTGTTGTCGATTCGGGAGAACAGAATCAGGATAGAGTGGCAATCGTATGCGACGCCTTCACCGCGACGAACGGCCTTCAAGCGCTCGATGGCAGCGGCGCAGTCGTTTGGAAAACCGAAAATTTCGGGCTGGCCCGCAGAGTATTTTCCGGGGACGTTCGTGGAACTGGAGCGCCTCAGATCATCGCGACGTCCAGAACTGCGGGGACACGCATCTTCGATGAGAAAGGGTCGCCTTTACCAGGGCTCGATCCTTCTATCTCCGTCCTGTCCGTCGCAAAGGTTCCCCTAGGCGATGGCGGCGCGTCCATTTTCGGATGGATTGGCGGAGCAAACGAATCGCGGGCGACAATTACGGGACTATCCGGGTTCGGCGAGAGAAGGTGGTCTGTTCAACTTCCTTCGAAGATAACTCCTCCATCCGTAGACAAGGGCCTCCTGGCATGGGGACGACCCTGGCTTGCCGTGGCAATGCGGGACGGGCAGGTGTCGGTCATCGACACTCAGCGCGGCATCGTTGTCGCTTCTATCGACGGCCAAAGTTGGTTTCAGGATATCGCTTGGATCGAAGGCAAGAACGGTGTCCCGCCGCGGCTGATGATCTCCAGTAAAGGTTCGCTCCGCGCATATAATGTCGTCGTCCGTTGACTGGCGCTTTCCAATACGAACTGCCCTCCCGTCCGGATTTGTGTGCTCGTCGAATCTGTTCGGCTTCAATGTTCAGCAGCAGGAATTCCATTTTTCTTCAAGCAATGGGGTGGTGTGCAAAAGAGTCGGAATGGGCGACTGCTCAATGGACTCACTTATAACGAAATCCCTCGGCTCCCGGCAGACAACCGTTAGAAATCTAGGTGGTTGAAAGGCGCGGCGAAGCATTGATCCCGGTGCACACATCACCCTTATGTTGTGGCCGCAAGCCAGCCTTCTTGCTTTTGGGCTGAGTTCGCTTTAACGCAGCCGCCCGGGTTATCGTTTTGAATTTCGTTTCGGAACTTGTCCAGATCGTCGCGCTGTCTTCGATTGAAAGGTCCGCCGCTCAGTGACCTATGCTGCCCACCGATTGACGTGAGGCTGACCCGTCCACACACTGACATTTGTGGCCTCGATGTGAATGACGCAGATCCGCGAGACTGGAGGAAATGGGGGCATTCCAGCAATGCCCCCCGCCTGCCCGAAAATTAACGCCTTAAATCCGCCGCCGCGCGGCCTACGAGTTGACATAAAGAAGAGCATTTTTAGCCAACCGCCGCGGCTGTCCACATCTCGTCTGCCACTTCCACATGGTTCGCCGCGGCGCTCGGCTAAAAATGCTCTTCTTTATGTGACGCCGCTACAGCCGAAAAACGCCCGCAGCTGGCGTGCTGATATTTGGGCCATAGCGTTTGAATCGCTTATCCTTTCGCCAAAGCTGTGCAAGATGCGTTCAAGCGGATGGCCGTATTTACCCCCGCGGGGAAGGTTATTCCGCTTTACGATTCAGGTGGTCTGCCCTCCGATGACAAGACTGCCATCGGGAACACCTACGCCGGTTTTGACGCGACTCAGCTGGTCAACTCTGCCGGGCATGGTGACGGTGGGAAGGTCAGGCTCAGCGACGTGAAGGCACAGCTCCAGACCATCCTCAAGGATGAAATATCGAACCGCAATATTCATATCTCGGAAGATTCATCGCTCCCGAAGCCGCAACAGCGCCTCAACGGGAGGGCGCGAGCCTGCCCCGCTCTATTTTTGACAACTGCCCCTGCGCAATCCCAAGGAAGACCGCAAAATCCTCTTGCCGTTCTTCGCCGCGTAATTGCCGAATGCGCTCGCCAACCGCAACCATACTCGCTTTCGACCTGTTCTTTGCTGGACTCGTTATAGGTAGCCTGACATTGAGGTCCGGCGCGACCTCCGAGCGTCGAGGCAAAAAGCCAGACAGAAAATCTGTCGCTGCAGGAAATCGGCTGACTTAAAATTCGATTATGCGTATCCTTTTAGCCATCCCATTTATTGCATTGCTTGCCCCAAGACTCGACGCTTGCTCCTGTTCGACGCCAGGCACGCCTTGTCATGCGGCCGGAATCGCCGCCGCAGCATTCACCGGAACTGTGCTGAACATGACCTGGAATCCGGTGCAGCCTTTTCAGGTGGACGGGCTGCGGGCAGGGCAACGCGGACTTTCTGCTAGCCGTGTCGCTGATCCGATGCGCCCCATTCCACGAGCTTTTTATGTCGTCCGGATCCAGGTAGCAGAAGTGTTGAGCGGAATAGCTCCTGGGCAAAAGGAGATTGAAGTTGTCACCGGCGGAGGTGGCGGTGATTGCGGGTATCCATTCCAGGCGGGAATGGATTACGTCGTCTATGCATTCAAGAATGCGGAAGGGCGGCTTGAAACCACTATTTGCTCACGCACGCGGCCTCTGGCACAAGCGGCTGAAGATCTCCGGTATTTTCAGACGATGGCCGGCGCTCCCGCAACCGGCGAACTCCTTGTTCGAACGGATTATGCCGGCATGCCGGGGAAACCAGGAGTGAGCATTGTTGTTGATGGGCAAGGGTCGCGCCACACGGCAAAGACCGATGGTGCGGGCAATGCCAAGTTCACGGACCTGCCGCCCGGCGAATACGCGATACACGAGGAAGCGGACGGCGATTTGCCGGATGATCCCAGGGTTCAGCTATACGCCAAGGGTTGCCGGGAGCTGACGTTGACGCGGGCTCTTCGAATCACCGGCCGCATCATGACCAAACAAGGGGAACTTGCTTCTCGAGTAGGAGTACAAATTCGCCCCACCCAGGATGCTGGGGGCTCTGGCGCCTGGACGTTCAGGGGGGTGACTGACTCCGACGGTCGATACGAAATAAATATTATCCGCCCGGGTCAGTATTACCTGGGTATCAACCTCAACAACACCGCCACGACCGATGCGCCGTACCCGCGCTGGTTTTACCCTGGAACCGAAGTCCAGGCACTGGCTTCCATTATCGAGTTCTTCGGAAAACCGGACAGCGCGACGTACAACTTCACCCTACCGGACCGGCAGAATCCGCGTACGATCGAAGGGATTGTACTGACTTCCGACGGACGCCCCAGGCCGAGAACTTCCGTGTCGGTCGTCGATTCCTTCGACGCCGTCATCGCGACCGGAGTTACCGACGACTCTGGACGCTTTCTACTTCGGGTCTTTGCTCAAATCCCCTACCGGCTGTATGCGATATTTGCAGGAGATTCGCCGGGCGCCGCCGTTTCAGCCCTGCCAACCGACATTCAGCCAGGCCCGAGCCCATTGAGCTTGCGGCTAATCCTCACAGAACCGGGAAACTTGTTTTTCGGGTCTGGTCGAAAGGGTCCGGGAGAACAACGGTGAAGTCTTTCGAAAATAATTGTAGGGCCCAGAAAATGCTCTTAACCTTTATACGTTAAGTTGTTGAGATCCTGCATTCAATTGGACGTAAGTTCCGCCTACCGGACAAGGACCTTAGCACCGATCTCAGTACCCAAGCTTTGCCGCGCTATATGAAATGAAAGAACGGTCTTGACGGATGTTCCTGCTTAGTATGCGCTCCGACTGCTAGTACACCATTCCGAGGCAAAAATTATCTGAAGCAATCGTTCTTGGCGCAGGGAGACTGGCTCTTTTTCTGATCCCCAGAACAGAGACATACGCTTTTCTGAACAGTACTGCGCCATTCATTCCCTCCCCGTCAAAATCCAATCCACACTGCGTCCGAATCGCTCCCGAAGCCGCAACAGCACCTCAACGGAGGGCGCGAGCCTACCCCGCTCTATTTTTGACAACTGCCCCTGCGCAATACCCAAAAACACAGCAAAATCGTCTTGCCGTTCTTCGCCGCGTAATTGCCGAATGCGCTCGCCAACCACAACCATACTCGCTTTCGACTTGGGCTTTTTCGGATTCGATTTCGCGTCCTTTGCCATAAGGCAGGTTTGACAATAAAGACATATGTGAGGCTTGCTTAGCTCTGACATCCTCCTGGACAATGATGAGGTAGAAAGAACACGACACGAGAAAAGGAGTCAAACGATGCCAGTAAAGATCCCTCAGTCCTTGAAGAAGGTGCTAGAAGATAAGGCCTACGGTCACGTTGTGACGTTCAACGTCCGGGGCGGCCCGGAAGTAACAATGGTTTGGATGGATGTTGACGGCGACGAGGTGCTTTTTAACACCTCTGAGGGACGACGGAAACCTGAAAACATTCGCCGCGATCCCCGTGTGATTGTTTCAATACAAGACCGCAACAACCCGCAGTTATATGCCGTCTTCCACGGCAAAGGGCGAATCGATGACGCGGGTGCCGACGCACACATCGATAAGCTTGCCAAACGTTTTCTTGGGGCTGACAAATATCCATATCGCCAACCTGGTGAGAAGCGATTGATCGCGCGGATTCGTGTGGATCGGATCAGCGGAATGGGTCCGAATTTTCAGGCTTGGCAGTAGCTACGGAACTATTGCTTCACCCACCCGCGGGTGCTTTGAGCCGTACGTCAGCGATAATTTCGCGAGCGGGTGAAGTATTGTTCTTCCGCGACGTCAAGGCTCGACTCTTGGCTTACTTTTTCTTAGGCTTCTTCTTTTCTTTTTTTGGTTTATCTCCACGAGCCATGCCACTAGTATGCCATCACGAGTTCCTAAGGTGCGTAAAACAAAGCCGAATACTTCCGTTCCCATCCAGCCGGCCAACAACGAAATCACGAAAACACCGGGGTCGCTCGTGACCAAGTCTGGCTGAAGACGCGATACCAAGTGTGATTGCGCCGCCCAAACTAAACCGTAAGCGACAAATGGCCCAACTACTGTATGAAACAGAGCCGCATTTCGTCCTAGCCCTTGGCGCCATGCCGCGAAGGCTCCGCCCAGTAGACCGCCAACAATCGTGGCAACGATCTCTGTCCACGGTATATTGCTTCTAGTCTCCAGGACCTGAACGGATCGGACGCTGTTCGTGGAAGCACTGATTTCGAAGACGCCGAACTGTCGGGGACGAAAATCCGCCAGGCCTAAATCAGTGCCGCTGCCAATGGTTAATGGATCAGGCGCGAGCGTCGCTAATCCGGTCAGGTTAAACACGACATTTTGAGGCTCATCGGTCGCCACGCGGTCGCCCGGCTTATCGAGGACAAGCTCTCCAAAATACTTCCGATAATTGTTGTAGATCTCAACGGCGGCGAGAAATTCGGAGTAGAAGTTCGCCGAAGCGTATCCGAAGCGCGGACCATTGTATTTGTCGATGATTGTGACAAGGTCCGGCCCGAATTTCCGCTGAGCATGCTTCACGCCGCCCAGGCCATGGTTATAAGCGGTGAGGGCCAGAGGCCAGGAGCCGAGTGCGCTATGGTTTTGCTGCAAGAGCCGGCCAGCGGCGCGCGTGGCTTTTTCCGGATCGAGGCGCTCGTCCACCCCTCCTGACACCCTCAAATGATAGAGCCTTCCGGTTTGTCGAGTGAATTGCCAAACCCCGACCGCGCCTGCCGTCGATCGGACCTCTTCGAAAGACGACTCCACCAGGGGCAGCAACGCGAGCTCTTCGGGAATGCCTTCGCCTTTCAGAATCTCCTGGAACTGGCTGATATAACGGCCGGAGCGAACCACCCCATCCCGGAATCGTTCCTTGACCCCGCGCTGCGTGTGGAGGTTCGTCGAGAGCCGCATGAGAACCGGAACCGAGACGGGAATGCCTTCGTCGTTGATGGCGGTGTAGATCCGTTGGGCTAGCGGTCCTAAGTTCTCGGGGGTTTTCAGCTTGAGGCGAATTTCGTGAAACGCCTCCCGAACCGCGCGCAACTTTGCCTTCAGATCGCGGTCGCTGGCACACTCATAAATCAGGTTGACATAGTTGCCATCATGAATGACGAGATCATCCTTGCCGTACTGGGTAAAGGCCTTTTTCCAGAACTCGACGCGCCGCTCAAGACCTTGAATTGGAAAGTCCGGGTTTTCGGCAGCGAAAGCTGGAGCCGTAAGCGCAAGTAAACAAACGGTTATTCGGAAGAGTCTCATCGTCCTGTCCCTATTCTGCGAAACTCCGTTTTCTGGTCGAACAACGGGCAAAGGGGGGCATTCTAGCACGGGGTCTTACGCGGTCTACATTGTCATCGCCCTCACCAGCGCCTGTGCTGCGATCAGCAAGGGGTCCCAAAGACTGCTGTAGGGCGGCGACTCAAATCACATCAGAGTCCTGAAGCAGAGGGGCGTCCCTGTTGAACGGATATTCGAACAATTGAAAATCGTGGACACGGACCGGCTGTGCTACTACCAAGTTGAAGTGGAAGGCGAAGAATGGCTTTCCCTAATCGACGCCTGAGGGTCCCTCGACAGTGGCTTGATCTTACACGACCTTAATTGATCGGGGGCAGACCGCCCTTGTACAGGAAGCGCTGGATGCGCTGGCCCTGCACCTCGGCGGTATAGATGTTGCCCTTGGAGTCGATAGCGATGTTGTGGAGGTTCTCGAACTCGCCCGGCCCGCGACCGACGCGTCCGAAGTTTCCGACGACTGCCCCGTCGCTGCGGCGGATGACGTGGATCTGCCCATTGGGATCATCGGAGGTGAACCAGTAGGTCTGTCCCTTGTCGGGCCAGAATACGGTCGACCCGGTGACGCCCGGACCGGTCGTGTCACGCAACACCGGATATTTCGCGCACGAAAGTGCCGTCCTTCCGGAACACCTGAATGCGGTTGTTGCCGCGGTCGGAGACGACCACGAGACCGTCATTGGTGATCCTCAAACCGTGCACGGGATTGTTGAACTGCTGCGGCAGCAACTTCGCATCGTAGGTGATCTTCTCGTCCGTGGGCGGCTTGCCATACGCGCCCCAGGTGCGCTTGAAGGCGCCGCTGTCGGCGTCGAACACCGCGACGCGGTGGTTGAAATATCCGTCGGCGACATAGAGCTCGTTGGTCGCCGGGTCGACCACCATGTCGGCGGCTCGGCCCACGCGCGTCTTGTCCAGGCTGTTCGTCTGCGCGGCGGACTTGCCAATCGCCATCAGGAATTTGCCGTCATTGGTGAACTTCAGCACCATGCCGTCGTTCTCTCCATTGCCTCCGATCCAGACATTGCCCTTGTAATCGACGAACATGCCGTGCTCGTTCTGAGGCCAGTCATAGCCTTGCGCGGTCTTGGGTCCGCCCCAGGCTTTGACGACTTCGCCCGTCTGGTTGAATTCGACGACCGAAGGCGCGGTGTAGCAGCAGATCGCCTTGTCGCCGCGTTCGGCGCGCTTGTCGCGATCGTTCACCGTGCGCGGGCGCTGGCTGATCCAAACGTTGTCGTCCTTATCGACGAAGATGCCGCCGATCTGACCGAAGATCCAATTGTTCGGGAGCGGCTTGGGCCAACTCGTGTCGATTTCAAATTTCGGCGCGACGTCCGCAGCAAGAGCGAGCGCGACGAGCGCGAACGCGGCCATGCCTGCAAACGCCAATGTACGAGCAAATTTCATCAACCCCTCCTCCGTTTTGCCGAAATCCAAGACCGGCCGTGTCTCCGCAGGTTACCTTCAATAAGTGCTTGACGTACCAATCGCGCGACTTTCGCCAATCGCTAACAGCCAAGCTCAAATGATCAAGCTTTACCAACTTTACCAATGTAGTCTCCGCTGACCCCCGTAGGATCAGTCGAAGCTTCGAACGCGCTACGTCACTTCATCTCGAACTCGATGAATTCGAGGCGCTGCGTGCCGGTGTTCCTGATCGAACGCGTCTCGCCTGCGTCCTTCCAGATGAAGTCCCCGTCATAGGGCGCCATCCCGCGATCGGCATTGCCGAGAATGACTTCCGCGAGCACGCCTCCATGCACATACACGCGCAAACCCGGCGCGGTTTGGGTAATCTGGCCTGTGGACTGGCCGGGCTCCAAAATCACTCGCCAGGCCCGCAATCGCGCATTGTCCATGATCTGGGTGTAACCGTTCACGCCAGAGCGATCCGAAACTGTGTTTCCGGCAGGTCCGGGCTTCTTGAAGATGAAGGAGATGTTGTGGAACGGCGTCGGACCGACATTGGTCGCCCTGTGCGTGCGCGGTCCATCCTTGGTGACATTGGTAAATGTCGCGCGGCCAGGAGCGCCTTCGCCGCCCGTGCCCGGAGCGCTCACTTCGTTCGAACCGTAATTCTGGTTCGTCTGCGAGGCGGGCATGAGGTTGACCGATACGGAGTCGGCATAATGGATGTGATAGCCGGTGTTGCGCCCGGGCGGGATGTTGACGTTCAGAAGAATGATCCAGTCGTTCTGAAAGACTGGAATGTGGAACGGCGCCTTATCCATGGGCACTGGCTTATCTCCGAGTTGAGCAAGCGCGGGCTGAGCGAGCGTGAAGGTAAGAACGGCGGATGCGAAAACGGCGTGCCTCATGGTGCCTCCCCGGCTTCAACGTCCAAGCGTCAATCCTACAACAAACGGCAGCCTGGACGAAATTACCGTCCGAGGCCGCCGTCGTCGCCAGGGAGGCGAACTCTAAAGGCCGAACAGGAACCATCGCTCTATCCGTTTACCAGTCGACATGATATTCCCTCGCATCGCCATCGATGCACCAGGCTGCGGCGCGTTGCAGCGGTGACGACCGGCAAAAGATCTACACCGCCCGACGCCGAGCAGCAGAATCCTGCATCCAGGCTCGTCGATATTTCCCACCTGAGCACGTATCGGCTGAACCAATCCATGCCAACGACAAGATAAATGAAACCGGCGCGCAGTCGGATGTACGTGATATCGCTTGACCACACTTGATTCGGTCGCGTGATGACAACATCGCGCAGCCGGTACGGATAAATGCGATGACCAGGCGCAGGTTTCGACAGATTTGGCTTCGGATAGATCGCTTCCAGTCCCATCTGCCGTAGTAGTCGCCGGACTCGTTTCGGATGGACGGTATAGCCTTGCTTGCTTACTGCATCCGTCATTTTCACAACCCCGAAGAAAGGCGTCCGCGTGTACTGCTCGTGTAAGAGCCGCATAAGTTTCAGATTTAATGCACTAGTACGCAGACGGATGATGCGCTTTGATTTAGCGTCAGGTTGTCGCGTATCCAGACAGCTAACAGGAGTTGAAGGGCAATTGTTCCGATGATCGTGCCTTAATCGCGCCATCGAGATTTGCGGCGTAGAGAGATCAGCGTTTCCAGAAGGACTGTAAGAAAGCCCCGGTCGCGCCACTCGCGGACTATCGTGCATATCTGATGCCACAGATTCGGCGTGCCGGCCCACTTGTCCGGCTCCGGCTTCAGAACATTGTCGGGCCGATAGCAATCGACCACAACCACGGCTCGGCCGACGGGATTCCTCCGAAGGTAGTAAATAAACCGGCGCGGCAGGGCCCCATGCTCTTCTTTGAAGTACTGGAAAAACTCTCCGTCGTAACACGTTCGTCTCTCCTTAACTGTAGCGGCGGTCTATGAGCGTCGGTCTCTACCAAGATCAACGAGTTGCTGGCGGTCACAGACCGCCGCTACAGCCGAAAAACGCCCGCAGTTGGCGTGCTGATATTTGGGCCATAGCGTTTGAATCGCTTATCCTTTTTGAAGGAGTAATAAGGACATGAAGACAGTGAAGGTTTTGTTTTGGTTGAATTTCGCGATTTTGATCAGCTCTCTTGCGGGTGAACAGATAAATGGACAATCACGACGAGGTGCTCCACCATCAGCGGAACGAATAGAGCCTCCTCTACCACTTCGACCACTCCAACCAATTGACGGGGTTATCATGGAAGTGGAAGGACGTTTCACTGTAACTGACCCCAGACCTCTTGCCAGAGCCGCGGAACTACTTGAGAGGAAACTGGGCGTGCCGATTTCGTATGAGGAACCGCTTTGGACTTCTAAAGGTGATATTATGGCTGCTGCGGACTTGCCTCAAAACCGTGAACTCACAATCAAATATCCAAACTGGCGCGGACCACTTGGCCCGAGGAGTAGTACGGTGGATGTCCTGATTCCAACGACGGAGGCGGAACGAAAATCGCTCGGTGCAGCCAGGATCATCCAGTCAGTGCTCGATAATCATCGAGGGCGTCGCAATCCGGGAGAATTTAAGCTCCTTCAACTCAGCGATGGTGCATTCAGTATCGTCTGCGAACGGGTCGAGGATGCGACTGGACGCGTGGTAGAGCACACGTCGCCTCTCGACGTGAGGATTTCCCTTCCCGAACAAGAACGTACGATCTCCCAGACTCTTGATGTTCTCGTACAAGCCATCAATACCACGGGAAGCTGGGGTCTGGAAAGACCGACCATCGGACCACCGGGCTACTTTGACGGAGTCCGCGTCCGGATAGGCGCTAGAAATGAAGCCGCAAGAGATGTGCTTGCAAGAATTGTAAAGATACCTGGCGGCCCTAAGTTCGCATGGGGTATTACGTCACTAGCGGAGCTGCGTAGGGTAGGCGTCGAAGCTATCGTTCCCGGCATTGGAATTCAATTATTGGAACTACATTGGCCGAAACAATGACGCCAAACCGTCCCTCGAAAGCAGCGCGTTGAGGCGAATTAAAGCGGGCGAGTGTTACGTGGAGAGGTGGGAGACGAGCGGCCAGGCTGCGAAACTACACAGCTGAAAGTACTATGCGCCATTTTACGCTCACAAGTCCGTCAGCTGAAGCCCCCGTGACGGAATCAATACAGGTAGCGTGCACGCAAATGTCGCGATTGCCTCCCGAGATTGATCACACAGCAGGTGGCCGGCACATCGGAATGATTGTAGCGTGATAACTCAATGGTCATACGCAATGATTCCGAACTAGTGCCAGGGGCGAAGAATAAGTAACCCGTCCATCGAGGAGTCGGTACTTGAGCGGAGGATTTTCGTACAGGGACGAAACAACGGGCTAGAGGCACACCTCGGCGAAGGCGGACAGCTTGGCCATCACAATTCGGCGATTTCGAGGTGTCGGTTACGCACCTAATCCGGTCTGATAGGTACCTCTGTGACTGACGACGACCACTAATGCGTCATCGCGTACAGTACGTAGTCGCCAAAGTGGAATGATGTTGTCGCATCGTGCATCGACATTCGCCCTTCGTCGAGCCACTCCCAGAATTCGCTGATGTCGTTGTTGTTATTCAGCACCATTTGAAGATCTCCACGGGGATCACGAAGGCCGAAAAACTCCACCGGGCTCTGGCCGGGAAAGATATACGGAGCTTTCATATCGAGTGAGTCGATCTTATAAAACGTATGGAATACGGGATCCGACAAATCCAGGCGGACGAAATCCCGATCCGGATATACCTTCTTCATCTGTATCCGAAAGTTAGCGATGTCGTCTTCCGGTCTGCCTCCCTTATATTGTGAAGAAACGGCGGTACGAAAATCCAGGTTCGCATAAATAAGCAAAGGGATACTTGAATAGTTCCGGGCTGTCGATATCGACGATCTGGAACGACGTCGGGCTGGTCTTAATGTTCGTCACCTCGCCCAGAACGGTGGGAAACGTTTCATCGCTATAGGGGTAATCGTGATGCCACGGCACCTCGTTAACGCGCCATGCGTCGGCCGTCAGATGATATCGGATCCGCGCGTAAAAGAATTCCGAGTTTTGCGGCGGCGCATCGGATGACGTTGTCGAACGAAATATCAACAGACCCAGAAACCCCACGAACGCGAGCAGTAGAGTCCTTCGCATGGCAACCTAAATCATCGCCACTCTTGATGAACGTTTTTGCAGAGTAGCTGGTCTGTCCGGCCGGATTTACTCACAAATCAAAAACTCAGAACTCCCGCTCGGGATTGTGTAAACAAAGACCGGGCGGACTCACATTAATTATGCTGCACTGGCCGGTAAGTCTGACATCCTTATATATAACGGCTTCCTAAAACCCCAGGAACGGAACCCGAGAAAAATGAGCTGCACTACTGCCAGCGGGGATTGCCGTTTACGTCCCGCCGGGGGCGAACGGAGTTCGTTTGGAAACACGATATTCGGTTGGGCTGTAAGGCTTTACGTCATGCCGCAGGCCAGGACCAGCCAATCGATCAACGCGCGCTCGCCGGGCACCTCTGGCACGCGCCAGGTCCAATCATCGAATTCCGGAAAGAACTCAGCCAACACTTTCTGGAAAAATGACCTTCTGCCAGCGCCTACCTGATCTCGAATTCCCGGAACATGAACTGATAAAACGGGTCACTGATGTACAGCTTGACCCAGTTTAGACCGACGACGCATTGCTTGAACTGCTGGGAAAGCTTGCGGTATAGCACCGTCCCAGGAGACGACGAATCCATCTCGGCAACGATGGTGTAGGACCGGCGCCCCGTCTCCGCGTAGTACTCCGGGCTCACCGTGCGATGGCCATAGATGAGGCTTTCTGGGAATAACCCGAGGTTGAACAGCGTTAGATCACCGAGGTGCTTGTAGTAATCTCGCCGAAGCGATGGCGGCACCGTCGAACTGGCTTGCGCCAGCATGCTGAAAAGATATTCCTCTCGGCGGCCGGACTCTTTTTTGATTCGACACATGTTTTCTGTGTGCACGAATTCGGTGAGGAGATTTGTGATGTATTGGATCGTGTCCGGATCGTGGAGATTCAGTTGGCCCATCCCTCGCTCAGTCAATTGATGAAAGAGAGTTCGAATCGGATGGTTCGCTGGAATATCGTGACGTGTTTCTTCAATCATGCGGAATTTCTCTGTCGGTGCCGCCAACACGCTTTCGGAGCGCTGCGCCATGATCTGCGGAATCCGGGCTGAACACAGCAAAGCCACTACACAGAATTTCGGCTGGAGAGTGGACAGGGAAGGTGAGAGGCAGTGTAGCTGAAGCTCGCATCCTGTTCGCCAGTTCAAAAGTTTCCCCGCATCCCGCGGGCAGGGCGGCTCTAAGCCGCCAGCCATCAATGGCGTTTGATAAGCCCCATTTTCTGTCTGTATGATCGTTTGTCAAGATCGGCGATCACGGCGATCTTGCCTGATGATTGTGGCGCGCCTGAGTTCGCTCGGCACAAAAAGAAAAGTCCTCAAACCCAACGGGTCGAGGACTTCGTTGTCAAAACCCAACACATCGTTGTGCCGGTTGATTGTGCCGACGCCGATCTGTGCCAGCGGACTACTTGCTGACTCGCGTTGAAGATGCCTTGCCCGAGATGCGGGAAGATCGCGGAGAGATTGAGGCCACAATCAAGCACGAATTGCCGGCACTCATTGAGTGCACCGACGTTCGTGGAGACTTCCATGCTCACACGAATTATTCCGATGGGCGGTCGACGGGTTGAGCGGGGCTTGCCTACTCGCCTTCGACGGGTTTCCGGGTTTTGTCCGGGTTGAAGCGAGTCATTTGCCGCGCAATCGTGGCTGTGTTTGGGCCGAGATCCTTCTGGTAAACGATGCCCTTGTGATTGACGATGAATGTTTTCACGCCAGAGACGGCATATTCATCGGGAAAGGCCACGAGCGCGAAACCGCCAATCATTTTCCCTTTAACCACATAATCCATCGCGCCGCCCGGCGCGTCAGGTCCTTGTGCTTTGAGGATGCGGAAATAGTAGCCGTCATCCGGGACGGGTTTCCAGCTCTGGGCGAGCGTGGCGGCGGCATCGGCAAATGCTTTGGGAACGAGACCTTCGATATAGAGTCCGTTGCCGGGCCCAGGACCAGTATCGTCCTGGCATCCTCGGCGGATCCGTATAGCTCGACGAAGGTCGGAGCACCCGCGATTGGCAACTGCGCATCACCGACGATTACATTGACTGCGAGAGCGAGGCTCAAGTAGGTGAAACTCTGCGATTCGTCCGGCGGTTGCAAATCGGATAGGTGCGGCGAAACAGGGAGTTCAAGCGGCACGCGGCCACTATTCAAAACGCGGAACTCGACTTCAATCGGCTGCACTGGATCGATGCGGTCCGGAACGACGGACAGGATCTGAACCGTGAGCGCGCGCGGGGCCCTAGAATCGGGCGCACCATCGGCGACGCTGCCCCCACCCCCAACCAGAACTGACACACGGCACTCCAGCTTTGCAGTCTGACGGCGGGGCCGGAGGATGTCGCAGGCTGGTCCGCCGTCGAACACCAGTAAGGTCGATGTACCGCACTTCGTGTGCCTGGAGTATTGCCGGCACCAGAAGCTGCGCCAACAGCAGTGCAAAGCCCGATGGCCATACGAAAATTATAGTCCACAGATCTCTTTGAACCGTTCTACGGCGGCGGAAGTTATTAGCTGAGTTCCGAGCCGCTGCGAGTACGGCCCAGCTACGGCGAAGAATCCGTCCTTAAGCCAATGCCAATCTGGTGGAAACCAGGAAATCGCGCATCGGAGAAGTGGTGGAAAATGCCCGCATCCTGGATCTCCCGTTGAATGGACGCTCTTCGAGCTGAAGATCGACGGCTTCCGTTCGCTCAAAATGACCCTCACGACTGCCAGCGGACTACTGCCAGCGGAGACTGCCGTTTACGTCCAGCGGGAGCCGAACGGAGTTGGTTTGGAAATGGGATATCGCGATGGGCTGTAAGGCTTTACGCCTCAAAGCAGAACACGCGGAACCAAATCGATTACTGCCAGCTTGGGAAGTCGGATGTCGATTGAAAATAAAGAACAATCGCGTCTATTAGCATCCTCTTCTGAATCAGAGAAATCGCCATTTTTCACGGTATGGCCGCGCATCATCTCTTAATGCGGTAATTTTGCGGTAACAAATTCTTCCCTGCTTTGCTTGCCCCAACTTCCATTCCAGACTCTGACGGAGGCACAGCGGGCGATGAGTGCGACGACGTTCATGAGCGTCTCTAGTCTGATGCTCGATTTTCAAACACATGGGACGGCAGAAGGGTTTTTGTGCCACCGAATTTCTCAGGGTCCCGGCGTCTCGTCTTCCCCCTCCGCCGTCCGGCCAGGAGTAATTCCCATCACAACGCCTGAACAGACCCAGTCAGCCCGCCCTTTCTCGGCCCGCCCCAGCCGTTCGGGAGAAGGCCTCTCAGCATCCGAGTTCATTTATCTTCAAGACGCGTAAACGTGTAGCGTGTGTCCTCGATTGCTTTGTCAGGTTCCAGTTGGCTATAGACCATCCTTCGGGTGATCTCCTTCGCATCGAAGTACACGAGAATGAATGCGCTGTTGGACGCATCAGCTTCAGTGATGCGAAGCGCGAATTTACCATTCTGGAATTCCAGCGAGGCTTCGTGTGGATCGAATACATCGAGGAATACAGACCGAGGCACAAAGAGATTCTTACCATTCACCGCAATCTCCATTTTCGAAATGATGGTGACTTCCTTTGCGCCTGGAATAAATTCGGAGGGAAACAAAACATGCGAGGAGTTAATGCGCGTCGCCCGAATTGTAACTTTCACCTGCGCCCGGTTCAGTCTTGCAGTGACAGTATTCGTCCCCGTCGGAGATATCGAGGTTCTCTCCTGTCCTTCAACCGGGTACACGACAAAGAGGCATCCTAATACAAGTTGAATTAAGAAATGTCGATATACGTTCATTGCGGTGCCTCAATAGACAATCAGCATTTTATCGTTGCTCTTAGCAATAAGATTTCGAATTTGCAAGGGTAATACGATACAACCGTTCGAAGATGTCCGGGTATCCATATTGCCGCCGTGGATCAAGAATCCGTTGCGGTTGAACATCCAGTTCTTCGCCGCTGGTCTTCATTCTGGTTTCGATAGTGGCGTATCGGCTCCGACCGCGATAACGGCCCCTAATGACTCTGCCGACCCTTGAATCGTAACGGACGCACTGAAATTCCGATTAAAAACTCAAGCTGATTCGGCGAGAACAGGATCGTATCGTCTTGAACGGCGGTATTAGAACGCCGCATATCCCAATTGACCCAATGCCCATAGCGGAGTTCTGGATGGATTGATAAAAATAACACGCGTCCGTCAATGCCACCCGTGATGTAGAGGGCCATCGGGTTCGTAGTCGAATAGGGCTTGAATGGAGTCGTCGAAGTCGTTGTGACCGTATTGAATGAAGGATTCGGATTGGAAGGACTCGGATACACTACCGCTGTCGTTATTGTTCGTGTTGTTCCGCGAAATGCCGAGGCGACACTGATTCCACCACCGCCAAAGGGTCGCACAGTTCCTTTGCCCGCGAGATAAGTAACAAGAAGCGGAGACTGCCAAACGTGCCCGTCAGTTGTTGAAGTGTATTTATATCCCGATGCAGGGAACGGAGTACCTGATTGGTCGTGGAATCGAAAACGGCTACGGACCGCCTCGAATTGTACTTTCCAACGATCATTAAAGAGGATTCCAACTGTCGGCCCAAACGTGAACGGTTGTTTCTCGGCCGAGTACAAATCAGGGAAATAGTGATTGTTAGGAACCTCGACAGGCTGGTGGCGCGCCCGGTCGCCGGTCAGCACGGTTCTGAGCAGCGAACTGCGCAAGGAAGGCCGCGAGAATTAAGGTTGGGATTGTCATTACTGCTCCTCCCACAACCAGCATACCGCCGCCGACGGCTGGCAACTTCTGAATAAAGTGAACAATATATCTAAGCTCAATATCTGCTGCGCTTTACTCGTTCACCGGCTCAGGAACTACGCTGAACAATGTGAACGAAACTGGCCGACTCCAGTTGGATTGTTCACGTTGTTCAGCAGTGTTCACGAGGCGATGAACGAATATGTGGTTGAGCGGGATGGGTTTGATGGCGTTGTTCATGTTGTTCATCGTCCCGACAGGGCGGATACCCTGGTCCTCATCAGGTGCGACCCCGCTCACATTCTCGCGGGAGCTTTCCTAACCTTCCATACGAAGGTGATCGCGAATGCAAATATTCCAACGATCCACGACTGCCACAATGGGAAGTCATAAAAGCCGCCCCAGCCTAGTTCATGGTAGTTGTCTGGAAAAAGCGATCCGCTGATGTCTGGAAAGAGCCAGATTACGGATATGCTAATCAGATTGAAGAGGAACATCGAAAACAGGAAGGCGGCAGCGCCGACCAGAATGCTCTTCACATAAATCATAATCATCACAATTCTTCGGATTATTATCCCAAACACTGTTGAACGCGAGCTAATGCTAATCCTCACTCGGCTCGACAACAGCAACCCTGCCAGCAGCTCAGCGCGGCTTAAATTCCGGTGGCCATTTCGACGAGAGGGGGACAATGGCGCGGCCATTCATAAGGACCACCACGGTCATCGTGGTGTAGATTCCGCCATCCGGCCTCGCAGGAGGTGGCGCAAACTCGACCACATAAATCCACGCGTCAGGGAACAGAATTGGTTGCAGCTTCACAGATGCAAGCCGCCATTTGTCCGCATCTTTCATAAGCTGCGACAACAGGATGTGCGCTGATTGGATCGCGGCGCGTGGTGAAAGAGGCGGGTTGTCGTAAGTGTCCAACCAACGCGGACTGCTCTCAATGTCCTGATGAGTTACGACGAAGTCCCAGCGTGTCCGGCAACATAGCTAGAAAAGTTTCCGGCAACGTCGCTGGTCGCCTGCGTGGCGAGTGTTGGGGCGAGAGCGATGATGGAAAGCATTTCCGATTTCTCCGAGCGATAGCGTTATTGAGTAGTATGACATCCGAGCGGAATGGCTCAGAGCGTCATCTGCCATGAGTAAAATGAATCGGGCCTCACTTCGTACTGTCCTTGATGAAGTCTTCAACAATCTTGCGCGCGTTGCGCACGTCGCCAGCGGCGACGAGCACCTTTATGCCGCCAGGGACGGCATAAGGGACCATTCTGCCTAAAAATTCATCCTTCAAGATGGCCCGGATGCCTTTGCCTTCCAATAAGGATTTGAGCAGATCCGCTTGGAAGGAAGCGCCAGAGTAAATAACAGCGAAGTCGTCGGTTGGCATTTTGTGTGATTAGACTGGACGCTTCCAGGGACGCTGGCCTGTACGAGCGATGGCGCTGCAAGCAACCGAGGGCCGCGCTTCCCATTGGCCCGCCGACGACTTCTCGAATATCTTCCAAAGCATGTGTCCGCAGAGGCCGCCGCAATATGTTGAGATTGCTGTTAACGCGAGCGTGTGCGATTGGTTGAAATACACATCACCAAGCCAAAACAATTCCTGGGCTTTGCGCAAAAGTTCTTTGGGATTCGGATCTGGAATACGCAAATAGCCAGAATGAATCGCGACATACTCGCCCACATCATCGGCATTCAACAACTCGTATGGCTTCGTGATGTTCAAAGCCCGCTCCAACTTCGCGGGCTTATCTTTACGCCGGTGGTACTCGTCCAAAATCTCCTGATAAGCAGCCTCATATTGTATCGGCACTCTTACGCAGGGCTCAGCCGGAACGACGGGGCGAGTCATCTCCGCAATCAAATACACGTCATCAGTGCTTGGGCCGTGGCTCGTGGCCGGATTCGTCATCATTAGTCGAACAGTTGGACGCAGGAATGCGGGACACATCATTTTCATGGATCGCGACGAGTTTCTCGATCACGCAGCGAGAATTCTCTTGGACCTGAAGATTGATACGACCGAATTGAAGACTGAGGACGACATTCCATTCTGATGGAATCTTGACTTCGAAGTACTTCGTCGTAGGTTGCTAATTATCACAGCGTTGATATCGGCGTTTCCTAATTACAGTTACGTATTGTTCAGCGCATCCACTCTTGAGGCTTCGCCTTCTCTTGAGGCTGCGCGCTATCGCGCTTGCGCTTCGCACCCTCCTGTGCGAGGAAAAGAGTGCCAAAAATTGACACGAAGTTGATCGCAGATTGTCAGCTTTTTGGAGAAACGGCGGCAGCTTTGATCCTAACCCGCTGAATTCGTTGTGCCGATCGGTTTGGTACCACTGTTGCAGCATTAAAGGCAATTCGTATAGTTCGATTTCCCTTTCAGAACCCCGCAGGAGCTCCCGGGAGGGAGCTCCTCTCCTCCCCGCAAAAAATGACAAATGACCATTGATTATTGATCATTGACCATTGATAAATTTTTGTCGGAAAAACCGATCAAGTGGAATCCTGCTTTGCGCCGGGCGAAGTTGCGCGCATCCGGTCAAAATCACCATAGGCTAAATCTTGGTGCAATTGTCTCTGGCTCGTCTGATTGATAGAACCATCCTACCACGCGACGATCACGTGAGGTTTCAGTGCACCCGCTCGAATTTACGGACGGAGGAGGAAAGCAGTGAGGGATGAATTGCCCCAAGACTTTCTCATAACGCGGAATGATGAACTGATTTGCATTGAGGACGTGGAGAAAATGTTCCAGTGCTGAGTACTGGTTTTCGGAATTACGCTAACGTATGGGGGCGGAAGCCTCAAAAGTGGATGCGCCGGAGCGAAGCGAAGGCGCACACGGTAGCCAAACTGACCACCCCGTCCGCTCCCTTAAAGGAGGCTTCGCGATATTTTATTGAGGTCGCGTCCACCCCTCCTCTGCGAGGAGGGGAATATATCTCACCGTAATTGCGAAACGCTGTACTTAGCATCCGGTAGTTTCGGTCGCGCCCGATCTTGGATTTTCCGGCCAGATCCTCTAACCGGACTTTGGCCTGGTACTCGATCCGCTTTTCGTCATCAGGTTGCGAAGCTGACGGATTCTTTCACGGCGGTGGATCTGCTCTTTCCGTTGTCTTCCAGACCGTGCCTTGTCACCATTTCTTCTCGACATGTTAATTCCTCAAAGTGCCGCCTTTCCCCTTCTTTCCCCGGCGGCTTTTCGTCCAATGCCTATTATCGGCCATCGATCCCGCTGAAATCCGCATTGAAATTGCAGGTTGAGCGAGCGAAGGCTACCAGTCGAGAGCCGATTACTCTTCACGAGTGCGCTCGAGCGGCCTCGCGCCCGGCGATGCGGCCGAAAACAGTGACTCTGGGAAGACCGTGAAGCGCAAATCCGCCGGCAGTTTCTCCTGCTGCGTACAGGCCAGGAATGACCTGGCCGTGAGTGTCGAGGACCTGGCACTTCGTATTTATTTTTAACCCGGTGAGAGTGTCGTGAAGTATCGGTGTGGACCAGGCCGCATAGAACGGAGGTTTCTGAATTTTATACATGGGTGCAGGTTTTGAAAAATCCGGATCCTTCCCCATGTCCACATAGGAGTTGTACTTGACCACGGTTTGTTCTAACGCGTGACCAGGCATTTGAACCCTCTGATATGGATTTTTGATTTTGCCGGCCAATTCTGAAAGCGTATCTGCAACGAAAAACCAGCCGTTCAGATCGACGTTTGGCGGATTCGGATCCCATTGTTCGCGCATCACGGCATCGGAATCAAAGATCGCCCAGATGGGGCCTCCGCCATTCGCCTTCCCGTCTTTGCCCAGATTTCCATTAGTTCCCAGGGCAGCATGGCGAAAGGCGTACGACTCGTCCATTTCATTCCAGAATCTTTGGCCTACCTGATTCACAAGGATCACGTCCTGAAAGCTTCGCACGGTAAGCCCAGAGGCTCCTGCCAGCGGGAACATCGGACTCCTGGGATTCCATTTCAGATTGATATAACCGTATCGGCATCCAATATGTCTGGTCTTCATCACCGCGCGCCCGCCGTCGTTCTGCTGGTTCGCCGTGGCCCACAGCGCGGCTCCAACGCCCATCGCCAGCATCTCACCGTCGCCGGTTTGTCTGCTCCACGGCTCGCCGGCTACCTGATATTCTTCTGTCAATCTTGGATCGAACATCCTGCGAAACTCGACATTGCTCGTATGACCGCCCGTGCACAGAATGAGTCCCCTCCTCGCCTGGATGTTCACATCTTTGTTGTCCACCTTTGCCGTGATTCCCAGAACTCTTCCCGAACTTGGGTTTTCACGAATGATCTTGGTCATTTTGTGCTTCAAGAAGAATTGTGCGCCCTTTGCCCTGGCACTTTTTTCAAGAGCTCGAACGAGTCCCGAGCCCGGAGATCCGTTGATCGTTTCACTCAAATCATTCGAGTACACCTTAGTGACGACCATTCTGGGAACGGTGCCGCCATTGAATAGAACCGGTTTCGTGTCGTTGAACTGGACGCCGTTCTCCACGAGGAATTCGAAGGTCGCGACATTCTCGTCCGCCCAGACACGAACAAGATCTCTATCGGACCATCTCATCTGAGGGTTCGCATGATTCGTGTGGTCGAGATAAACCTGGTCCGCCGAGTCCTCGATTCCGTATTTCTTTTGGACGCTAGTGCCGCCGCCCAGGGGTACATTCCCTCCACTCAGAATCGCGTGCCCGCCGATATCATGATTCTCTTCGACAACGATTACGGAGGCCCCTTGTTCCCGCGCGATGATGGCGGCCGGCAGGCCCGAAGCTCCGGCGCCCACGATGACGACATCCGCTGTATGGTCCCATCGAATCCGGCTCTGCGGTGCTGCACTGGTTTCGGATACGCCCGCACCAGTCAGAGCCGTCACCCCAACACCAAGCGCGGCACTGTCCTTAATGAATTTTCTGCGGCTAACGTTGAAGTTTTTCGGTTTCTTGCTCATGTTCTTTTTTCCTCGCTACAAATAAAAACCTAAGTGATACGACTCTCACCAGCGGAGCTTCCGGTCAGATTTCTGCCACCGGAAGGGCAACCGACTCGCAACCGCACCGGGCTCAGCGATGCGGCTCGTACCCTGCTTCTTTCCAGATCGCTTCGGCTTCGGGTGAGGCGAGGTATTGGAGGAGCGCTTTGGCAGCCGTGGGGTCGCTTGCGTGAGTGGAGATGAATCCCACAACCGGAACGGGCGAAGAAATCTCCCGCGGCAGAACGCCGACGATGTCGTATTTGTCCTTTTCGGGAAGCATGTCGCTGAGCATGAGCATGCCGATATCAATATCTCCATTTTCCAGCCGCTTGGAAGTTTTGATGACGTTGTTACTGGCGGCGGGAGAGATGCCTTGAGCTCCGGGGCCGAGTTCGACCTGACTCTTCGCGGCGACCTGGTCGGCAATGCCGAGCTTATTCAGCGCTTCCAAAGGTCCCTGCCCGGCGACCGTGAAGTCGGGGTCCTCATATCCGATGCTCCTTGCCGCCAGGAGCGCTTTCTTGACCGCAGCAGGCGTGGAGATGTCGGGCTTGGGCCGGCCCTTTGGGACACCCACAGCCGTCAGAATGCTGGCAACCAGCGTGGCGCTGCCGGGAACGATGGCGCCTGAGGAAATGGCTCCAGGGAACGGCGCGATGATGAGCGACACGTCGAGCGCCTGGCCCTTGGCAACCATTCTTCTGGTCTCCACACCATTGCCGTAAGTCACTTTTACTTTCTGCCCGGTTTTCGCCTCGAAGTTCGCGACAATCTTCTGCGTGGGCACACGCATGGGACCCACTGCCAGCAGCGTAATCTCACCCTGAGCGCCTGCACCTGCCCAACTGCCAAACACCAGCGCAATAACGAAAATCGCTGAAGAAACATTCTTCGTGTTGTTCATGGATGGCTCCCAGGCGGTCAATTTCTTGAGGCTGCGCGCTGCCGCGCTTGCGCTTCGCGTTCTTGAGGCTGCGCGCTGCCGCGCTTGCGCTTCGCGGACCGCCCGTACAGCGCGCTCTATGAGCGCCCAAAATCTTCCAGCGCATTCACTGAGTGCGTCTATAGTGTTCCGTTGTGGTTCGCGGCGCGACTTTCATCGTTTTCATCTTCTTGATGTACTCGGGGTACAAGGTTTCCGTGCCGCCCAACGCGGCCTCGGGAGGTATCCCGTATTCCGTCGGGAAGTCGGTAAGAATGTCGTTCTTGCCGGGTAGAAAACTTGGCACTTTACCTGCCGGAATAATGGTTCCGTCCGGAGTGATTTCACAAGGAAATGGAGGGATCACCTGGTTGGGATCATACACCCAGCTGGATTCTCGAATATAAGGTTCAGTCAAATAGGCTGGATCATTAATGATGAAAATGATCGTCAGAATATTGCCGTACCGATGAACTCGAGTCGTCACTGTCGCCTTATCGCTCTTGGGAGCTCCGGTGCGGGTCAAATACGCCTCCTTGAGATGATCGGTCGTATATACCAACGTGTTGCGTTCCCAGTGACCGGTCGAAAATCCGGACCATTTGTGAGGGGCGTTCGCCGATGGGTGCGGGCGGCGATCCAGGTAAATCACCTGTTCAGGTTCCTGCCAGGCCACGTGGAGGCGTAACCCAACGGGCTGGCGTGTTTCGTTGTCCAGCTCCGTCGTAATACGTAGCTGCGAAACCGACACACGTAGCCCAACGTCGATGGGGTGCGGCCTGCACAAATTTTCCGGCAGATCGAGTTGTTCCGGATGCCAACTTTCGGCTCTCAGGCGCCCCGCTTCATTGAGCGGGATCCCCGTGTAGTCGCCGACATCCATGTGGTCGTTATAAACCCTGGGTGACCACTCGCCGGTCAGATCAAGCTGGGCCCGCGCCGGCCGGCTCGGTATAAGCATCAGGAAGAGCATCAGAAACCAAACGTGGTTTGTTTTCCCGTGGATTGTTATGAATTTCACGCGTTCATCCTCCCCACTGTAGGGGCGGTCTATGACCGCCCGCGTTACCTCGCCTGTGACATCGTCGGGCGGTCATAGACCGCCGCTACAGCCGCATTGCAATGAATAGTTCCCATCATCGGGCTTCGTTGGCGCTACATGGCGTGGGATCCCACCCGGTAGCGTCCGGAATTTTCTTGAAATGCGCATGCATGATAAGCGGTTCGATGAGGTATTGAGGATCGGTTACGACCGTCGTCACCGCCAGCCACGTGTTGCGAGTATATGGATCCGAAAACTTGTCGAAGTATTCTTCCACGATTGCGTTGCCGCTGTACGGAACGCCGTTCTTCTGCAGATATCCTGGACGCATGTGCGTGGTAACCACCTTGAGAAAATCTGCGTCCTTCCGCTGTGCTTCTCCTACTACCAGCCTGCCCGCCGGGTCCTGCACAGGACCGCCCTGGCCGTCACGCCGGTCCCTGGGATCGCTTCCACCCCACTGAGCTACCGAGTATCCTTGCCACGAAGGCGCTTCATTCGGTGGCGGTGATCCACCAAAATGAAAGAGGCGTGTCTGGGTCCCGGAATCCGTATCCATACGCAACGTGTTGTCGTCCTGCCAATAAACGTGCAGCCGCCCCGGGACCTGCAGGATGGCGGCAGCACCATACGACCTGCATGCCTCACCACTCGCTTGATCTTTGGCTGGATCCCAGGCATTTGCGACTTTACGGCCTTCGGGGTTGAGCGGAACCATAATGTAATCGCCTTTGTCCGGCACAATCATGCGGAAACGCCACTTTTCGGTGACCTCCGATACCCAATATCCCGTGTAATCGTCCGTGGCCGCGGCGCGCGCCATTGTTGGGGCTGCACCCTGGGCATTGGCGGGCCGTTGCGCAGCGAGACTAGCCGGAAGCAGCAGCGATAGCGCTGCTGCCGGCAGGAGTATTCGAGTTGCTCGTAGGCGTATCATCATCGCTCTGGTCATTGCAGCGCGTTGGCTGGGCCTTGCCACTTGAAGCCGTCTGATGGTCTCTCGACGACAAGAAGCAGTAATCTGTGGTCCTCCTCAATGCGCCCAGGGTACCCGGTCACGATGACGTGATCCCCAGGCCGGAGACTATTTGTCGTCACGCCTTGTTCAGCCAGCGTCGCAGCAGCAGCACCTTCGATGACCCACATCTGCATTTCGCCTTTCTCATCGGGCGCCTGCACCTTCATAAACGAGTGCGGATTGCGCCAAATAAACTCCTTCAACGTCCCTTCGATCTTTACGGACTTACCGTGGATGTAAGTTGCCGCGGCCGAATGGTGCCCGAAGGTCGCGCCGGCGGCCAACGTGATAAGGGTGAGAGCACTCAGTAAGAATAAGATTAGCAATCTATATTTCATAACCACGCTCCTGTACTTTACTGTAGGGGCGGGGAGGGGGGCGCACACCTGAACTCCCAATTAAATCGGGAGTTCAGGTGTGCGCCCCCTCCCCCTCATCGCCCATGTCATTTCCGAGTCGAGCTGAGACTTTTGTAGGCT
>Ga0209157_1000902_pt1 | contig 25088 bp, 27 predicted proteins | sample GraSoiAngelo_135_FD_185892 | JGI IMG/M metagenome (GOLD analysis project Ga0209157, IMG submission 185892) | Grasslands soil microbial communities from the Angelo Coastal Reserve, California, USA - 14_0929_05_40cm (SPAdes) (version 2) | ecosystem: Environmental > Terrestrial > Soil > Grasslands ...
GGTGCCGGAGCTGGGCGAGCCGCTGGTCCGTCTGGTCGTCGACACTCAGCTCGACGGCTGGCTCGACGCGAGCCGGCCCGACGGGGCCGACATCTACCTGCCCGCATACAGCACGCGCTGACGATTGGCTCCGGCCACCGTCACCAGGGTCGTCGCCCCTAACCCTGGCCCCTACACGGGGCCGGGCACGAACACCTGGATCGTCGACGCGGGGCCGGTCGTGGTCGTGATCGATCCGGGGCCTGACGACGACGCGCACCTGGCGGCCCTCAACAGGCGCCTGGTGGGGAAGGCCGTGGGAGCTGTCCTGGTGACCCACTCGCACCCAGACCACCTTCCACTGGCGGAGCGTTTCGCCGGGCCGCACCACGCGTCGGTGCGCAGGTATCCCGAGCTCAGCGACGGCGACATCGTCCGCGCCGGCAACCTCAACCTCACCGCGCTGCATACGCCGGGGCACAGCGCCGACCACCTCTGCTTCCTGCTCGCGGACGACGGCGCGGTGTTCACGGGCGATCTGATCCTCGGCCGGGGCAGCTCGATGGTCACCTATCCCGAGGGCGACGTCGCCGCCTACCTGCGCTCGCTCGAGCGACTCGCGGCGCTGCGACCGCGCATGCTGTTTCCCGGCCACTGGGACCCGGTCCGCGACGCGATGGCGAAGATCGAGGAGTACCGCGCTCATCGCCTGGAGCGCGAGGCCCAGGTGCTGGCCGAGGTGCGGCGCGGTGCGGGCAGCGCGGCCCAGCTGACGCGCCGCGTGTACGGCGACCTGGAGCAGAAGTTGATGGTCGCGGCGGAGATGACGATGCGCGCGCACCTGCGCAAGCTGGTCGACGATGGACTCGTGCGTGAGGCGGGGGAGGTGTACGAACCCGTCGGTAGAGTAGGTCCGTGACCACCACCCCGATCCTTTCCCTCTCCGCGGCCGAGCTCGAGGGCTGGCTCGCCGAGCACGACGCGCCGAGCTACCGCCGAAGACAGATCTGGACCTGGCTCGCGCGCGGCGTGACCGACTTCGCGGCCATGCGGGACCTGCCGGGGGCGCTCCGCGACGCGCTCGCGGGCGCCTTCCGTGCGACCTCGCTCACGCCGATCGCCGTCTCGGAGGCGGATCGGGGCCTCACCACCAAGACGCTGTTCGAGCTCGAGGGTGGGCACTCGGTCGAGGCGGTGGTGATGCGCTACGCCGAGCGCTCGACGCTGTGCATCTCCTCTCAGGCGGGCTGCCCCATCGGCTGTCCCTTCTGCGCCACGGGCAGGTTCCCTTTCGGCCGTAACCTGAACGCACACGAGATCGTCGAGCAGGCCGTCGACGCACAGCGCGTGCTGGCGGCGGAGGGGCGGCGGCTCTCCCACGTCGTGTTCATGGGCATGGGCGAGCCGATGGCCAACTACCGCGCGGTGGTGGAGTCGGTGCGCCGGCTCAGCGACCCGGACCTGCTCGGGATCAGCCCGCGCCGGATCGTGGTCTCGACGAGCGGCCTCATACCGCGCATCGAGCAGCTCGCCGAGGAGAAGATCCCGGTCACGCTTGCGATCTCTCTGCACGCGGCGCGCGACGAGCTGCGCGACGTGCTGGTGCCCATCAACCGCAAGTACCCCGTGCGCGACCTGGTCGACGCGGCCCAGGCGTACGCGGAGAAAAGCGGCCGGCGCGTGAGCTACGAGTGGGTGATGCTCGCGGGCGTCAACGACACCGAGCGCGACGCGCGCGAGCTTGGCGTCCTCTTGAAGAACCGGCTCGCGCACGTCAACCTGATCCCCTTCAACCCGGTCGAAGACACGCCGTACCACGCGCCCGACCGGGCGTCGATTCGCGCCTTCAAGGAGAAGGTCGAGGCGCAGGGCCTGAACGTGACCGTGCGGGACACGCGCGGGCGTGAGGCCGACGCGGCGTGCGGCCAGCTGCACGAGCGCGTCATGCGAACGAAGCTGGCTGTCTGATGCTTTTCGCCGGCACGTCCGGCTTCAGCTACGCGACCTGGAAAGGGAAGTTCTACCCCCCGTCGCTCCCCGGCGCGAAGATGCTCCACCACTACGCCGAACGGCTGAACGGTGTCGAGCTCAACGGCTCCTTCTACCGCACGCCGCCGGAGACCACGCTGCGCAAATGGGCCGACGAAACCCCGCCGTCGTTTCGCTTCTGCATGAAGGCGAACCGCGGCCTGACCTACTCGGCGGAGGCATTCGACAAGGTCGGGCTCGCCCGCATCTTCACCTCCCGCATCGCGGTCCTCGGCGAGAGGTTGGGCCCGGTCCTGCTGCAGTTCCCACCCACGCGCCAGAGGAACGTTGGGCTCCTGGACTCGCTGCTGACCGCGCTCACCCGGCCCGCGGCGACTGAGTTTCGCCACGGGTCGTGGTTCGACGAGGACACCTATCGAGTGCTGCGTGAGCACGGCGCCGCGCTCGTGATCACCGACGAGGCGAAGTGGCCGCGCGCGCCGCTCGTCGAGGTCGGGCCGTTCGCCTACTTCCGTCTACGCCGCGGTTACACCAACAAGTCGCTCGAGCCATGGGTCGGGGAGGTGCGCTCCGCGGTGGCGGCGCACGAGGAGGTGCACGTCTACTTCAAGCACGACTCGGGTTCGCCGGCGCTGGCGCGCCGGCTCTTGCGGCGCGCCGGAACAGAACCGGTACGAGTATGAGCGCGGCAACGACCACCAGCGCCGACGCGAGCTGCGCCTGGCGCAGGCCGAGGAACACGCTCGGGTCGGTGCGCATGAAGCTGAGCAAGAAGCGGCCCGCGGCGTAGATGCCGAAGTAGATCAGCCCGAGCGCCCCGTCCGGCAGGCGCTTCTTGAGCCGCTCGTGGAAGGGCAGGATCGCGGCCAGGATGACCAGGCACAGCACCATCTCGTAGGCGACCTCCGGGTGGACCACCCTACCCGGCTCGCCGAGGGTGTTGGGGTTCACGTACTCGACCCCCCACGGCAGGGTCGTCGGCGTGCCGTGGTGCTCGCCGTTGATGACGTCGCCGATGCGGCCGATGGCGAGCCCGATCATGGTCGCCGGACCGCCCGCGTCGATCATCTTCCAGTAGGAGAACTTCGACCGGCGCGCCCAGATGAACGCGCCGAGCATGGCGCCGAACAGCCCGCCCCACTGGCTGATGCCGCCCTCGGTCAGCGCGAACATGCGCAGGAGCTGGCCGTTCGCGAAGATGCGGAAGTTCTCCCACACGTAGAGGAGACGCGCGCCAATCAGTCCGACGATCACCATCCAGGCCAGGCCGTCGCCCCCGCCGCCCTTGAGCTCGACGCCGTTGCGCTCCAGCAGCCAGAAGCCGAGGCGCGCCGCGGCGATGATGCCGAGGACCGAGAACACGCCGTGCCAGGTGATGAGCAGCGGCCCCAGCCGGACGATGTTCGGGTCGAGGTCGATGACGATCGCGAGCGGCATCACGCCGCCCGCTCGAGCCGAGACAGCGCCTTGTCCTTGGGAAGAAGCGCGAAGGCGTAGTGGATCGGCAGAGCCACCTTCTTGCCCGTGAGGACGTCGCGCAGCGGGTTGTAGAACCTGCCCTTGCTGACGCCTGACTCCAGCACCGCCTTCTCGAGCGCGGACTCGATCGGCTCCGGCTCCCAGGCGACGGGCTTCAACGCGTCGGCCGCGGCTCGGACCCGCAGTGAGGTCTCTTCGTCCAGCGAGGGTGCGGGCGGATCCGTCCAGAGGTAGTCGAGGTAGCCGACCGCGTCCGCCAGCTTGTGCAGCCGCGTCTTCAGCGCGGGAACGGCGCGCCTGATCGTGTCCGCGTCGAGCTGCGAGACGAATGGTTGAACGCGGCGCGCGAGCTCGTCGTCGCTGAGCCGGCGGATGTACTCGCCGTTGATCCAGTTGAGCTTCTCCCAGTCGAAGCGGGCGCCGCCGTGCTGCACCCGGTCGAACGAGAACGACTGCAGCAGCTCGTCGAAGGAAAAGATCTCCTGCTCGGTGCCCGGATTCCAGCCGAGCAGCGCGAGGTAGTTGAGCAGCGCTTCCGGGAGGTAGCCCTGCTCGCGATAGATGGCGAGGTTCAGCTCTGGATGCTTGCGCTTCGACATCTTCGCGCCGTCTCTGGCCAGGATCAGGGGCATGTGGGCGTAGGCCTGTGGGCGTGGGTAGCCCAGCGCGTCGACGAGCATCAGCTGGTAGGGCGTGTTGGAGAGGTGCTCCTCGCCGCGGATCACGTGCGTGATCTCCATCCGCGCGTCATCGACGGGACTCGCGAACTGGTAGGTCGGATAGCCGTCCGACTTGACGATGATGAAGTCGCCGATCAGGTCGGCGTCGAAGCGCATCTCGCCGCGCACCATGTCCGTGAACCTGATCTCTCCGCCCGGAACCTGGAAGCGGACCGCGAACACGGAGCGGCCCTCGGGCGGGTTGGTCAGGCAGCGCCGCGAGTACTTGTAGGCGCGCTTCTCGGCCTGTGCCTGGCGGCGCTCGGCTTCGAGCTCCTCGGGCGTGCAGTAGCAGCGGTAGGCGTGGCCTTCCTTGATCAGCCGCGCCGCCTCTTCCCTGTAGATGTCAACCCGCTCCGACTGGCGGTACGGCGCGTGCGGCCCGCCCTTGTCCGGTCCCTCGTCCCAGTCGAGCGCGAGCCAGCGCAGGCTCTCGTAGATCAGCGCCTCGTACTCCGGGCGGTTGCGCTCCATGTCGGTGTCGTCGATGCGGAGGACGAACGTGCCGGCCGTCTGGCGCGCGAACAGCACGTTGTAGAGCGCGGTGCTGGCGGTGCCCAGGTGCGCGAAGCCAGTGGGGCTGGGCGCGATCCTGACTCGAACCGGGGGGTCTTCGGGCACGGCCATACCATACGGTCGTGCCGGGATTGCTCGTTCTCAACGGCGGCGACGAGTTCAAGCCCGGCAACGAGGAGCAGGACCGCATGCTTGCCCACGCCGCCGGCCGCGGCCCCGCGTTTGTCGTCCCCACCGCGGCGGCGCGGCAAGGGCCGCAGCAGGCGGTCGCCCACGCCACCGCGTGGTTCGAGCGCTTCGACCTCGAGCTGCGCGAGCTTCCGGTCCTGAAGCGAACGGACGCCAACGCCAAAGAGCTCGCCGACCAGGCACGCTCGGGCGGGTTCTTCTACCTCGTCGGCGGCGACCCAGGGCTCGTCGTCCAGGTGCTCGCGGGCACGCGCGTCTGGACGGCGATGTTCCAGGCCTGGCGCGACGGCGCCGCGCTAGCCGGCTCCTCGGCCGGATCGATGGCCCTGTGCAGCCACACCCTCATCCGGGCGGGCTGGCCCGACCGCACCCAGCGCAGGCCGCTGGACGCGCTTGGACTGGTCGCGGACACGGCCGTGCTTCCTCACTACGACACCTTTGGCCACCACTGGGTCGATTCCGCACGCCGCGAGCTGCCGGGCAAGACGCTGCTGGGGCTCGACGAGAGGACCGCGGCGGTGTGGGACGACGGCGAGTGGCAGGCCGCGGGGGCCGGCGCGGTCGTCGTGATCAAGGGCAGGAACGTCGAGCGTTTCACCAGCGGAATGAAGGTGGCCGGGCTGGCGAGTCCCGCCCGTATGCTTCCGACCTGACCGCGTTGCTCGAACCCAAGAAGAAGGCGCAGCTCGTGCACTCGGGTTTTCTCGACCTCGGCCCGCTGCGCGTGCATCACATGCACGGTGGTCGCGGCCCGGCGGTGGTGTTCATCCACGGCCTTGGCTCGTCGGGATACATGGAGTGGCGGCGCAACCTGGAGCCGGCGGCCGCCCGCCATCGCGTCTACGCGCCCGACCTTCCCGGCTATGGCCGCACCGACAAACCGCGCGTCCGCTACACGGTTCCCTACTTCGCCCGCTTCGTCGAGCGTTACATGGACGACCGCGGCCTGCGCTCGGCGGCGCTGGTGGGCGCGTCGCTAGGGGGAAGGGTGGCGCTCGAGGTCGCGCTCGAGCGGCCGCCGCTCGCGCGCAAGCTCGTGCTCGTCAACACCCTCGGCCTCGGCCGGCCGCAGGTGCGGATGGCGCAGATGGCGTACGGCCTCGTCACCGTCCCGCGCGTCGGCGAGGCCGTGATGGGATTCGCGCGCGACGCGCTGACCTGGGCGCCACGGCGGATGATCCGGCGCTTCGCCGCCCGCTACTCCGGCACCACCGTCGACCTCGACGAGGCCCTCGACGACGAGTACCTGTCCGACCTTCGCGACATGTACGCCGCCGACGGCTACCGCAGCGCCTACCTCTCGACGGTGCGCTCGCTCGTCAATCCGCGCGCTCTGTTCGGAGGCCAGCACGATGTGACCCGGCGCCTGAACGAGCTCAAGATCCCGGTCCAGCTCATCTGGGGCGCGGGCGACCCGCTGTTTCCGCTGGCCCACGCGGAGCGGGCGCAGAGCCTGATCGACCGGGCATCCCTGGCCGTCATCGCGGGCGCCGGCCACACGCCCCAGGCCGAGCGTCCAGAGGAGTTCAACCGCGTCCTCCACGACTTCCTCGACTGAGGGCGAGCCGGAGCGGACGCGATACCGGAGCCCTGAGTACAGGGGGCTCGTCGAGGGGCCGCTGGACCCGCTGGTCCACCCGGCGCCGATGGAGCCGCCGCGACTCTATCTCTTCGTCCGCCGGCTGGTCGGGTGGATCGTCACCCACCTGTTTCGCGTGACGGTGACCGGCCTGGAGAACATTCCGCGACCGCCGTACATCATCGCCGCCAACCACCACGCGTGGTTCGACCCGGCGTTCATCATCCCGTTCTTCCCCGAACGTCCTCTCATCTACACGATGGCGAAGAGGGAGACGGTGTTCAACCGCGCGTGGAAGCGGCGGCTCCTGCCGCTGATCGGCGTCTTTCCCATCTCGCCCAACAGGGGCGAGCTCGACGAGCGAGGTCTGCGCACGGTCTACCAGGTGCTCGACCGCGACGGTGTGATGCTGATGTTTCCGGAGGGCCGTTACTCGCGCGGCCGCGCGCTGCGGCCGCTGAAGGACGGCATCGGCTACTTCGCGCTCCAGGCGGGCGTGTCCGTGTGCCCGGTCGCGGTCACCGGCACGGATTCGCCGTGGCCCTTCAGGCGCATCGAGGTATCGATCGCCCCGCCCGTGCGGCCCGACCTTCCAGCCTGGTGGGAGGTGAGCCGGCGGGTGGCGGGGATGGTCGAGCGAGTGCGGGCCGCCATCAACACGGCCCTGACGAGGCGGCGCGCCTAGGGATCTCTGCGCAGGGACCCTAGAATCGTGCGGTTTTGCACCTGGTCATCGGTGCGGGGGAGTTCCTGGGCGGGCACGTGACGCGCGCGCTCGCCCCGGAGGTCCCGGTCATCGAGCTCAACGCGGACGCGGACGAGGAGACGCTCGGCGACGCCATCGGTGGCGTCGAGGTCGTCATCTTCTGCGCCCAGACCGTCTCGCCGGCGCGGCGTTTGCGCTACCGCCGGCAGCCACCAGCGGTGCTGCGGCGAGTGGTGGACGCGGCCGTCAAGGCCAGGGTCCGGCGGCTCGTCCACGTCTCGACGGCGGACGTGTACGGATCGGACCAGTTCGACCGCGTCACCGAGAAGACAGAGCTCAAGCCCGAGCACGCGTACGAGCGCATAAAGCTCTTCGAAGAGGAGTGGCTGCTCGACGCGGCCGGAGACCTCGAGGTCGTGATCATCCGGCCCGCACGCATCTTCGGCCGCGGCGAGGACTGGATCCTGCCGCGCCTTATGGCCGAGGTGGTGCGCGGACGCGTCTGGCTCCCGGGCGGAGGGAGGGCCAAGCAGACCTTTGTGTCGGCCGAGGACGTCGGCCGCGCCTGCCTGGCGGCGTCTGATCGTGGCCGGCCCGGCCACCGCTACCTGGTTGGCGGATTCGACTCCACCTGGCGCGACCTGATCACGTCGTCGGCGCGCGCGGTGGGGTTCGCGGCCGACGTCGCGTCCATTCCTTATGACCTCGCCTACATGCGCGCGCTGGGCGTGCAGACGCTGACACCTCAAGGCGGGGTTCCGTGGCCGGGCGTTTACGCCACCGACGTCCTCGGCAAGCCGCACCACTATGACGACTCGCACTCGCGGCGCCAGCTGACATGGTCGCCGTCGGTCGGCAGCTTCGAGCAGGAGATGCCGGCGATGACCCGCTGGCTGACGGAGCTGCCCGAGGTGGCGGCGGCGCTGGCCGAGCCGGCCCCCGCTACTTCACCGCCAGACAGGTGATGGTCTTGAACACGCCGTCGATCTTCTGGATCTTGTCCACGATCAGGGAACCGATGGAGTTGACGTCGGGAGCCTCGCACACCGCGATGACGTCGTACTCGCCGGTGATGGCGTCGGCGGCCGAGATGCCGGACACGCCCTCCATCTTCTTGGCCACCTCGAGGGCACGCCCAGGCGACGCATTGATGAGGACGTAAGCCTTCATCTAACAACCCCCACTGCTGTGCGCGGACTGGATGAGCTCAGGGTATCGCGTTAACGCGACTTTTTCCGGGTGCGTTTCTCGGCCAGGTGCTGGGCCAGCTTCTTCAGTCCGGGGTTCACTGACACGACCTTCGGCCCGCGCACCTTCTTATCCCTTGCCTTGTTGCGAGCGCTCTCGCGGGGGGCGATCCGGTCGAGCTCGTCGGTCATCCCGGCAGCGCCTGCGCCGTCGGTGCGGCCGCGGCCGGTGGATAGTCGAGGTCGAGCCGCCTGAACGCGAGCGTCCAGTACGTCGAGATCTCAGCCGCGACGAAGCCCTGGACGACCAGGGCGATGGGCACCAGGAGGACGACGCCGAGGATGACCAGCGGCACGATCGCGGCCGAGCTTCCCGTGGCGATGAACGCGCCGAGGATGAAGAACGGAACCGCGACGAGCGCCAGCGCGCAGGCCAGGCCGATGCCGAGCGCGATGCTGACGCCGATCGAGATGAGCCAGACCAGAAGCGAGCGTCCGAGGCGCTTGCGCAGCAGCCGGTGAGCGCGCACGATCGACGGCCGGGCCGCGAGCTGCTCGAGCACAAGCGCACGCGCCCCGAACCGGTCGAGGAAGGAGACGTAGATCGCGTAGGGGATCGCGACCAGGACCAGCGCGAGTCCGAGCAAGACCAGCGGGAGCACGGCCACATAGTTCTTGCTCACCAGCGCGGCGAACACGCCGATGGCAAGGCCGGCGAAGAGGACGATGAGCGGAAGGCTGAGCGCGAGGATGAGCAGTCGCAGGCGGACGATCGCCCACATCGTCGTCCGGCCCGAGCGCCACGCCCAGCCGAGACCGAACGGTCGCTCCGCGTCATGCTCCGCCGCGGCGCGCACCGTGGCGCCCTCGCAGATGGCGCCGAGGATGAAGAGGGCCACGACCAGGATGAGCCAGGCGACGGCGATCAGCACCAGGAGCGCGATATGGTCGGCGATCCACGTCGCGATCTGCTGCTGCACCGCGGCGAAATCGGGTGACGGCGCAGGCCGCCCAGGCGTCGTCGTCCGCGTGGTGCCCTGCGAGTAGTTGAAGCTGAAGCCTCCGCCTTCGCCCGAGAGCAGCCCGATCAGCCAGAGGTATTTGTGGTTCCAGGCGATCCGGAAAGAGCGCGCCACGATATCCCAATACGGCACGGGACTAGAAGTTGGCCAGCACGACGGCGCGCTTGTGCACGCCCGTGCCGAGGAGCGTGTCGCCCTCGCGACACTCGACCTCGAAATAGAGCTTGTTGCCCTTGACCTCGCTGAGGTGGGAGGTGACGACGATGGTGTGCCCGGGCGCGGTCGGCGCCAGGTGGCGGACGTGGATCTCGTAGCCGACCGTGGTGTGGCCTGGCGGCAGTAAGCGTTCGACCGAGCGGTGGCTCGTGATCTCCATCAGCCCCACCATGGCCGGCGTGGAGAACGTGCCCTTGCCCCCGACGTGGCGAGTCAGCAACTCGCCCTCGACCACTCGCTCGAGACGGCCCTCGATGCCGGGACGGATGCCCTCGATCGTGTCCATTCGATAGATTGTCCCCAATGACGCTGCCCTCGGTGCGCAAGGCGATCTTTCCCGCGGCCGGTCTCGGCACGCGCTTTCTGCCCGTGACCAAAGCGCAGCCGAAGGAGATGCTCCCGCTCGTCGACAAGCCGACCATCCAGTACGGCGTCGAGGAGGCCATCGCGAGCGGCATCGAGCAGGTGATCATGGTCACCGGCGGGGGCAAGCGCGCGATCGTCGACCACTTCGACCGCTCGCTCGAGCTGGAGCACTACCTCGAGGAGCGCGGCCGCGGCGACCTCCTGCACATCCTGGGCGAGGTCGATGACCTGAGCAACCGGCTGCTGATCACCTACGTCCAGCAGAAGGAGCCTCGCGGCCTGGGGCACGCGGTCTGGACGGCCCGCCTCCTCGTCGAAGGTGAGCCGTGCGCGGTCTTGCTCGCGGACGACGTGATCCTGAGCGCGGCCCGGCCCGCGCTCAAACAGCTGATCGACGCGCATGGCAAGACGGGGGCGACTGTGCTGGCGGTCAGGCGAGTGCCCCGGAGCGAGGTGAGCCGCTACGGCATCATCGCCACGAGGGGCTCCAAAGGCGGGATCCACGAGGTCACGGACATCGTCGAGAAGCCGCCTGCCGACGACGCGCCTTCGGACCTTGCCGCCCTGGGGCGGTACGTGCTCCTTCCCGGCGTGTTCGACGAGCTCGACCGCGGCGAGCCGGGCGCCGGCAACGAGATCCAGCTGGTGGACGCGATCAAGCGGACGATCGGCCGGCAGCCAGTCGTCGGGGTGGAGTTCGAGGGCGACTACTACGACACCGGCACGGTCCCGGGCTACCTGCGGGCCAACCTGATGCTGGCGATGAAGCGAGAGGGCCTCCGCGAGGACCTCATACCCCTCCTCCGCGAGCTCCTCGAAGCCTCGCCTGAGCCCCGCTAGGGGAACTTCGTTTACGCGCCTATAATCAGTAGTCGCTCAATGAGCCGCATCCCCGCCCGAGTGATTTACCTATGGCTGTTTCAGGACGCAAGAGATTCGACGACGACAAGGTGGTTCGGTATGAGACCGCGGAGAAGGACTTCGAGGTCGAAGTCTCGCGCACGCTCAACAAATGGTGCGTCACCGTCTACCAGCAACCGGACCGCCAGATCCTGGTTCAAGACTTCTTCCCGGAGCGTTGGAAAGCGCTCGCGAGGGCCCAGGACTTCATCCGACTCCTGAACCAGCGCAAGAAGAAGGAAGAGGAAGGGCTCAACTCCAACGACGACGACTATTAGTCGTCGCGTCTGGCGGCCGGACCTGAGCGCTCGACGACGATCTCCAGCCGTCTGTAGAATTTCGCCCTCGTGAACTGGGCGGTGCTGCGGCGAGAGTGGGGTGCGGTCACGTTCGTCCTGACCGTCGTCGCCGGCATGGTCGTCGTGCCGGTGGCTCTCTACTTCGCCAACGTCAGCCCGAGCCCGATCACCACGCCGAACCTCAACACCTCGAGCAGCGCCCGCTCCAGCAGCGTGCACAGTCCGACCCCTTCAGCGTCGCCGTCGCGAAGCGCCTCTCCGTCGCCGAGCGCTTCGCCGACGACATAGCGGGCTACGTCGCCCTGGCGGCCGGATTCACTCCGGCCGCGACACGCTTCGCAGTAATGACCCCCAATCGTCGTCTCGAGTGGTTATTTGGCGTTCAACTTTGCCGGAAGGGGTTAGCGACGCGAATCCGGCGCGAATGTCTCCCATGTCGGATCGCTTCGCGAAGCGCCGTTGAGCGTCGCGACGTAGGGGAAACCTGGCAAGGTTTCCCCTACGAGGAGGCTGTCTCCCACAGCAGACGGTTTCCGTTCGGCTGGACGATGTCCGCGAGCGGAAGCGTGAACCCGGCGACCCGCTTACTTTCGGCGGTCACGCGCATCTCGATCACGTCGGAGAGCCGCAGGTGGGCGATCGCGGCGCAGTCGTGGAGGAACGTGAAGACCACCGGCCGCACGAGGTTCAGCACGTAGTCGGCGATACGGGCGCCGTCGGAGAGCGTCTGCCCCGAGACGGCGACGCTGCGGTCGCGGTACACGAGTATGACGACGCCATCGCCGAGCATCACCGGGTCGGTCCAGGCGTACGACGCGGACTTCGACCCGCTCAGGAGCTGGAGGATGCCGGCCAGCCGCTCCATCGGCGGCGGAGGGCCCTCGAATAGGAGGGGCACGTCGCGCTGCGGCTCGTTGAACTGCTGGGCGCGGTACTGGGCCGTGAAGCCGAGGTCGGATATGCCGGCGAACGGCGCCGGCACTTTGATCGACATCTCGCCAAGATGTGGGGAAGGACGCATGCTGGAACCGGACTCTTCCATGCCGTATTAACGCATGCGTGACCGCCGTCAGTCTCCTACCAACGTATGACCGAGATCGATAAGCCGCTGGACGGGATCAGGGTCCTGGACCTCACGCGGCTGCTGCCAGGCGCCTTCTGCACCCAGCAGCTGGCCGACATGGGCGCGGACGTCATCAAGGTCGAAGAGCCGGAGACCGGCGACTACATGCGCTGGACGCCGCCGCTGGTCGACGGACGGAGCGCGCTGTTCGACGCGTTGAACCGCAACAAGCGCAGCGTCGCCCTGGACCTCAAGACCGACCGCGGCCGGGATGCGCTCCTCCGCCTCGTGGACACGGCGCAAGTGCTGGTCGAGGGCAACCGCCCCGGCGTCATGGAAAGGCTGCGCCTCGGCTGGGACGTGCTGCACGCTCGGAAACCAAGTCTGGTCGTGTGCTCGCTCACCGGCTACGGCCAGGACGGCCCATACGCGCTCCGGGCCGGCCACGACCTCAACTACATGGCGATCGCAGGAGGCCTCGGGTTGAACGGCGAGCGCGAGGGGCCGCCGGTGCCGCTGTCGGTGCAGGTCGCGGACATCGGCGGCGGTGGCGTGCAGGCGGCGGTGGCAATCCTTGGAGCGCTGGTCGCGGTGCAGCGCGGAGGCGAAGGCCGCCGGCTGGACGTGGCGATGACCGACTCCGCTGTCGGTTGGCTGGCACTGGCGTTCGCGGCGAGGGCCGCCGGCGAGCGTGTCGCGCGCGGCGACCAGCGGCTCGGGGGACGCTACCCGTGCTACCGCGTCTACGAATGCAGAGACGGCCGCTACTACAGCGTTGCGGCGCTGGAACCGAAGTTCTGGCGCAACCTCTGCGGGGCGCTGGACAGGCCCGATCTTGTCGAGCAGCAGTACTCGGAGGACCTCGAGACGCAGAAGACGCTCGAGACGATCTTCAAGACGAAGGCCCGAGACGAGTGGGAGGAGGTCCTGGCCTCCCTGGACGCGTGCTGCGAGCCGGTCCTCGACCTCGACGAGGTCGCCTCACATCCGCAGGTGGTGGCGCGCCGGCTGTTCGAACGTGCCCGCGAGGGTCGCGCGCCGGACCTCGGGGAGCACACCGGCGAGCTGCTCAGCGAGGTCGGACTGTAGCCCACACCTCTTCGACCTGGCGGCGTGTCTCGTCGAGAGAGCCGTTGTTGTCGATGACGAAGTCCGCGAGCGGTCGCTTCTCGTCGATCGGCATCTGCGCCGCCAGGACGGCGTCGGCGCGGGCGGCGGAGAGCCCGCGCTCCTCGATCAGTCGCCTGACCTGGATCGCCGGACGCGCGTACACGAGGACTGTGCCGGAGAACAGTCCCTGGAGGCTGTTCTCGAACAGCAGCGGCACGTCCTGGACCACGACCTCCGCGCCGCCCTCTACCGCCTCGGCGGTGCGCTCGGCCATCCACTGGCGCACGAGTGGGTGGACGATCGCGTTGAGCCGCCGCCGCTCCGCCGGGTCGTTGAACACCACCTCGCCGAGCTTCTTCCGGTCGATCTCTCCGTTGCGGACGAACTCCTCGCCGAACTCGCGGACGACGGCTTCAAAGCCGGGTGTGCCGGGCGCGTAGACGGCATGCGTCGCCTCGTCGGCGTCGACGACCGCGGCGCCAAGCTCGCGGAACATCTCGGCCACCGTCGACTTCCCTGACCCGGCGCCGCCCGTCAGCCCAATCAGCTTCAATTGGAAAGGATGGGAGACGAGGAGAAATTCGACGCCGTCGTCGTCGGCGCGGGTCCGGCGGGAACGGCGGCGGCGATCACCATGGCCAAGGCCGGCCTGCAGGTGGCGCTGCTCGAGCGGGGGGCGAAGCCGGGCTCGAAGAACGTCATGGGGGGCATCCTCTACAACCACTACCTCGAGGAGATCGTAGGCGAGGACTGGAAGCAGGCCCCGCTGGAGCGGCCGATCATCGAGGAGCGCCGCTGGCTGATGACGCCCGAGGCCGCGATCGGCATCGACTACAAGAACCTGCGCAACCGCCAGCACCCGCACTCCTACTCGGTGCTGCGCGCGCGGTTCGACGCGTGGTTTGCGGAGCAGGCCGAGAAGGCCGGGGCGATGGTCGTGCCCGAGACGGTGGTCGACCGCCTGATCGTCAAGGACGGACGTGTCGTGGGCGTCGGCACCGGTCGCGGCGACGACCTCTACGCCGAGGTCACGATCGTCTGCGAGGGCATCGGTCTCGGCTCGGGCCTGCTCGAGAGCACGGTCATCGCCGGCCGGCCGCTGCGTCGCAAGCTGCGTGCCGACGAGGTCGCGATGGCGGTCAAGGAGATCATGCAGCTCGACCCGGGGCTGATCGAGGAGCGATTCAACTGCGACCCTGGCGAGGGCTGCACCATCGAGTGCTTCGGCGACTCGACGATGGGTATGTCCGGGTTCATGTTCATCTACACCAACCGCGACACCCTCTCAGTCGGCGGCGGAGCCCTGCTGAGCGAGTTCAACAAGACGCTGCGCACCCCCAACGACCTGATGGAGCACTTCAAGAGCCACCCTGCGATCAAGCCGCTGCTGCGAGGCGCGGAGACGGTCGAGTACCTCGCGCACCTCATCCCCGAAGGCGGCTATCGCGGCATCCCCAAGGTGAGCGGGCCGGGCTACCTGGTGTGCGGCGACGCGGCGATGCTCTCCAACCCCGTGCACCGGGAGGGGTCGAACCTGGCGATGGAGTCAGGACGGCTCGCGGGCGAGACGGTGGTCCACGCCAAGGAGGTGGGTGACTTCTCCGAACGCCGGCTCGCCGAGTACCGGGGCAAGCTCGACCACTCGTGGGTCATGGCCGACATGAAGAAGTACGACAAGGCGGTGCCGCTGCTGGAGCACAACCCGCAGCTGCTGACCAGGTACCCGTCGGTGGCCGACCGCGCGCTCGACGAGTTCTTCCGCGTCGACGGGACGTCGAAGTGGGACAAGCAGGCGAGGATCTTCAAGATGCTGCGCAAGGAGGGTCTGCTCAAGATGGTTTGGGACACGTTCAAGTCCGTGTGGGCGATGAAGTGAAAACCGCGATTCAGCACACCGGGGACGGCGTCGCGTACGAGGACGGGATTACCACGCTGGCTGACGGGCGGGAGATGGCGTGGCGCTGGTGGGGCGAGCCGGAAGGCACACCGCTGCTTCGCATCCAGGGCACACCGGCATCGCGCCTCTACCGCAACCCGGACTCGAGCGTGCAGCAGGCGCTCGGGGTGCGCTACCTGATGATCGACCGGCCCGGATACGGCGGGTCGACGCGCAAGCCCGGCCGCGGGATCGCCGACGTCGCCGACGATCTCGCCGCGGTCGTGAGGGCGCACGGCGTCGAGCGCATCCCGGCGATGGGCACGAGCGGCGGTGGGCCGCACGTCCTTGCCCTGGCCGCACGCCACCCCGACCTGGTCGCCGCGGCCACGGTGGTGGTGGGGGGTACACCGCTGGAGCCGGACGAGGTGAACCAGCTGGTCGGTGTGAACGCCCAGGGCTACGCCGCGGCCGAGAAGGGATGGCAGGAGCTGTTCGACCTGCTCGTGCAGATCCGGGAGCGGCTGCTCGGCGCAGAGGGCATGGCCGGAGTGCTGAAGGACGCGCCGGAGACCGACCGCAAGCTGATGGCCGATCCCGCGTGGCAGCGGATCGAGCGTGAGAACCTGGCCGAGACGTTGAAGCAGGGCGCCGAGGGCTGGACAGACGAGTCGTTCGCGATGCATGGCGATTGGGACTTCGATCCTTCGGTGATCGCGACCTCGGTCGCGTGGTGGCACGGCGACGACGACAAGAACGCGCCGCTGTCGGCCGCCCGGCGCGTGGTCGCGCAGCTGCCGAAGGTCGACTTCCGCATCTGGCACGACGAAGGGCACTTCGCGTCCCTCGTCCACGACCGGGAGATCGTCTCGGAGCTTCTCAGCCGGGCCTGACGGCGATTTCGCTGATAGTCGCGACTAACCAACGGATGCGGGGCTCCAAGACCCGCGATAGTCGCGACTAACGAGGGGTTCCGGGCTCCAAGACCCGCGATAGTCGCGACTAACGAGGGGTTCCGGGCTCCAAGACCCGCGATAGTCGCGACTAACGAGGGGTTAGGCGGGACGCTTGCTCAGCCGGTCACGTTGACGTGGACCGTGTGGTAGCCCTTCGATCCGCTGGGGAAGCTCGGCGATTCCGCTGAGTCCTGGAGCGCGCCCGCCCCGTCGGTCGTCCGCACCTTCAGCGTGTAGGCGCCGTGTGAGCCCGGCGTCCACGTCGCGCGCCAGATGACCCACGTCAGCCGCGAGAGCGGCGCGTCGAACTGGGCCACGCTCCAGTGCGAGCCGCCATCCGTCGAGTACTCGACCTTGCTCACGCCTCGGGTGCCCGCGAAGGCGACTCCGGCGACCTCGATCGTCCCGATCGGCACGATGTCGCCGTCCTCCGGCGTGTCGATGCGCGACATGGTCCGAACCACCGCGTCGTGGTCCCAGCCCTGCTGCTCCCAGTAGCCCTTCACCTCGCCGCCCACCAGGTCGATCTCGTCCAGCCACTTGGGGGCCTTCATCCCGTAGCGCCCGGGGATAAGGACGCGGGCGGGAAACCCGTGGCTCCGCGGCAGCGGCCCGTCGTTCAGCTCGTAGACGACGAGGATCTCAGGCGAGCCCTGGACGACGCTCAGGGGAAGGCTCTCGGTGTAACCGTCGCGCGCCTTGAAGCCGACCCAGCTTGCCTGGGCCTGCGGGCCCGCGGATGCGATCAGGTCCCGCAGCGGCACGCCCTTGAACTTGCCGGTGCTGATCTGGTCGCCACCGACCAGGTTGGAGATGCACGCCATGGTCGTGTACTGCTCGCTGGCGGGCAGGCCCCGGAGGTCGTCGAGCGAGAGCGAAAGCGACTTCTCCACCATCCCCGCCACCTTGAGCCGCCATGACCCGCCGTCGACCTGCGGATCGACGAAGTTCTTGGAGACCACATAGAAGTTTTCGACCGGGGTGACCGCCGGCGACACGCCCCTGCGTCCCGAGCCGGGCGGGAGGAAGATCGCCGCGTACCAGTCCGGCGTCAGGCGAAGGGCCAGAGCGCCCACGCTGACCGCCGCGATCGACAGCGGCAGGGTACTGAGCAGCCGGCGCCGGCCGAGGTCGACGTTGACGTTCGCGGGCTGGTCGCCGTACTGCAGGATCACCGCGTAGATCGCAAAGAGCGCCGCCCAGATCAACGGCGTGGGCAGGCCGTCGTTGAGGCCAAGGAAGCCGGCGCCTCCCAGAGGCAGCAGCACCGCGCACACGACGAGCCACCCGATGGCGGCGAACGCGAACGGAAGGTATGGCGTGGTCCACCGCAGGCTCGCCACCGCGGCCGCGGCGCCGAGGACGCCGAGCCCAAGGACCATGGCGATGATCAACCCGGCCTCCTCGACCACCTTGCCCGCGTGCTGCAGCGTGTCGATGAGGAACCCGAATACGAAGCCCGGCATGAGCGAGAGCAGCGGCTCGTTCAAGAGCGCGGGAAGTGGCCGCAGACCGAGGAAGACCGAGTAGTACATGAGCCCGACCAGGGCCGCCCCGGCGACGCAGCCCCAGCCGAACCCGCTCCACGCCGCCTGCCTTTGCGTCACCGTGAGTGGTTGTACCACCGAAGGCTACCGACTTGATGTAAGGATTCGTCCGCGCTGGTAGCATCCATCAGTCGGCATGGGCGACCCGCTCACCCCAGAAGATCTTTACCGCTTCCGCTGGATCGACCACGTCCGTCTCAGCCCCGACGGCGAGCGCGTCGCCTATCAGGTCGGCTGGGCCGACGCGGCTTCGAGGCAGAACCGGTGTCGCATCGTCGTCCGCCGCTTGCTCGACCCCGAGCACGTCGAGCCCACCGGCGGAGTGCTGCGCGATCACTCGCCCGAATGGTCGCCCGACGGCCAGCGCATCGCGTTCGTCAGCAAGGTCGGCGCGGCCGACCAGCTCTTCGTGATCGACGTCTCGGGTGGGGGCCCGGCCCAGCAGCTCAGCGCGGTCGCCGACGGCATCGGCATGCCCAAGTGGTCGCCCGACGGCAAGCGCGTCGCGTTCCTCGGAGCGGTTCTTGCGGACGCGGGCGCGGTCGTCGACGATCCGAGGCCGCCCGAGGGCCGCGAGCAGCTGCGCCGCGCGCCGGTCGCGCGCGTCGTCCGTCGCCTCGACTACAAGCACGACGGCCGCGGCTACGTCGACGGGCGCTACCACCATCTGTTCTGCGTCGCCGCCGAGGGCGGCGAGGTCAAGCAGCTCACTGACGGCGCGTGGGACGTGAGCGACTTCGACTGGGCGCCGGACAGCGCGCGCCTCGTCGTCGCCGGCAACGCCGAGCCGGGAGCAGACCTTCAGCGCGAGCTCAACCTCTACCTGGTCGACCTCGGCGCGAACCGCGTACGCCTCGGTGGTGGCTTCTACTTGAGCTCGCCGATCTGGTCGCCGAAGGGCGACCTGATCGCGTTCATCGCGCCCAACGGGCTCGACGTCGGGCTGCTCGAGCGGATGTGGGTCGTGCCGCTGGCCGGCGGCGGCCCTCGCTGCCTGACCGCCGACCTCGACCTGGCGGTCAACGACAGCGTCATCAACGACATGCGCTCAGGCCACGCCACGCGGATTAAGTGGTCCAGCGAAGGCGACCGGATCTACTTCCTCGCAAGCGGTCCCGGGGTGACGAGCCTCCACTCGGTCGGCCTGGACGGCGACGTGCGCGAGGAGGCCGGCGGCAGGCGGCGAATCTTCGACTTCGACATCGCGTCGGGTGTGACCGCGTTCTGCGCCTCCGACCCGCGTGCTCCAGGCGAGCTGTTCATGCTCACGAAGGGCGCCGAGGCGCGCGTGACAGATCTCAACCCGTGGCTGCACGAGCGCTACATCGCCGAGCAGGAGCAGGAGTACTTCACGGCCCCCGACGGGTGGCGGCTCGAGGGTTGGGTGCTCAAGCCGCCGGACTTCGACTCGAACCGCGTCTATCCCACGGTCATGGAGATCCACGGCGGCCCTCACGCGCAGTACGGCTGGTCGTTCTTCCACGAACTGCAGATCCTCGCGGGCATGGGCTTCGTCGTCTTCTTCATGAACCCGCGCGGATCCGATGGCTACGGCGAGACGTTTCGCCGCGCCGTGGTGCGCGACTGGGCGGGCAAGGACTTCGTCGACCTGATGAGCTCGCTCGACCAGGTGATCGACCGCACCGGCTACATCGACGAGAAGAGGATGGGCGTCGGCGGCGGGTCGTACGGCGGCTACATGACGAACTGGATCATCGGCCAGACCGACCGCTTCGCCGCCGCAGTGTCCATGCGGTCGATCTCCAACCTCGTCAGCGAATACGCGCAGCACGACATCGTGCTCTGGGGGCTGCTCCAGCTCGGGCCGCCACCGTGGCCGGACCTCGACGAGCTCTGGCGGCGCTCGCCCATCCGCTACGTGAAGAACGTGCGCACGCCGCTGCTGCTGACCGCCGGCGAGATGGACCTGCGCTGCGCCATGTCGCAGTCGGAAGAGATGTTCGGCGCCCTGCGCCTGCTGGGCAAGACGGCCGAGCTCGTGCGCTTCCCCGAGGAGTCGCACGACCTGTCGCGCGGCGGCCGGCCTGACCGGCGCGTCGAGCGCTTGAGGCGGATCGCCGGCTGGTACCAGAAGCACCTCGGCACCGCGTCCGCGGAGCGCCCGGCGGTCGAGGAGGCGACGCAGACGCTGGAGGTGCCCGCCGAGGCGGCGCGCGAGTGGGCGAAAACGCTCGCCATCACGACCAGGCCGATCGAGTCGATGCCCGTCGGAGAGGAAGACGTGGCCCGACCCCCGGTGGAAGCCGAAGCGGTCGCGGCGGCGCTGTCCGGGCCCGCGCCCCTCACCCGTAATGAAGAGGAAACTGAGCTGGAGCCGGAGGTGATCCAGCCGGTGGTTTCCGAGTTCGCCACCGCCGCGGCGCCGATCGTCGATCCCGAGGCGCTGCCCGACCTGCCCGCGGACGGCGAGCCGCCGACCGGGGTCGCGCCGGAGCTCGAGGCGGAGCCGGCGCCGGCCGTGGCGGAGTCCCAGCCGGTCGTCGAGGCGGAGCTCGAGCTGCCGGCGGAGCCGGAGCCGCAGCCCGAGCCGGAGCTGGAACCTGTTCTCGAGCCTGTCGCTGCTGAAACGCCGGCCGAACCAGAGCCTGAGCTTGAGCCCGTTGCAGCCGTGACCGAGCCCGAGCCAGGGTCGGCCATCGCCGAGCCGGTGATGTCTGCGTTCGGGACGCCGGAGCCCGAACCGATACCTGAAGTCGAGCCCGCCGAGCCCGAACCCGAACCGGTTGCGGCCGCCGCGCCTGACGTCAAGGCAACCCTGTTGGCCTGGCCCTCGGGCGGGGCATCGGCGGCCCCCGCCTCCCCGGAGAACGGAGCGCCGTCCGAGCCCGGATCGTTCGAGGAGGCCACCTCCGTGATCCCGGCGTGGCAGCAGACCGACCCGAACGCGGACGCCAGGCGGACCGTATCGCTGCAGGCCGTGTCGCCCGAGGAGATCGCCTCCGGCTCAGGGATTGCGGCCCTGCTGACGTTCGAGACCGGCCCGTTCGCCGGCCGCATCGTGGCCCTGCCCAACCAGATGGTCAGCCTCGGCCGCGCCCCCGACAACGACGTCGTCGTCGGCGACCCGGCGACCTCAGGCCATCACGGCCGGATCGAGGTGCGCGCGGGGTCGTTCTGGATCAGCGACCTGGGCAGCACCAACGGCACGCAGGTCAATGGCGAGCCGGTCATCGAGAAGCAGCTGTCCGACGGCGACATGATCGCCATCGGTCAGAACACGCTGCGGTTCACGCTCGAGTCGTAGCCCGGCTCAACTAGGTCGCGGCCAGCGCGGTGCAGTCTGCGGCGGCCTGCCGCAGCCTGAGTGTGAACTCTTCCACGTCCGGTACCACGGACGGATCCGCGCTCAGCCCGAAGTACGCGTCTCTGTTGTAGGACACGATCGCGACCCCGAGGCCCATCGACGGATACAGCGGCGCGAAGGGCCACACCTCGAGCAGCTGCGCGCCGCCGGAGTAGAGCGGGAACTGCGGACCTGGGACGTTGGTGACGTTGATGTTGGCGCCGGCCTGGGGCGTAGACATCACGCGGCCGGCGAGCACGAGCAGCGAGGGCGGCGCCCACTCGGCGAGGCCCGCGAGCTGGTCGGCGGCGACGGCCTGCCGCGTGCGCTTCAGGTCGCCCGTCGTGACATTGATGCGCTTGAGCCGCTCCTCGATCGAGAGGTCGCTCGTCGGCAGCTCGAACACCATGCCGCTGATCTGGTTGCCGGGCCGGCCGTGCGCGGACTCGGCCCGCACGCTCACTGGACAGAACACGCGCACCTTCGCGGGGACGTCCTCACCGCGCTGCCTGAACCAGCGGTGCAGCGCCTCGGCGACGACGGCCAGCACGGCGTCGTTGACCGTGCACCCGTAACGGTCCTTCAGCGCCTTGAAGGCGGAGAGGGGGACCTTCAGGCCCCGCCCGGTCCTCTGGGGGCTGAGCTTGCGGTTGAAGAACAGGTCCGGGCGCGGCCTGACCATCGTCCCGCCGAGCTTGACCATCCCGCTCAAAGGCAGGCGGCGCGTGCCCCAGACCGCCGGCGCCCGCGTGCGCTCGCCGCGAGCTCGCGTGCGCACGTTCCACAGCATCGGCCGTATCAGCTGCCAGTTCGACGGCTCAGGACGCGGCGTCCACGGCGTCGCGGGCGGTTCGGGACGGTAGCCCTCCGGCGTGGTGTCGAGAAGCAGCGTGAGGATGTCGAGGGAGGAGACTCCGTCGACCATCGCGTGGTGCGCACGATTGACCAGGACGACGCGCCCTCCGTGAAGGCCGCTGATCAACGTCATCTCCCAAAGCGGCCGGCGCTTGTCGAGGGGCCTGGCGAGGATGCGGGCGACGAGCCGCCGGAGCTGCGCCCCCTCGCCAGGCGGCGGCAGGACCTCGCGGCGGATGTGCGCGCCGAGGTCGAAGTGGGGATCGTCGACCCACACCGGGTGGGCGAGGTTGAAAGGCACGCGGTGGATGCGCTGGCGGTACCGAGGGACCAGGTGGATCCGCTCCGCGACCGTCTCCTCGATGCCGAGAGCGCCCCGCCCGCCCGGCACGCGCGAGCCGCCTTCGAAGACGTAGACGGTGCCGAGGTCGAGCGGCGCCTCCGGGCGCTCGGCGTAGAGAAACCACGCGTCTCTGGCCGTGAGCGGCTCGTGGTACGGCCCCTGCTCCATCCCCTTGGCATCGTAAGGGTGCCGGTACGCTTGCGGTCGCCATGGCAACAGTGAGCGAGGTGTGGCGGTATCCGGTCAAGTCGATGGCCGGCGAGCGCCTCCAGTCCTGCGCGATCACCGAGGTCGGCCTGGAGGGCGACCGGCGGTGGGCCTTCATCGACCGCTCCCCGCACCGCGACGGGAAGTGGTTCAACATCAAGCAGCACGCGCCGCTGATGACCTATCGGGCACGCCTGGTCGGCGGCGACCTCGAGCTGGTGGCGCCAGACGGTTCGAGCGTCGCCCTGAACGGCGAGCTGCGTCAGCGGTTCGAGGTCGAGGCGCAACGGCCGCTCGAGCTGCGCGAGCTTCCCGGCGCGAACTTCGACGACTCGCACGTGCTGATCGTCAACCTCGCCTCGGTCGCGGCGTTCGCCCTGGAGGTGGGGATGGAGATCGATGCGCGTCGCTTCCGCGCCAACCTCTACGTCGACGGGATCGAGCCGGAGGAGGAGCTGCGCTGGCTCGGCCGCGTGATCCGCGCGGGCGACGCGGAGCTCGAGGTGACCGACCGCTGCGAGCGGTGCAAGGTCATCACCATGGACCCCGACACCACAGAGGCCGTCCCCGAGCTCCTTCGCCTGCTGGTCGAGCGTCACGACGAGCGGATGGGGATGTACTGCCGCGTGGTCAGGCCGGGACGCGTGGCCGTCGGGGATTTCGTCGGGTAGCTAGTCTTCTCGGCGAGTAGGAGGTGAAGATGGCGGTCAAGGCTTTCTCCGACGAGTGGGCACATCAGTTCAAGGACGAGGTCAACAAGTCGAGCGTCTACAAGGCTGCGGCCAAGGGTTGGAAGTGGACGGTCGGGCTCGTCATCGAGGCCGAGCCGGACAAGAACTTCCCCGAGCCGAAGGGCGTGGTCATGGACCTGTTCGACGGCGAGGCGCGTGACATCAAGGTCGGCACGGCGGCGGACGCGCAGGGGTGCAACTTCGTGATCACCGCCCCCTACTCGCGCTGGAAGCAGGTCGCGACCGGGGAGCTGGACGCCACGAAGGGCATGCTCCAGGGCAAGCTCAAGCTCAAGGGCGACCTGCCGACCATCGTGCGCTACACCAAGGCCTCGCAGGAGATGACCGAGTGCACGACGCGGGTGCCGGTCCAGTGGCCCGACGAATTCTGAGCGCCAAGAACAGTCAGCCGGTCACCTACGCCGACGCCGAGCCCAGCGCCTTCGCGTCCATGCTCGGGGGCCTGATCGAGGCCAACGTCGCTTCGCGCCCGGAGAAGCAGAAGGACTTCAACGCGCTGGCCGCCCGGGTCGGAATCTGGGTCACGGACATCGACGAAGGCGTCACGCTCGACTTCCGGCGCGGTCACCTGGTCGTGCACAACGGCCTGGAGCCAAAGCGCGACATCACGATCCGGACCGACGCGGACACGGTGATGAACCTGAGCAACCTGAAGATCGGGCTGTTCGGGATGCCCGTGTACTACGACGAGGTGGGGCGGGGCGTCGCGTCGAAGATGTTCCAGCGGAAGCTGCGCATCGACGGGCTGCTGGGCAACCTGGCGACGCTGAACACCGTGACGAGGATCTTCTCGGTCCAGTAGTGCCTTGATTTAGTCCGGCCCTCGCGGCAGGCCGAACGTCACCGTGGGCGCGATGCTCACGATCTTGCCCTCGACCTTGATCAGCTTCCATCCACCCTCGTGGACCATGCGGTGGTGGCGCTTGCAGAGCAGGACCGTGTTCTCGAGGTTGGTCTCGCCGCCGTCGACCCAGTGCACCAGGTGATGGCCGTCGCACCAGGAGGCCGGCCGCTCGCAGCCCGGCCACTGGCAGTGCTTGTCGCGCACCGCCAGGGCCTTGCGCAGGCCGCCGTCGACCAGGCGCCGGGAGCGGCCGACGTCGACCGGCAGCGAGTCGGCCTCGAAGAGCACGCGCATGACGCTGGAGTCGCAGGCCAGGCGCTGCACCGTGGCCGCGGGCAGGGGCAGGGAGAACTCCATCTCCCCGCCCGCCGCCCCAGCCAGCGCACGCAAGGTCTCGACCGTGGCCGTGACCTGGAGGCTGACCGGGGTGTTGCCGGTGACGCGCTCGTAGAGGGCGTCGGCCAGGCGCTGCTCCCGCCTCCGGTCGTCATGCTCGCCCGATGGCCTGGCCAGCGGCTCCAGCGCCCCCCGCACCGCCGCCCCGGCGACCGGGTCGAGGACGCCGCTGATCAACAGGCAGCCGTCCTGGGCCGTGCTCAGGTTCAGGCTCCGGGCCTGGAACAGGTCTTCCTGCTCCCGCTCATAGGCCTGGCGCTCGCGGGCATGGCGGTAGTGCAGGACCTGGTAGTGGAACTTGCCCGGGGAGTGCTCTTTGGCCAGGGGCAGGAGCTCCGACTCCTCAAAGCCTTTGAGCTTGTCGGCGGTGTTGGCCAATGTCGCCAGGTGGGCGTAGCCGATCTCCCCCTGGCGCAGCGCCTCCAGGCTCTGCGGCAGCTTGCTCAGCTGCCTGCCCACCTGGAGCGCGTTCCAGGCCGCCCCTGAGGTCATGTGGCAGTGGAAGCGCAGCCAGTCGGCGGCGCTGTTGGCGCCCTCGTCGTCCCACTGCTCAGCGCCGGCGAAGTCGGCCGCCACGGCGGCGAACTGGAGCTCCATCTTGTCGATGGCGGCGCGCAGGCAGCTCAGGTAGAGGCCGAGGTCGGTGTCCTCAGGGAGCACCTGGAGCATGCCAGAATCGTATCAAAAAA
>Ga0209157_1000903_pt1 | contig 24994 bp, 21 predicted proteins | sample GraSoiAngelo_135_FD_185892 | JGI IMG/M metagenome (GOLD analysis project Ga0209157, IMG submission 185892) | Grasslands soil microbial communities from the Angelo Coastal Reserve, California, USA - 14_0929_05_40cm (SPAdes) (version 2) | ecosystem: Environmental > Terrestrial > Soil > Grasslands ...
TCCACCTTTTCCGTGCGGTCGGGTCCTCGGCCTGGGCACTGGCGGAGCTCGGCGAAGCGAGCGAGGCGCTCAACCGGCTCCAGGAAGGCGAGCAGCTCCTCGACCGCAACGCGGCCAGAGGAGTCCTGGGCAATCTGGGCTGGGTTTATCACGTGCTGGGTCGCGCCGCTCTGCGGCTCGGCCGGCTCGACGAGGCGCGGCGCCTGGGCGACCGCGCGGTCGAATCCTCTCCGCGTCACCCCGGGTTCGCGGCTCATGCCGAGCATCTGCGTGGAGATATCGCGAGCCATCCCGAACGGCTCGATCCAGACAGCGGCGCGGCCCGCTACCGCGAGGCGCTGGCGCTCGCCGCGCCACGCGGCATGCGCCCGCTCGTCGCCCACTGCCACCTCGGCCTCGGCCGGCTCTACCGGCGCACGGGCAAGCGACTGGAGGCGGAGGAGCACCTCGCCACCGCGACGGCGATGTACCGCGAGATGGACATGCAGTTCTGGCTGGAGGCGGCGGAAGCCGGGATACGGGAATTAGAGTGAGCAGGGAAAGCGGAAGCTGTCGGCTAGGATTCGTGCGCCAGTTTTTAAACGTCGCCGTCCGGATCGGAGTGCGAACGGGCGTCGCTCCACAGCGGTTCCATCTTCTGACCGTACGCGGCCGCAAGTCCGGTCGACCTCGTTCGACTCCGATCATTGTGCTCAGGCATGGCGGTAAGCACTGGCTCGTCGCACCCTATGGTGAACGCGAGTGGGTTAAGAACGCCCGCGCGGCCGGCCGAGTGACACTGAGCCGCGCGCTTCATCAGGAGACCCTCACCGTTGAGGAGGTTGGGCCTCTGGACGCAGCACCGGTGCTGAAACAGTATCTCGGCGAAACGCCGATCACGCGCCCTTTCTTCAAGGTGTCATCAGACGCGCCGTTGGCCGAGTTCGTGCGAGAAGCGCCGCAGCATCCTGTCTTCCGGCTTGGACCACGACAGTGAGGCGGAAAGCCTTAAATCATGTCGTTGTCTTCTGGCGCTTCCAGCAGTTCTGCCTACTCATACTTATCCTGACTGTCGCACTTGCGCCGCTCGCCGCCGAGGCGCAGCAGGCGGGGAAGGTTCCCCGGGTTGGCATGTTGATGCCCGTCTCCCCAGTCGCCGCCTCATACAACATCGAAACGTTCCGTCGAGGGCTGGCCGAGCGCGGATACAGTGAGGGCCAGAACATCGCTCTCGAGTCGAGGTTCGCCGACGGAAGAGTTGAACCGCTCGCTGACCTCGCGGCCGAGCTGGTCCGCCTCAACGTGGATGTCATCGTGACGTGGGGTACGCCGGCGGCACATGCGGCCAAGCGGGCCACGCAGACGATCCCGATCGTCATGGCTGCGGTCGCCGAGCCGGTCGCGACGGGGCTCGTCGCCAGCCTCGCGCGGCCGGGCGGGAACGTCACGGGAGTGTCCTTCCCCGCAGAAATGTCCGCAAAGAATGTGGAGCTGCTCAAGGAAATCGTCCCCAAAGTGTCCAGAGTGGCTCTGCTTTGGAACCCCGACAACCAGGTTCACCGCGTCACGTTGCGAGAAGTGCAGCGTGCGGCGGGGATCATGGCTGTCCAACTCCAACCCTTGGCGGTGCGAGATCCCCGCGAGTTCGATGCAGCCTTCGTGGCCATGATGAGAGAGCGCGCCGATGCTCTCATCGTGGCGAACGAACTCCTGTTCCTCGCCCACCGAACGCGGATTGTGGACTTGGTCGCCAAGAGCCGGCTGCCGGCGACGTACAGCCGCAGAGAGTGGGCGGAGGCCGGGGGGCTTATGTCGTACGGTCCAAGTTTCCGTGACAGTTTCAGGCGTGCCGCCGCCTACGTGGACAAGATCCTCAAGGGCGCCAAGCCGGCCGACCTTCCGGTCGAGCAGCCGACCAAGTTGGAGCTGGTGATCAACCTCAAGACCGCCAAGGAGCTCGGGCTAGCGATTCCGCCGCTGCTTCTGCTGCGGGCAGATCAGGTCATAGAATGATGGACCGGCGTGCGTTCGTCCAGGCGTTGGCCGGCGTTGCGCTGCTGTCGCCGATGGCTGCCGCCGAGACGCCGTTAAAGGCCCGCCGCATCGGGCTGCTGATGTCCACGACGCCACTGGCGGCCTCTCACATCGTCGCGGCCTTTGCGGATGGTCTGCGAGAGCTCGGTCACGTCGAAGGGAAGAACGTCGTCTTCGAGTACCGCTGGGCCGAGGGCAAGTCCGAGCGCTTCGCGGAGATGACCGCCGATCTTGTGCGACAACGGGTGGATGTGATCGTCGCCTCCTCCCAGGCGCCGGCGCTGGCAGCGAAGCGAGCAACGCAAACCATCCCGATCGTCATGGTCAACGCGACGGATCCGGTCGAGGTGGGGCTCGTCGCCAGCTTGGCCCGCCCGGGCGGCAACGTCACTGGGCTGGCTCAGCAGCTCACTCCCGAAATCCGCGCCAAGCACCTGCAGCTCCTCAAGGAAGCGCTGCCCAAGGTCTCCCGGGTGGCGGTGCTTCGCAGTCCCGCCACGACAGTGGGCCTGGAAGAATACAAGGTCGCCGGACAGGCTCTCGAGCTCCGCGTCCAGTTCGTCGAGGTACGCGGCGTCGAGGACCTTGGGGGCGCCTTCGCGACGATGGTTCGGGATCGCGTCGACGCCCTACTCGTGCCGGGAGACACTCTCTTGTTCACAGAGCGGCAGCGCGTCGCCGCACTGGCCCGCGAGCACCGGCTGCCGGGGATCTACTCGCTCCGGGAGTTCACCGAGGCTGGAGGACTCATGTCATACTCGGTTCGCCTCAGTGAGCTGTTCCGCCGCGCCGCGGTCTATGTCGACAAGATTCTGAAGGGCGCGAAACCCGCCGAGCTGCCGGTTGAACAGCCAACCAAGTTCGAGTTCGTGATCAACCTGAAAACCGCCAAAGCGCTCGGCCTCACAATCCCGCCACCGCTGCTGCTGCGGGCGGATCACGTGATTGAGTAGGGACCGCCGAGCGCGTCAAAACCTCGAAGGCTGGCTCCGTCGGAAGACCGCCCCGCCCGTGCCCAAGCCGACGCGACCACCGCTACGGTCACGGCCTCCACGGCCGGCGCCACCGAAGCCGCGATGGGTGGTTGCCGCCGTCGCTGTCGTTGCGGGCGAGCAATGAAGTAGGTCCAACACATTCAATGTACGAGGCGAACCAGCGCGTTAAGGTTGACCTCTCGAACCTGACCGTCAGCGGCGTGCACTTCAGCCAGAACGTGCGCGAGGCGCTCGGAACGGTTGTGCGACAGGTGTCGGCCGAGCCGCCTGTCTACGAGGTGGAACTCTTGTTCAGCTTCAAGGGCATCCGGCGGGTTGAGGTGCCGGCCGAACGTATGCGTTCGGCGGGAGGCTGACGGAGGGCACGATGAGACTCAGTGAGGCGATTCAGTTGGGGGCGATGATGACGTCGCAAGCGTTTCGAACCCTCTTCAAGGGCGATGGAGCGTGTGCCCTGGGGGCGGCCTTGCTCGCGGTCGGCGTCGCACCAGAACAGGCGGAGCGCTCGGTCCGCAAGCGGTGGCCCTGGGCGTTCGCCGTGAACGTGAACTGTCCGAGCTGTGGGCGCTCTCGCCTCGTCTGTCAGGTCATCGTGCATCTCAACGACGATCACCGCTGGACGCGGGAAAAGATCGGGGCATGGGTCGCCGGGATCGAGCCCTCTCAGCCGCCGGAGGACCCGCGTGGCGGGATGATGAGGACGGCGTGGGCACCGTCAACGATCCGAGGACACGCCGACCCGGCATCATGTGAGGAGCTGGCGGCATGACGAACAATCCCAGTTGGTGATCAACTTCAAGACGGCGAAAGCGATTGATCTAGAGTGTCCTGGGTCGTATTGGTGGTGACACGTTCGTGCCGTTCGATGAGACGGGGGCTAGAAACGGGCTCACGTGGGCACCGCGCCAGTCCTCGACCCTACGAGTGATACGCATGATACGCGCGCCCGAAGTTGCGTCCGGCATTTTCCATCGCAAGTGGGACACAGCCGGGGCACAACCGCCGAAAGAGCTGAGCGCAGCCAACACTTGCAGAACAACCGCTCGATATCGTAGCCACGGCCGTAGACGAGATTCACCGTCCACCATCTAACGGCTTTCCCGCGACCCGACCGTAGGCAGCGAGATAGAAGACCGCATCAGCCACCCGGGTCACGGCCGCCGCGTCCGCGTCTTCAACCAGGAGGGCGTGTGCGACTCCGCCGAGGGCCGCGAGGACTCGCTTGGCGATTTCGAGATCTTCGGCGCGTCCACTGAGGCGGTGGGCGCGGATCAAGGCCTCGGCCATGATTCCGTTAGCGCCCAGCGAGAAGGAAGAATCCCGATTGTCAACGAATACGCCGTGCGCGGTATCGAAGAGCTCGGCCTTCGCATACCCAAGCACCTGCTCGGCAGCATGGCGGTAGGTTTCCGCCTGCGAGACGCGATATCCCTCCAGGAACGCCAACGCGGCCCAGGCGTTGGCCTCGAGTTGTCCCGGGAGTTGTCCGCGCCCCGTCTTGAACTCGTAGAGTTGGAAGACTCCCTTCTCGGTGATGAGATCGCGGCGCATGAAGTCCAGCGTGCGCAGCGCGACGTCGACGAGGTCCTTCCGTCCGGACTCACCCAGCATGAGGAACGTCAGCGCGGCTTCGGCATTCCACGCAGTGACTTTATCGCGGTTCACGGGCGGCTTCCGGGCGGTTCGCCGCGCCAGCGGCGTGAGGCCATAGTAAGCGGGGTCGGCTGTCTGACTGCCGTAGAACCCGCCGCCCTTGGCATCATAGAGCGTCCGCCGCAAATAGGTGACCGTCGCCTCGGCGGCCTCCTTGTAGCGGAGATTCTGGGTCACGCGGTACGTTTCACTGAAGACGAGCGCGAGCGAGGCATTGACATCCAGCAACTTCTCGTAGTGGGGCGGACGCCATTCTCGCCCCTCGGCATAGCGAAAGAAGCCGCCCTCCACGGGGTCGTAGAGTCCCCTCAGGATCCCGTCGAGGCTTCTTTCGACCGCCACGAGGTAGTGGCGATCGCGGGCGGCGTCATACTGGGCGAGCAGGTATCTGAGGAGCCGCGCGTGGGGATATTTCTCGCGCCTCCCGAAGCCGCCGTGCACGGGGTCCAGATGGTCGTTCAGAAAGTCGAGCATCCCTTGGTGGAGCTGTTGATACGTCTCCCGGGTCACAGGCACTGGGTCCGGAGTGACGAGCGGCTCGATTCGGGGCTTTCGGGGCTGCCCTGCAGCAACGTTCGTCCGGACATCGTTCGCAACTCGATTCAGGACGTCGAGGAAATCCTCTTTCTTGAGCACACCGGCAAATGATTGCCGCACCTGACCGTCAGGATCGAAGAGAACGATCGTCGGTAATCCGCGGGCATACTTCCGCGTGAGATCCGTGTGCCGATCGTAGTCCACGAAGATGCTGAGGTAGTTCCGGTTCAAATACGTCGAGACTTCGTCGCTGCCGAGCGTGTTCTGGTGGAAGTACTTGCACCAGTAACACCACACCGCGCTGATGAGGAGGAAGACGGGTTTCCCTTCTCGCCGCGCGGTCTCGAACGCCTCGGGCGAGTACTCGCGAAAGCGCACCTTCGACGTCTGATGGGAGTAGGCCCAGCTGGCTGAGGCCGGCGAAAGCACGATGACTGCGACGGTCACCGCCCGAAACAGGTTCCGACCATGCGTGCTCAAGAGGGGCCTTGACAATCTTCGAACGTCGACACAGAGTTTCACCGCGCGGCCCGCTCCCTTGGAGAGAATAATGCGCCAGGAGCAGGTCCTCCGACAACCACTCAAGCGGCTCAGGATGTGGAGCGCGCCTTCCCAGCGCAGCGTCACCAAGAGGCGATCTTCCCAGTGGAGCATCGGGGCGCTCCTTGCCACTCTCCTCGCTCAGGGCTGCACTCCGGGCGTGGAGACGCGCGAGGCCTCGAAGCCCGGCCAATGGACGTCACGGGCAATCCCTGAGGCGCGAGGGGAAGTCAAGGAGTTCGACGGAAAGAGGGTGCAGGTTCGCTACAGGGAGGAGCCGTTCAGCGGGGTGACGGCCAACTTCGAGCAGTGGCCCACCTATGCCTACACGGACACTCGAACGTTTCCTCCGCCCAAGAGGACGTCCATGCCCGCCGTGAAGGGTGATGCGAAGCGAGGGCGCGCGCTCTTCATGTCTCGCGCGAAGGGCCCTTGCACGGGCTGCCACTTAATTCCCGGGGACGACGTTTGGCCGGCGGGCAGCGTTGGGCCCGATCTTTCTGTCATCGGCGACCGGCGCTTGCCAGACCGGTACCTCTTTGACTTCATCTGGGATGCCCGCGTGTTCTTGCCCAACACCAGCATGCCCCCTTGGGGGCCAGCCGGAATACTCTCGCCGGACGAGATTGTCCACATCGTCGCGTTTCTTCAGGCGCTCAAAGGGAATCCGCCGTTCGTGCCGCCGCCAGAGAAAGATCCCGCGCGAAACCCACACACGCGCCCGAGGACCCCCCCGTACTACGGCGACAACTTGGATCCCGCCACGAACCCGGCGATCCTTTTCGCCGAAAATGCCCAGGCGGTGTGGTCCGCGAGGGGACCGACGGCGAAAGCCTGCGCCGACTGCCACGCGGGCGGCCCGGAGAAGGCCATGCGGGGCGTGGCCACGAAGTACCCGAAGTACTTCTCAGCGTACGGGCGCGTCATGTCTATCGAGGACTTCCTCACCGTCCACGCCCCTGCGACGACGGGGAGAGAGATGCTGGCCGAAGGAGCGGACAACCTCAACATGACCATGCTCATCAAGATGCAATCGAACGGGATGCCTGTGAACGTGGACGTCACGAGTCCCGAAGCCAAACTCGCGAATGAGCGCGGTCGGGCCCTCTACTACAAGCGGGTGGGGCAGCGGAACCATGCCTGCGCGGACTGCCACGACACAGATCGAGGGGCGGGCAGGTACGCGGGCGCGCGCGTCTTGGGCGTCGCGCGGGACGGACTGACCAAGCACTTCCCGGTCTGGTTCATGGCGTATCGGGGGATCTGGGATATTCGGAAGCGCTTCCAGGTTTGCATGCTGCCGCTCGGGATGAACTATCTGCCTGCCGACGCGCCCGAGTACGCCGACCTCGAGCTTTACCTCACCGCTTTCGACAACGGGAGGCCCATGAGCGTGCCAGGGATCCGTTAGTGCCGACTCTCGGAACGGCGAAGAGAGAGGAAGAGGGCATGAGCCTCGGGGGACTCGGAAAGATCCTCGCGCTCATCCTCGCGATCCTTGCCGCGCCGCTCGTGGGCGAAGCCCAGTGGCAGGGGAAGGTCCCGCGGGTCGGGTATCTGATCTTATCGCCCCTGGCTGATCCGCCCTCCGCCGAACGCAAAGCATTCCTGGAAGGTCTCCGCGATCTCGGCTATGTGGTCGGCCGGACCATCATCATCGAATACCGATCGGCCGCCTGGAATCGCGAGCTCCTCCCTGATCTCGCCGCCGAGCTGGTCGAGCTCAAGGTCGACGTCCTCGTCGCGGTCCCAGGTGCTGTCGACGCTGCAAAGGAGGCGACGACGACAATCCCCATCGTCACTTTGCTCAACGATCCCGTCGAGACAGGACTCGTCGCCAGCCTCGGGCGACCCGGAGGGAACATCACGGGGCCGGCGTGGGTTTCGGCCGAGCTAGCGAGTAAACGGCTTGCGCTCCTCAAGGAAGCGATTCCTAAAGCCGCCCACGTCACGGTGCTTTGGAATCCGACGAATCAAGGGGAGCCCCGCCAGTGGAATGAGACGCAGGCCGCAGCCCGCGTGCTCGGAGTGACGCTTCAATCTTTGGAGGTGCGAGATCCTAAGGACTTCACCAACGTCTTCTCAGCCATGACGCGAAAGCGCCCCGACGCGCTCATTACATTCGTTAGCCAACTCACGACCGCGTACCGGCCGGTTATTATCGAGTTCGCGACAAAAAACCGACTCCCGACGATGTTTGCAGTGCGGGAGGACGTGGAAGCAGGCGGTCTCATGGCCTATGCCCCGAACGTTCCCGACGGGTTCCGGCGCGCCGCGGGCTACGTCGACAAGATCCTCAAGGGCGCGAAGCCCGGCGGCCTCCCGTTAGAGCAGCCCACCAAGTTCGAGCTGGTGATCAACCTGAAGACCGCGAAGGCGCTTGGTCTGACGATCCCGCAGTCGCTGCTGTTGCGGGCGGATCAGATCATTGAGTAGTCGGCTTACTCAAGATTCTCAGTCGTTCTTGACCGCATGCCACCTCGGCGCTATCCTCGCCGCACCGTTCCGACCTTCACGAGCCTGACCGCTTGGAGGCTCGGTATGAAGGGTCCCCGGTGCCAGCACGAGAATCGACCCGGCGCGAAGTTCTGTGAGGAATGCGCTGCCCCGCTAGGCCGAGTATGCCCGAACTGCAGCAGCCAAGTATCGGCCACGGCAAAGTTCTGCCCTGAGTGCGCGCACCCTCTCGCTGCGCCTTCCGTCGAGCCACGTTTCGCTTCTCCCCGGACCTACACCCCGAAGCATCTCGCCGAGAAGATCCTCACCTCCAAGGCCGCCCTGGAAGGCGAGCGGAAGCAGGTCACGGTCCTCTTCGCCGACCTCAAAGGCTCGATGGAGCTGCTCGCCGACCGCGATCCCGAAGAGGCCCGTAAGCTCCTCGACCCCGTGCTCGAGCAAATGATGGAGGCCGTCCATCGCTACGAGGGCACGGTGAACCAGGTGATGGGCGATGGGATCATGGCCCTCTTCGGCGCGCCGCTCGCCCATGAGGACCACGCCGTGCGCGCGTGCTACGCGGCGCTCAGGATGCAGGACGCCGTGCGGCGCTACTCGGAGGAGCTGCGCCGCGGACAGGGCGTGGAGGTGCAGATCCGCGTCGGCGTCAACTCCGGCGACGTCGTGGTGCGCTCGATCGGCAGCGATCTGCGCATGGACTACACCGCCGTGGGCCAGACCGCGCATCTGGCGGCGCGCATGGAACAACTCGCGGCGCCCGGCAGCATCCGGCTCACCGCCGAGACGCTGCACCTGGCCGAGGGCTTCGTCCAGGTGACTCCACTCGGCCCGGTGCCGATCAAGGGGCTCGGTGAGCCGGTCGAGGTGTTCGAGCTGGTGGGGGCCGGCGCCGCCCGCACCCGCCTCGAGGCCGCAGCGCGGCGGGGGCTCACGCGCTTCGTCGGCCGGAGTGCGGAGCTGGAGCAACTCCGCGGCGCCCTCGACCGGGCCAGCCTGGGGCACGGCCAGGTGGTCGCCGTGGTCGGGGAGCCGGGCGTGGGCAAGTCGCGGCTCTTCTGGGAGCTGATCCATTCCCACCGCGTGCACGGCTGGCTGATCGTACAGTCCGCCTCGGTCTCCTACGGCAAGGCCACCGCTTACCTTCCGGTGATCGAGCTGCTCCGCGGCTACTTCGAGATCGAGAGCCGCGACGACCCGCGGAAGATCCGGGAGAAGGTCACGGGGAAGGTCCTGACACTCGCCCCGGCGCTCGCGCCCGCCGTGCCCGCCCTCCTGGCGCTCCTCGACGTGCCGGTGGACGAGGCGCCGTGGCACGCCCTCGATCCGCTCCAGCGGCGCCAGCAGACGCTCGACGCGGTCAAGCGCCTGCTGTTGCGCGAGAGCGAGGTCCAGCCTCTCGTGGTGGTCTTCGAGGACCTGCACTGGATCGACGGTGAGACCCAGACCTTGCTCGAGAGCCTCATCGAGAGCGTGCCCGCGGCGCGCCTCGTGCTCCTCGTCAACTACCGCCCCGACTACCAGCACACCTGGAGCGGCAAGACCTACTATCGCCAGCTCCGGATCGATCCCCTGCCGCCTGAGAGCGCCGACGAGCTGCTTGAGGCGCTCCTCGGCGCTGACGTGGCCCTCGGCCCGCTCAGGCAGCTCCTGGTCGAGCGGACGGAAGCGAATCCCCTCTTCCTCGAGGAAAGCGTGCGGGCCCTGGCCGGCGAACGCGGCGCCTACCGGCTCACCCGGCCCGTCGAGAGCTTAAAGATCCCCGCCACCGTGCAGGCCATCCTGGCCGCGCGCATCGACCGCCTGGCACCCGAGGCCAAGCGCCTGCTCCAGGCGGCCGCGGTCATCGGCAAGGACGTGCCCATGCCGCTGCTCCTGGCCATCGCCGACGCGCCGGAGCCCGAGGTGCGCGCCGATTTGACGCATCTCCAGGCCGCGGAGTTCCTCTACGAGACCCGGATCTTTCCCGACCTGGAGTACACGTTCAAGCACGCGCTTACCCATGAAGTCGCGTACGGGGGGCTGCTCCACGACCGGCAGCGCGCCCTGCACGCCCGCATCACCGAGGCCATCGAGCGGCTCGCTCCCGAGCGCGTCGCCGAGCAGGCCGACCGCCTCGCCCATCACGCCCTGCGCGGGGAGGTGTGGGAGAAGGCGGTCGCGTATCTCCGCCAGGCGGGGCTCCGGGCCATGGCGCGGGCCGCCAATCGCGAGGCCGTCGCCCAGCTGGAGCAGGCGCTCGGGGCCCTCCGTCGTCTCCCCGAGACCCGGGAGACGACCGAGCTGACGATCGACATCCACATCGACCTCCGGAACGCGCTCAGCCCGCTCGGCGATCGGGGGCGCATGGGGGACCATCTCCACGAGGCGGAGGCGCTCGCCAGGACGCTCGGCGACCAACACCGGCTCGCGCGGATCGCCATCTTCATCGCGATCCAGTGCCTGATCACGGGCGACTACGACGAGTCCGTCAGATTCGGGCACGAGGCCCTGACAATCGCGCGCACCCTCGGCGAACACTCGATCGAGGTGGTCGCCACGTCCTTTCTGGGCCAGACGCACGCTGCCCGGGGCGAGTTTAGCGACGCGGCCACCTTCCTCGAGCGGAACGTCGCGCTCGAGGGCGACCTGCGCTACGAGCGCTTCGGGACGGCCGTGATACTGTCGGCGGTCTCGGGGGCCCTCCTCGCCGACGTGCTCTCCCAGCTCGGCCGGTTCGACGAGGCCATCGGGCACGCCGAGACCGCCGTGCGGACCGCTGAAGCGGCCGATCATCCCTACACGCTGTACTGGGGGTTGTTCGATCTCGGCCGCGCCCACCTCCGTCGCGGGGATCTCCCACGCGCGACCCGGGTCCTCGAGCGGGGCCTCGACCTCTGCCGAATGTGGCAGATCGCCCTCGGGACACCGCTCTTCACCGCGGCCCTCGGCGCCGCCTACGCCCTCGCCGGCCGGGCTGACGAGGCGCTTCCGCTGGTCGCGGGCGCCGTCGAGGAGTTCCGCCGTCGCCAGATTCACCGCTGGCCCGCGTTCATTCTACTGTGCGCGGGGATGACCTACCTCTCGGCCGGGCGAATCGACGAGGCGGCCAGCCACGCACGAGAGGCCCTGGCACTCACCCGACGGCTGGGGGCTCGGGGAAGCGAGGCCCACGCCCTCTGCCTCGCCGGTGACGTCGCGTCGACAAGCGGCGCCGAGGACGCTGAGGGTCACTACCGTGAGGCGCTGGCACTCGCCGACGAGCTCGGCATGCGCCCCGCTCGTCGCCCACTGCCACTTCGGCCTCGGCAAGCTCTCCCGGCGCACGGGCAAGCGCGAGCAGGCGCAGGGGCACCTGAGGACCGCCACAACGATGTACCGCGACATGGACATTCGGTTCTGGCTGGAACAGGCAGAAGCGGAGCTGAAGGGTCCGCAGTGAAGACGTTGGTATCCGGAGCGCGGGAGCTGCCCGGGCGCGGGCCACCTCCCGCAGCTCTGCCACGACAAACCTACGCGATCTTGGTGAGCCCTTGGAAGGGGAGAGGAGGAACACGTCCGACTGCCAAATCCCGTTGGAGAATCGAACCCGTGTTAATGCGTCAGCGGAGGTCGATCCAGTAGGTCTCGGGTGCCGTGTAGCATTCAGCATATCCAGCCCCCGCAACCATTCGATTCGAGGGGTTAGCGGACGTCGAAGCCGCTAACCCCTTTCGTTTACCCAGACTTCACCCAGGAATGGGTTCGGCGTGGCGACCAACCCCGCATCGGCCTGGCCCCCCAGCCGGAGGCGCTCTCGCTGATGTCGGAGCGGAGGATACGAGGAGAATCGAACTTCCTCATTCAGCGGCCAGCCCGCTCGTACGAGCCGAGTTCCTCGCGTCCCGCGCGTCGCCGTAATTCCTGCAATTCTCATCGACCGCCTCGAAGCTCGCTCGTCGGGCTCGTACCTGGCAACCAGCGTTTTCACGCACGCCGCGAATCCGGAGTCGCAGCCGCTGCGTCACAAGTATGAGGTAGTTGAGATGAGCAAGTTAGTTCGGCTGACTGCATTGATCGGAGTCTTGGTCCTCGCCAGTGGCGCGCCCGCGTTCGCACGCGGCGGTGGTGGTGGCGGCGGGCACGGCGGCGGTGGTGGTGGGCATTTCGGCGGTGGCGGTGGTCTCGGAGGTGGGCACGCCGCCGGTGGGCCGCACGGCGGATTTTCCGGCCAACACGGATTCGCGGGGCATCACTTCGACGGACATCACGGCTTCGAAGGCCGTCACTTCGATCGGCATGGGCGTGCATTCATCGGGATCGGGCCCTATTGGGATCCGTACTGGGATCCGTATTGGGCGTACGGGCCGTACGGCGCCTACGCGTACGCGCCGTCGTCGCCGACCGTTGAGGCGCCCCCCGTATACATCGAAAAACCTCAGGCAGGATACTGCCCGAGCGGACAGGCGAACTATCCTGGCGTGCAGTCGTGTGCGCAGCCGTGGATGAGCGTCGCTCCGCACGCCGGATGATGGCGATGAAGCGCTGGCCGTTCGCGATCGTCGCCGGGTTGCTCCTCGCGGGCTGCGCGAGCGTGCCGAGTGGGCCGATAGTCATGGCGCTTCCGGGTTCCGCGAAGAGTGCCGACGACTTTCGCGCCGACGACGCGGCGTGCCGACAGACCGCCGCGGTCGACGCGAAGGCGCCGAAAAAGTGGCGCTATGACATGACGTATCTACAGTGCATGTACGCCAAAGGGAATCAGATCCCCGCTCCGAGTGGGATGTTCGCGCCGGCGACCGCACCCGCTCCTACGACCGCTCCAGCGAACCAGCCCGCGAAGTAGGATCGAACAGACCCTGGGCACGCTCGCCTCGCGGCAGGCTTTACGGCGCTCTCGACATGCCGTGGGCTACGCTCGTCGGCCAGATCGCGGAGGCCTACGTCAAGTAAGCGCGATCGTCGCCGATCGGCGCGTGCCGATCGGCGAGCCTCTCCGGCGGCCTAGCTCTTGCCGGTGACGCTGATCTTCGTGCTCTCGTCGCTTGTATCGCTCCCGGGGGACGAGCCAGTTCCCCGCGGGGTTAAGCTGGTCCACGATGGCAGGCCGCTACAACCCCATCGGCGAATACGGCGTCATCGGCGACCTCTACAGCGCCGCCCTCGTGAGCATGGACGGCTCGATCGACTTCCTCTGTCTGCCCCACTTCGACTCGCCGTCTGTCTTCGCGGCCCTCGTCGACGTGGAGCGCGGCGGGCGATTCCAGATCGCGCCGCTCCTCGCGGGCGCCGCGCGCAAGCAGCTCTATCTGCCTGACACCAACGTGCTGCTGACGCGCTTCCTCGATGCCGACGGTGTGGCCGAGGTTTCCGATTTCATGCCGGTGGAAGACGCGGGGCAGGCGCACACCGTGGTGCGGCGGGCGAAGACGGTGCGGGGCGAGGTGCGCTTTCAGATGCGCTGCGATCCACGCTTCGACTCGAGGTGGGGCAGGACCTCCTCGGGCAGCGCGTGACGGCCGTCGAGCCCTCGGGCTCGAGCTCCCGGGCGCGAGCGGTCAGCCACCGCATGAAGGCGCCGGCCTCGTCCGTGTAGCCGAGGCGCATGAGCGCGTAGAGGGTGAACGAAGAATCGCGGATCCAGGTGTAGCGATAATCCCAGTTGCGCCCGCCTCCGAGGGCTACATGGGATCCCGGCCGGTCCGCGTCGGCAACGCTGCCTTCGACAACCTCCAGCTCGACATCTACGGCGAGCTGATGGACTCCGTGTACCTATACGACAAGTATGGCTCGCCCATGGGGTACGACGCCTGGACGAACCTCGTGCGGCTGATGGACTGGCTCTCCGCGAACTGGCACCGGCCTGACGAGGGCATCTGGGAGGTGCGCGGAGGCCGGCAGGAGTTCGTCTTCTCGCGAATGATGTGCTGGGTGGCCTTCGACCGGGCGATCCGCTTGGCGACCAAGCGCTCGTTTCCGGCTCCGCTCGCGAAGTGGTACGAGACGCGGGACCGGATCTTCCACGACGTGTTCACCCGGTTCTGGGACGCGGGGCGTGGGGCGTTCGTCCAGCATGTCGGCGCCACCACCGTCGACGCGGCGACGCTCCTCATGCCACTGGTCCGTTTCATATCCCCGACCGACCCGCGCTGGATCTCGACGCTGCGCGCGATCGAGCACGAGCTGGTGAGTGACTCCCTGGTCTACCGCTATCGCCTCGCCGGTGGATTCTCCGACGGGCTCACCGGCGAGGAGGGCACGTTCTCGATGTGCTCCTTCTGGTACGTCGAGTGCCTCTCCCGTATGGGCGACCTGCAGCAGGCGCGGTTCTTCTTCGAGAAGATGCTCGGCTACGCCAATCACCTGGGGCTGTACGGCGAGGAGCTCGGCCCCCAGGCGCAGCATCTCGGCAACTTCCCGCAGGCGTTTACCCACCTGGCGCTCATCAGCGCCGCCTTCGATCTAGACCGTCGACTGTCGGCCGCCGGCCACGCCGGGTGAGCGATAGCCCCGTACAATGAGGGCCATGGCGCCGGATGGCCTTTCGGACCTCCTGGCATGTGTCGCGGCCTTCGGGAGCTCGCTCGGGCAGAGCTTCGACCCGACGGGAGTTCTGGCGGAGTTCTCGGCCCGGACCCAGCCGGTGGTCCCCCACGACTACATGCTGATTGCGGTTCGGGAGGACGATGGGCACACGTACTCAGTCTTCGCCGAGTACGCCGTGCGTGGCAGCGTCGGCTGCGACAACAAACGGTACACCACGGCCTTCGAGCGCGGTGGCCGAGCGGCAATGGACAGCTTCGCGCTGGCGCCGGTCTTCGGTGGAGAAGCGGAGCGAGTGGCCGACATGGCGAGCGACGACCGGCTCGGGGAAGCGTCCGCGTGCCGCGCGACGCTGGACGAGCTGGGGCTACGGTCGAGATTGGCGGTACCACTATGCGCCGGTGGCCACGTCCGCGGTGCGCTCATCGTCATGAGCGCGACCGTAGGACTGTATACCGAGGCCCACGCGTTGGCCTGCCGGCAGGTTTCCGACCTTATCGGACCGTTCGTGCACACCGCTGTGGCCCTGCACCGCGAGCGCCGCCGCCGCGAACGCCTGGCGGCTGCTACAGCGCTGGCGCCGATCCTGGGAGCCAGCCTCAAGGTGGGCGACGTTCTCGAGCGACTGGGCGAGGCGATACGGCCCCTGATCGATTTCGACACGATGGGCCTCGCCCTCCGGGCCGCCGACGGGCCTGGATTCGAGCGCAGCGGGATCATCGGCGTTCGCCGCCCCGGGTACGCGACAACGCCGGCCGTCGAGGATTATTCGACCCTTGAGCGGGTGAGTCGCGGCGAAATCATTCTCGTCCGCGACGCTCGGCGTGAGCTGGACCCCGGGCGCGCGGGTGACCGGTACCTCATCGAGAGCGGCGATCGGTCAGTACTCGGCGTGCCGTTGCTGTTCGGTGAGGAGTCCGGCGGTGGGCTCTTCTTCGTCACGGCGCGTGAGCACTGGTACGACGAGAGCGACGTCGAGGTCGGCACCGCGATCGCCGCCGCGCTCGTGCTGGCGGTCCAGCATCAGCGGCTGGCCGAACACCAGCAACGGCTTGGCGCGGCGGAGGCGAAGGCGCAGAAGCTCCAGCGACAGGTGGCGTCGCTGCGAACCGCCCTCGATGACCGATTCGGATTCGACGCCATCATCGGCCGGGCACCGAAGTTCATGGCCGCGATCGATGACGCCCGCAAGGTGGCCGTCACTGGCACGACGGTGCTGCTCACCGGCGAGAGCGGGACCGGCAAGGAGGTCCTCGCTCGGGCGATCCATCACGCGAGCCCGCGAGCCGAGGGGCCATTCGTCGCGCTCAACTGCGCGGCACTGCCGGAAACCCTGATCGAGTCCGAGCTGTTCGGGTACGAGCGTGGAGCCTTCACCGGGGCCGACAAGCTCAAGCGCGGCCGCTTCGAGCTCGCGGCGGGCGGTACGCTGTTTCTCGATGAGGTCGGTGAGCTGGCCCCGGCCGCGCAAGCCAAGCTCCTGCGCGTGCTGCAGGAACGGCGGTATGAGCGCGTGGGCGGCGCCACGACGCTGGAGGCCGACGTTCGCCTCATCGCCGCCACCAATCGCGATCTCGAGCGGGCGGTGTCCGACGCGAAGTTCCGTGAAGATCTCTACTACCGGCTCGCGGTGTTCCGTATTCATCTGCCGCCTCTGCGCGAACGAGGCGACGATGTGCTGCTCCTCGCGGATCACTTCGTGCGTCAACTGGGCGGTGCCATGGGCAAGCTCGAGCCGGGTCTCAGCCGACAGGCGCGCGATCTGATTCTCGCGCACTCGTGGCCGGGCAACATCCGCGAGCTTCAGAATGCCATTGAGCGAGCGCTCATCCTCGCCGGCGGTGAGCTGATCTCCGCCGCACAGCTCGGCATCATCCCCCGTCCGACGCACGATGTCACGACTCCTCCTCGCCCGACCTCGGAGGTCGGGTCACGGACGGACGTTCGTCAGCTGGCCGAGCTCGAGAAGCAGATGATCGTCGAGGCGCTCCGGCGCGCGAATGGTAACAAGTCCCGGGCCGCCGCCGCGCTGGGACTAAGCCGCACGCAACTTCTCCGGCGTGTGCGCCGGTTCGGGCTCGACGGCTAGTCCGGAGCTGCCTCCAGCGCCCGTGTCTGCACCCGCGCATGGCGAGTCGCCACACCGCCTCCACGGCACTCTCGTGCCGCGGAGGCAGCTGGCGCGTGCGACGTCCAGCAGTTCCTGCTGACGCGTGGCGACGTGATCCCAGAGGTACGGATCGAGAAGCAAGTTGGCGTGCATCGCCGCTCGCCCCCGCGTCTGTCTCACTGCCGACTGCTCTGTTCCGATGCCGGGCTGGCGAGCGCGCTGGACTCCTTCTCGACGGAGATCTGAACCATGTAGCCGCTCAACCGACCAGGAGTCACGCCATACAGCACGTCACCGCGGCGCGTGAGCCAGAGCGACCGGCCCGACGAGCTTTGCAACGTGACGGCGCGACCGTTCGCAACGGCGACGCCCGTGTCGTTCGTCGCTACTCCTCCGTGTGTGATCAGCGTGTACGTGCCGTCGTCCTTGATCGCAAGGGTCACGGTGCCGGTCGCGCCACGGCCGCCGGCATCGGCACCGACCGGCCAAAACGATCCACTCCATGTACCGACGAGACTGGCTGGCAAACCGGGCGTACCCACATCCGGCTCCGCCGCTCGCGCAACAGCGTTGGTCGACTGGTGCGTGGCACACCCGCAGAGCATGATCAACGCGATGGTCGAAACGAAAACGATTCCGCGCTTGCCCATGGTGGCTTCTCCTCTTCTGGAAGCGCCTTCGAGTAGCGCTCCCTGCCGGAGGTACAAGGGCACGATGCGGACCAAAGCGCAGCGGCCGAAGAACGATCGATCTCGTGCGGTGTTGCGCGCGACGACCGGAGTGAGCGAAGCGCGAGTCGTCCGGAAGCGGTCACGGAGGCGGCCGTTTCCGGACGGCGTGTCCGGAAACGGCACGATTCTTCGCGAGGAGACCGAAGCGTTGCAGGCGTCGATACAGCGCGCCACGGCTCAGGCCGAGCGCCAACGCGGCCTCGGTCTTGTTCCCTCGCCCACGCCGCAGGGCGTCCAGCACGGTCTGCTTCTCGACCTCGGCGAGGGGCTGGGTCGTGGTGGCGGCGCCGGCAACGCTCGGTGTCCCGAGGGGAAGACCAGACGCAGGCGTGGGATGTCCGCCGATGCCGAGATGGGCGGGGGAGATGACGTGGCCGTCGGCGGCGATCAACGCGCGCTCGATGGCGTTCTGAAGCTCGCGGATGTTGCCCGGCCAGGTGTGAGCGAGTAAGAGCTGTCGAGCGTGCTCGCTGAAGCGTGCCTGACGCCGTCCCATCCGTTCGCCGAGTGTGCGGAGAAAGTGTTCGGCGAGGAGCAGAACGTCTTCCCCCCGTTCCCGCAACGCCGGAAGATGAATGCGGAACACCGCCAGTCTGTAGTACAGATCCGCGCGGAACGTGCCGGCCTCCACGAGATGCTCGAGGTCACGGTTCGTGGCGGTGATCAGCCGGACGTCGGCCCGAAGCGGCGTCGTGCCGCCGACGCGCTCGTACTGCCGCTCCTGCAGCACGCGCAAGAGCTTCGCCTGAACGGAAGGCGCGATGTCGCCGATCTCGTCGAGAAACAGCGTGCCGCCGGCGGCCAGCTCGAAGCGGCCGCGCTTGAGCCGATCCGCCCCCGTGAAGGCCCCGCGCTCGTGTCCGAAGAGCTCCGACTCCACGAGCGTCTCCGGCAGGGCCGCGCAGTTGACGGCCACGAACGGGCCTTCGGGGCGTCCGCTCGCATAGTGGATGGCATGAGCGACCAGTTCCTTCCCGGTCCCGCTCTCGCCGGTGAGGAGCACGGTCGTCTCCTCTCCGGCGACCAGCGCCGCCTGGCCCAATGCCTCGCAAAACGCCGGCGCCTGTCCCATGATGCCTTCGAAACGGTAGCGTTCGGTGAGCGCTCCACGGAGCCGTTCCACCCGGCGTTCGAGCCGGCGGCTGTGCTGTTCGGCGGCGGCGACCCGCTGCTGCTCTTCGGCCAGGCGCTGGTGCTGCAGCGCGACAACGACCTGACCGGCAATCCCCGCGGCCACCTCGGTATCTCCCTCGTCGAACCAGTTGGGTTGGCGCTTGGCGAGCCCGAGCATTCCACCAACCGCGTCGCCGAAGACGAGTGGCGCGGCAATCGCCGAGCCGATACCGCGCTCGAGCATCGTGCGATCGCCCGGAAACAGCGGGTCGAGCTCGGTCCGCGTGTCCCGGAGCAGCACCAGCTCTTGCGCGGCAATCCGCGATCCGAACGAGTAATCCTCGAGTCGGTGCTCGGGGATTCGGTCCTCTGTCACGTCGCCGACCAACAGTGTGGCTCGCTGCAGTGTTCCGCTCGTCCCGATCGGTCGCACGATCATGAAATCGAACTCGAGGACGCGTCGCACGACCGTGCCGAGCTGCTCGAAGATGTTGCCGACGTCGAGGCTGGCGGCCACGACGCGCGACACCTCGGGGAGCACGGTCATTCGCCGGAGACGATCGCGTTCCTTCTGCCGCAGCACCAGGTTCTCGACGACCGGGCCGAGCACCTCGGCGATCCGCCGTCCCATGGTGACGTGAGCCTCGGTGTACACATCGGGCGCGATCGCCGCTATGACGAGGCTGCCGATCACCCGATCGACACCTTCGAGTGGCAGCGTGAGGCAGGACGCCAGACCATCCCGCTTCACGTCCGGGACCGATGACGCGCGTCTCGGGGCCGCGGGAATGAGCAGTAAGCGGTCGTGCGGAATCATGTCGCGGAGATGCGAAGAGAGGCCTTCGATGAACCGACGTACGTCGTGGTCGCCCCGCATCGACCGAGCCAGAGCCACGGCCGAGGCGTGCAGCCTGATCAGGTCGAGGGCATCCGGTGGCATTGCCCGAACCTCCCCATCGACCCCGATGCATCGGGCACACCAAACGATGCGCGGGGTCCGTCTCGTCGTGCCGCATTCGTAACATCTCGATCTGACGTTCTCGTCGCGTCGCCTCGAGCACGACGAGCCCGTGCGCTTTCGATCTCGTCCGTGCGGAAACGCACAGTCTTCCGCGCGATACCGCACGGCGCCCGACCTGACGACGACCGAGCTTCGCGGGAAGTAAGCGACGCGACAGAATTTCCCGACCAGGGGTGCATCTGGCGCGCTCTTTGCCCCTCGCAGCCGGCTGTTGGACATGCGAGGTGGATCGGTGAGCCAAAACGCGGTTGAACGAACGCTCGGCAAGCTCGCAACGGACGAGGAGTTCCGCGCGCGATTCTTCGCAAATCCAGAAGCCGCGACGTGGGAAGCCGGCCTGTCGTTGTCACCCGTCGAGCTCGAGGCGCTGTCGGGACTGTCTCGGGCGGCGATCGCTCGTTTCAGTCAGAGTCTCGACGGCCGGATCCGCCGGCTGTGCGTCGGCGGGCCCTCTGGCCGCTGCGCGCAGACGCGACGCCAGCCGACCGACACGGACGAGGTGACGTCGTGAGCGATGCGATGACGCACTACACGCCATGGGCGGTGTTCGCGTCGGTGTTCGTCAATCAGGCCGGCCTGCCGGTGCCCGTCGTCCCCTCGCTCGTCATAGCGACGCGGTCGGGCCGAACGCTGACGGCCCTGGTGATCGCCTTGGCGCTCGCGGGCTGCGCCTCGGTGGGGCCGGACCACAAGCGACCCGCAGTCTCGGTACCACAAGAGTGGCGTACGACGGGCGAAGGCGTCGGCTCGATGGCCGATCTCGAGTGGTGGCAGCTGTTTCAGGACCCCGTTCTCCGCGACTTGATCGCGACCGCGCTGGAAGAGAACAGAGACCTGCGGCTGGCGGTCGCTCGGGTGGCCGAGGCGCGCGCACAGCTCGCCGTGACGCGGGCCGCCCAGTTCCCGCAAGTGGATGCGCAGGGCAGCTACACGAATCAGCGATTCTCTCAGAAGAGCTTTCCCTTCACTGCGCTCCGCTCGTTTCCAGGCGCCAGCGGCCTGGACGTGCAGCAGGACTTCTACCGCACGGGCCTCGAGTTGTCCTTCGAGCTCGATCTGTGGGGGCGGCTGCGGCGCGCTACGGAGGGGGCCCGGGCCGATCTGCTCGCGAGCGCGGAGAATACTCGCACCGTCCTCACCACGCTGATCAGCGACGTCGCCCAGAGCTACTTCGATCTTCTGGAGCTCGATCGCGAGGCCGACGTCGATCGGCAGACGCTCGCCTCGCGACAGGCTTCGCTCGAGCTGGTGCGGCGGCGATTCGACGAGGGCCTGACGTCCGAGCTGGATGTGCGCCGCGCCGAGCAGGAACTGGCGGCCGCGGCGGCCGTCCCCGACGTCAAGCGGCGAATCGCGCAGACGGAGAATCGCCTCAGCATCCTGCTCGGACATAATCCCGGGCCGATCCAGCGTGGGACGGCGCTCGACGCGCAGCGGATGCCGCCGCAGGTGCCGGCCGGACTGCCGTCGACACTGCTGGAGCGACGCCCTGACGTCCGGGAGACCGAGCAGAAGCTCATCTCCGCGAACGCGCACATCGGCGAGGCGAAGGCGGCGTTCTTCCCGCGGATCTCGCTTACCGGGATGTTCGGTTTGGAGAGCGCGTCCCTGTCGGAGCTCTTCACGGGCCCGGCCCATGTGTGGCAGGTCGGGCCGACCGTGACCTTTCCGGTCTTTCATGGCGGCCAGCTACGTGGAAACTTACGCGCCGCCGAGGCCCGGCAGCACCAGGCGCTGATCCAGTACCAGCAGACGATCCAGCAGGCGTTCCGCGAGGTCGACGACGCGCTGGTCTTCCGCGCGAAGGCGAGCGACATCCGCACGCAGCAGGAGGCGCGTGTGCAGGCCGCGCAGCGCGCGCTCGACATCGCCAACCTTCGCTACATCAGTGGGCTCGGCACCTACCTGGACGTCCTCGATGCGCAGCGTCAACTCTTTTCGGCCCAGGTCGATCTCGCGAGGACCACCCGAGACCACCTCACGGCGGTTGTGCAGGTCTACAAAGCGCTCGGTGGTGGCTGGGAGATGCAGTGATGAATCGAAGGCAGTCAGATGCAGAACTGTTGGAGCCGGTGGCCGTGAGCGCGAACGGGAACGTCTCACCCGACTCCGAGTCACCGGCTGCACCGGCTCCGCGACGCCGGTATCGACGCCGGATCGTCCTGGCGTTCGGCGTTGTCGCGGCCGTGGTGCTGCTCACCTTCGGCGTCCGCTACGTCCTGTACGCGAGAGCGCACGAGTCCACAGACGACGCGTTCATCGATGGTCATATCGTCGGGGTGAGCCCCAAGGTAGCGAGCTACGTCGCCCGCGTGTTCGTGGACGACAACACGCACGTGAAGGCTGGCGATCTGCTCGTGGAGCTGGACTCGCGAGATTTCGAGGCGCGCCTGGCGCAGGCCGCCGCGAACCTGACGGCGGCGGTGCAGCAGCACCAGGCGGCGCTCATGAACACCCGTGTCGTCGAGCGAACGGCCGGCGCCGGCGTCCAACAGGCCGAGGCCGCGGTGACGACCGCGGAGCGCCAAGTCGACGGCGCGCGCAGTCGCCTCGAGCAGGCGCGGGCGCAGGTCGTCTCGGCTGAGGCCGAGGCGACCCGCGCGGCAGCCGACGTGCAGCGCTACGAGAGTCTTGTGAAGTCCGGTTCTGTGTCGCGCCGGGAGCGGGACACCGCGGTGGCGACGAACGACAAGGCCGCGGCCGACCTCGACGCCGCGCGGAAGGCGCAGCAGGCGGCCGCCGATACCCTGCGCCAGCAAGAGGCGCAGCTCGCGCAGGAGCGCGCACGGCTCGAGAGCGCGCTGGCTGCTCCCGATCAGATCGCGCAGACCCGGGCCCAGGCCGATCAGCTCGCGGCCCAGATCGTCCAGTACGAGGCGGCCGTCCACCAGGCCGAGCTGGATCTTTCGTATACCAAGCTGTACGCGCCCGAGACGGGGCGCGTCACGCGCAAGAGCGTCGAGCCCGGCGCGTACGTCCAGGTCGGCCAGACGCTGTTCTCGATCGTGCCCGACCGCGTGTGGGTGGTGGCCAACTTCAAGGAGACCCAGCTCCGCCACATGCGACCGGGGCAACCCGCGACCGTCAGGGTCGACGCGTATCCCGATCGGCTCTTCCGGGGGCATGTCGACAGCATCCAGGCCGGCAGCGGCGCGCGCTTCAGCCTGTTGCCGCCCGAGAACGCGACGGGCAACTACGTGAAAGTCGTTCAGCGGGTGCCGGTCAAGATCGTCATCGACGAGGCGCCGGATCCCCAGCACGTCCTGGGCCCCGGCATGTCGGTGGTGCCCGAGGTGCGGGTGCGATGAAGGCCACCATGCCCGTCATCGCCATCCTCGGCGCCGGCCCCGGAATGGGGCTGGCAATCGCCAAGACTTTCGGCGGGCACGGTTACCGAGTTGCGCTCTTGTCGCGCGACCCCGCCAAGCAGAAGCCGCTCGTAACCGAGCTCTCCACCCGCGGCATCATCTCGGCCGCCTTCCACGCCGATGCGCGCGACCGCGGGTCGGTCGCGTCCGGCCTCGCGGCGGTGAAGCAGCGCTTCGGCTCGATCGACGTGCTCGAGTTCTCGCCGTGCGACCGCACGCTCCCGCTCCCGTCGGCGACGGAGCTGAGCCATGAAGACGTCGAGGTCTGGATCGACTTCTACGTCCACGGCGCCGTCGCCGCCGTGAACCAGGTGTTGCCGGACATGCTCGCGAGGCGCTCGGGGACGATCCTGTTCACGACCAGCGCCTCGTCGGTCCATCCCGTCCCCAGATTCGGCGCGGTCGGGGCCGCGATGGCCTGGCTCCGCAACTGGGCCTATGCGCTGCATGCTGCGGTCGCGCCGAAAGGCGTGCAGGTCGGCCATGTCGCCATCGGCGCCGTCTTCGGCCGTCAGCCGGGCGCCACCCCCGACGCGATTGCGCCGCTCTACTGGGAGCTCCACATGCACCGCCACGAGATCGAGAAGGTCTTCCTGCTGGACGTGGCCGATTGGCTCCAAGTGTCATGAGCAGCGCAGCCGCCGAGCCCTGGCGTCCGAGACACAACCCGTGGCTGATCGCCGTCGTGGTCTCGCTCGCCGCCTTCATGGAAGTGCTCGACACCAGCATTGCGAACGTGGCACTGCCTCACATCGCCGGCGACCTCGGGGCCAGCAACAACGAGAGTACGTGGGTGCTGACCACGTATCTCGTTTCCAACGCGATCGTGCTGCCCATCAGCGGCTGGCTGGTCGAGCTGTTCGGCCGCAAGCGCTTCTTCATGCTGTGCATTGCGCTGTTCACACTGGGCTCGGTCTTCTGCGCCATGTCGCCGAGCCTCGGCGTGCTGCTCGCCGCCCGGGTGCTGCAGGGCGCGTTCGGCGGTGGGCTCCAGCCGATGGTGCAGGCGATCCTGGCCGATAGCTTTCCGCTCGAGCGCCGCGGCCTGGCGTTCTCGGTGTACGGTGTCACCGCCGTGTGCGCACCGGCCCTCGGACCGACGCTGGGCGGGTGGATCACCGACAACTATTCGTGGCGCTGGATCTTCTGGATCAACCTGCCAGTCGGCTTGCTCGCGCTCGCGCTCGTGTTCCGGCTCGTGCAGGACCCGCCGTATCTGACCGAGCGCGGCAAGACTGGGATGCGGGTCGACTACATCGGATTCGCCCTACTCACGCTCGGGGTCGGCGCGCTGCAGATCATGCTGGACAAGGGGCAGGAGGACGACTGGTTCGGCTCGCGGTTCATCACGACGCTCGCGGTCGTGGCTGGCGTGTGCCTCACCGCGCTCGTGATCTACGAGTGGTTCCGTCGCGATCCCCTCATCGATGTCCGGCTGTTTACGAACCGCAACTTCGCGACGGCCAATCTGATGATGTTCCTGGTCGGCGCCAACAGTTTCGCGACCACCGTCCTGGTTCCCCAGTTCCTCCAGACCCTGATGGGGTACACCGCGCAGAAGGCCGGGATGGTGCTGTCGGTCGGCGCGCTCTTCCTGCTCGTCGAGATGCCGATCGTTGGCCGACTGGTCACCGTCTTCCAAACGCGCTACCTGGTCGCGTTCGGCTGGGTTCTGCTCGCCGGCACCATGTACCTGTCGACTCAGCAGCTTGATCTCGCGGTGAGCTTTCAGTCAGTCACCTGGCTGCGCGTTTTGCAGTTCGTCCCGATCCCCTTCATCTTCATCCCGACCACGACCGCCGTGTACATCGGCGTCCCCGCCGAGAAGAACAACACCGTGGCCGGGCTCGTCAACTTCATGCGCAACATCGGCAGCGGCGTGGGAACGTCGATCGTCACGACGCTGATCGCACGGCAGTCGCAATTCCACCAGGTCCACCTGGTCTCGCGCCTGGCGA
>Ga0209157_1000904_pt1 | contig 24989 bp, 24 predicted proteins | sample GraSoiAngelo_135_FD_185892 | JGI IMG/M metagenome (GOLD analysis project Ga0209157, IMG submission 185892) | Grasslands soil microbial communities from the Angelo Coastal Reserve, California, USA - 14_0929_05_40cm (SPAdes) (version 2) | ecosystem: Environmental > Terrestrial > Soil > Grasslands ...
GGCGGAGGGGGTGGGATTCGAACCCACGGGTCAACCGAGGCAACCAACGGTTTTCAAGACCGTGTCTCCTCATACGAACTAGTGGTGCCTGGGTTGCGGAAAGGGCCATTTCGTATCTAAAATCGGCGGCTCGGCTAACCCAACCGATCTCGACCCAATCGCCCGCTGCAAACATTGGTTTGCAATTCCGTTTGCAGTCACGTTGCCTATAATGCAAGCGAGCGGCCCTCTTTCATTGCCGCCCGGCATAAGCGCGAACCTGTAGTCTCAGGCCGCGTCCCGTGTAAGGCCGCATGAGCCGCGTTTGCGACCGTCGGCGGCGATAGGTCGTCCTAATACCTCACCCTATGGTCAGGGGCAATGTTTGCCGAACTTGCTGCCCAATATGGTTAACGTCGGGGCTCTGCATCGCGACTGGTAAGCGGCGCGGTGCGGGCTCCCCTCCGGGCGTTGACGCCTGCCCGGGCTCTGCACAACCAGGCGACCACTGGGACGATAAGCGCGATAGTAGCAACCACGATAAACACACCCAAGCTCCCGAACACCCACCTGCGCAGACGCGGTGATGCTGGACACGGATCGGATGCTGACCCGCCTGACGCCACTAAAAGCTCCCAGCCGAGGAATGACAGAAAATAACAAGAAGGCTAGGAGTCCAAGGCCAACATAGTCAGCGGTTGCCACGACGCCATTCTAACGCCGCTATTCAAACTGACCCACTACCGACTCACTGCCCGCTTGGCGGCTCACAGTCTCCACGAGTACACTTGGTGTCCGGAGGTTCGCCGCCCCACGATGGACACCTTCACGGAGCTGCGACAGCTCGCCGACGATCTAACTGAATTCGGCGACGCTGCCACCGCGATGCCTGTCCACGAGGCGATAGATCGCTTCTCCGCTTGGTCTAGGTGCACGCCCGAGGAGGGGTGAGTTATGGCAAATATCATTCCAAGCGTAATCTCTCTCAATGTAGGACAGGAGATCGTAGTCCACGCATGGATCTACGGGCTGAACGACTCCCGGCACATCCTTGGCCCCACCGTGCCAGCCTACGGCACTCAGCTTCACTGGGGCTACACCGGGACGAGGCGGTGGTACACGATCGACGGCTATGACCATTTCATGGTCAGAATTAAATGCGAAGCAGTCAATGTCCCTGGTGGCGGGTCGAACCATACGTTGTTCCAGGTTGTGTACGCTGACCTGTGACAGGGGGGATGCCACCAATGAAAGCTACACTCTCAATCGTGGCAAACCCCTCCGGTGAGGTAATCGGTGTAAGCATCTCGCCGAGGCAGATGGGTAGAAATTCCGGGGTGGCGATCGAGCCCGCGTCTCCCAAAGACGTCCTGCACGAGGTTGAGGTCCCGGGTGAGCTGCTCGGGATTGATTCCGTGGAGGAACTCGTTGAAGTCGTCGAGCGATACTTGCCCAAAGGCTGGCACTTCTCGACGCCGCCGAAGCGCCGCAAGCGCTGATGTTGTCCACCACGCAGGGCGCCGCTTCTCTGCCTGGAAGTTCGAGGTTGGCGAGCGGCTGCTAGAGCGAGCGCTGGAAGAGCGGCGCAAGCACGAGCACGAGCCGCCCCGGTCGCCCTACTTCAATACTTGCGCGCTCGCCGTCGCATGATCGGGCAACCCACGAATGCTCAATTCGCACCCCTGGTTCATCCGGCTTCTGCTGACAGATCCGTCCGGCTAGACTCTAGCGTACCCGCTGTTTGGGGATCAGACGAATGCGCAAGACCATAGGTCCCAGCTGGCGTCTGACCGTCAAAATCGCCGCGATCGCGGTCACGCTGACGGTCGTCGGTCTCGCCGGCAACGGGCAGACGAGCGCGGCCACGGCCACGGTGAACGTCGGCGATTTCTGGTTCTGCAACTCGACCTTTTCCGGCAGCGTCTGTCCCACCAGCATCAAAACAGGCGATACGGTCACCTGGAACTGGGTGGGCAGCGCATCCCATACCACGACAGCCTGTAGCGACGGCACTTTCACTACCTGCGGCGCCGCACAGGGCTGGGATTCGGGAAGCATGTCCACCGGCACGTTCTCGCACACGTTCAATAGCGCGGGCACGTTCTTTTATCACTGCCAGATCCACCCCGCTGCCATGCGAGGAAGAATTGACGTTCTTCAGGATACGGACGGCGACGGCTGGAGCGATGTGGCGGAGGGGATCATTGGTACCGATCCACTGCGGAGGTGCGGGGTGAACGCCTGGCCCCCGGACATCAACAGCGATGGCCATGTAGACGTCATCGGCGACATCTCGACTGTGGCAAACTTTTTCGGCCAGAGCGTCTCCACAGCGCCGAAGCGTTACGACATCGCGCCCGACCCGCCGGACGGTCTAATCGACGTCATCGGTGACATATCGCGGCTGGCGGGCCTGTTCGCGCAGAGCTGCACGCCGTAGACCGCCAACTTGTATGGGCTTCATCACACCCCTTGTTGCCATCTCTCTCTAGGGGATCGCGAACGCCGTTTGGTCAGAACGACGCTGCCGATTTTATGAACGAAAATGGCGGAGGGGGTGGGATTCGAACCCACGGGTCACCCGAGGCAACCAACGGTTTTCAAGACCGTCGCATTCAACCGCTCTGCCACCCCTCCGTCAATACAAAATAGCACGTTTTTTCGGTAAAGCACCCTAAACAATTGCTCACGAATTGCTCACGCTTTCTTGCGTTCGTGGAGCAGTCGAGGCTCGCCGCTGCCGCAGCTTGCAAGCCAGGCGCAACGTGGCTCTGGGTCTCGAGAGTAGAGCTCGCTCAAGGCAGCACCCAACCTCATGCAGGCTCTCCGGGCGCCTACTCCGATGGAACCAGCACCGCGGCCCCATGAACGAGTCCATTGCGCAGCGCCGCCAGAGCCTCGTTAGCCTGCGCCAGCGCGAAGGTGCTCACGCGAGTGCGTACGGGCACCCTCGGCGCGAGGGCGAGGAATTCTTCCGCATCCCGTCGGGTGACGTTGGCAACCGAGCAGACCGAACGCTCGCCCCATAGAAGTTCGTACGGGAACGAGGGCACATCGCTCATGTGGATGCCGCCGCAGACGACCGTGCCTCCCTTACGCACCGCCTTGAGCGCGGCGGGGACGAGCGCGCCGACCGGGGCGAAGATGATCGCCGCGTCGAGCTCGTCGGGCGGCGCTTGGCCCGAGTCGCCAGCCCACGCTGCCCCAAGCTCCCTCGCGAACGCCTGCCCCTCGTGGTCGCCGGGGCGAGTGAAGGCATAAACTTCCCGTCGCTGGGACACGGCGACTTGCGCGATGATGTGCGCCGCGCCGCCGAAGCCATAAATCCCAAGCCGCTTAGCCTCGCCGGCCCTCACGAGCGAACGGTAGCCGATGAGGCCGGCGCACATCAATGGAGCAGCGTCGACAGCCTCGTAGCCGGCGGGCGCCGGAAAGCAGTACCGTTCACGGACCACCGCGCATTTGGCATAGCCGCCGTCTACGGTGTACCCAGTGAAGCGCGCGTTGTCGCAGAGGTTTTCCCGGTCCGCGCGGCAATAAGAGCACTTACCGCACGTGAATGCGAGCCAGCCTACCCCTACCCGATCGCCCAGCGCGAAGCGGTGGGCTCCCTCGCCCAATCGCTCGACCGTCCCGATGATCTCGTGGCCTGGCACAAGCGGCAGCTCGGGCGTGGTGAGTTCGCCGTCAATTATGTGCAGGTCTGTCCGGCAGACGCCGCAGGCAAGGATACGGATGAGCACCTCGCCCGCCCTTGGAGAAGGAATCGTGCGCTTCACCGACTCCAGCGCGCGGCGTGGTGCTGTCAAGACCATCGCATCGTAGGAATCGCTGTCAGACGGCTGCACTGAGCACTAGCCTCTCTGGTACAATCCTGCCTACCGAAGACGGTGGGAGGCAAGCACGGTGGACATCAAGGGCGTCGCCCATCTGATCGACAAGAACCATCTGCGCACCGTCAAGATCGGCGGCGGCGACCTCGATGGCGTCTATCGTGGCAAGCGGGTGAGCGCGGAGCACTTCCTGTCAGCGGCAGAGGGCGAAGGTTTTCCGCAGTGCGATGTCATTTTCGGCTGGGATATCCAGGACGAGGTGATCGGCTCGCTGCCCTTCTCGAACTGGGAGGCCGGCTTCGGCGATATCGTTATGAGGCCGGACCTGAGCACCTTTGCCGCCGTCCCGTGGGAAGAAGGCTGCGCCAGCGTCATCTGCGATTTCTACGCGGAGAATGGCGACCCCCTCGCCTTGGCGCCGCGTCACGTATTGCGGCGCGTCGCCGAGCAGGCGCGGACGGCTGGCTACGTCGCGAATATGGCCGCCGAACTCGAGGTGCGATTCTTTCGCGAGGACCAGGAGAGCCTGCGCGAGAAGGATTATTCAAACCTTCGCCCGCTGAACCCCGGACTGAACTGCTACAGCATCCATCACGCCTCGATCGACGAGCCGCTGATCGGTCGCATCTGTCAGATGCTCAACGCCTATGGCATCGAAGTGGAAGCGTACAACCGGGAGCACGGCGCGGGCATGTACGAGATCAACATCCACTACACAGACGCTTTGCGCGCCGCCGACCAGACGATGCTGTATAAAAGCGCAACCAAGGAGATCGCTGGCCAGATGGGCGCCACGCCGACGTTCATGGCCAAGTACGCGGACGAGCTCGACGGCTGCGGTGGCCACATCCACCAGAGCTTGTGGTCGCTAGATGGCGCGACGAATGTGTTCTGGGGCGAAGCCGACGGACACCACGTCTCGAGCCTGATGCGGCACTATGTCGGCGGCGTCCTCGCTACCCTTCCGGACTTCATGCTGATGTACGCTCCCAACGTGAACTCGTACAAGCGGTACGTGGCCCGCACCTGGGCGCCCACGAACCTCACCTGGGGAGTCGACAACCGCACGGCGGCGCTGCGGGCCATCGTCAGCAGCCCGGGTGCCATACGCATCGAGAACCGCGCGCCCGGCGCCGACCTCAATCCGTACCTCGCGTTCGCGGCCACGCTGGCGGGAGGTCTGCACGGCCTCGAGAAGCAGCTCGAACCGCCGCCGATGGTGCGTGGAAGCGCCTACAAGGCACTCGATGCCGCGCCCCTGCCTAACTCGCTCCCGCAGGCGCTCGAGACGTTCCGTTCGAGCGAGCTTGCGCGCCGCTGGTTCGGCGACGAGTTCTGCAACCAATACCTCGCCTTCCGTGAGTGGGAAGTGGAAAAGCACCGCCGGGCGGTTACGGACTGGGAGCGCCGCCGCTATTTCGAGATGGTCTGACGGGAGTGAAGAGAAATGAGAAATGGGAAATGAGGATCTAAATCGTATGACTGCGAGCGGTCAGCTAATTTTCTCCTTTCGCAGTCGGCTGGGCGCCTGTGCGCCTCCAAGGTAAGACCGCCTTCATCACTGGCGCCGGCAGCGGGATGGGCCGTCTCGCCGCACAGTTGTTCGCCCGCGAAGGGGCAGAGATCGTCGCCATTGACATCACAGAAGGGCCGCTCAAAGAGACTGTCTCTTCGGTTGAAGTGGAGGGCGGGTCCATCATCGGCGTGCCTGCCGACATCACGGTTTCGGAAAGTGTGCGCGAGGCGGTCCGGGCCGGCGTTCGGGCCTTCGGGAAGCTAAACGTCCTCTACAACAACGCGGGCATCTTCCCGGACGACGATACGTCCGTCGTCGAGACCGACGAGAGCGTCTTCCAGCGCGTGATCGACGTCAACTTGAAGGGCGTCTTTCTCTGCTGCAAGTACGGGATCCCGGAGCTGATCAAAGCGGGCGGCGGCTCCGTGATCAATATCGCCTCCTTCGTCGCGCTCATGGGCTGCACCGTCCCTCAGGACGCGTACACAGCCAGCAAGGGCGGCGTGCTCTCGCTCACGCGCTCGCTCGCTGTTCAGTACGGACGCCAGGGAGTTCGCGCCAACGCGATCTGCCCAGGCCCAATCCTCACGCCGATGCTTGAGTCGCTCTTTCCGAGCGAGGAAGAGCGGCTGAAGCGCCTGAACCGGATACCGCTCGGGCGTTTCGGCAGGACGGAAGACATCGTCTACGCAGGCATCTACCTCTCATCCGACGAGTCTTCGTGGACAACAGGCACGACTTTCGTGATCGACGGCGGGATCACCGTCAATTATTTCTGACGCTTCAGGAAGCCGTTACCGCTGCCCCGAGACGCTGCTGCACCCATTCACCGATGCGGTCGATCGCCTGCTGGCCTTCGGGGAGCATGGCCGCGAAGAAGTGCCAGACGTGGATCATCTCCGGCCAGACCTCAAGAGTTACGTCCACGCCGGCGGCCTCTGCCCGCTCCGCCAGGCGCTGCGAGTCGTCCAATAGGACCTCGTTCTCGCCCACCTGGATAAGGAGAGGCGGAAGGCCCGAAAGGCCGGCGTAGATCGGAGAGGCGAGCGGAGCAGACGGGTCGGCGTCGCCCAGGTAGGCATCCCGCACGCGCGTGATGCCTTCAATCGTGATCATCGGGTCGGCCTCTGCTTTCGAGACGAGCGACTCGCCCGTAAGAGCGAGGTCCGTCCACGGGGATATGCATACGGCAGCCGCGGGCAAGGGCTTAGCATCCGCCTTCAACGCCACGAGAGTCGCCGCCGTCAGTCCGCCGCCGGCCGAATCGCCGCCGATGATGATGTGTGCTGGATCGACGCCGGTCGAAAGCAGCCAGAGATAACCGGCGACGGCGTCTTCCACGGCGGCCGGGAACGGGTCCTCGGGAGCGAGCCGGTAATCGATAGCGAGTACGCGGGCGCGTGAGGCGGCGGAGATTCGCGCCAGGAGTCCACGGTGCGTGTTTATTGAGCCGATGCAGTACCCGCCGCCATGCAGCCAGTAGATGGTCTCCTGGTCGCCAGCTTCTGGAGCCGCTATCCACTCGCCTGGTATCCCGCCGGCGTCGACGGGCTTCGACGTTACGTCCGGCGGTAATGGAAACTCGGCCGTCATCTGCTCGAACAGCGCGCGGGATTTGGGGAAGCTGATGTCAGCCGGCGCTTGCTCTTGACGGGCTCGCAGCAACTCAGTGATCGTCTTGAGTTCCGGGCTTGCCATGGGCTCTCTCCTTTCGTGCCGCCTACTATACGCGATCGGGATCAACGAACGGCGCTTAGGCCGATGCAGCCACATCCATTTCGGCTACCCCGAGCGCCTCTGTTATCTGCTCTCGGTCTTGGGGATGCTTCTCAGCGAAGGCCCAGAGAAGGCCGAAGCAGCCGGAGACCATCATGTCGCCGTGGGGAACCGCGAAGTACGGGGCCAGCCGGCTGCCTCGCAGCTTTCGGCGCTGCGGGCCCGTAACGGCGATTATCGGCCGCTCAGATTTCCGATTGCGATTTTCGCGTGCCGTCCCGTCGGCGTAGTAGGCGCCATGACCCTTCGAGCCAAAGATTTCTTCGTGCGCTAGTGTTCCTGCGAGCAGCCGCTCGGTAAAGTCCTCGATCTGCTCGCTGGTCACTTCCCCTGTGTGGTGTTCGTACAGAGACAGAACTCGCGTCCCCTGAAGGTGGAAGGCCAGGGCGTGCATGTTTCCAAGATTGAGTACGAGCTGTTCCTCGCCCTGGGCGACGAGAGGATCCTGGAGCGCTCCAAGCGCCGCGGCTGGCCCTGTGTCGAGGAATACCAACGGCGCGTCCACGTCGACCGAGGCGAGCAGCGTCCGGGCGCGTGTCAGGTAGGCCGGCAGTTCACCGGGCAGGAAAGCAAACGCGCGCAGATCGTTCTGAGCTTCGACGACTCGTCGTAGATGGTCGAAGCGGAAGAGCCGGTCAGAGTAGCCGGGCGGCGCGGCGCCGTGATCCAGGCAACCGAGGGCAATCCCGTCGAATAGGGCGCTCACGTCGAATGCCGAGAGCGCTGACCGGATGGCATTCAGGTCAAGGTCACGCAGCTCGACCTTCTCCGCGTCAAGAGACTGGGCCTCGTCCGCTGAGACTAGTTTCACGCCCATTCGCTCGACGTTCTCAAGGTCATCGTCGAATGTGGTCGCGGCCTCCGCTGTAGCGAATGCCCGGCCGCCTGCGCGCAGGTGGTCTTCGAGGGCCCAGTGACACGGCCCGCCGCCGGCGGTTACGCCGGTGAGGAAGACCGGCCGCCCGCCTTCTGTTGCCCGGCGGATGCGCCCGGCCGCAATCTGCGTGGGGGACGGCATGATCAGTTGAAGGGCATTCTCGATCGGTTGACCGGAGTCGAAGAGGAGAATATCCTGCGTGCCCGTGCCCACGTCGATCGCGAGGATGCGCATGGTAGGCCCATGATAGCACCGCATCCTGGGCCTCGGTCGAAACGAAATCGTTACCCATATGTGCGAATCAGAGAGCCCATAACGGCGTTAAGTAATATGGCTCAACTCAACCGGGCTGTAAGGAGGTTTGTGTATGAGTCGAGCACTTGTAATAGCGGCCGCCGCTGTACTAACGCCGGTCGCCGTGGCGCTCGCCATCACTAATAGCGACTGGTTCTCCAGCAATTCGGCCTCGGCGGCGTTGCTGGCCAGCGACGTGCGGCCGGCGCACCCGACTGTTGGTACCGATGCGAGCGAGGCGGAGCTCGGGGTAGCCGGAGGCCCCCTCGATTGCCCGCCCGTCGGCGCCGGCCCGGAGGACTCGGAGCAGCTGTTCCAGCGCCAGGGGGACAAATTCTGGGTTACGGGCACCCTCTCGAGCTTCGACGGCGCGACCGCCGTTGTCGCCGGGCCGAGCGGCGACGTTTCCGCGAAACTGGCGTCCAATTTCAACCTGGCCGGCGATCTCTCTCCGGGGTCAGCTGTGGAGATGGCCGGAACGGTCGCCGGCGACGGCAGCATGACTGCCAGCGAGATCCGCGCGGTCTGCGCCGGCGCGGGCGTTATCGACTGTGCCAGCGGGGAAGACCCGCGATTCCAGCTGCGGATCGAGGGCGATACGTTCGAAGTGACCGGGCGGCTCGACAGCATTAGCAACGAACTGATCCGCGTTCAAGGCCCGGGGCTATTGGTGGAGATATCGCGGGACGCGGGCACTCAGGTCGAAGGTGGTCTGAGGTCCGGCGACCCGGTACGAGTCGAAGGTACCGTTCGCGACGCTCAGCAGCTGCACGCATTGGCGGTCGCCTTGCGCTGCGAAGAAGCGCTAACGCCGTCACCCGCACCCGCCGCCCCACAGACCCAACAGGCGAACCAAGCGCAGGTGAACGAGGACTGCAAGCGCGGCTCGAACGGACGCGCCGCGGCACGCCTGAAAGTCCGGGATGGAGAGGCGGAGGCCAAGCGAGTGGCCGTCCTTTCCCGCGATGGCGGAGACCTGACCGTGCAGTCCCCGTCCGGTCCGCTCTCGGTCCACGTAGACGACAAAACAGACATCGAAGGCGATCTGGCATCCGCTCAGGAAATCCATATTCAGGGCCGTCTCCAAGGAAACGAATCCATTCTCGCCGAAGAAATCGATGTCCTGTGCACGAAGAGCCAGGGCGAAAACGACCAGAGTGGCGAAGACGAAGGTGACCGGGACAAACACGGCCAGGGCGACAAGGAACAGGAGGGCGAGCACTAGCGCTCGATTTCAATCTGCCTGAGTTCTGTACCAAGCGGCGGGCATAGCGCCCGCCGCTATCTTTTCCCTGTCCCTTCCGGCCCGCGAGGTGAATGCTAGGTTGACGCTTGGTGAAGGAGATTTCACTAACCTTAGGTTACCCTGGCCAGACTACAAGCGTCATAAATGGTAAAGGCAGGCATGACGTGCGGGTTTCTTTCTGATGAAATGGGTGCCCTGGGCCGCAAACGCGCTTGCCCATCCATCGCTCCTGCCCATTGCTCTGGCTACGTTCGTATCGGTCGCAGGGCCCGGTGGCATCGCCGAATTCGGCCGCAACATGCCTTCGGGCGCTATCGTCGCAGTGGCCCCGGAAAACCCACTGGTTCTCGCGAACGAACCCTCACCCGCGCTGTTGGTGCGGGCCGTTCACGAGCAGACGCCTGATTCGGTCGGTCCGGCCGTCGACGCTGAAGCGCCGCCGCCCGCAGAAACTGATGAGGTAATCGCCCCCTCGAACGAAGTATCGGGCACAAACGAAACACCGATTGCGAGCGACGACCACGGGCAGACCGTAGCAACTGCCGAACCGGTCGTCGCGCCGACTGATATTGGGCAGCCTCCCGCCGGTGCCAACACGCCAGAGCAGCCTGCCGACGACCCAGCGGACAACGGTGGGGGTGGTGACGGGAACACGGGCAATGACGTGGATCAGCCGGTCGATAATGATCCGCCCAGCAGCCCACCGGACGACAACGGCGGAGTCGGTGAAGAGCCCCCCGATGGAGACAGCGGCGAGCAGCCTTCCGACGGGGCAGGCGAAGGCGATACGACCGGCGATCCCGGCGAAGGGACATGTGACGTTCCGGGCAACGGGCACGACAAGCACGATGTCGAGCCCGGCCACGACAAGAACAACGATGGCATAGACGACCGCTGCCAGCCGGATGAAGGCGACAACGAGGACCTGGTAGATGGTGAGTGTGACGTTCCGGGCAATGGGCACGACAAGCACTCCGTCGAGCCGGGACACGACAAGGACGGAGACGGCGTTGACGATCGCTGCCAGCCGGGTGAAGGGGACAGTTCGGGCCCAGCCGAGGGCGGTTGTGATCCGACACAGGAAAACGGCCACGCCAACGACCGCGCCGGCGATAATTGCGAGAATGATGATGGTAACGGCAGTACGGGCGGCGGCAATGAGGGAAACAATGGCAAGAAGGATGATCGCTGAGCTGAGGAAGCGGGAGGAAGCTTGAGCGGCGGTGGGATTCCCACCGCCGCTCGTCTATTTGGCCTCGGCTTTCTCTCGCGCCATCACCGTATGCCCGCCCATATATGGCCGGAGGACCTCCGGCACCAGCACTGAGCCGTCTCGCTGCTGGTAGTTCTCGAGGACGGCGATCAGGACGCGCGGAATGGCGAGCCCGGAACCGTTTAGCGTGTGGGGGTGTTCCAGACGCCCGCCCTTTTCACGGCGGAAGCGTATGTTGGCGCGCCGGGCCTGAAAGTCCGTGCAATTTGAGCATGAAGAGACCTCGAGCCACTCGCTGCTTCCCGGTGCCCACAGTTCGAGGTCGAACGCTTTCGCTGCGGTGAAGCCGAGGTCTCCCGCGCAAATCTGAACTACCCGCGTGGCGATGCCGAGCGCTTGGCACAACGCCTCAGCATCCGCCACGATGGTTACAAGCGCTTCATCCGACTGCTCCGCTTCGACGAACTTGTAGATCTCCACCTTGTCGAACTGCCGGACCCGCTTCATGCCGCGGACGTCCCGCCCCGCCGATGCTTTCTCTCGCCGGAAGCAGGGGCTATACGCCACATAATTCAGGGGAAGGACCGAAGCGTCCAGCACCTCATCGCGGTGCAGATTGGTGAGTGCCACCTCTGCAGTGGGTAGTAGCCAGTAGTCCTCTTCGGCATCGTGAAAGATGTTCTCGCGGAACTTTGGCAGCCATCCTCCGGCCCAGAAGTTCTCCTCGCGCAGCATCGCCGGAGGGTAGATCTCGAGATACCCGTTCGCGATGTGGTGGTCGAGCATCCAGGCGATCAGCGCGCGTGCTAAACGGGCGCCTGCCCCTTTCAGAACGATGAAGCGCCCGCCCGAGAGCTTGGTTCCCCGCTCGAAGTCGATGATGTCGAGCGCTTCGCCGATCTCCCAGTGCGGCTTGGGCTGGAAATCGAATGAGACGGGCTCGCCGGACTGCCGGACGACCACGTTCCCGCTTTCGTCTGGGCCGTCAGGAACATCTTCCGCTGGTATGTTCGGGATCTCGAGCAGCAGTTCCCGGAGCCGCGTTTCCAGCTCGCGGACGCTGGCCTCCAGGGCTTGCAGACGCTCGCCCAGAAACGAGGACCGGGCAACGAGGTCTGTGCGGCGGTGTTCCGCGTGCTTTGCGTCCTTCGTCCCGGCCGTCTTTGCCAGCCGCGATAGCTCGCCGATCTCTTTGGAGATCGTGTTTCGCTCGGCCCGCAGCGACTCGACTTCCGCCAGCACTCGGCGCCATTCAGCATCGACCGCAAGCGCCTCTTCCAGCGGGGCCTCTGTATGGCGGCGGGCGAGCGCGCGGCGCACGTCATCCGGGTGCTCCCGAAGCAGCTGGATACTTAGCATGCGATACGCGTTTGTCTCATGCGCCCCAAGGCTTCGGACTTATTTCTTCGATCTGCCGCGCCACTTCGATGGCAATCAACGCCAGCTCGCGGACGTCATCCGGCACGCGGGCAAAGACGCCGCAGCCCGCGACGTCGAGCGCCTCGGCGCCTTTCAACTCGTCCTCGCTTACCCAGCGGAGAGTCTGATCTGCGGCGACTGTGCCCTCGCTCCTGCCGACCGGGCGGCAGAAATAGATCATGTCGATGTGCTTATGTCGCTCCCCCGGACCCGGAATGTCCTCGATGAGAATCGTGTAGGGAGCCGGGATCTGCTCGGGGTACGCGAACGCGGCGGTGCGCTGGACCGGAATCACCTTGGCGACGAGTCCACTCTCCTCCTCGATCTCGCGGAGGACGGCCTGCACGGGGTCCTCGTCGGGCTCGATGTGGCCGCCCGGCGGCATCCACTGCTGCAGCCGCGTGTGCCAGTGCAACAAGGTACGTGGCCCTTCGACGACGAACCCGGTGGCCGTGAAGTGGCGTCTCAGGCCGGGCTCACTTCCAGCTCGTGAACAAGCTTACGGGCAAAGGCGTCCAGCTGAAGGGCTAGCGTCGTTGCGTCTTCCTCGAACTTCGGGCGCAGTTCCTCCCACAGATCGATGATGTCGATGATCGCTAATTCGTCTTCGTCCGTCAGACGCTTCCGGAGTTCGTCCCGCGTCTCGGGGTAGGAGCCGCCCTGAAGCACCTCGCGCGTTTTCAGCGCCAGCACTGCAAGCTTGGCTGCGTACCGAAGCATCCGCGCATTGCGAGTGCGCAGGAACTTGCGATAGTGCGCTTCCATCTCGGTGTAGTCTAGCTCTCTGTGGAACAGCCGGTACCTGCACTCGAACCGGATGTCGAGAGCCAATTGCCGGAGATCGTCGATCACATTCTCACGGCTGAACGGCGGCGGATCTACCTGGCCGAAAAGGGGGACCAAACCAAAATGGAACTGAAGACGGCCGGTCGAAGGGTACTGCCGCAGCTCTTCCTCCGTCTGGACAAAGCTCGACCAGTTGTCGCGGCCCAGGAATACTCCTTGTATCCGAAGCAGTAGATCCTCGTCGAGGCGCTTCATGACGATGATCAGGTCATGGTCCGAATCGGGTTTCGCTTCCGCGTGCGCCTCGGAGCCTTGCCAGTAGATGGCGCTCAAATCGTCGCCTAGCGATGCGACGAGCGCCTCCACGACTTCACGCACTTCGAGAGGAAGACCATCGGTCGCCGGCAAGAGGTGCGGCCTAGCCTTTCGTGTGGGAGCCCTCGCTCTCACGCTTGCCGTTCACCGCCGGGCGCTTCAAGCAGGGACATGTCGAACTGCGAGTAATCCTCGATCACCATGTCCGCTTCCGGGAATGGCGGCAAGGCGGTCGAACTCGCGCGCACCTGAACCGCGAACATCCCGGCCCGCTGCGCGGAGGCGATGCCGGATGGCGTGTCCTCGAAGGCGAGGCAGGCTGCGGGAGGCACGCCCAGCTGCTTAGCGGCTGTCAGGTAGAGGTCGGGCGCCGGCTTCGAATGCTCGACCTCGCTCGCTGTTACGGTGGCGGCGAACGCGCCATTCAGGCCCAGGCCACCCAGGGTCGTGTCGACCCACTGCCGCAGCGACGCCGAGGCAAGCCCGATCGGGATACCTCGCGCCTTCAGTTGCCTCAGAAGGTCCGACACTCCGGGTAAGGGCTCTCGCGGCTGTTTCATGAGCTCCAGCACGGCGTCGTCATAGGAGCGGTAGAAGACCGCTGGCGATTCCGTCAGCGAGAAGCGTTTTAACACCCAGTCCCAAGCGGCCTCGACCGACAGTCCAATGATCTGGGAGTAGTCCGACTCCGTAACTGTATGACCGTATGGCGCCAGCACAACGTTGAACGCCTCGTGGTACAGCGGCTCGCCGTCCCAGATCACCCCATCGAGGTCGAAGATGACAGCGCGGTAACGGCCGGTCATGAGCTCGCCTTAACGCAGTCGAACAAGATGAAGTTCGCAATGCGAAGATACCCCCGCCAGAAGTCGAGTTTCTCGACCAGCTCCGGCTCGGGCGTAGGCTCGTGGATATCCCGGATCAGAAAACCGGCGGCGCGGAGGGCGTGCGCGTAATCGCTGAGCGGGCGATGGTAGTTGATAAGCTCTGTGGGCGCAGTCGGCCACATTCGGAAGCGGATCTCAGAGGCGGGGAAATAGTTGTCTACCTTGAAGTGGAGCCTGTCGGCGTCGCGGAAGCTGTTCGGGACGCTAGTTTCCCAACCCGAACTCGGTGTGAAGAAGCATGGGTGGCTGATAGAGAAAATGAACCTCCCACCCCGCCTGAGCACACGCGCTAACTCTCGTAGGGCCGACTGGTAGTCCTGCACGTCAAACAGGGAGAGGTAGGCGACCGCGATGTCAAATTCGCCCGACGGCAGAAGCGACAGGTCGGCCATGTCCGCCACGTGATAATCGATGCCGAGCGGGTCATTCTCCTCTGCCCCACGAGCAAGCTCAATCATCCGTGAGGATAAATCGATGGCGGTTACGCGCGCGCCGCGCTCAGCCATCATGCGCGCGAACCTGCCCTCACCGCAGCCGGCGTCTAGGACGCGGAGACCCCCAACCTCGCCCAGGGCGCCGAGTGTCGCTGTGTCCAACAGGTAGACTCGGTTGTGGTCGCTGCCGGTCCGGACGCGCTCTGCCCAGCCCTCCGCAATCGCCTCCCACGCCTGCGCAGCTTCGTCGCGGCTCACGCTTCTCCCCTCTCGCGCAGCGCTGGAAACAGTATCACCTCTCGAATCGAGGAGCTTCCAGTGAGGGCCATGACCAGGCGGTCGATGCCGATGCCAAGGCCGGCCGCGGGCGGCATCCCGTGCTCCAGAGCAATAAGGAAGTCCTCATCTGCCGTCTCTGCCTCGTCGTCTCCCGCCGCCCTGAGGCGCGATTGCTCGAGCAAGCGTTCGCGCTGGTCGATCGGGTCGTTCAGTTCGCTGTATGCATTGGCGACTTCCCGTCCCCCAATGAAGAGTTCGAACCGCTCCACGAGATGCGGGCTCTCGGTCTTACGCTTGGCCAAAGGAGAAAGTTCTACTGGATAGTCGATCAAGAAGGTCGGCTGCAGGAGGTGCGGCTCGACATGTCGGGTTAGCAGCTCATCGATAATCTTGGCGCGGCCCCATGACGGCTCGACGGGTACGCCCGTTTCGGCGGCGGCTCGACGTAGCTCCTCAAGGTCAGAATAAGCATCGAAGTCAACCCCGCTCCGTTCCCGGATGGCATCCCGTAGAGGTATCCGGCTCCACGGTGGAGAGAAGTTTATCTCGCTGTCGCCGGCCGTCGTTAAAGTGCTTCCCAGTACCTCGCCCGCGAGGGTGGAAATCATCTCCTCGACCATCTCCATCAAGACCGTGTAGTCCGCGTAAGCCTCGTATGATTCCAGCATGGTGAACTCTGGGTTGTACTTGGTGGATACACCCTCGTTGCGGAAGATGCGCCCTATCTCGTAGACCTTATCGAAGCCGCCGATCACCAGCCGTTTGAGATGGAGTTCAAGCGCTATCCTGAGGAACTGCTGGCGCTCAAGGGCGTTGTGATAGGTGACGAAAGGTCGGGCAGCAGCGCCCCCCGCGTTACTTTGAAGAATCGGTGTCTCCACTTCGAGGTAGCCTCGTGAGTCCATGAACCGCCTGATTTGCTGGATGATTCTTGATCGCGTTACGAATGTCTCCCTAACCTCGGGGTTCGCCATCAGATCAAGGTAGCGCTGTCGGTAGCGCACCTCGACGTCCTGCAGCCCGTGCCACTTCTCCGGCGGCGGGCGGAGTGCCTTGGCCAGCATCGTGAAGCTTTCCGCTTCGATCGTCGGCTCTCCTGCCTTCGTCCGAAAGAGCGCGCCCTGTACCCCTACGAAGTCACCCAGGTCAACTGTGTGCAGCAGGCGCTCGTAGGACTCAACGCCGACGCTCTCTTGCTTGAAATAACCCTGAATACGCCCGGACCCATCTCTAAGGTCCATAAACGAAGCTCGCCCCATTTGCCTAATAGCCGTCACGCGCCCCGCCACAGAGACGACGTCGTGGCCGTCAGGGGAGCGATCGAGGAGTTCGACGGCCTCTTTCGTGGTGTGGGTACGCGCGGCACGAGCCGGATAAGGGTCGATTCCCTTCGAGCGGATCCTCTCCAGCTTCTGGCGGCGCAAGGCTATGATTTCATCTTCGCCCATAACAAGAAAAAGGCGGGGCGGTCTACGCCCCGCCTGATTGTAGTCCCCGTCCCTTTCGCGTCGCTAGTTAATCTCGACGACCGTCCAGCGAAGGACGCCCGCGGGCGCGTTCACTTGAGCCTCATCGCCCACGCCTTTGCCAAGGAGGGCATTACCTACGGGCGATTCGTTGCTGACGCGCCCTGCCTTGGGGTCAGCCTCCGCCGAGCCGACGATAGTGTAGTGATCGCGCTCGCCCTTATGGTTGAGGATCGTCACCGTGGAGCCAAGGCTTACGCGCTGGTTGTCGTGGGCTTCTTCGATTATGACCGCATTCTGAATGATATTCTCGAGGGTAAGGATTCGCCCTTCAACGAAAGCCTGCTCGTTGCGAGCGTCCTCATACTCCGGCGTGTTCTGTGCGCCAACCAACTCCTTGGCATCGTGAATGCGTTGGGCGACTTCGGCGCGGCGCACGGTCAGCAGCTGATCAAGCTCCTTCTGAAGCTTGTCCAGGCCCTGTTTGGTGAGCGGGACCGGTTTGCTTGCCATGGTGTCATCAGTTTCCTTCGTCTTGGTGAAAAAAAGGACTGAAGGCTACGCCCTCAGTCATACGTGGCGACTTTCCTCCGATGAATTATATTAGACCTTCCGTTGCTTGTAAATAGCGCTGGCAAGGCCGCTGTTTCCCGACACATGACGTGTGTTAAACTGACCGCTGACCTCGGTCGGGCGCACGCCGGCATTCGGCGCATCGCCGCACACGATGAAGGTGGTTCACCCTTAACCTATGCGACGCCCCCCGCCCCGCGAGCAACCGCCCGCTAGGCGGTTCCGACGCGATCTGCCTCGACCGGAGGGGCCATTCGACAGACTGCTCCGACGCAGGCCTGAACGAGATCCAGCTCCGATCATAATCGGTGGGACCATCGCCTTCCTGGCGATCGTCATTCTTCTCGTCGTAGGTGTCTCGACCTTGCTCGGGGGTGGCAGCAGTAATGGGTCGAGCAGCGGCCAAGACGGTCGAGAAATCGATTTCGGCGGTGTCAGTGGGCGGCTCACTTCGCAGATACCGAACCTCCCTCCAGGTCTTCAGCAAGTGAGTGATTACGTGGAATTCAATTTGGACAAGGATGTGCCTCCCATTTCAGGATTCGCTCTTCCCCTTCGGGAGAAGATCGAGGACCCTGCAGGCTTGGGTTTCTACACGTTTGTGGAGAGCCGTTGGCAACGCCTGACCGACGTTAAGGTGGTGCGGAGCGGCAGGGCCGAAGGCGAGTTCAACAGCATCCCCGCTAACCTGGTCGTTCTAAGGGTCGCGGCTCAACCCTATCAGGTCGTAGGCTCACTCCCGCCGGGTGGCAGTCTGCACAGTGAGGCCCAGGTAACGATCATCAGCCCGCGCGATTATTCTCCGACTCAGGACGGATCGGTTCAGGGGACGCCCACAACGGTACCACCCGAAAGAACGTACCTGTTGATTCCAACGATAGTTGGCAGCGGAGAAGATACAGCAAAAACTGTGAACGGCATCCTGGCGGACGAAAATCGACGCAAAGCGCACGTGGACGCGATAGTCAAGCTTGTAACGGACACCAAGCTGGATGGCATTGATCTAGAGTACTCGTCTGTTGACGTCGAACTGCAAGGGGAGTTCACCGAATTTGTTACGTCGCTCGCGGACAGATTGGGTGATAAACGCCTCAGCCTGACTTTGCCTCCGCCGACGAATCAGCGCCAGGCGTACGACTGGAAGGCTATTGGCAAGGTGGCGGACATGATCAAGATCCTGCCGATTGCCGATCCGGTCTCGTATTGGGAGACAATGCCGCGGGCGATAAGCCAGGTAGTCGAAGACGTCGACCCCAGCAAGGTGATGCTGGTGCTCAGTCCGTACAGCATCGAGGGTGTTGGAGACGTAACGCGGCCGATCGGCTACCTACAGGCTATGGTTCTCGCCGCCGAAGCTGCAGTACGCGAGCCGGCGAATCCAAATGACATAAAGCCCGGGGCTACAGTCAAGCTTGTGGCCAAGAATCTTGATCAGGCCGAAGGCGCATCGCCGCTTCGCTGGGACAATGACGCCGCGGCGGTGCGCTTTGACCTTGGTGGCACGGAGCGCAAAAGAATCATAATCGAAAACTCATTCAGCGTTGGCTTCAAGCTGGAGCTCGTTCAGGCCTACCGCCTCGCAGGTCTTGCCCTGTCCGATGCTTCCGGCCAGTCGGATGTGGCGAACCTCTGGCCCAGCATAAAAGAATTCATGCGCTCTGCTACGCTCACCATCAGGCGCCCAAACGAGACCTCTCTCCTTCCCGTCTGGCAGGCACCCGATGGGGGGGATTTCGGCGCTGGCGCCGGCACGACCGCTACCTGGACTGCGCCGAAGGAAGGCCCGCACAATCTGGTTCTCGTGGTGAGCGACGGCGAGAAGCGTTTCGGCCGCAAGACGCTGATTGACGTTAAGAAGGGCAACCCGGCCTCGCCGACTCCGCTTATTACCTTCGCGCCGGTGACTCCCGCCCCAAGCCCCACTCCCTCGGCCGCAGCAACGGTCACTCCTACGCCGAAGCCCACCTTACCGACGCAAATGGGAGTCCGCGCGGACGGGGATGACTCGGGGAAAGATGCTACTAACGATGAAAAAACATCACCTGGGTCGACTATTACCTACTACGTGATCATCGATAACGACAGCAATCTTAAAGTGACAGTCACGTCGCTGGTCGACAGCGTATACGGCAACATTCTCGACTGTAAGACCGCAGGCGGCGCGGCCTCAGTGGTCGGCATCGTGCTCGACGAGGATGATGGTGATGGCGGCGACGTGAGGAACGTCGATCCCAATGGACCGGACGCGGTGCTGTGTACTTACGAGCGACCGGCGCCCGCGACGCCTGGCACTGAAGTAAAGAATGTAGTGACAGTGACTGTCCAGAGCCCCGACGGGCAAACCGGCGTGGACGTTGACGATAACACGAAAGTCACGACGACATCTTGACGTGGCGCCGCGGAACTCATGCGCGTGATCGCCGGCCGCGCTCGGGGGCAGCGTCTGGTTGCGCCGCGCCGGTCGAGGCGCCGCGGCGATTCGCTCGTCCGCCCCACTTCCGATTTAGTGCGTGGCGCTATCTTCTCCTCGTTGGCCTCACTTCAGGCTGAGATGTCGCGCGTGCTGGACCTCTACGCCGGCAGCGGGGCCCTGGGAATCGAGGCGATCAGTCGTGGCGCCGAATGGTGCGACTTCGTCGAACAAGACCGCGCCACTTGCGAGACGATCCGGCAGAACCTGCGTCTCACGCGCTTCGAAAACCAGGCTCAGGTCTACCCAATTTCCGCCGCGCGCGCACTCAACGAGCTCATCGGCCCATACGGTCTCGTGCTGGCCGATCCACCGTATGAGGACAAGACCGCGATTAGGGTACTAGAATCGCTGTCCGGAAAGGGCCTCGCTCAGCCGGGCCAAACCGTACTGGTTCTTGAATACAGCGACGGCACAGCGACAGCGCAATATCGATCTACCGCTAGGAGGCAATGCTTGCTAATAGCCATCTATCCCGGCAGATTCGACCCCGTGACTAATGGCCACGTCGATATCGCGCAGAGAACGTCCACGCTTTTCGAGCGTCTTGTCATCGCCGTATACGATATGAACGAAGACAAGTGCTTATTTAGCACCGATGACCGAGTCAGTCTCTTCCGGGATGCGGTCAGGCACCTTCGCAACGTCGAGGTAAAGGCTTTCTCGGGTCTTGTTGTCGATTTCGCTCGGCGGGAGCAAGCGAAGGTACTGGTGCGCGGGATCCGTGCTGTCACTGACTTCGAAGCCGAGCTGGACATGGCACTCATGAACAAGAAGATGGCGCCCGAGATTGAGTCTGTATACATGATGGCCAGCCTAGAACATTTATACGTCAGCGGCCATCGCATTCGTGAGGTAGCTAGCTTGGGCTATGACGTCGGGGAACTGGTACCACCACATGTTGGCAAGGCCCTCGAAAAGAAATTTGCGAAACAATGAACGAAGAGCCGGAGCCCGCCCCTTAGGTTATTGCTGTTGGATATTTTGCATTTAATTGACCGGCTGGAAGAGATGGCCTCAGAGGCGCGACGGTTGCCCGTCGGCGGGGGCCTTGTTATCTCCCGACAGCGCCTGCTCGACGTAATTGATCGAATGCGGGTCGCGGTCCCCCGCGAAGTGTACGATGCACGCGATGTGCTCCAGCGCCGGGAGCAGCTGCTAGAAGCCGCGCAGCAGGAAGTTGCTCACTTAGTTGAGGAGTCGAAGACGGAAATTGAGAAGCGGCTTGAGCAAACCGAGGTCGTGAAGGTGGCGGAAGAGCGTGCCCGAGAGGTCCTCGCCCAAGCGCAAACGCGAGCCCAGGACCTACTGAGGAGCGCCGAAGAGCAGGCGCGCGGCCGCCTTGATGACGCGCAGCAGTCAAGCCGCTCTCAAATGCGGGAGGCGGATGTTTACGCGCTGCAGACTTTGAAGCGTCTCGAGCAAGAGTTGGATGGCTTCATGACAACCGTTCGTAGGGGTATAAATGCGCTCGAGCAACGCGCTGCGGAGCGCCCCGGCTAGAGCGGCGAGAGCTGGTCATCTCTCTTGCGGGAGATCCATGCTGCTATGCCGATACCTCCACCGCAGATGGCGAAGACTAGGGCGAAGACAAGCAGCTTCCGAAAAGCCATACCGGATGCACTCTGGGCTTTCTCCGCTGCCTGATTGGCGTGATTTAGCGCTGCTTGGAAATCGCCCCTCGTGAATGCTTCCGAGGCGTGGGTCAAGTCATTGTGGGGATCGGCCCCTATCAATCCGAGTCGCTTCCAGAGATCGCGCCTGGCTTCTACCTGCTCGCGCGACGACGCATAGGCATCTATCGCCCGGTCAGCGTCCGCGAGCATTCGGCGTCCCTTGTCAAACTCCCAATTATGAATCGAATCACTGATTACGGACGGGACTGAAAGGCCCCGGTCTTCAGCGTCACGCGTTAAGTCAGTCAGCGCTTGCTTCAGTCCTTCATAGCGGGCGAGCTCGGATTCTGCCTCGTCAGTTGCGGCCATTGCGTTGTCGAAGCGCCAAGCGTCGATATTCGCCTGTATCTGGTCAGGCAGATCGTGAGACAAGGATTTGTCTGCCGCTCGCCCGAGTAGTTCCCGCAAACGCTGTTGCGCTTCGACTCGCTTGGTCAAGACCGGCCCGATGGACGGTGGGAATATCCATTCGGCGAAGAGATTGTCCACTCGCTTCCCACCAATCTTCTCGACAAGGTCTAAATAGCGCTTGCTATCGGCGGGCTTTTCCGAGGCCGCTAGGGCCGCGTTTACCTGCCGGAGCACTCCATCTCCAACTTCGGCCTGAAGAAGATGGAGAAAGCGCAGAGACCGATCATAGCCAGCGTTTTCAACGTTCAGTGCCGATTCATTCGCGCCGATGAGCGACGATACGTCGCCCCATTCGTCCAGCCGCAGATCCGTGGCGGCAGGCTCCTTGTCGGGAGGCTGGCTCTGCACGAGGCCCGTAGGTAATGCGCCTGCGGCTTCTTCAGCGATGAGCTGCGCGAAACCTTCAGAAAGCCACCGTTTTCCGTAGATACCAGACCAAAGATGCGCCAGCTCGTGTAGGACCGTGATGTCGTCCGCGGCCGGTGAAACAATCACGCTGCAGTTGCGGGGTTGACCACACGATGTTATCCCTTCATACCCCAGGACCGCGCGCTGTCCTCCCTGGGCAATTCTCACGGTCGAAGGTCCTGGGTATGGAAACCCATAGAGATCCTGAATCAGCGGAAGCCCCGTGGCTACCAGGTCCTTCAGGTGTTGCGCTATCCCACCTTCTCCCTGGAAGTAGCTCATTGTTACAGAGACGTTTTTCGGCCCCATCGGCACGTCGAAGCCAAAGCTTGCGGTTGCGTCCGGCCGGCTTACTTCGAGTATCGCTGCGAGGAATGCCGCGTCGGCGCCAGAGCAGGTGAAGGTCGTCCCATTTTGAGTGCATTGACCAGCTTCAAGGATTACGCTCCAGCCATTGGGAGCGGGCGACGATACGGTCACCGTGGATTCGTCGCCGCCTGCGACCACCGGCAAATAAACGTATGACGGCGTAACAAGCAATGATGGCGCTCGAACGTTAGCGAGTTCATAGCTGAGGGTAAAGCTGTAACTCTCGCCGTAAAATACGGCCTGATCGAACGAAACATATGCCGAAACGGTCGGGCTCCGACCCGGCTCGCCTAGACTGACAGCTAGCGGTTCACCCGAGGAGGACGTTGCCGAGACCGCAGAGGCGCCGCGCAATACCGGTATGGTGAGGTTTTCGTAGAAGAACACCGTGCCTTCGCCGTCGGCGGTTGTCTGCGGATCGTTGTTCTCGAACAAGACATCCCACACGACGCGCACCGGCCCTTGCCCGGGCCGCACGTCATATGAAACGTGCGATTTAATGTGTACAGGGTCCTCCGCTGCGGCTGGGCTCGGGGCCCTCGAAGCGAGCACTAACGCGAGGGCCGCTGCGGGGAGTCCCAACCAGCGCCAGGTTCCCATCTCAATCGGCCGCAGGCGTCGCCTCCTCGTGCGGTCCGTCCGTTTCCTCGGACGGAAACGCAGAATCTAGCTTCTCGAGGGCCGCATTGAGACCTTGCTTCTGGTATCCGCGCCAGAACAGTAATCCCAACAGCCAGCCCTTAATCCCGTGGGTGGAGGCTCTTGCCATAAGGTCTACCCGCGTCGCCTCACCCTCCGGCTGTAGGCGAAAGGCCTGGGATTCGAGCGTAATCCCGTATCGCTCACTCTCATCACGAACCGGAGTGAATTCGATATATTCAGGAACTACCCAGGCTGTGATTAGGAACTCGAACGCCTCGCCCTCATCAGTGCAGGCTCTAAACTGGGTTTCCGGGCCGTGCGTCTGCTTCGATACAAATTCAATGCTTGACCATGCGGAGTTCCATCGCCGCGCATTGGCTATGTCCGAAAGAAGCGCCCAAATGTCCTCGCGCGGCGCCTTTATCACCCGTGAGGCGGACGTCGAGGGCATCGCTAGCGGTATCCTCCGTAAATTGAGTGCCCGGCACGCAGCCAGAAGCAGTCCACCAACGCGAACCCGGCCTCCTCGAGCCATTTAAGCTGCTCGAAGACGGGGTAAGGCATCTCCCCGTCCTTCTTGTCCACGAGCCAAGTCGGGCGCCAGCCCTCTTTAGTGGCTCTTTCATAGCCGTTGAGAGAACCCACGACCGCCAAAGATTGATCGCGCGCTAGTTCGTCCCATTGCGTGGCGAATGATCGCCGCACGGATTGGGACGACGTAGCGATGATGTCGGCGACCAGAAGCGCCCCGCCGCCCTCGAGCTTCTCGGCCAGTTCCCGAAACAGGCGCCGCTTGCGCTCGGCTTCAAGGTGATGAAGGGCCATCGAGGAGAGCACACAGCGCACCGGCGAAGGCAGCCCATCAATCCAATCATCCGCATCAAGATTGAACGCCAGCACCCGTGCTCGATCGCCGAAGTGCGCGAGCCTCGAGGCCGCGTTTGTGCGCATCAGCTCCGACCCATCCAGTGCGACCACATGTGAGCGGGGAAAGCGGCTCAGGATCGCCTCGCAAAGGAGACCCTCGCCGGCGCACAGATCAGCCACCGTGAATGCTTCTTCCGGCGCGGCTGGGATGAGATCGAGTAACGCGCGCGTTTGCTCTGCGCGCGCCGGGACCGCGATTTCCGCCAGATCTAGGAAATCACGGGAGTCCGTCTCGGTCCAGACGGGCTGCTCCGTCATCGCGTAACAGTTTACCCGACGGATTACGCGACTTGAGCGGAGTCACCTTACGGAGTCATTACGGATTCGCCGGAAATACGACCGACTAAAATTACGATTTGCTGTGGCGATCTACCCGCTCGTAACAAAATTGACGAGCTTGCCCGGAACGTAGACCACGCGCCGAAGCTCGTTGTTGTTCAGATGCTTCTGCACGGCAGGGCTGGCCTGCGCGAGCTCTTTGGCGCGTGCCTCATCGATGCCCGCCGACACCCGGATGCGGTCGCGCACTTTGCCGTTAACCTGCACGACCAGTGTCACCTCTTCTTCTCGCGCCAGGCCTTCGTCCCATGCCGGCCACGACTGCGCATGCACGCTGTACGGCCGGCCGCTTCGCTCCCAAAGTTCCTCGGCGATGTGCGGTGCCAGGGGCGCTAACATCAGCAGTAGCGCTTGGACGGACTCGGCCCACGCCACGCGATCAGCGGAGTCAGCGTCTCTCGCATGCGTCATTTCGTTCGTCATTTCCATTAGCGCAGCGATCAGCGTGTTGAAGCGGAAATGCTCGATGTCCTCAGTCACCCGCCTGATGGTCTTGTGCGTGATGTGCCGCAGCTCGCGCGACGAATCGTCCCCAAAGGTCGGCTCGCTTTGAACCAAGTTCCAAACGCGGTTTAACCAGCGCTCAATCCCGGAGATTCCCTCTAACCCAAAGGGCCCGCCCTGGTCCCAGGGGCCGATGAACATCAGGTAAAGCCGGAAAACGTCTGCTCCGTAGCGCTCTACCTGCTCGTCCGGCGCGACCACGTTGCCCCGCGACTTCGACATGCGCTGCCCGTCTGGGCCAAGGATCTGGCCCTGATTGAACAGTCGTAGGAATGGCTCATCTCCTTGCACGAGCCCCATGTCCCGAATCGCCTTCCAGAAGAAGCGCGCGTAAAGCAGGTGCATGACAG
>Ga0209157_1000905_pt1 | contig 24973 bp, 30 predicted proteins | sample GraSoiAngelo_135_FD_185892 | JGI IMG/M metagenome (GOLD analysis project Ga0209157, IMG submission 185892) | Grasslands soil microbial communities from the Angelo Coastal Reserve, California, USA - 14_0929_05_40cm (SPAdes) (version 2) | ecosystem: Environmental > Terrestrial > Soil > Grasslands ...
CCGCAAGAGAGCACCTACAACTAGATCTCCTGCTCCGCCCATGATTAGCTTGCTCGTCGGCCCCCATTCAACCTCGAGACGCTGAGATGTTCGAGGGAATGCCTGATTGGTCCCGGTTTCATCAGGGAGAAGGAACACGCCTCCCAAAACCTGTTCCCTCGGCAGATCTGTTACTGAGAAAAACAGGTCCACCAACGTTCCTGGAGCAATTTCCCCTAGTTGTTTCACAGTGAGCACAGGGACTGCTGGTATCTTCGGAGGCCCTGGCATCGTAGTTTTGGTTCCTTCTGATACAGGTTGAGCCGGAGTTTCGCGTGGCCTCAGAGGTCTATCCTGATCGTATCTTAATCCGAACTGCAATGCAGTCTGCGCCTTGGCCAGTTCCTCGCCGAGGTAGCCTGCGTGGCTTAGCTGTGTGACAAGTCCGTCACGCAAGAGACCGAGTAGCATCGAGGTTGCTCCGCGTCCCCGCATCTCATGAGCAGGCGTGTGATCAGGCAAATAGTGTCGTAGAAGAATCTCCTCCTGCTCAGCCTCGATCGTGATAACGAAGTATCCCTTCGGATCATACAACAACGGCTCGCGCTGCCCACCCGGCCGAATCGACACAAACTCCTCCTGCTTTCTAGCTGTTCCAGCCTCCTTTTGTCCGGTCGCGAAAACCCCCGGATTGCGATCAGAGAGACTCTTCACCCGTTCCTGTAAAACCTGCAAATCTTCTTCGCCAGTCCAGTCAAGAATCTCGACCTGCTTCCTGAACTGTTGTACCTGCTCGGGATTAATTGATGGTAGAACTGGATCATACCCTGCCGCATCGATGATCCGTCTCTTGTCGTCAACACCCTTCTCCACCAGAGCGACAAGAGATTGTCCGGGCTTGAATAGGGCAGAGTCTTTGCCGCAGATGAGCAGGAAACGAATCGCGGGATTCGACGTGATGTTGACGATAATCCGGGTAATGCCGAGATTGGCGGTGTAGACCATGCCCGCAATGGCCACTCCGGGAAGAGCCACAAGGGGCCCGATCAGACGTTCAGAAGTGAGAGCGCAAACAGCCACGGGACCATTCGGATCACCGACCTGGTAGGTCCCAGGCATGACAGGCCATTTCGCGTTACTATTGGTGCTCACCGCTCACGACCACTATTCCTATCTAATCGAGTTTCTCGACGCGTAACGCTGGGCGGAGTATTTCCAATATTCTATTCGCGGGCGCACTTTCTTCATCACGCGTGAATTATGGAAATCACGGAACGCGCGAGTCTGAGCTTCTCCTAGATAAAATCCCATTCGCGCGGCGGCGTTCGAATCGTTAGGTATCGGTTGCAACTTGTCCAAGAACTTGGTCCCGCGAGCCCCGAATTCACTGGAGGTTACTCCAGCGGTTCTGCAACCTACGTCGTGCGCGCAGGGTCCCACACAAGTGTTGTTCATTTTTTCTCAGTAGCAGTAATGTGCGTCATAGGCTAATAATTCTGAGCGGAAACCCAAGTCCACAACGGACCCGAATGTTATCTTCGCTCTCCGGGTCCATCGCCGAGGATTGAGTACTCGTGTCAGTCTGTGAGGTAATCAATTGAGCTACCGAATTCGTTTCTTTCTAGCGAGACCAGCCTGTGAGGACTTTCGCCATCTCTGGATGGATCTTCTTCAACGATTCCACCAGCTGCGGATCGGTTATTGCGAAGGTCTTCCAGAGCTTCTGAACGGCTGGAATAGCCTCAGCATCGTACACTTTCTTGGCTGCAAGATGAAGACGGCACTGGTACCAACCATAATTTTGGGGTCCCACCCTGGTGTAGAGTGCTTCAAAGGCTTCGAGAGTTCGATAGCGAAACCTCTCAGGACCCAAGGCTACTATAAGACGGGGGAAGGTTTCTAGGGTTGAAAGCTGTTCGGGTTCCACCGAAGCAACGTAGGCATGTAGACAGAGGTTCGCGAAGAACTCAGTCAGCCAGGATCGCGGAAAATGAAAGGGAACCTGGTCATGGAAGATGTGTGCTAGTTCGTGGACCGCGAGCAGATCGAAGAACGGTGGAAGGTCAATTCTTCCGTCCGACCCATAAGAAGTCTGGGCCTCTTTCAGAAGACTGGGCGATGCATCCTTAATCATGTCGACGAAGCTTCCCCAGAAACTGCTCTCCTCTCCCGCCACAATCAGATTGCCCGCCTCGTAGTTCGGCATCCCGTACATAGGGTGGGAGGAACGCCCAGACCAATCCTGTGAGGAGAGTACGAGGAGGCTCGCTTTGGGCTCGAACTCGAGGACCTTGCTAAGGAAACGATATGCCCGTGCGCATCGCTCCGCGATCGAACGGCCACGAGTTTCAAGTCCCGGACTCGTGTGAACCAGGAACGGAAAACCTTGAACAGCTTCGAGCCCTTCAAGCTTAGATGTATCGATCATATTGTTCCTGTCTTTCCCTCGCACCGCTTATTTTTCTTTGTAGACGTTCGTCTTCAGCTCTCGTCGTCCGCGGATCCATTGTTTAGAGACAATCGGCTCTTACGCTTCTCAGCTATCGTGTCAGTCTTCCTGTGCTCTATACTTATCAGAGCCCACTCTGGCCAAGAATGGAGAAGGATACGATTGAAGGACCGACAAAATATGGATAGGGCGCGAGCCGAACTTGAGCGGGTCGATGCCGCATGGTCCGCAGCGGCCTCAACTTCACGCGATGTGGAACAAATTGTGTCGTTTTGGGCGGACGACGCGATCGTTATTCCGCCAGGACAGGCGCCCATTATCGGCAAGAATGCAATTCGGAACTACGTTACAGCCAGCTTGAAGATCCCAGGGTTCACCATCCAATGGAAAACGACCCAGTTTACGATTGCCCGAGATTGTGACCTAGCCTACGGTGTTGGGACAAACCAAGTCTCGTTCAACGACGAGAATGGCAATCGCATCAAATTGCGAGGCAAAGCAGTGACGGTCTGGCGAATGGAGAACGACGCATGGAAGTGCGTCGTCGACATCTGGAACGATGACCCCGCCCCGAAGTGACTTCTATTTCCTTTAGAGGTTGGACAGCAACTAACGTTTGTGTCCCCTTGCTGCTTATATCCCGGGCTAACCTTGTTGCACTAGATAACATTGAGTAAGCTTGCGTCTAGCTGCCAACCTGACATCTCAAGCATGATTTTTGGAAAGAGCGATCTTTGCAGGAGGGACATCTGCGCGGTAATCAAAGCGGTAAGAAAGCTGGGCTCAGAGTGGCGAATCCTCATCTCATACTACCTCCTCGACAACCCGCTCCGCTTCAACGATCTGTTGAGGAAGGGTAAGCCTGACGATCTTAACGCGCGAACTCTTTCTCGGACTCTGAAGTATTTGCAGAATATGGGCATCGTTGAGAGAAGAGTAACCGGCACCGAACCTTTCTCGGTCGTCTACAGTCTTACAGAGAAGGGACGAGACCTCGGCGATATCTTGTCCGCGTACCGGAGATGGGGAGAGAAGTGGACCCCAAGCATCGTCCATCCCTTACCATATCTGAAGGTAAGCAGACCAGTGATATCTCGCAAGACCTAGCAAATTTTGGGATGGTCGAGCCTCCGTAAATAGGAAAATCTGAAATCCTGAGAGAGGCACACTTTCCACAGTCTTGCAGCATACTCGGCAGACCCGGATAACCGCGAACCTCGTAGGAATGATGATATTCGTTCAGGTTATTCTTGGAGGCGGTTCTTTCGTCCTAGGCTGGGATGTCATCTATCACCTTGTCTGGGGAACCCTAACCTTCATCGTGCTCATAGCTGCGACCGTGCTGGCACGGAGAGACTTTGGCGTCGATTCCACCCTGTTCAAAGTAGGCCTCGCCGCCATCGTCGATTTTGTCATTCAAGGAATACTGGGATTGTTCTCTTTCGCATCAGGCGTCGCAATTGTCGTCCATCTTACCAACGCCTTCCTACTCGCCGTCATAGTGACCTATCTGATCAGTTTCGCAGACAGCGCCGACAAGGCCTCCACTCCTCTAACTTCCCAGACTCAAACAACACCGCCAGGGAATTTGCGCGGACAAGCTACGGGACCCTGAATGTGAGGTTGCAATTGGATCGATGAGGTACGGCTTCATCGAAGCTCGACCAAACCAAGGCTTGAGACTCTCAACCGAGCCCTTTAGACAGGTTCTCGGACGAACTTCTTGGCGGATCTTCTAGGTTTGCCTAACGTCGGGCTGCTTCTCGGAAGCGTAGCGGTGTTCTTTTCAACAGCAGGCTACAATGCTTGGAGAAGGAACTTCCGAGAACATTGGTCTCGCGGAGAACACTATTACAACGTGGATCGATGGGAAGTGTTAGGTGCCGGCATAGCCTTTACCTTGCTTCTATTGGGAGCGTATTGGCAATGACCACCTCTCCTACCTCCCAAACTAAGATAGACTTCTCAGGACAAGCCCACGCAAACTACACCGACCTTGACTTGAAATCAGTTCCCAAAGTGTGAATTCTCGCTATTATTCGGTGAAAGCATCGACGGGATGACCTATGCTCGACCGCGACGAAGAACTCAAACTACTCGCATTCCTCGCAAGCCTAGCCGGACTCCTTGGAATAGTTGTCTCGGGGAGCAACTTCCAGATCGGCTCCGCCTCCTCCACCACAGTCAGAGCGTACTTCTCTGTAATCCTGGAAAACTAAACCATGAAAGAGGGTAAGAAGGCTGCAGATGTCGAGAAGGCTCTCCAATACTGGACGAGCTCGATGATCGACCCTCAGCTGAAGCCTGTTCAAGCTAAAACAAGACAATTAGCCGAGGCCGCGCTTTCCCTAGCTTCATCTCTGGAAAGTCGTTGCCGAGAATTCATTCGAAACACCAAATATGACATGTCTGGCTTAGGCGATTCCCGCCGGCTCCGAGCAGCCATGGCACTAAACCGCGTCTCCGGAGAGATCGTCACCGCATCTGGTGACTTTCTGAAATCAAGTCCCAACGAATCGATATCGAAACTGGAGACGAGCATTACAAGGCTGTTACGAGCGGCTGGTTCAAGCTACAACGAATCGGTAAAAGCGATGGCTTCACATTACGCTTCGGAGAGAGGTTGGCTCAGAGCTGAGATAGAAGGGCTGCAACGCATCAATCACCAGACGTCCCAGTTCCGGACAAGAACCCGAGACATCACGTCGACCCGTGACCAAATACAAGAACACTCCAGGACCATTGTTGAGCATCTCACGACGCTACAGAATCTTGAGAATTCCCGCCTCCAGCTGGAAAAAGAGATTCACCAGCTTATCCACAACGAGGGCTCGCTTCTAGAGGCGATCGAACGGATTGAATCTAATTCTGCGATTCGAGCTCTCAACGCCAAAGAAGCGGAACTCAAAGCGTTGAGAAAGAGGCTCCTGAACGAAGAAATGTCCAGACTGGGCGGACTATTCACAAAGGTTCTGTCGCTGCATCAGAGAGGAGAGGTGCATGTCCATCTACAGGCGATAGAAGTATTGACGCGATATGTGAAAGCCCCACTTACGACATTGGCCAAGGAATCCGACGGCTATCCGGAACTCACCGACTCGCTCGAGGGAGTATGCGAGTCCATTGAAACAAACAGGCTACCGCTCGGAGAAAAAAAGGCGAGAAAAACACTCGAGCGAGCAAAACGGATCATAAACGGGTCACTCAGACCAATTCAGAAAGAGGCCAAAGAAGCCTTTGCGGCGAGAAGTCAGATTCTACGCTCCCCCAATGTGAGGCAACTCAGATCCCAACGATCCGAACTACGAGCAGAATACACTAGAGCCCGAACCTCGAAGCAATCGCTGGAATCAAGAATCAAGAGCATAGCCGACGAAGCTTCAGTGCTGAAGGCCCAAGCGAAAACCCATTTGGACACAATAAATGAACTCGCCACCAAGAACTTCAACAAGGGCGTCCCGCGGGAACTGCGTGAAGAGGTCCTATCCCTAACCCACTAGACTCTTCTTAAAACCGACCAGACCTCTTCGGCGCTCCGGCCGGGGGGGTCCTGCCCAGCCCAGATGAAACTCGTTTCAAAAACAGTTGTAATAGGACTGTCTATTGGGATTCGCGGGCCTTCATTCGCTTTTCCAGTTCTTCCTGAGAAACGTCTTCGACATGTGTGGCGATCCACCACTGGTTTCCGTACTGGTCCTTGACGCCTCCTGTCCGGTCTCCGTAGAACTGGTCAGACGGCTCCCTCAGCGAAGTTGCACCTTCCCCGAGCGCCCGTTTGTAGGCCGCATCAACATCCTCCGTGTACACATTGATCATTGCAGGAACCGCTGGGAATTCTGGGGTTGCGTCGTTTATCATAATGATTGAGTCGCCGATCCTCACTTCGGCGTGACGTATTCGACCATCGGACCCGGTGAACCTCTCTTCTTCCTCCGCGTCAAACACCTGCCTGAGGAAATCTATCAAGTTCGACGCTCCTTCGACACTCACTATAGGAGTGAGGGAATGATAACCTTCAGGAATAGGTTTCACCTTGCTAGTAACAGATTGCATTGTCGACGATGATTTGTCGTGGCTTGATAAAAGGGTGACTGGACAGAAACTGCTAGATCACTCGTGTCACGATGATGCCCAGCAAGGCGATACGGCTTCGTATCGTCTCTAATTCTGACTAGTGCTCTTTAGAACGGTTTCTATCTTATTGAGAAATGACTCAATAGATGACCGGGGATTCAACGTCGACCTTCATAGCGAGAAATAAATCGTGAGCAATATCCTGATAGCCATTTTCCGCAGGGTTAATATTATCAGGGGTAAAGCGCAAACCGAAAACAATGTTGTCAACTATAGCGAACAGGCAAAGAAAGCTTGTTAGAACGATGATTCTTCCACTCCTCATCCTCGCCATCGTTGTCTTGATGCCAGTTGCCCCCATGGTCCATGCTCAAACGGTCGTCACCACAATCCCAGCGGACTTCAAACCGTTGGGAGTCGGGGTCAATGTTCTAACCAACGAGATCTACGTGGCGACCACGCGAAACTTTGAAGGCAACCTCGATGTGATAAACGGCACCACCAACACCATCACTGCCACAATTTCAACAGGAACCGGAACATCCGCCTTCAAAGTCGCCGTCAACCCAGTAACCAACCGAGTATACGTGACAAACTCGCTAGGCAGCACCGTCCAGGTAATCGACGGCAGCTCCCACACTCTTTCAACAAGCATACCCGTCTGCGGCTCCGGCAGCCCGAATAACGTGGCCGTCAACTGGTGGACGAACACCGTATACGTGGGCTGTTCAGACCCCGCCGCCCTAGCAGTAATCAACGGACAGACAGACACGGTCACTACCACGATACCTCTATCAGCGTACATAGGATCCGCCCGGCCCGTCGCCGTGAACATCAGAACTGACAGAATCTATGTTGGTGACGGCTCCGGCAGCAACGTTGTGGCAGTAGACGGCAAGTCCAACACGGTCATCGCCAACATTCCTGTAACTGGCGCTAGTTACCACTTGGGAATTGACGTCAACCCTTGGACAAACATGGTCTACGTCTCAAATGGCGGATCTAACTCAGTCTCAGTCATAGGCGGCTCAAGCAATACCGTGATAGCCAATATTCCCGTTGGGCCTCAACCATACGGAGTAGGCGTTGACCTGAGATCCAACATGGTCTACGTAGCGAACAGCGTTGGTACAAGCAACAGCAGCAGTGTTTCCGTAATTGATGGCAGGACCAACACTGTCACCGCCACGATCAAAGCTCCCGCCTGGGCCATTGATGTAGGAGTGAATCCTCGAACCGAGCTAATCTATGTGGCTGAATACTACATTTGCAAATCCAGCAGCTGTGCTAACGATCTGAATCAGAATTCAGTCCTTGTAATCTCCGGTGCGTCCTCAAACCAGCCAGACTAGCTCCGCAACCGCGCTACTGATACCCAAAAAACCCCTCGTTTTTTCCTAAATCCAACTTCCATCGTTTGTTGGGATATTAGACACTCTATTATTCCAGACCTGCTAGGACTAGGCAGTGTTTCCGATGCCTCGAAATGTCGCCCCCTACGGCTCCTGGAAATCGCCCATTACTGCGGATCTCCTCGCCTCGACCTATGTCGGTCTTGACGAGCTTAGAATTGATGGCAAGGATCTTTACTGGAATGAACTTCGTCCCGCGAACAAGGGCCGGAACGTAATTGTCCAGAGAAAACCAGATGGCACGCTGACGGATATTACCCCTACTGGCTTCAGTGCACGAACGAGAGTTCACGAGTACGGGGGCGGATGCTACCTCGTCCAGAACGGAACAGTCTACTTTTCCAACTATACCGACCAGCGTTTCTACCGCCAAGACCCGGCGAGTGACCCTCGGCCTCTAACACCCCTAGTAGACATGAGATACGCGGATAGCGTATTCGACCAAAAGAGAAACCGCATAATCTCGATACGCGAAGACCATACTCTCAAGACCCCACAAGCCGTCAACACCATCGTCAGCCTTGATCCAGAGAATGAGAGCGAGGGCAAGATCCTCTTCTCCGGAAACGACTTCTACTCAACCCCACGGCTCAGCCCCGACGGGACCAAGCTAGCATGGCTCACCTGGAATCATCCCAACATGCCCTGGGACGGAACAGAGCTCTGGATTGCTGATGTCAAACCAGACGGCTCACTAGGACAAGCGGAAAAGATTGCGGGAGGATTGGACGAGTCCATCTATCAGCCAGAATGGTCACCCGACGGCGAGCTATACTTCAGCTCCGACAGGACGGGATGGTGGAACCTCCACCGCTGGCACAACAGTGAGGTCGAACCGCTGTACCCGATGGAGGCTGAATTCGGCCTCCCCCAGTGGGGGTTCGGATCACACACCTTCGTCTTCGAGTCCCAAGATCGAATCGTCTGTGCTTACACGAAGAATGGACTATGGAATTTAGCCAGCCTGAACCTTAGGAAGAAGAAACTCGAACCGATAGAGACGTCGATCAGTCAGATCGACCGGGGCAACCTAGCCACGAAAAACGGACATGTCTTTCTGATCGGAGGATCAGCCACGGAACCCTCGTCCATAGTACGGATAGACCTCTCATCCAGAGAGACGGAGATACTACACCGATCCCGAGAGATCACCGTCGGCAAAGAGTACATCTCGATTCCAAACGCGATCGAGTTTCCCACGGAGAATGGACGAACAGCCTTCGCGTTCTTCTATCCTCCAAAGAATCCTGAATACGAAGCACCCCAGGGCGAGAAGCCTCCTCTCCTAGTCGTAAGCCACGGCGGGCCCACTAGCGCCAGCCCATCCACCCTACGATACGAGATACAATACTGGACAAGCCGGGGAATCGGGGTTGTAGACGTCAACTATGGCGGCAGCACCGGATACGGTAGAGAGTATCGGAAGAGACTCAACGATCAGTGGGGAATCGTTGACGTTCAAGACTGCGTTAACGCCACCCGATACCTGGCCAGTCGTGGACAAGCTGATGCAGAGAGACTTGGTATCCGCGGAGGAAGCGCTGGAGGCTACACAACCCTCTGCGCCCTAGCCTTCACGAACACATTCAAGGTTGGTGCAAGCTACTTCGGCGTCAGCGACCTAGAACTCCTAGCGAAGGACACCCACAAGTTCGAATCCCGATACCTCGACAAGCTAGTTGGACCCTATCCCGAACGCCGCGACATCTATCGCGCGAGATCACCGATAGACCATGTTGACGGCATATCCTCAGCTCTAATCTTGTTCCAAGGACTTGAAGACAAGGTCGTGCCTCCAGACCAGTCCGAGAAGATCTTTGAAGCGGTTAAGGCGAAGGGCCTCCCCGTAGCCTACATCGCCTACGACTGGGAGCAGCACGGTTTTCGGCGAGCAGAAAACATCAAAAGATCCTACGAGGCTGAGTTGTACTTCTACTCGAAAATATTCCGGTTCAACCTTTCCGACCCGATCGAACCAGTCATAATAGAAAACCTCGTAAGCGAGACGAAACCTGCTGTCTCGCCCATAGAAATAACAGAAACACTATAGGAATCAGAAGAAGACAGAATTACGATTCGAAAATCTACGTCAGGTTCTGCGATGAACACACACAACAACACTCTGACCACGACACCGATGATCAGGTATTCCGGAACTGTTAAATCCGAAACCGAATACGGCACGGTTTTCATGAAAAATAGTCGCGTACTATTGATCCTTTTCGCCAGCATTCTCCTTCTAATTCCAACCGCATCACCCCGAGCGGCAGCCGTTTCTATCACGCTGACGCCGGGAACTACCAGTCTGATCGGCACTGTCGATGTGAGTACTCTCCCGCAGACAGACCAATCGAGCGTCAACATGAACCAGGCTCCCCTGCACTCGCAGGGCCTCCAAGCCTTCGATCAGGCCAAAGCGCAAGCCGCACAAACCGGTTATGTCCCAGCAGACGAGGCTGCAAAAACCGTTGCAACTCCACCAAGCACTCCCTCACCACTGACCACCACCGTGGGTCTCATCCTCGAGGGAGCCCCAGGTGGATCACCGAATCCCTGTGGCTGTTCGCCTCCAGACGTAATTGTCGGTGCTGGGCCAAACCATGTCTTCGAGATGGTCAACCTTGCCGGCATAATCTACACGAAAGCTGGAGCAGTTGCCAAGGCCACGTTCGGTCTCGACACTTTCTTCAACCTACCCGCCTCGTCAATGTCAGACCCGCAAGTCTCCTATGACTCCAGCAGTGGGCGATGGTTCGCGTCGATCATTGACATTCCCAACAGCCGAGTAGTGTTCGCTGTCTCGACAAGCAACGATCCCACAGGCACTTTCAACCTTTACTCCGTCTCGGACAGTGGGCGTCTTCCTGACCAGCCTGTCACCGGAACCAACGATGACAAGTACGTAATTTCCGTGAACGATTTCAACACCGCCGGCACTTCCTTCATCGGCGTCCACTACTGGGTCCTCAACAAGTCAGAGCTTGTTGCCGGAGCCTCAACGATCCACTTTGCTACAAACACGCCGGACTCGAACATGTTCTCACTGCATCCCGCAGAACATCTCTCCTCGTCCACGACCTTCTACATGGTAACCGACTGTACAGGAACATGCATCCCAAGTCCGACAAGCCAGACCAATACCGAGACAGTAGTCTCTCTAACCGGTGTTCCACCTGCGACTGTAACAGTCAGCTCCAGCAGCTTCTCGATTGCGACGAGCGTCATCGGGCCGAATGCGGCGCAACCCGGCACAGGCACGACATTGGCCACGAACGATAACCGTGTCGAGAGCGTTGTCTGGGAATCAAACAGCCTATGGGCCTCATGGAACGATGCATGCATCCCCAGCGGTGACTCTGCAACTCGAACATGTCTACGCCTAGTCCAGGCCACAACCTCAGGCGCAACGGCAACGAAGGCGCAGGACTTCGATTTCTCCGCCAGTGGCCAGTACTACTTCTACCCAGCAGTCTCAAGCTATCAGGGACAACTTGTCGTCTCCTTCGGCAGGTCATCCAGCAGCATCTTTCCATCAGCCATGGCCACGGGACGAGCCTCTAGCGATCCACTGAACACGTTACAATCAGCCGCCGTGATCAGAGCAGGCACAACCGCCGACACTAGCGGCCGTTACGGTGACTATTTCGGCGCCGCCACAGACCCGACCCCGACCTCGTCCTCAACATTCTGGGTCGCAGGCGAATACCGCAAGTCCACCACATTCCAGAACTGGAACACGGTCATCGGACAAATCGCGTCATTCAGCGCGCCAGGAACCTTCGACTATAGCGTAAGCCTCAATCCAACAAGCGGCTCCGTCGCCCAGGGATCAGGCACAACCTCGACCGTAACAGTCAGCCTCGTCAGCGGAACCACCCAATCAGTCTCGCTTAGCACAAGCATCAGTCCATCAGCCGCAGGCCTCACAGCCACCGTGAACCCGACAAGCGGAACACCCACCTACACGAGCACATTGACGATCTCAACCACCACTAGCACTCCGACAGGAACCTACTCCATAACAGTCACCGGCACAAGCGGAACCCTGTCCCATAGCGCCATTTACACTCTAGCGGTTACCGCTCCCGTAACAGGAGACTTCAGCATCAGCGCATCACCCTCCAGCCTGACGATGAATAGGTTCGGATCAGCGTCAACAACAATCACAATAACATCGCTAGGCGGTTTCTCTGGTACTGTCACATTGTCGACTGGTGCGCTACCAGCAGGACTTACTGCAAGCCTCAACCCAACCAGTGTAACGGTAACCTCAGGCGGAAGCGGAACGTCCACGTTAACTTTCAACGGCCACGGTGGGATGACGGTAACGGGAACGTTTACCGTCACGGTAACCGGGACAAGCGGCAGCCTCACCCACTCAACCACAATAACACTAACGATAACGAAGCACTAGACCATTCGATCCAATCTTCCCATTTTTCTTTTTTCTTTCCTTCAGAACTGAAGTTCATCTAGTTCGAGCGATAGACTTCTACAGAGGTGGAAGGACGGGACTGCGAGAACCGTCTTTCCGTCGCTGGGAGTCTTCACTCCTCCAATCAGGACCTCAAGCGGAAGCATCGATATGAACGCATAACCGACTCCAACATATGGCGCCAGAAGCGCGATGATGATTAGGGGAGCTCCAACAAGGCCTCCGAGGAAGATCTCCCAGAATACTCCAAAGATGCTGAAGTAGAGGGTAACACGTGAGACATTCTTGGCGTGCCGCCACAATACTATTCCTCCAAGCACCAACATTTCAACGAGGATAAACGGAAGAGTAGGTGGTATCGCGACCGTGCCGCACCATGCGGGCATGCAGTCAATTTGTTCCTCGAAAATTATCAATGGAACAGACAGCATCAGATAGAGTGCTAGAGGGGGAAGCTTCACTCGCAATATGTCAAGCGCAAGCTTCTTCCTGAAACGGAACATAAGGAGGAACCCTCCCACGATCAGCGGAACATCGATGAGAATACCGAATGCCAAGAACGCTCAGCCCGATCGACAAGAAAATCGGAAAGTGATCTTAAGGGCGTTCTGTATCTCGTGCCTCCCGTCCCCGCAGAATCATATGCTAGATCATTGCCACGACATAAGACACGGCAACAGCGAGTATGCCAGCGCCGGGCAGAGTCACTAGCCATGGCAAGAGCATTGATCTAAGCGAAGATTTGATGACACTCTGGCGTCCACCGATCCCAGCGTTGGATCCTTCGTGAACCTGGGTCGTCGACATGGGTGCCCCAAAGATTGCCCCCGCTGACACCACTAGAGCCGTGGCCGCCCCAGCCTTCGACCTCTGAACCTGATCTAGCGCCGCATGCCTGCCAATCGCAGTCACCACCACCCGATGACCGAGTACCAGTGAGCCGAGCAAGACCGCTACTGCAACAATCGAGTATGGAACCCAGGCTGCCTCAGAGGGATTTGCGAGGAGAAAGAACGCTCCCAGAGCCGCCATCTTTGGAGCATCGTTAATCCCTCTCGCGTAGGAAACAGCGGCCCCGGACGCCCAGTGCTCAATGCTGGCAAGTCGCGGCCGTGGTTTACCTGGCAACCCGGTTCGACGTGTCAGCCTATCGATGATGTATATTCCCACAAGCGCAGCTATGGGTCCCCCGGCCAAGGGCAATACCACCCTGTACAGCAGGAACTCCCATTGTATCACTGATACTCCAAACAGGTAGACCGCTAACAACACCAGAGCGCCTATGATCGCGTGCGTCGAGGAAACTGGCAACCTGAGAAGAGTCGCCGCAAGAATCCATAACGTCGCGCCAGCAAGCGCTGCCAAAACGAAAGACGATTCAGGCGCAGTGTGTAGAAGGCTCTGGGGCGTGAAAACAGTGAAGAGTCTACCTGAGATCAAAATTGCAGAGACGCTTCCAATGCCAGTGAAGAAGCCTCCCCAGATGAGTGGCTTACGCTTTCTCGGGGGCGAGCCTGAGGGTCCTGGCATCATCAACGATGCCACGCTCTTTCCTACATCGTTGGCTCCGTTGGCGAAAGCAAGGGCGAACAGAGCCGCGAGTCCTAATTCCTCAATCGACACGATCACGGGGTTCTCTCTCTGAAGACGCCCTAACTTCCGGGTGTTTCTGGCCGGCCAACTTTTCCAAGTTCTTTAAGCCGGTTCAGCCTGTCTTGCTCATTTGCGAGCCGTGGATCCTTTGAGAGTTCCTCGTAGGCAGCCGCAAACCATCCCAGAGCATCTTGCTCTTGACCCATAACCGTAAGGCATTCGGCGATCTCCTCGTAGACGTATCCGCTCTTCTTGCCAGCCGCCTGATACTGCTCAAACAAGCTTCGCTGCATCTCCAGAGCTTCTTCCGTGTGATCCATCATCCGAAGAGACTTGGCAACGCACCATTTTGCGATCATGATCTTGTTCGGATCGCCCTCCTTTTCCCGGAACTCCACGGCTTTCTCGAACATGAGCAGGGATTCTTCATACTGTTTTTGCTCGAAATAGGTCCAGCCTAGGTTGTTGTAGAGACTGCCCTTCCATTTCCGCGCCTTTTCATCCGCGGAATTCTCGGCAATGTCCAACGCCTTCAGGTTCCATTCCGACTGTTTCTCGGTTGGTTCGACAATCGCCATCATGTGAGCGGCGTCTACGGCGTTGAAGTCGTCTTCGGACTTGACAGCGAGATCTAATGCCTGAAGAAACAAGGGCCTGGCCTCGTCCCGCTTTCCGGACGAGTTGAAGACCCTTCCACGCTCGAGCAGATACCGGACCCTCGTCTTATCGTCCGCCTCTGCCTTGAGCATGGCCTTTTCGACGCGATCCAGCGTCTTATGAGCGTCCTGGAATTTTCGCTGCAAGCCTTCCGCCCTTGCTATCTGGGTAAGAAGCTGTGTCAGATACGGAAAGTCTCTCGAGTCCAATGCCGCGGGGAGAAGTTCGCGGAACCTCCTCTCAGTCGCGCCTGGATGGTCGTAATCCCAGAGGCTGTCAAAGTCTGGAAGCTGGCTCTTCGGCGCGTTTCCATCGGCTACTTCGATCTCAAACCACCCTTGCGATGACCTTGGTTCTACTACTGTAAAGTATTGCTCTTGAGTAAAGTATTCAGTTGCAAAGAAGTGGGACTCGTGTCATTTGAGCGAATTGCTACGCAGTGTCATCTGAGAGAGACAACACTTGACCTTTTAGTCCGAACGATCATGATTTTCAATTATTGAAATTCCTGGTAAAACACGTCTTAGCAATAGTGATTCTGATCCCGCTCTCCGCCTTTGCTTTGCCCGCATGGCTGATAGGCAGAGACCCAAGAGCAAAAGTGTTCACGCTTTTCCCGATTCTGCTAGTATCGCTTCTCTTCGTCAAGCCGTTGAACCGGCCGAGAGTCTTGCGGTTTCGAGGCCTGGCGAACCTGTTGGGTAGCTCCCTACCAATAGCGTCTTTGTTTCTACCATATTCGTTCCTAGGCAGCTATCCATGGTATCCGCTCGATCCTGGTTCAATATCTCGGGGAGTGCCTCAGCTGGTTGTAGTTAGATGCATCCTGACTCTCTTCTCTAGGTTCGGCGCATTAGCCATCGTGGCCGGGGTTGTCCTACAACAAGGGCCCGACGAAGCTGATTGAAACGCAAGGGATGAACTCGTGAAAAGTAATTAATCTCTGAAGACGAACAGAATTTCATGAAACCTGCGCAGAAGGGCACGCAGAAGTCCGCCAAGAGCACCACTGCGACCAGCAAGAAGTTCAAGGGATTCACGGACGAGGAACACGGCGCGATGAAGGATCGCATCCAAGAGCTGAGGGCGGACAAGGCGGACGGGGAAGGCGCCGTGCTCGCGAAGATCGCCGAGATGCCGGAACCGGATCGCACCATGGCCAAGCGGCTCCATGCTATCATCAAGGAAACCGCGCCAGCCCTCTCGCCTAGACTCTGGTACGGGATGCCCGCATATGCCACTGCCGGCAAGGACGGCAAGGTCGTTTGCTTCTTCCAAGCAGCGCAGAAGTTCAAAACCAGGTACGCAACGCTCGGCTTCAGCGACAAGGCGAACCTCGACGAAGACGCCATGTGGCCCACCGCCTTCGCGCTGAAGGGGTTAACCGCCGCCGAAGAAGAAAGGATCGCCGCGCTCGTGAAGAAAGCGGTCGGCTAAGGACCGGGCTCGCGACCGGGCCCCCGCCCTGTAGTCTAGCTTGGGGGGAAATATCCACTAAGCTCAATCCCTTTGAGCGATTCTTGCTCCTTGGAATAATAACCGACCCTGATCTCTGGTTTCGTGGAAGAGGGCATAAGTTCAACGTCCAGCAGAACAAAAGGAGGGACAAAGTCCATGTCCGTAAATCCCAATCACCCTTCCCACCAGAAAGGTTCGGAATCGTGTTCCAGGGAAAGCGATCGATCCGAATAGATAGCCCAAGCCTATCAAGGCGTCTCCATCTTTCTGAACGTGGATAACCGGTTCACCAGGGTCAATTATCTCCTCAAAGATTATCGGCAATCCACAGTCGAGCAGAATTTCGCGCCTTTCCTTGTCTCTTTGCCATGTTGGGTCGAAGTACTCTCTCGACAGAACTCGTCTTGCGATTCCTGCGAAGTGGTACAGATTGGTTTCTTGTATAAGCTGAATGAGTTTCAACCCTGGATTGATTCCCGAAACGTCGATTCCTAGTTGCTGACGTTCTTTGCTTGAGCTATTGCTGCCCCACTGGTTCAGAAGCTGATTAGCTCCCATCCAAAGTTGGATTTCTATTACACTGTTCAACTGGACCTTCGGAGCAAGATCAAGCCATTCACTATTATCCACTGCAATCGTGAGCGTCCTTCCACCTATGCTCGTCCGAGGCACTTTGCTCGTTCGACCGCGCTTCTCCTCGGGCATCAACGCGATAACTCCGGAGCAGATTTCTAGAATGTCATTATGAATGTCGAGAATATCTGAGCAGGGAAGGCAATCGTCTGGTTTCACGTAGAGTACAACGTCAACTCTTTCGGAATGAGCTGATCCTTCAAGGAAATTCTCTAAGGCTCCGCTTTTGGAGCGAGCAAAAATCCAACGTCGGCGGAGTCTAGGTTTCCCGACCACAGGCTCGTCTTTCAGTGTGAACGGTGTTGCACCGTCGAGTTGAAGGACGTGGAATACCGTTTCCGACCCACTATCATTCCCCGCGTAGGAACTGATTATTGTTGCTGGAGGCAAGAAATAGCGTCGTTTCTGCAGTTCTTCTTTGCTGAACTGAACGGAGACCCTGAGTCCTTTCAGCTTGGGGTTCGTTCGTTCCGACAATTGAGTCATTTTGGTCAAACTGCATGAAACCGGCTTCCCAGGTCTTACATCTTTGGGATTCTCAAGCGCATTATGCTTTGATCCGATGGCAAAGTGCAATGTCTATTCCAGCCGCTCGACCCTCCGGAGATTGTCACGAACAAAATGTCGCGAGTTTGTATCGTAAATCGCCCGTTTTCAGCCCTGATCCATGATCTGGGACCCGGGATCCAGACTTGCCCGGGAATCGTTCGGGAACTGACCTAGATTACACGTTAACTTGCACTGTGGTCAAAGCCCAGACCCTGCCCTGAATCACGAGACTCGCCCATTATCAATGCCAGACAGCAAATCTTCTCAAGAAAAACGAGGGGGGTATTGCACAGCGCATCTCGTGACGCAGGACTGGTTGAAGGGAAACTGTCTCTAGGCAGGAATTATTTGGAGCGATGATCGGGTTTTTGGTTTGTCCAGTTGAAATCATTGTACGAGAACCCTTAATTCCACTGGAAGCCGGCTCGCAGAAAACCGGACTGTTTCAGGCTTGTCACAGCAAGGATTGGATCTCATCTTCGAGAGGGTTCTGGCGGGAGGTGAGGTCTTTCGTGACCGAAACCTCCTCAGACATGACTACATGCCCGCAACGCTTCCTCACCGGGAAGAGCAGATCCGCCGGCTCGGATCCGTGCTCGCCCCAGCTTTGACAAAAGATCGAGTGTCGAACCTTTTCGCCTACGGCAAAACTGGAACAGGAAAGACAATCGTGACCAAATTCGTTCTAGATCGGTTACAGCGGAAGGCTCGCGAACACGGACGAGCCCTCGATACGAGCTACGTCAACTGCCGTCTCGCAGGAACAAACTACAGAGTCATTGCCGACCTGTGCAGATCTCTCGGTCGAGAAGTCCCATTTACCGGACTCGCAGTAGGCGAGCTCCTAGACCGGTTCCGAAGCGCTCTCCAATCACGCGGTTCCGCATTCCTCGTCGTCCTGGATGAGATAGACGCGTTGGTGAAGAGAAGCGAAGACGATAGTCTACTATACGAGCTAACCAGGATAAACGAGAAGCTGACAGAAGGCTGGATCGGGCTCATAGGAATATCAAACGACCTCCACTTCAAAGACTTCCTGGACCCGAGAGTCCTAAGCTCGCTAGGAGAGGAGGAAGTCGTGTTCAAACCCTACACCTCAGACGAACTACATGACATTCTGAAGGAACGGGCACAACTCGCCTTCCGATCCGGAGTTCTAGATGAAGGCGCTCTCCACCTTTGCGCGGCCCTGGCTGCAGGAGAACACGGTGACGCACGACGCGCACTCGATCTCCTCAGAGTAGCCGCTGAGATTGCCGAAAGATCACGCGAGCTACGTGTCGGCGAAAACCATGTCCGCGAAGCACAACAGAAAGTCGAACATGACCGTGTGACAGAAGCCCTGTCATCCCTCCCACTCCACTCCCGAATCCTACTAATCTCCGTAATGCAGCTGGAGAATACTAGGAAAGAGAGCTCGGTAACAGGCGACGTATACGAGGTATACCGCGAGCTGTGCAGCGCCGGTTCAGTCGAACCCCTCACCCAGCGAAGAGTCAGCGGACTGCTCAACGAGCTGGACATCATGGGCGTCCTAAACGCGCGAGTAGTAAGTTTCGGCCGGTACGGCCGCACAAAGAAGATACGGCTCGGCGTCGAAGCTCGGTCAGTGACCGCCTCATTCAACGTTGACGAGATGGTTCGTGGGCTGCTTACCTTTGTTCCACGGAGCGTCCTCAAACATCAAACAAGTCTCTAGATGTATTGGAATAGATGATGGCCCGTTTCCGCCGAAAACCGATGACAAGGTCCGACACGCTCCTCTCCTAGCCGTCTGGATGAAAGGCCCTCACCTGCATCAATTCAGAGCTGACTGGATTACCGTTGACGGGCTCGACGCAACTAAGATGGCCGAGTTTTTGGTGAGAGGGTCCTTCCACATTCCAGTATTGTTGTCCGGCGTAACCTTCGGAGGATTCAATCTCATCGACCCTTGGAAGATCCAGAAATCATGCAAGGCGCCGGTGATTGTGGTTGTAGGTTCCCGGCCGGATAACAGGGCTGTGAAGCGTGCCCTGGTCAAACATTTTCCTGATTGGGAGAAGAGATGGGAACTGATCAGATCACTGGGTCGAGTACACAAACTTCGGACAATGGCTAGTGAAGGTCCCGTGTTCTTTGAACAGTTCGGATGCTCAATTCGTGAAGCCAGGTTAATCCTGAAAGCTTCGGCATTCGTCTCGCGAGTGCCTGAACCTTTGCGGGTTGCAGGTATACTTGCTAGAGGCCTGTTCTCTGCAGAACCTCTTGGCTAGGTTTCCAGTTACAGGAGGCTTTAGTCGTCCCGTTGAGGCTGCTGTGGACAGTCAACGTAAGAGTTCATGGGTCTTGTGTTGGTGAGCCTGGCATGACTGGAAAAAAGGCCAATCGAGAGAATCAGTTGAACGATTACTTCCGCAGGCGATGTTGCAATTACGAGAATTTCACCTGTGACCGGGTCTGGGAGTGCGCGGTGTGCGCCCGACAGTCCGTGAAGGTTGAGCCAATAATGGACGAAATTGGGTCGACTACTGTGACTTCTCGGAGGAGGTGAGTTGAATGGAGACATTGCGGGAGGAAGAGGTTCTACGACTTGAAGAGGTGCTTCTGAAAAAGATGGAAGAGAGGCTTACTCCTTTGATGGAACAGGCTGCACGAGACGCCGCGCGATCAGCGATGCAAAGGCTGCGGTTGGACATGATGGCTCACATCAGCAGACATGAGGAGACTATACAGCGACTCGCCAAGGCTGCACTGGCTGAAAACCATATTCCTAGATAGGCATCTGTTTCCTATCCACAACCGATGAAGGTAGCGCTTGCTCAGTGGTTACTAGGCAAGATTGAGCGATTCCCTGCTGGGCAGTAGGAGAGATCCATTTTTCTCTAGGCATTCTTGCACGTCGGGCAAAGCGGAATCTTGTTTACGATCCCCTTGGTCACAACGCAATCCGTGCAAAGGTGCTTGCGGCAGGAGCTGCAAGTTCTCTCATGCTCAGTACAAACCGTCCCACCACAGACTTCGCATATCGCCCTGGACTTTTGATCACAGAAAGAACACATCTGAGTATCGTCCCAGATCATCTTTCCCGTAGCCGCCTGAAGGATCTTTCGATAGGACTTGCCCATAGCAAGCATCTCTACGGTTACTATGGGAACATGGAGCAATTGAACCCCCGTTACGGTTGCATTGCCATGACCGCTCACCGCATCCTTGGTTTTAGATCGAACCATGTCCTCAGTTACCGCTGCTGGCGCAACGGTAACAGTGTTCTTCATCTCAAGTTCAGGAGGCAGCTTCGGCATGGAACCTGTTGACGGCTCGATCTCCAGACAATCAACAAAGAACCCAGTTGATGGAAGATCGGCCATGTGTCCCTCGAAGAGACTTGCGTCGCATACTCGACCGTCTACACCGTCAAACACGAGAACTCCCACTGCCAGTTTTTTCTGTTGATTATCGATCTGGAAATTGGAAAAGAAGTACGGTCGAAACTCAAGTCTTGGCATAGAGGATAGCTTGAGGAAAGTGCCGTTGGCTAAGCCATGAGCCAAGAGGCGAGATGCCGCTGCTCTCGCGACCGGTAGCGTTCCCGGAACTCTGTGTCTCTCTGGGGCTTTGATATTTTCTACCCTCTCCTTCAGCTTAGCCAGATCCCAAAGCTCGACGCCAAGCTTGCGAGCCATGAATTCGGCGTTGCCCCCGAACCCTTTTGGAGAAACGTAGATTCCGCTCTGAATTCCCAGGCTTTTCAAGCGGGCCGCGAACTTCTCGACTTCCCCTCCCTCAACTTGAGTGGATCCTTCCCAGCATTCGAAGGCGACTTTCTGTATCTTTTTACCCTTCTTCCGGGACGCGAGAATGTCCACAAAGTGGCTCGGCGAATCCCCTGTCTGTGCGTTCTTCTCAACTTCGAATCCCTCGACCCGGCAAACGTCACAGACCATGTCCACCACGAAATTGCCCGATTCCGTTCTTGTATCTGTGGCCATGTAAGACCCGCGTTTGTCCAATTCGAAGGCGTCAAAGTCGCGGAATAAGCGTGGTGTAACTTGCCAACGTTGCTAAGCGAGGCTGAGCAAGACACAATAGTGACGGATACGAAACCGTATCCATGGAGAATTCTGAGATCCCCAAGGGTTGGCACGAGGGGACACGTGCGGTTATCGAGGAAATACTTCGTGATAGAATACTCTTCGCACTTTTGCAGCGCAGTAATCTGACGAAAGCACAGTTCGAAACGCTTCTGGTAGACCAGCTTGGACATGATATGGCGAATAAACGCCTAACACGCAGCGATATGGCTCGGTTGCGGCGAGATGAGAAGGGGATCAGCCGCGGATCCTTCAATAGAACTCTGAGGCAGGCGCGAGAGAACGTTGTGGAGGCGATTCATACTGTTCTGCTTCTCGGCTACAGCGGCCTAACAGAATCTCCGAGTATCGCCCCTTTCTTAGAAGCTTCGGAGCGCCTCAAAAGTCAAACCTCTCAGCTACGGGATGCCGCGCAAAATGAGCCCGAGGTCTATCGGAGAACCGTGGATTCTATAATCGACGATCTTGAGCAGGCGTTCAGAGCGATGTTTGGAAGAAACCGTGATATGTGACATCACGTGAGTGATTATGTATCACGCATATCACGCTCATCATGCGTACTCGAACCGCCCGGAGACTATTCACTATGTCGAGCGTGGGTCTGGCGTGTCTTGTCATGTGTTTGACGTCATGATGCAACAGGAAAGTCACGTTTCCGTCACTTGTGATGAGAACACAGCGAGGCTCGCGTCACAGGAGTTAGTGTTAAATGCATTTGAGCCCCTTACCGTGACGTCACACATCCAACTGGCGTGATATCACAGAATTGTTTGGGAGAGGGAAACGGTCAAGCGAAACTGGGACCAAGGGTTTCATTGAAAACCAGGACGTTGCGAAGCTGTTCTTCGACTCATTCTCTACGAGGCTCAGCTCTTTTGAAGGGAGCTTGAAGGACTTGGCTATTGAGTTTGAAAGGCTAAAGATTTCGAGCGATCAGTCCAAGCTCTCCGATCTGGTTTTGCTTGAGCGGCTGCAAAGAACGGAGAAGCTTCTGGGAGAGTCGTTGAACTGGATTAAGGAGGTCGCTGATGCGGTTCTTCGTGCTCCGTCAACAATCTCGACGGCAACGAAGGGAGTCGAGGAGTTATCGGAACCCGTGAGACCAGGTGACCAGTCAACCATGACTCGATCTCCGATCCGGACGGATCCTTCCCTTGTACAGCCGGGTTCATTGAACTCGATAACGACTCCCACTGAGCTTCAGGTGCTTACTCTTTTGGCGGATGAGGGGCCGAAGTCGGCACCAGAAATAGGGAGAATTGTGGAACGATCCAGGGAGCATACGGCTCGTTTGATGAAAAAGCTCTTTGATGAGGGATATGTTCGAAGAGACCAGACTCGGATCCCGTTTCGATACTCAACTGTGGAGCGTGTGAAGCAAAGCCTTACGAAGGCTGAAGAGAAGGAGCAGGAGCGAGAGATTGTTTCTGCTCATCAAGCTTGACCCGGTACGCTAAACCAAGTTTTTCCTGTTGTCTCTCAAGGACCCCTCGATCTGTTAGCCTTGTAAGATAGGTGGACACTGTGCTCAAGGGTATCTTTTCTCTGAAGGTGGTCTCGAACATCTTTCTCGCTTCACGTGACGTGAAGCTTCTTCCTTTCAGCTGTGATATGATTGTGCTGGCTAGCCTGTCGAATTTTCTGGGAGACAGTCCGAGGGCCGTGGCGGACGTTTGAGACGTGCCGGACATTAACTCAACGAGGTCCAATATTCTAGCCACCTTCTCCTTGGTCACAGGGCCGTCGATCGCGATGGAGTGTCGGACTCCTTCTCGGTCGTAGAATTCTACCTTTAATCGTCGTGGTCTCATCTTTGTTCCTCGAGAACTGTGGGTTTCACAGTTCGCAGTTCACATGTAGAAAAGGTTCACTCATCGTTGTTCATGCGATGTGTGAACATGCTTTACTGGTAATCCTGTTGTCTTCCACGGGCTCCAGTGGAAATGAAGGGGTCTATGAACGACTTCACTGGTAGTGAAGCCGTTCTAGGGCAAGATCGCGAAACAGGCCACAGGATAGGCTGTGCTTGGAGTGAGAGTAGTGATTCTACAGGTTGTGAGATCTGCTCAAGGGTTTTTGGAGCTCGGCATGTCGGCGGGTTTGTCGGGTCCTGCTTGCGTAGGCGTGGGTGATGGTGTGTTTTGAGGTTTTTTGGGGGCGTTGACCCAGGGCTCGGGGTTCCTCTTCCGATGTCTGCTGACAAGTTTCAGGGTTTCAATGATTGGTGTGAGTAGAAGAGGGAGAAGGAGGAGGTAGGAGTAGGGTTGGAGGTCGGTGAACGTTCTTGTGAACTGTGTCCAGGGTCCGCTTGATGACGAGATAAGAGGATTGTCGGTGGTAACCGTGTATCGGATCTGCGTTCCGTTCGGTGCTTGCCAGACAAACTCGATGGTTGCCGGCGATAGAACGTAGGTTCCGCTACTTTTTGTTGTTGCTGTATAGCTGAGGAATTGTGTCTGGCCCGGAGGGAAGCTGGCGAACTGGCCGGTTTGTACGCCGCCGGGCGAGATCTGGAGCGTCTTCTGGTATGAGGATGACGCCTCGTCATCGGTGACATTGAGGTTTGTGACGGTGACGTTGTCGAAGTTCTGTATCATAACAACGACATTATGGCTCGTCCCTAGAGGTCCGCTGGAGGGGTTCACCGTTTTCTGTACGGTTATGTTTGGGGCGAATGGATAGGTGAAGTTCGCCGCAAAATCTGATCTCGCTGTAATGGTGGCATTGTAGATGTATGTCGAGGTGAAGTTGTCGTAGACAGGGTTGTAGGGAGGTGTCAGGCCAAGTGGGCTGTAGAGAACTGTTCCTCGTTGGAAGCTGATGGAGACGATGGAGGCGTTTGAGTTGGTGTCTTCGACGATTCCGGTCTGGAATCCGAGTAGTGTTTTCAGGCTGAGATAGTGTTGTCCTGCTTTGTAGAATTGGCGTGGGAATTGGGTGTTGAGGATGAAGCTGAAGGCTTGGGTGGGCGTTTTGTTGAGTGGGGCTGGGAGGCTTATGCTTGCGAGGCCTATTGCCGCGAAGTATTGTAGGGTTTGGAGATTGGCTGGTTTGATGAGGGTGGAGAAGCTTGGGCTGGGTAGAAGGCCGAGGACTCGTGTGAGGGCGTCGTTGTTTGTGAGTTCAGGGTTTGGCGCGTAGATTGTGATTGTCCCTGGCCCGTAAGAAAGGGCGAAGACCTTAGTGAAGATGACACCTAGAGCTTGGGAGAACTGCGCCGCAACGAGGTCGGATTCCGCGTGGGTTGTACCAGGGTCTCCTGTGTAGAATGTGATGAGGGCGGGTTGTGAGAGTAATCCGAAGATGAAACTTGGGATTCCGAAAGTGGGTCCAGTGTCGAGGGATTGCGAGTAATTGTTGTTGATTATGAAGAGGGAGAGATTGTTTTCGGCGTAGTTGTTGTCGAGGACAAGACCTTTGCTTGAGAGGTCGAGGTTTGTCATTCGTAGGCTGGCGTTGGGGGCGCCGAGCATGTCCAGTCCGATTGCCAGGTTTTGCTGGTAGGGTCCGCTTGGTGGTGCTTGGGTGATTGTTGAGAGCTGGGTCGTGTGCGGAGTTGGGATGAGAAGGAGGATTGCGAGTGCGAGTAGGAGGGTTCCTTTTTTCGGAAGGTCGCCGTTCTGGGGCAGAGCTGGTTTCTTTGTCTTGATCATTTTCCAGA
>Ga0209157_1000907_pt1 | contig 24963 bp, 28 predicted proteins | sample GraSoiAngelo_135_FD_185892 | JGI IMG/M metagenome (GOLD analysis project Ga0209157, IMG submission 185892) | Grasslands soil microbial communities from the Angelo Coastal Reserve, California, USA - 14_0929_05_40cm (SPAdes) (version 2) | ecosystem: Environmental > Terrestrial > Soil > Grasslands ...
CGCTCGTTCAGTGCGTCGTCCCTCTATTGCCCGCAATGTCGGCAGGAGACTCCGGTTCGTGAGCGCCTTCTGTTAGTCCTGCCCGACGGCAATCTCTACGAATACTGTTGCGTGCATTGCGGCACGTCCACCGGATCAAAGACCGAAAGGGAGCCGAATACCTCCCGGATCCTCTATTAATTCAGGTCGAGCTTGCTTTCGAGATAATGATCTGCCGGGGATGGGAAGCCGCCAGGGACCCGCGCTTCGAATCCCGGACGGTTACCTTCACAGTCATGGCTCAGCCCTCCTAAAGAGGCAAGGCTAGGCCACCCCTCTGGGCCTGTCAAGCGTGGCACTGCTGCCTCGCCACCATGGGCCACACCGTATTCCCTGCTTGGAAAGGTTGGGTGGTGTCTGAAACGTGGCTCGTCAGCGTCGTGGTGGCCGCCTGAGGGCACTGGGTTTCTTCTTCCTCGCCTTCGGGAGAGTCTTTTTCGCCAATACGCAGTCCGGATTCCTGCAATCCTCAACGGTACGCGTTGATGGGTCACGGTACAGCGGCCGACCGCACACGCAGCGCATCACGATAGCCCCACACACTTTGCACATCCACCCCGGCTGAGGAGTAGAGGTGACCTCATGTGGCTGTTTCTGCACAGGAATCATGTGACCCGCATGCCCATTGGGGCACTTCGGTTCCGCCACAGGTGGTGCGGGAGACCCAGTTCGCTCTGTCGGTTGCAATGGTGGCTCCACCATCCGAGTTGCCGGTGGGAGAAACCGCTCCATGGAACCAACGATCTTGTCGAGCGTGAGCGTTTTGCTCAGAAAATCTGTCACGCCAAGCTGGCGGGCTTGCTTTTCTAGATCATCCGACCCCCGTGCGGTCAGAATCATCACCGTGGCGCGAGCGTCGATTGTGCGAATTTTTCGCAGGACTTCGATCCCGCTCATGTCAGGCATGCGGAGATCCAGCAAGGTAAACTGCGGCCGATGCTGAGAAAACAAGTCGAGCGCCTCACGTCCGTTGCACGCCGTCAAGACTTCATGGCCGTGATTTTCCAGCACCGTCTTCATCAGATCGCACAAGACACGTTCGTCGTCTACGACTAGGATCGTTGCCATACCCACCTCAATTCTGTTCGTTGGAGAGACGCCTTGACTTCGCCGGTCGATCCTTTAGGTTGGTCATATGCCGCAGTTCCCCTTCGGCAGGATGCCCTTCCGCTCTATCTGAACAGCGCAGCACGGGCAGGGCTAGGCCACCCTTCTGGAGCTGTCCAGCGAGGTGTTCAGAAGAGGCTACTGTACAAGATTGAACGATGACCTTCCCCCAGTTAAGGCGTCCCTCATCTCCAATTCATGGATTCGCCCGATTGTGTCTTCAGGTATTCACCTGAGTGTGTCTTCAGGGATTCACCTGAATGCGTCTTCTCGGAAGAGGGGTACTCAGGCGCATTGCCGTTCGAAGCGGCACTCCTGGCATTGGGTTTGCTTGTCATCTACGAGTATGACACAAGAACTCTTAGGGCGCGAGTACCCACGGCGAAGGCTTTCTGTGCATTGTCTCCTCACGTGGCAGGAGCGGCAGATTCTGGGAACAATGATAGATGCGTCGTATTCTGGCCTCGCTCTATCAGTCTCTAGCGAAGCCCAGTTGAGCGCGGTGGGAGAGGTTCTTATCCACATTCCCGGCGCTATCACGGTACGGGCTCGACCGGTGTATATCCATCCCACACAAGGGGAAGATAAGCGCGTCGGATTCAAGATAGCGAGCATAGAAAGGGGAGAGGAACGCTGGCACAGTCTTCAAGGAGACGGGCGAATTTAGATGGACACTCTCGACAAGCCCCCCTCGAAATCAGAAAGCGGCACCCCGGCGCAACCTGAGTAACCCGACTTAAACAGCCGCTACCCCGCCGTTCACGCCACCCTGCTTGGGGGATACCCTTGGGAAAGCCTCCCTGTGCTCCCATGCTGCTACGGGCAGGAGTCCCGGCAGTCCGCCTTTTTAATCGTGGCGGCTACGAGGCCTAGCTACAGGGAGGCAATCCCAATTGGTTGTGTTTCCTGCGCACGCCAAGCGGACCAGTCAGCTTCCGTACTTGGCGTTCTCCGGCGGAACACCCGTGAAGTGGAGGCCTCTATTCCCGCGTAGATGGTCCGGTGTCACGATGTAGTCGCCTTTGATCGTCGTGTACCAGACCGAATCAGCAGCCCGCTTGTCGAATCCGGACAGGACGTAAGTGAAGCCTCCCATGATCCCGCCCAGGATCGCCGTCGAGACCTTGACTGCACCGTACGGGACCGAGCAGGCGAAGCTGGCTAGGCCAAGCCCAAGGTCGGCGGCCAGGCTGGGGTTGCTGTCCTGTTCAGCGGCCCATGTGACCGGTGCCAGACAGCCACCTAGAGCCAAGGTGATCACCACGATCCGAACTGCATAGGTCTTCATGCTTTGCCTCCTCTTCAGAAACTCCGCAGAGGTTGACCTGCTCCAGGTGTGTGCCACCCTTAACGAATGGAGGAAGACTAAGCCACCCATCGGGACCTGTCAAGCTGTGATGAGACTGGAAGCCAGAAGTCAGGAGAAGATTTGGTGGAGCTGGCGGGGATTGAACCCGCGACCTTCAGACTGCCAGTCTGACGCGCTCCCAACTGCGCTACAGCCCCAACCGCACGGCATCTTATCATCCGGTTTTCGGGAGAGTCAAGGAAACCACCGAGCCTTGAAAGTGTGTTGACAAGCCGCAAGTAGGCGCCTAGACTGATGTGGCGTGGGAGCTCTAGCCGATCTGGTTGGGGCTTTTTTTATGTCCAGAAAAATAGGGGGAAGATGGGCGCGTTAGTCGTGGTCGGTACCCAGTGGGGCGACGAGGGCAAGGGAAAGATCGTGGACCTCCTGGCCCGCGATGCCGACATGGTGGTGCGGTATCAGGGCGGCTCGAATGCCGGCCACACGGTGGTCAAAGGGGGGACGACCTTCGTCTTCCACCTCATCCCGTCGGGGATCCTGTACCGGGGCACGGCCTGCGTAATCGGGAACGGCGTGGTGGTGGACCCGGCAGCCCTGATCGAGGAACTGGATGGCCTCCGGGCGAAGGGCGTGCGCACCGAGGGCCACCTCTTTGTGAGCCAGGCGGCCCACGTGATCATGCCGTACCACAAGGCGATCGAGAAGGCGAGCGAGAGCTCTAAGGGCGGGCGCCGCATCGGGACGACGGGGCGGGGCATCGGGCCAGCCTACGTGGATAAGATGGCCCGTATCGGCATCCGCATGGGCGATCTGCTGGACCCGCCCTATTTCCGCCAGAAGCTTGAGGACAACGTGGCCGAGACGAACGCCCTGCTCCAGGCTCTCTATCAGGCGCCGGGATTTCACGCGGAGAAGATTTTCCAGGAGTATTTGCGCTATGCCGAACGCCTGCGCAGCATGATCGTGGATACCGGCCTGCTCGTCGACAAGGCCATCACGAAGGGCAAGCAGGTGCTCCTGGAGGGCGCACAGGGCACGCACCTGGACGTGGACCATGGGACCTATCCGTACGTCACTTCATCCAGTGCCGCGGCCGGCGGGGCCTGCACCGGCGCCGGGATCGGGCCCACCGCCATCGACGGCGGGCTCGGGGTCGCCAAGGCCTATACCACGCGCGTCGGCAGTGGACCGTTCCCCACGGAACTGTCCAATGAGGTCGGGGCACTGTTGCAGAAGCAGGGGAACGAGTTCGGCGCCACGACCGGACGGGCGAGACGGTGTGGCTGGTACGACGCCGTGCTCATCCGCTGCGCGGTCCGGGTCAACGGCTTGACCTCGCTCGCGATCACCAAGCTGGACGTCCTCGATCACCTCGACCAGATCCAGATCTGCACCGGGTACACGTTCAAGGGTCGTCGCCTTGACGAGATCCCGCAAGACATGGCTGTGCTCTCGGCCTGCGATCCGATTTATGAGACGTGGCCTGGCTGGAAGCGGTCTACCACGGGGATCACGGCCTATCGCGCGCTGCCGGTGGAGGCCCGGCGCTATCTCGGGCGGCTCGAAGAGCTGGCGAGCTGTCCGATCGATCTTGTCTCCACGGGGTCACGGCGGGAACAGACGATCGTGCTCCGCAATCCGCTGCTGCGCCCGCGGCACAGGTCCGGCGTCCGCCCGGGCGCGTGAGCGCCGGTTCTTTGTTGAAGGCGTTTCGCGCAGTGTGTTAGAGTGCGGCTCGGCGCGGTGAGCCGCTAGCTCAGAAGGTAGAGCATCGCCCTTTTAAGGCGAGGGCCCTGGGTTCGAGTCCCAGGCGGCTCACCAAACGTCACATACGAAACGGTTGTCCCCATCGTCTAGCCTGGCCTAGGACGCGGCCCTTTCAAGGCCGCAACACGGGTTCAAATCCCGTTGGGGACACCAAATCACTGAGCTATTCGCGCAACCGGGAGTGGTGGCTTGCTCCCGGTTGTTGTTCCACCTTGCACCCCTTCCTCTTCTCAGTGCTATCAATAGATTTTTCGGGTTGACCCAAGTAAGGAGGCTAGTATCTAGGAAAGGAGGTGACCTCATGACCGGAAAAGCTTTGGCGTGGGTCGCAGTCATTGTAACGATCGCGGTGCTCGCTATCGGGAGCGTCTCTGCCGTCGAGAAGGACTCCGGGACTCTGAGGGGCATTCCTCCAAGAACCGTTGCTGACTATTTGCATGCCGTGATCATGGCTCACCGGACCTTTTACACAATCCACATCGTCAATCGGCTGCTACAAGAGGGGATTCTTGACACATCGGAAAACTGGCGGGCAACGAATACATTACCCTTGCCTGTCCAGTTCCTGAAAGAGACGAGCGAGATGGCCGAATTGACCGGCACGAAGGTCCGCTACCATCTGATCAGTCAGTGGCCAATCAACAAGGCAAATGCGCCGGCCACTGAATTCGAGCGGCGAGGCCTTGAAGCGGTTCAGATGCATCCAGATAGCCCCTATACCGGCATCATCGGTAGCGGCCGGGAGCAGTTTTTCGGCGCGGTCTACGCAGACCGGGCTGTCACACAGGTGTGCATCGGGTGCCACAACTCTCATGCCAACAGCCCGAAGTCGGATTTCAAAATAGATGATGTCATGGGGGGGCTTGTGATCATTTTTCCGCTGAATCACTAAGCTGATTAAGCGGAATGAAGAGGATTGGGCACCACGCCGTCTCCCCGTGTACGGCAAGGTTACGCGGTTGGGCATTGAGGGGTGCTGATCGCCAGCGGTCGGCGCTCGCTAGTGAGGAACGCCGACCGCTGTTACTTCCCAGGATGCCTGCTTTTTTAGACTAGCAGGCGCCGCTGGCCAATCAGACACCCCAGGTCGCAGAGGACCGCGGCCTCCGTCTCATCATCCCCCGCTTTCCCCTGTTAACTCCATAACAAGCATTTCTCCCCTCACGGAGGGGTGCATGTCGCACCAGAACGAAAGCGACGAATGTTCCTCACGCCTGGGCGGGATGAATTTAAGGACCATCGTTTTCCCTGGGTCCACCCGATACACGTGCAGCCCCTTTCCCGGCGCCAGGTAGCCACCCGACATCTGGACTTTGTCATTTGGCTCGAACAACGAGGAATTGAACCCGTGCGTCATAGTGTCTTCATTGCGGACGACGATCTCGGTTGGCTCTCCTGTCACCGTGTAGCCGCTTAGCACCGTCGCAGATGCGTCTTTGATAACGATCTCGATTCTCTTGGCGGGCTCAGCAGCTTGGACCACAAGAGAAACCAGCCCCAGCGACCCGCCCACGGCGAGTGTGACCAGAACGAATAATCGTTTAGATATAGATCTTCCGATCTTCATGACGTACCTCCCTCTTTCTAAAATGAAAGCACGAACTGACTTAAACCGATTCGCGTTCGACGCAGTGACAACGGACCTTCGGCTGCCAGAAGACCGTTCCACCTCCCTTCTGTTTTGCAGATTACTCCTCTGTCCCAGGTCGCTGGGCAGGGAGGTTTGTCAGCCGTGTCAAGAGCTGCGAGCAAGAGCCAGGCCATCAGGCCACTAAAGCAACTAATTGACATACATAAGGAAAGAAACGAGCAGGTTAATCTGAAGGTTTCGCTGGTGGTTGAAATCTACCTCAAGATATGCCAGTTCCACCACCAGATGAGTCTAGCAGGTTGGGATCAGGGTGCAGCGGTGCTGGGAGCCGTGTTCCTCAGCCACTCATCCTGCGCTCAGGTAACTTCCTGCTATTTGTATCACTGGTTGTTCCCACTTGAATTAGAGGACTTGCCTAATTCTCCGTCACCATTCTTCGCTTTACACTGCTTCATAACTGGCACAAGCCCAGCCTGGAGTGGACGTAGCCATGACCTGCATGCGTTGCCAGGGACTTTTGGTGGAGATCCCGCCCCTGTTCTGGGTTGCCCCCGATTGGGAAATGCCGGCGGAGGAATTGCAATTGCCAGCGTGGCAGTGTTTGAACTGCGGCGATTACGTTGACGCGGTCATTCTGGCCCACCGGAACTCGCCGCTTCTTACCGTTGGCGAGTTGGCATGAACCCTCCGCGATCGACCCCGGGGCGGATGGCTCCTCTGATCGGGAAGGTCAGAAATGTACGGACGCACTTGGATGGCGTTCCCTGTCCGTTCTGTGGGGAGCTAACATACCGCTTTACCCTGCGGGCCGAGCTCAGCACGAAGTCCGTTGGGCTGCTGGCGCAGTGTAGCCAGTGCGGCCGTCTGAGAGAGGCTGTACGGGACTTAGAGTCCTGACCGGAGTGACGTTGCCATGAACGGTCGCGGGTTGCCCTGGTATCGGCGTGTTCAACTTGCGCTAGTGCACCAGCTCTCGCTTCCCCTCCAGCGATTTTTTAGCAGACTTGTAACTTGGGAGTATGGGCTTGATGTAGCGGCTGTCACCCCCATTCGGTGCTGCCATACACCCTTAGCTGGCCGTCGAGCAGTCCAGCTCAGTGACCTCCACATCGAGCGATATCTGCCTCGGCATGACGCCATCATCAGTCAGATTTCGGATCTGCACCCGGAGTGGATTTTTATCACGGGTGACTTGCTGGAAACTCCTCGGGGAATCCCTGCTCTCTTTCGGTTTCTCTCAAACCTTCGACAAATAGCGCCAGTCTTTCTGACTCTCGGCAACCACGATCATTTCAGTGGCGTGCCAATCGGTCAGTTTGCGGAACTCGCCGACCGGCACAAGTTGCATTTGCTCATCAACCAAGCAATCTACATCCCCATGGTTAGTGGTGAGTTGGGGATCATCGGCCTCGATGACCCGTCGACACACCGTGCCGATGTCCGCTGCATTCCGCCTCGGGTCGAGGGTCGTTTCACAGTTCTGCTCGCCCATGCCCCCAACGTGCTCAACTTGCTCGAGCCGAGCCACGCTGTGGACTTGGTGCTTTGCGGCCATAGCCACGGAGGGCAATGGCAATTCCCGTCCATGCGTCCGTTTTGGTTGCCGTACGGGTGCAAGGGGCGGGCGGAGGGTCCCTACAGCCAGAACGGTCACTGGATGTACGTCAATCGGGGGCTGGGATGGTCCTTTCTGCCTGTCCGCTGGAATTGCCCACCAGAAATCGTGCTGATTGAATGGTCCGCGGACGAGTCACAGTGAGGCGGACGCGGCGTTCGTGGTCGTCAAGAGGTGACTAACACGGAGGATGGTTCAAGAACCGGGGGCAGGCCAGCCTCATAGGAGAGGCTTTCCAGAAGCTTCGCAAGTTCATCGATAGTGTTGCCTGTCATGGAAAGACTACGAGGCCCATTCAAAATCCACCAGTACTGCTGATCTTGAGGAATGATGTAGTAAATATAGAGGGTGCGACCGTCTGGATGTGAGTAAATATCATACGAACCGGATGTCACACTAAAGACAGACTCTCGGAGTACATAGGAGTGCTGTCGAGCGACACTAGCCCTCGTCATCACACGACCTTCTACAGCGAGCGGCTCTTGTAATCCTGGACCATCATCCTTCTGATGGCCTACGAACGTCGGCGGCGCGAGCCGGTTCGCGTGCGTGCTGCGAAAGCAGTTCGCATCTGGATTAAGGGGCCACACGGTGTTGTCCTTCGAACAGCTTCAGCAGGATGATGAAGAGCTTGGTCTTGTTCGCCTGGCGATCTGTGGGTTTCGTGGCCGACTGTAGGGGATTTGCTCCCGCCTCTGCGGGAGCAACGGCAGCCTGTTGAGGTGTTACAGAGTGTGAGGCCTGCGGGGTGGGCTGTGGACCCCCTGCGGACGGCTTGAGTCTTGTGTGATCCGCCGAGGCGATTCCAACAGGCCACCCCAAAATCAGCAGGGAGAGCATCCAGAGCAGCCCTACGACCTGACGACCCGTGCAGCTCTGTTCCATGAGGGTCCCCCCTAGTCTCAGCTACGCGCCGCCGGAGATTCTCACGATCTCCACCGTTTCATCGTCGAAGTGCGCGGTGCGGTGGCCCCAACGGTAGATGAACTCGTGCAAGCCGGGGTCTTCCGGGATCAGGACCTCGATGATCTTGTTCGGTCCCGTCATGATGATCCGGCGCTCCTTTCGTTCGATGCGGATCGCGCAGTTCGACGAGAGCATGGCGCTGATCTGCGTGGTGGACCAGAAGACCTCCCCGAAGATGAAGCAGGCCTGAGGCGTGCTGCTCTGGACTGCCACGGCGGGAGTCCCTGACAGGGTTTCGGCAAGCAACAGTGCTGAAAGCCACATCATCGGCACCTGCAAGCATCCGATCAAAGTTCCACCACCACCCCGCAGTTCACGCATCGCCAAACGCGGAGCCAGTGATGCTTGCCACCGTCCTGCATATCAATGAAGTGGTCCACTGCCGGCAGTCCATGACATCGTTGGCAAAACATAACGGTATTTGTCGTCTGTTGGCCTAACGCTAGCGTTACATAGGTTGGGTCGATAGCCAAGTCAGGAGAAACCTGAGTTGCGAGGGAGAAATACCTCTAACGAGGTATGGGAATAGGGGGAGTTATCGGTCAGGATGAAGCCAGGGAATGGATAGGAACCTCGAAGGTCGCCGGAGCAACCAGTGGTTGCGGTGCTGCGTCGCCAGAAGCAGGCCACTTTAATGGCGTATCAACGGTTCGGTATGCACGTTTCAGGTCTTTCACGGGCTGCTTTTTGGTGCACCCCACAAGACGCATACAGCATCCACTACTCCCATGTCATACATCTGATAACGACGCCTCCGTGCTTAGGATTTTCATCCTGATTACTTCCGGAAAAAGCCTTCGTGTGGTGCACGACAGTTCTCAGGCTAAGTTGACGGACACCGGGGCGCAAACTGGTAAACACCGGAACCTAGGGAAGGAAAATACCCTAACGAGCAAAGTGGCTGAAAAGATGGCAACAGTCAACCTTTCCGATGAATTTTCTTGACATTCAATCTGGATCAGTTTAAGGGGCAGGTCGACTTGTAAGCACTTATGCCCTGAAGTAGTAGGTAGAATGAGGATTAAACCGTTCGTTACCCGTATCCTTCCGTCGTTAGCTATAGCGTTGCTCAGCAGCGGACCTGTCGTCGTGGCATCCGACTCATTCTACCTCACTACGATTCCCATACTTTTAGTCGCCAGCCCCGAGGACAAGCCGATCAGAGTCCCTTCGTACGTGGTCATCCAAGTCGTTCACCTGTGGCAACCAGCAGGACCAGAGGTCCTCTTTAATGAGGGGGCCAGAGGTTTGGGAGCATTCAAGGGGAGAGTGTTCAGTGCGGATTGGAAGGAGGCGGCGCAAAAGGCGGCCCTGGCTGCCTCTAGGGCCGTCGGGGAGGATCCACGGACTTGGCAAGTGACGCTCAAAGGGGTCAGTCCCGGCTCCACAATGAATGGACCGAGTGCCAGTGCCGCTTTAGCTATCGCAATGGTGGTTGCCAGACGGGGTGACGCACTCTTACCCGGCGTGGTCATAACCGGGAACGTCGATCCTGATGGCCGAATATTAGCCGTTGGAAGGCTCCCTGAAAAACTTCTCTTGGCAGCGTCGGCAGGCTTCACCATCATCCTGATCCCGCCAGGGCAAACTCGCACCCCAGACTGGGATCTACGCTCTCTGGCCGAAGGCCTCAACGTGAGGGTGATCGAGGTGCCGACGATTAAGGAAGCCTATGAAAGGATGACGGGCCAAAGTTTGTAACCCACTGCAATGAGAACCGGAACAGGGGAGGATACGATCATGAAGCGGACATGGATGACAACGGGCAAAGCGGCAACGGGGGGCTTCTTCCCGGCGATGGCGTTCGTCGGGCTGACCGGAATGGCCTTGATGCTGCCCTCTCCTGTGGCCGCCGTCTCCATGACGGATTACACCTCCTCCCCGCCCTCCGCCACCAATTCGCCCTCGGTGCTCGCGTCGTCGTTCACGGGAGAGGGCGCGATCTTCCAGGCGTTTTTCTTCGCGCCTCCGTCCGTGAATTGCGGACCCAACAACCCAAATGAGGTGTGTTGGACAGGGCTCATGCAGGGGCTGTTCATTGACCAGTTCGGGAACCTCCGCGAAGACTATTCCGCCTCGGGCTGCACGGGTCCTCCTGACGGCAAGCTAGTGCTCACTCATGACTGCATCGTTAAATTCCGCCTCGAAACGAACCCCGCTAGTCCCAATTTTAATAAAGTCGTGGTGGATCGCTTCAAGGATGACGGGTCGGCTCCTGGAAGCGTGGCTGGTGACGGCATCGCCGACACGACGACCCCCTTCCAGACCGTGGCCTTGAGTGCGCCCGGCGTGAGCAATGTGCAGCCTATTTGGGAAGGCGGGCGGCGGCTGGCCCTGCTTAGCCCCGAGGCCACCTGTGAGGGTTCTTCAACATGGCCTATCTCAGGCAATATGTCACAAGGAGGAACCACCTGCCGGCGCATTCTGACCTGGGCGGACTTCGACAACGACGGCCTCGTCGGCAGTAGCGAGAGGATCGAGTTCCGCTCCACTCCTTTCGTTTTATCTAGGCTGTGCCCCTATCTGGGCGGCAATGCCGTTCTGTACTGCAACAGCACAAATGCAGATGCCATCACTCCCGATGATATTACTGCCGATCCCAATCTGACTGGCTGTCTCGGCCTCACCCGGAAGACCTGCGCGCAGAACGAGGCAACCAACATCATCAACTGGATCCGTGGTTGCCCGGGAACGACCTGTAATGGTACCGGTCTGCGAGACCGCAAGATTAATGTGCTGAACGACAACGGCGGCATTGTGCAGGCTCAGTGGAGGCTGGGGGACATGGTCAATGCCACCCCGGTGGTCGTCGGAGCGCCGAGTACGCGTTATGACGTCATCTACGGCGATCAGACCTACGCCTCATTCTTCCAGCGGTACAAGGACCGCCGGCAAGTGGCCTACGTGGGTGCCAACGACGGCATGCTCCACGCGTTCAACGGGGGCTTCTTCAGTAATGACGACAGGCAGATTGATGGCACCGGCCCCATCGTGCAGGCACGGTTCACGTCCACCCCGAAGAAGCTCGGCACGTCTACCGATTGTGCGGCCTTGCCCTGCGACAGCAGTGTCACGACCTACAGTTTCCGCTCCGATGCCCCACCGCTGGGTGCGGAGCTCTGGAGCTTCATTCCGCAGGACCTCTTGCCCCAACTCCGTTGGTTGACGGCGACCGACTATGGCCATGTGTATTACGTGGACCTGACGCCGAAGGTGACGGACGTGCGGATCTTTCCGGCGGACGCCGATCACCCCGGCGGCTGGGGCACGATCCTCATCGGGGGCTTCCGGCTCGGCGGGAGTTGCACCAACTGCACCTCCGGCAAGGGCACGCCTCGGGTGGTGCACGCGGATTTCAATAATAATGAGACCATCACGGACCGGGTGTTCCTCTCCTCGTATTTCGTGCTGGACATCACGAACCCGGAAAAGGAGCCGAGGCTGCTGTGGGTCTTCCGGGATCAGAATCTGGGGCTGACCACGGCCGATCCGGGAATCGTGCGGGTCAACCCCTCGACCGACGCTAAGACGTCCGGCACGAACGAGCGATGGTTCGTGGTCTTCGGCACAGGCCCCACCCACTATGATGCCTTCAGCACCCAGACCGCGCAGTTCTTCGTAGTGGACCTGAAGCTGGGGCCGGCCTACAGTGCTATTAATAAAACAAGCGGCAAAGCAGGAGACTTTACGTGTTCGACCCCTTCACCACCCTGTATTGCGGCCAACACAAGCGGTGGGAGCGGCGCTGTCCGAGCCTTTTCGACCGGCCAGGCCGGGGCCTTCATGGCCGATGCGGTCACGCTGGATGTCGACCTCGATTTCCGGGTGGATGTGATCTACGCCGGGAGCGTCATCTGCAATGTTCGCACGCCGCTCGTCAGTCCTAACACCTTTGGTCCCTGTACAGGGCCAGACCCAAGTCCTGGCGTGGTGTGGAGAGGCGCGATGTGGCGCCTGACCACGAACGGAGGCGACACCAATCCGGATAACTGGGGAATCTTCTCCACAAGTCGAGCTCCCACCAAGGTGCTCAGCGCGTTCGCCTATACCTCGCCACCGGCCACGACCTGTACCACCGCGTCACCGTGCAAGGTCGGGCCAATCACAGCAGCGCCTGTTCTGACGCAGGATGATACCAACAATGTCTGGCTCTTCTTTGGGACCGGCCGGTACTATACCACCACCGACAAATGCACCGTGCCAATCCAGGCCACCATCGACAAATGCAACGTGGACATCCAGCACTTCTTCGGGGTGAAGGATTGCATTGTCTCCAGCGCATGTACAGACCAGAGCGTTGAACGCAACAACCTCTTCAATGCTTCCAACGTCGTGACCTGTTCCAGTTGCGCGACGGACACGAACGTGAGCACGACAGGCAGCACGTCCAGCTTTACCATCGGGTTTAGTGCCGGCGGCGGAAGCCTCGTCAACAACGTCCAGAATGGGGACGGCTGGTTCACAACCTTCAACGACCCGACCGCTCCGCTTCAAACGCCGCGGCGAAGCGCCTTGACCGCAGGGGAACGGAACCTCGCCTCGGCCACGCTGCTCGGCGGGACCGTGTTCTTCACGACCTTCGTCCCAACCACCGTTACCCGCCAGGTCTCGGGGATAGCCTCGGGGACAGCGCAGCTCTATGCGGTGTATTATCTGACCGGCGGACCCTATCCCACATCGACTTTCGGGACTGCGCTGCCCGGTAGTAACGCTCTTGCGAGCAAATCCATCTCGCTTGGCAAGGGCTTACCTTCCCAGTTGTCTGTCCAGATCGGCGCGCAGGGAACCGGAGCGGCCGGAACGTCCAGCAGTTCAGGGTGCGTCAGTCGGGTCACCGGCTTCTACCAAACCAGCATTGGTGTGTTGGTTCAGGTGTGTGGCACGCCCGCGCACTCGGCCTGGAGCCGGATCGTATCGTGGCGTGACTTCTAGGGACCTGCCCTCTGGAAACCGGTCCAATCCTATGTAGGGCCTGGGCCGCCCGAATAACCCCTTGCTCACCACGCATGGCACAGGCCGACGGGTCTGCAACCGGGCATCAAAATGCCGTTGACAGTCGAAGGCGAACCGTGAGGATATTCAGGGAGCAACAGTCTGGGGATATGCTCAGGGGGGAACCGGTTTTTTCTTAGCCCTCTTCCCATTGGGCTGGGCTTTCATCCCGTCCACGTCCAGAACGATGGCTTCCGAGAGGAACACGTGGCTAACGATCTGGTGCGCGCCGCTCGTGCGGGCGAGTGCGATCACCCGATCGAGTTCGGCCCGGCTTTTGGCTATGCCCAAGATGTAGACGACACCGTTCGCCACTCGCAGTTGGTAGTTGACCGCACGCACACCCGGCGCTAACACCATTCGGGCCCCCAGCGTGTTCTCGATCCACGTGTCCTTGGGGAGTGACTTCAACCAACTCTTATCCGTGACCTTGATCTCATTGTAAAGCTCCCGGACGCCGTCGACCTTGCGGGTCAGATCTTCTGCCTTCTGCCGGGTCGCCGCGTCCCTGACGGACCCCGTCAGCATCACCATGCCTTGATAGACATCGGTGTTGATGTCCAGTAGGAGCGCTTCGTCGAGTAAGGCGTTGTTGATTGTGTTCTTGATGCTCAAATCATCCAGAACGTTGTACAAAGAGCGGTCGGCGGGGAGCGTCCGGCCGACATTGATGCCGTTGCTTATGGCCGTCTGGACCAACGAGGCACATCCTGCGAGCACGCTGGCTAGCGCCATCATCCCGACAATTCGAAGGATCATTCTCGTCTCCCCTGCTTCAAGCCGCCGCCGCACCTTAAAGTACCATAAAGCATTATCTACAAAACCGGGCACTGGTAAGATTTGACGGAAGAGGCTGGAATAAATCAGTGATGGGGTGTTAAATGCTACTCAGTGTCCCACAAAGGCTGCTTCTCCTCAAACTATGAGCCCGTCTGACAAGCAAATCATCTTTTCCCTCATCGGCGTGGGCCGCGTGCACCCGCCCAAGAAGCAGGTGCTCAAGGATATCTACCTGTCCTTCTATTACGGGGCCAAGATCGGCGTCCTCGGGTTGAATGGATCGGGGAAGAGCACGCTGCTGCGCATCATCGCGGGCGTGGACAAGGACTACCTCGGAGAGGTCACGTTCGCAAAAGGCTATAGCGTCGGGCTGCTGGAGCAGGAGCCCCTGCTCGCCACGGGGAAGACCGTCAAGGACATCGTCGAGGAGGGGCGGCGGGACGTCATCGACCTGTTACGCGAGTATGAGGCGGTCAGCAACCGGCTCGGCGAGGAGCTTTCGCCGGATGAGATGGAGAAGCTGCTGGAGAAGCAGAGCCGCCTGCAGGAACAGATCGAGGCGGTTAACGGCTGGGAGCTCGAGAACCAGCTCGAGATCGCCATGGACGCCCTCCGGTGCCCGCCGCCTGATACCCAGGTGGACGTGCTGTCGGGTGGGGAGAAGCGCCGCGTCGCGCTCTGCCGGCTGCTGATCCAGGAGCCCGACATCCTGTTGCTGGATGAGCCGACCAACCATCTCGATGCGGAGTCGGTCCAATGGCTGGAGCAGCACCTCCGGCAGTACAAGGGCACCGTCATCGCCGTGACCCATGACCGCTACTTCCTGGACAACGTGGCCGGCTGGATCCTGGAGCTCGACCGAGGGCACGGCATGCCCTTCGAAGGGAACTACTCCTCGTGGCTGGAGCAGAAACAGGCGCGTCTGGAGAAGGAGGAGAAGGCGGACGCCAAGCGGCGCATGACACTGGAGCGCGAGCTGGAATGGATCCGCATGTCGCCGAAGGGCCGGCACGCCAAGGGCAAAGCCCGCCTCACGCGCTACGAGCAACTGCTCGGCGAGCAGCAGGACAAGCTGGCCGAAGATCTGGAGATCTACATCCCGCCCGGTCCGCGTCTCGGCGACCTCGTGGTGGAAGGCAAGCATCTGGGCAAATCCTACGGCGACAAGCTGCTGTTCGAGAACCTGAGCTTCAACCTGCCGCGGGGCGGGATCGTCGGCCTGATCGGGCCGAACGGCGCGGGCAAGACCACCCTGTTCAAGCTGATCGTCGGCAAGGAGCAGCCGGACGCCGGCTCTATCAGGATCGGCGAGTCGGTCAAGATCGGCTACGTGGACCAAGACCGCGTGCTGGATGGCAACAAGACGGTCTGGGCAGTGATCGCGGACGGCAAAGACACCGTCACGCTCGGCAAAATTGAAGTCAATTCTCGGGCCTATGTCGGGCGCTTTAATTTTCCCGGTCCCGATCAGCAGAAGAAGGTGAAGGATCTCTCTGGCGGCGAGCGCAACCGCGTGCACCTCGCACGCATGCTCAAGGAAGGGGCCAATTTGTTGCTGCTCGACGAACCGACCAACGACCTGGACGTGAATACCCTGCGGGCCCTGGAGGAAGGGCTCGAGCGGTTCGGCGGTTGCTGTATGGCGAGCAGCCACGACCGCTGGTTCCTGGACCGCATCGCGACCCATATCCTGGCGTTTGAAGGGGACAGCAAGGTCGTGTGGTTCGAAGGCAATTACAGCGAGTACGAGGCCGACCGGAGGAAGCGGCTCGGCAAGGAAGCGGATCGTCCGCACCGGATTCGCTATCGAAAGCTCACGCGGTAGGCCGGGTCCTTACGCCGATTCAGCCGAGTCTGTGTCTTTCTCCTCCTTGGCGTCTCCAGGGTGGAGCCCGTGCTTCTTGAGGAGCTTGTAGAAGTCGGCGCGGTAGCGACCCGCGATCTGGGCGGCGCGTGAAATGTTGCCGCCCGTGAGCTGCAATACCGCCTTCAGGTAGTTCTGCTCGAACTCGTCCCTGGCCGCCGTCAGCGGTTTGACTTGCCCGATGGGCTCCTGGGTGACGCTCGGGAGCAGGTCGGGCGTGATCATGTCCTGACTGGAGAGGACGACCGCCTTTTCGACCACATTTTCCAGTTCGCGGATGTTGCCGGGCCAGGAGTGGAGCATCAGTTTCTGCATGGCTTCGGGGAGAAAGCCCCGGATCTCTTTCTGCATCCGCCGGGCGCTTTGTTGCAGGAAGTGCTGGGCCAAGAAGGGGATGTCGTCCCGCCGTTCGCGGAGCGGGGGCATCGTGATCGGGAAGACTTGAATTCGGTAGAAGAGGTCCTCGCGGAATGTCCCGGCGCGGACGGCTGCGCTCAGATCTTTGTTGGTCGAGGTGATGAAGCGAACGTCCACCTTGCTGGGGCGCTCGGCGCCCACCTCCAGCACTTCGCGCTCCTGGATGGCGCGCAGGAGCTTGACCTGCAGGGTCAGCGGCATCTCGGCGATCTCGTCGAGGAAAAGCGTCCCCCCCTGGGCGCTCTGGACGAGCCCGCGCTTGGCGTGCTGGGCGCCGGTGAAGGCCCCCTTGACGTGGCCGAAGAGTTCGCTCTCGAAGAGGCTTTCCGGGATCGCGCCGCAGTTGACCCCGATGAAGGGGCCCCGCGCCCGGCGGCTGTTACAGTGGATGACGCGGGCGATGACTTCCTTGCCCGTGCCGGTCTCGCCCAGAAGGCAGATCGTGGCGTCGGTCTCGGCGACACGGGCGACTTGATCCAACAGGACCTGCATCTTGGGACTTCGGGCGACGACGTTCTCCAAGCCGTAGAGCTCTTTGACCAGCAGCTTGAGCCGCTGGATCTCGCGGCTCATCCGCTGCTGCGCGAGGGCCTTCTCAAGCGTGGCCTCGAGCTCTTTATTGTCGAACGGCTTCGTGAGGTAACCGAAGGCGCCCTTCTGCATGGCCTCGACGGCGTTGGGGATGCTGCCGTGCGCGGTGAGGAGCAGGACTGGCAGATCCGGGTGGATGAGCTTCAGCCCTTCCAGGACCGACAGCCCGTCCCGGTCCGGCAAGCGCAGGTCGGTGAGGGCCAAGTCGAACATCTCGCGCTTGGCGAGGGCGAGGGCCTCCTCGCCGGTCGCGCACGTGGTCACGGCGAAGCCATTGGCCGACAGCCGCATCGAGAGGAGCCGGAGCAGGGCCTCGTCATCGTCCACGACTAGGATGCGTTCTTGCACCATCGGGCCCTTAGGGGTGATTGCCTTTGTCGGCCGGCGGGGGGGTCTTGAGAGGCGGCTTTCCGGGTCGCGTCATCTCCTTCATTTCCTTGTCGATCTGCTTCAGGGCTTGGAGTCGCTTCGTTAACTCTTCCACCTTCTTGTCCCGTACTTTGACCTCACGTTGCATGACCTGCGACGCCGAAGTCTCCAACTCCAGCAGGTCGCGGACCAGGCGATCGGTGGCCTCGGCGAATGAGCCTCGCGGCAGGAGAGCGGTTGGAGCATCGTGCAGGAACTCGAGCCAGAACTGGCTCGACTCGGCCAGGTGACTTTTCGGGGCCGCCTCGATGACGTCCTGGAAATGTTGGGCGGCGACTTCCTGGCTTTCGTAGAGGGCCAGCAGCGCACGGGTGTAGTGCGCGCGGTCGCAGGTGTGGGTCTCCTGACAGGTGTCGAGGAGCTGGTCCTGCTCATGGGCGAGGGCCTGATTGCGTGCGGCTTCCGGAGCATCAAGGAAGAAAAGGGGTGAAGAAGAGTAAGGACCGCCTCGCAGGAAAGCGCAGGCGTGCACGGTGAGCAGCAACACCAGCACCAGTCCGCGGTAGACTCGCGTGGTCGGGTTCATGCGGGACCTTCTTTCCGGGCCAGTGGCAGGGTGAAGTGGACCGTCGTCCCTTTGCCCAAGTCGCTTTCGACCCAGATCCGCCCTCCATGCGCCTCGACGACTTTCTTGGCCAGCGCGAGCCCCAGACCGCTGCCGGCCAAGGTGTTCTTCGCGTACGCCCGTCCCTGGTAGAAGCGTTCAAAAATATGCGGCAAGTCTTCGGGTCGAATACCGGGCCCCGTGTCTGCCACTGACACGTGGATCACTCCGGCTTTGACATCCGGGTGCAGGCGGAGCTTTACGGTCGCGCCTTCCGGACTGAACTTGAGGGCATTCGAAAATAGGTTGTCCAGGACCTGTTCGATCCGGGCGCCGTCAGCCGACACCCACACTCGGTCGGACGGTGCCTCGGTCAGGATCTGAATGTGTTTGCCTTCGGCCAGAAGCCGAACTTTGGACACCGACGTTCCCGCCAGGCGCAGGAGGTCGGTGGGTGCGATCTGATAGACCATCATCCCGGCCTCCATCTTCGAGAGATCGAGCAGCGTGGAGATCAGGCGGATCAGCCGCTCGCTGCTGTCCTTGATGATCCGCAGGGTCTCGCTCTGCTCCTGGCTCAAGGCGCCGGGAATCTCGTCCAGCAGCAGTTGCGTGCCCATGTGGATGGAAGCCAGCGGGGTGCGCAGCTCGTGGGAGACGTGGGCCAGGAACTCGGCCTTCATATCGTCCAGTTCCTGGAGCTTCTTGCCCATCCAGTTCACCGTGTCGACCAGTTCGCGCAGGTCGCTGGGGGCTTCGACGTTCACGGATTGTCCGAATGTCCCTTGGCCGATCTGCCGGATGTGCTGCTGCACCTGTCGCAACGGATACAGTATGCTGTAGGTCGCGAGCCCGGCCAAGCCCATTCCGAGGAGGACGACGGCGATGATGAGGTGCTGGGTAATGACCTCGGCGCGGGCCGACCGCGCCCGGGAGTCGATGACGAGCGCGTTCGCCCTGGTCTCGTGCAGGGTGACGTACGCGTCCAGGGCGTCCGTTATCCGGGCAATGAGACCGTCACGCCGAGTTTCATACCCGGCCGTCGACCGGGCCTTGCGACCCGCCGCGCCGCGGAAGAGGTCCAGGTATTCCTGGTGCAGCCGATCCACTTCCTTCAGCAACTTCTGGCCCTGGGGCATGGATTCCTGCTGCTGCAGCGTCGTCAGGATCTGGCGGAACTCATCGGCTTCCTCATTGAAGTCCTGTGCGAACGCCTTGTCACGGACGACTAGGTACTTCTTTTCGCTCCGCAGTTGGGCGAAGAGCTTGGCAAGGAGCCGCTTGGCCGTGTCGATGGATGGATAGTGATAGGAGACCAGTTGCGTGCTCAAGGTGGTGAGCTGCCGGAGCTGGCTCAGGGCGTAGAAGTTGACTCCCGCCACCACGATGATGATGGCCAGCGAACTCAATGCCAATCGCCAGAAGATCGAGAGTTTCCTCAAAGCCCTTTCTGAGCGTCCCGCAAAACTAAGGAGCTGTGCGTTGAGGGGTGAACGGTTAGTTTTCTCTACTGCAGGGGAATCCATACACGTCTAATACATTGTGAATCAGCGTAAATCAATGGAAATCAATCGGATCAGTGTGCGCTACGTACAACTACTGGATGCTATAGCTCTCATCCTAACTCTTTGCCCTGGGCAGTGATCGACGTGCAACTCCTTTAAAGTTCTGGGAAAAGAACTGTTCGGCAAGCGCTGGACCAGTCGGTGCCACGCTTGCTCGTTAAAAAGTGTGTTGAGGGTTTTTCCCTGAGACAGGGGAAGCGTGAGGGTTTCGCTCATCAGCCTGTAGGAGAACCCGTACATCCCTATCACATTGAGATATCAACAAAATCACATTGATCCCAGTACAACTACCGAATGCAAGGTCATGCAGTTTGCTCCCTCTCCTCCTCGGTTTGACTGGTCATTCAGCCCCATCTTGTTCAAATCGTAGTGAAATCTGGTGTGGCACCTTGCTTGCTCAAGCAGCCAACAACTTTCCGCGGTACGGGGCCAATAAGGTACGTCAGAGGAGCGAGCGGTGTCGGAAACAATCTGGAACGCATGGAAGATGACGACATTCGGTCTCCTGTTGGTCGGCGCGACGGCTCTGGTCACGACGCTCGTCATGAGTTACCGGGCTGATCACGACGACCTCAAGCAGACAGGGGCCGCGTCGCGTGCCAACGCGTCGGCGCGGAAGGCCTCGGTGCCGAGCCAACTCGAGGTGGCGGCGTGCCGAGCCTATGCCCAACAGCGAACTGAGGACAAGACGATGCCCGTGAGCAAGGATGTCGCAAGCGGCGGTGCCGGTGACGCCGGCGTGGGCGCTGCGGGCGGTGCCATCGCTGGCGGGGGCATCGACGCCGGCAAGGAAGCGGCGGGACACGATGCGCAATACCTGGGTGTCTACCGTTCATGCATGCGCCAAAAAGGATACTAACCGGCCATCTCAGCGATGGGGGAAGCATGGAACCGTTGGGTGACGGGCTCCAGCTTGTGGGCTTTTTGGTGGTGACGGCCATGGTCTTGGCGTCGCTGGTGGCGGTCGCCATCGGGATCACGGTCTTCTTGTACATGACCGACCGGAAGATCGTGATCTTCAAGAAGAGGTCGTCTTCTCACGAGCCCGGACGCAAGCCCGAAAATATTCCGGCTGAAGCGCAGTCCTGAGCGCGTTCAGCAGGAGGCATCGTATGGAGTACGTTGTCGTAATCCTGCTCCTTTCGATTTTCATCGGTCTCGTCCTCCGATTGAGCACCGGTAGGGAACGAAGGAGCCGCACGGGACCCAGAACGCCGGCCCGCTTCGTCCACCTCACGGGCCGGCACCTCAGGATTACTGCTCGACACGGTGAGTGATCGCCAGCGGAATAGATAGGAGGCCCACAAGATGGTACCAACACCAAGATCTGAAAGGACGATGGCCGGAGAACAGCGGCTCATGCCGCGGTTCCACCTCCTGACGCGCGTGGACATTGCGGTGGCCGGCGGTGGTGACTTCTACTGGGGGAGCGTGCGCAACCTGAGCCGGACTGGCGTCGCGGTCGTCCTAAAGCACAATTTGATGCGCAACGAGAGAGTCACCATCCGCTTCCATTTCCAGAGTCTTGATGGCAGGGAAGTCATCGAAGAGCTGATCGCCAAGGAGATCTGGCAGTGCGGCGACAACACAGGGTTGGAATTTGAGACGCCGCTGACGGTCGGCTCGCCTGCGGTGCAAAAGGCGCGGTATCTGATGACGCACCTCGAGGCGAAAGAATCGGGACACTAACAACGACGAAGTCAAGAGACATGACGGGCCTAGCGTGGATCTTCACGGTCGGGGTCGCTGTCGCAGTGATTGGCGCCCCCGGCCCCGCGCCCGCACAGGCTGCAAATTCGCAAGCCGGAGCTTGGACGGGCGGCGGCGCATTGGGCTTGTTGGCCAACACACCCAATAACACCGCCTTCGCGCTCAACCTGGACTTCAACTACCGTCTGAACCATGAGCTTTCGGTGGGTCCGTTGCTCCAGTTGGGGTTCACCGGAGACTTGACCTTGACCGGACTTTCGGGGCAGGCCAAATGCTGGCTCAATGTGCCGGGTACCGGGGATCGCGGCAAGCTGGTCTTGCAGGCGGGGCTCGGCTTTGTCCATGCGGACTTTCGCCAGTCCGATACCTCCTGGCTGCTCCCGATTGGGGTCGGCTTTGAGTACGCTCTGGATCGGAGGTTCGCGGTGACCGCCACCTTTCTCCTCAACTTCACGGATCTGGACACCGGAGGGGGAACAGGCACGAACGTGATGCCCGGGCTCACTTTGGGCGTCCGCTTCTGACCGACCGCCGGATCAGCTTTTCACAACCCCAAGCATGATTGGGACCGACAAACCAGCCCGACGCACTGTGTTCGGGTCGAGGAGGTGATCGCATGTTGACACACGGATGGCGGGCAGATCTCCAAGGCTACATGAAAAGCGCTGGGCTCATTCTGTACCACATTGGGGTGATAATCCTGAGCGGCGGGATCGCGTTGTCCCTGCCGTTTGTTGCAGGTTTTCTTGCAGAAAATTTCATGGACTATTGGGATCGGATCAAGAACGAAGAGGTCCTCCTCATCTCAATCGAGATCGCGGTGGCGCTCTTCCTGATTCTCGCCTTCAACTACATCGGCAGGAGCATCAGGGACAGGAAGATTGCTACGGTAGCAGCCGGCGCGGGTCTGGCGATGTTTTTCCCCGCCAGGGGACGTCTGACCCGGAAACGGATCAAGAACGCAAAACAAAAGCACGGCAAGTTGCGAAGTGTCATGATTATCGGGGCAACGGGATTCAGAACCCTCGTCGAGGCCGAAGGGGATTTGCATAACGTCCTGCGGGAGTGCCTCGAAGCCAAAATCATGCTGCTGAACCCCTGCAGCGAGGCCGCCCTGGCGCGCGCTCGGGCCATTCTTCATCCTGAGGTTACCCCGTTGCTCTTGAGAGAGCAGATCAAAGAGAGCATCGAGTTTCTCAAGCAGCTGCATGCGGCACACAAGAACGTGAAGCTCAAACTGTTTTCCGATTTCCCGCAGGTTAAACTGGCTATCCTGGGTGATTACATCTGGATGCAGCACTACCATGCCAACTTGGACATCCAGTCGATGCCGGAATATGTCTTCAAACACACTCAAAATAACCACGGTCTTTATAGCTTTTTCTATGATTATTTTGTGAGACGGTGGGAGAACTCTGATATCCCCGAATATGACCTGGGCCGCGACGAACTCGTTTACGGGAGCCAGAATGGAAGCGAGGAGCGCCGGCAGAGGTTTTGGCTTGTCCCACCCGCCGCCGCGGCCGCGCAATCTCCCGGTAAAGGACGAACCGCTCCGCAAGAGAAGGCCCCGCTGTCATAAACTTTCACTCCTACACGCTTGCTCTCTTTCTGCACCCCCCCTTCGATCAGGTCAGCCTGTGATCGCCGTTGCCCTCCGACCCTGAGTGCCGGGAGATTGTACGCGTTCAGGAGCCAACAGACAGTCCGTTTTTCAGGAAGGGGGCTATCTGTTGGACGGTTTGCTGCCGACTGTGGTAGAAGCACAGCAGCGGGCCCGTGTTTGGACCAGCAGAGCCGGGGTGGCGGAATTGGCAGACGCCCGGGACTTAAAATCCCGTGTCCCGAAAGGGGCGTGCGGGTTCGATCCCCGCCCCCGGCACCAAACCAGGACGTCTGCCGGTGAGCTGGCCGTCGGTAATCGTGCTAACATTGTTGGCAACGGCGGCGGCCTCTGACGGCGCTGGTGTGTGGAGAAGCGTGGAAAGATTATGCGTGGTCAGCAGTATACCCACGAGCGACTAGTCGGGGATGCCGAGACCCATGGCCCTTCCGATCGGGCCTTTGGCGTAATGTTCGGCGTGGTGCTCACAGTGATCGGCCTCTGGCCACTGCTTCACGTCGAGAGGCCCCACTGGTGGTCCCTTGTGGTCGGCTGGACCTGTCTGCTGCTCGGGCTCGTCCGTCCTCAGACCCTATCGCCGCTCAACCAAGTCTGGCTAAAGGTTAGCCGTCTGCTCCGAAGGGTCCTGTCCCTAGTCGTGACAGGCCTGCTATTTTATACAGCGGTGATCCCTACAGGTCTGCTGCTTCGCCTTTTCGGCAAGGACCTACTCCGGTTGCGTCGAGACCCCAATGCGACGACCTATTGGATTGAGCGTCGACCACCAGGGCCGGCGCCAGAATCCATGCGGAATCAGTTTTAAGGGGGTGACGCGATGCTTTCCTTCCTCGTCGAGCTGTGGCAATTCATGCGATCGCGCAAGAAGTACTGGCTGCTGCCGATCATCCTGTTGCTGGCGGTGTTTGGCAGCTTGCTGATCATGGCGCAGGGGAGTGCGGTGGCGCCATTCATTTATACGCTGTTTTAGACGAACAAGCCTGGGAGGCCCTCTGTGTGGGTGTTGGGGATCTCTGCCTTCTACCACGATAGCGCTGCGGTGTTACTGCGTGATGGACACATCGTCGGCGCTGCGCAAGAAGAACGGTTCACACGCAAGAAGCATGACCCGAGCTTTCCGCGGAACGCCATTCGGTATTGCCTGCAGGAAGGAGGCATCCGGCTCGATGATGTGGACTATGTGGCGTTCTACGACAAGCCCTTTCTCAAGTTCGAGCGGCTGTTGGAGACCTATCTCGCCTTCGCACCACGCGGCTTTCGGTCTTTCTCCATGGCTATTCCGCTCTGGCTGAGAGAGAAACTGTTTCAGAAGTTCTATTTGAAAAGGGAGCTTGAGGCCATCTCCCCGAACTACGACTGTGACTACCGCTTGTTGTTCGCGGAGCATCATCAGAGCCACGCGGCCAGCGCGTTCTTCCCGTCACCGTTCGAGGAGGCGGCCGTGTTGACGATGGACGGCGTGGGGGAATGGGCCACGACCTCCGCGGGCGTTGGGTCCGGAAACCGGCTAGAGATCCGAAGGGAGATTCATTTTCCGCATTCTTTGGGCCTGCTGTACTCGGCCTTCACGTACTACACTGGCTTTAAAGTCAACTCTGCTGAGTACAAGGTCATGGGGCTTGCCCCATACGGAACGCCGAGATACGCCAAGCTGATCTTTGACCGAGTCCTTGATCTCAAGCCCGACGGTTCATTCCGGCTGGATCTGAGCTACTTCGACTACTGCACGGGGCTCCGCATGAGCAATGAGAAGTTTCATGATCTGTTTGGCGGTGCACCTCGCAAGCCCGACGAGCCGTTAACGCAGCGCCATATGGATCTGGCCGCCTCGATTCAAACCGCGACCGAAGAGGTGGTTCTGACGTTGACGCGGGCGCTCGCGGCTGAGACTGGAGCCCACAATCTCTGCCTTGCGGGTGGCGTGGCTCTCAACTCTGTCGCCAATGGCAAGGTGTGGCGAGACAGACGGTTTCGGGGGCTCTGGATTCAACCCGCGGCGGGGGATGCGGGAGGCGCGCTGGGCGCGGCCCTTTGCACGTACCACCTGTTCAAAGAC